>OFGH01000226.1_pt1 | contig 56251 bp, 55 predicted proteins | sample 1521721 | NCBI WGS metagenome assembly OFGH01 (sample SAMEA3504132, study PRJEB24116) | mouse gut metagenome | biome: mouse gut; feature: mouse-associated habitat; material: faeces | place: Denmark | collected 2011
CATGGAAAAGCTAAAGTGCAGCTTTCCCACGTCCTGCAAACAGAGTTACCCACAACTCCATAAGACAGCCAGTTATACACATTCCCACAATGCCGACTACTACGGAATCCCTCTCATTCCCCATTTTATAATCTGTTTTTATCACCCCATTCACACATTCCGTCTAAAATAGGAATTAAAGATTTTCCACGCTCTGTTAAGCTATATTCTACCTTTGGCGGGATTTGTGGATATTCTTTTCTATGCACTAATTGGTCTGCTTCTAATTCTTTTAAAGTGGAGCTTAAAGTCTTATACGAAATTTCACTGATGTATTTTTTCATTTCGTTAAAACGAACGACTCCGAACTCCATTAAAGTATACAAAATAGTCATTTTATATTTGCCATTGATTAATGACAATGTGTAGCTGAAACCTGTCGTTTCAAGACATTCATTTGCAATACAGCGTTCATTCATTTTTACACTCTCCTTTAGGTAAGTATATAACTTGATTGTAAGTATCGCACTTATATGTGCGTACTTGATTTTATTTTAATTCTTGCTAAGATTATAATATCAAAAGCAAAGAAAGTCAATCTCACAGAATAAGGAGGACATATTTTTATGAGCAAAAAAATAGTTGTAATAACGGGCAGCCCCCGTAAAAACGGGAATAGCTTTGCCATGACAGACGCTTTCATCAAGACAGCCGAAGCAAAGGGGCACACAATCACACGGTTTGACGCTGCATTAAAAAAAGTGGGTGGCTGCCGGGCATGTGAAACCTGTTTTTCTACTGGAAAAGCCTGTACTTTTGATGATGATTTCAACACGATTGCACCGGCAATTCTTGAAGCGGACGTTATCGTATTTACCATGCCTGTCTACTGGTATTCTATCCCGGCGCAGATTAAAGGTGTCATTGACCGTATCTTTTCTATGGTTGTAGGCGGCAAGGATATTGCCGGAAAGGAATGTGCGCTGATTACCTGTTGTGAAGAAGATGATATGTCCGTTATGGACGGAGTTCGTATTCCTATTGAACGTATGGCGGCACTGAATAAATGGAAAATGGCAGGCGAGGTTTTAATTCCCGGCGTATTAAATGTTGGCGATATAGACAAAACCGTGGGCTGCAAAAAAGCGGCTGATTTAGCCAATGCAATTTAAGGAGGTAATTATGAGCAAAAAAATTATTATTCTCAATGGAAGTCCAAGAAAAGCCGGAAATACAGCGGCATTAACAGCAGAATTTAAGAAAGGCGCAGAGGAAGCCGGAAACACCGTGACAGAGTTTTTTCTTGACGGTATGAATATAAACGGTTGTAAAGGCTGTTTTGGCGGTGGTAAAAACCCGGACAGCCCTTGCGTCCAAAAAGACGATATGGATAAAATCTACCCTGTTTACAAGGAAGCGGACATAGTTGTTCTTGCAACACCGCTTTACTATTGGACTATCAGCGGTCAGTTAAAAACTGCCTTTGACCGCTTATTTGCTATTGCGGAATGTGACCCTAATTATCGAAACCCTAAAAAGGAAAGTGTTCTCATTATGGCAGCCGAGGGCTACGGTTTTGAAGAAACTCTTTATTGGTATGAACACCTTGAAAAACATTTAGGGTGGAAAAGCATTGGAAAAGTGCTTTGCGGCGGAGTAATGGCTATGGGGGATATTGCCGGAAAACCCGAATTACAGGAAACCTACAATTTAGGAAAATCAATTCAATAAAGAAAGGCATACGCACCATGAAGCCGGATGGGCGCAACATGGATAAGGCAGAGAGGTTTGGTATTAAACAAAAGATTTGTAATCGGTTAATTAAGGGGCAACTAAATATCCTGTGCAGAAATGTAAAGGATGAAAGAGTAATCCAATGGATAAAGAGATACCTGAAAAGTGGTGTCATGGAAAATGGTGTGGTCATGGAAACAGAAGAAGGTTCACCACAGGGTGGAAATATATCTCCATTACTGGCGAATATCTATTTGAACGAGTTTGACCAGGAGTATCAGAAACGCGGAGTTGCTTTCGCTCGTTATGCAGATGATATAGTACTACTGGCAAAGAGCGGAAGGGTCGCAAGGAGACTATTGGAAACAAGCACGAAATATCTTGAAGATACGCTAAAACTAAAAGTAAATCAAGAGAAAAGCCGTGTAGTCAGTGTGTTTGCAATTCGAAATTTTAAGTTTCTTGGCTTTACCTTGGGAAAGAACGGGAAGGGAATTTATATCCGGGTTCATGTGAAGTCATGGAAGAAAATGAAGTCAAAACTGAAAGAACTTAGTACCCGAAGGTCTTGTCAGAGCTGGGCTACTGTCTTTTCGGAGAACCTTTTTAAGTCCATCACTCTTCAATCACATGGATTTCGAGGTAGTCAAAGTCAATGGAATCTACGAAATTATCCTGATAGAACCTTGCTTTGCTATGCCTCTTGAATTCTTCGACGGTAGAGTCAAGCCAAATCGGCTTGCTCAAATCAAATTCATAGCAGATATCTTCAAGGGCGCCGAATACTTTGTGCGTCCTTGTATCATCGGAATCATTGCAGATAACGGTATCTCTCAGCATGCGGTTGTCCTTGAATTCTTTTCCCCATAAACGGAACATAGCGTGTCCTCTCTTATCCGGCATTTTTTGCTTATTGAAGGTAGTATACTCTATTGCGGCAGTGATGTCCAGAGAAATACTTGCGAAAAAATGAAGAATATGATACAATGCAGCAAGTGACAAGACACCTGACAAAATAGTGCGTATATAAGGAGACAGAGATGGAAAAATTAAAAGCAGCATTAGACAAAATATTTATAGAGGGGCTCAGCGCCATGGCGCAAGGTCTTTTTGCAACCCTGATCATCGGAACGATTATACAGCAGGCAGGAACACTTATGGGAGGAACGATGGGAGACATGTTGTTTGCTGTCGGGAAAGTTGCCGCATCCCTTACAGGAGCGGGAATCGGCGCGGCAGTGGCATATCGGTTTAAAGAAAGCCCGCTTGTCGTTGTCTCGGCAGCGGTGGCAGGCATGGTCGGCGCGTTTGCGGGCAAGCTCCTTGCGGGAACAGTCCTTTCTGAGGGAGCAGTCGTGTATGCCGGGCCAGGAGAGCCTCTAGGGGCATTTATTGCAGCGTATGTGGGAATCTTTTTTGGGCATATTGTATCAGGGAAGACGAAAGTAGACATTTTGATAACGCCTCTGACGGCTATCGGCACGGGTTCTTTCGTAGGATTGGTCCTCGGGCCTCCTATTTCAGGATTTATGGGATGGCTTGGCTCCATTATCAATTGGGGCACGGAGCAGCAGCCGTTTCTTATGGGAATTGTAGTATCAGTACTTATGGGAATGATCCTGACGCTTCCGATAAGCTCGGCGGCGCTTGGAATCATCCTGAACCTGTCAGGGCTGGCGGCAGGAGCTGCGACGGTGGGGTGCTGCTGCAACATGGTAGGTTTCGCGGTGGCAAGCTACCGGGAGAATAAAGTAGGCGGCCTTTTGGCACAGGGAATCGGCACGTCCATGCTGCAGGTTCCGAACATTGTAAGAAAACCTGTCATCTGGCTCCCGGCAATCCTTTCCAGCGCCATCTTAGGGCCTGTGGGCACGATGCTCCTGCATATGACAAGCAACGCGACAGGCTCCGGTATGGGCACGGCGGGGCTGGTAGGCCAGATTATGACGTGGCAGACGATGATCCAGGCGGAGCCGCCTGTGACGGTGCTGATCAAGATACTTGTGATACAGATTATCCTTCCCGCTGCGGTGACTCTGGGAATATCAGAGCTTATGCGGAAGAAAGGATGGATTGAGTTTGGGGATATGAAACTTGAGATGTGAGCGGAAAGAGAGGGATGCTTATGCCGGGAACGGGGGAGATCCATGCATATTACGGACATGGGAAAGGAAAGACGACGGCGGCGGTCGGACAGGCGGTTCGGGCGGCAGGCAGCGGGCTTAAGGTTCTGGTGTATCAGTTCCTGAAGGACAATTCTTCCGGTGAGAGGGAGATTTTAGGCAGTGTTCCTGGCATTACGTGCCTGCCGGGAAAAGAGCATGTGAAATTTTTAAGCCGGATGGATACGGCGGAAAAAGCAGAGCTTAAAAAAGAGAACGAAAAGAAACTGGATGAGATAGGCAAACTTTGCGGGTCTTTTGACATGGTTATTTTGGATGAGGTACTGTGCGCGGTATGGCTTGAAGTGCTTGAAGAAGACAGCCTGGTGCGGTTTCTGCAGGAAAAACGCAGCAGTGCGGAAATCATTTTGACAGGTCATGAAATATCTGGAAAGGTGCTCGGGATTGCCGGTTACGCAACGGAATTCAAAAAGGTGAAACATCCATTTGACAAGGGTTTGAAGGCTAGAAAAGGGATTGAATATTAGTCTGCCCGCAATTCTTACATGTTTCTAAAATAACTGTTAAAAAGAAGACATAACTCCTGGTCCTATGCTATAATATGTATATGTACGGAAAGACTCTTCGGATAGGGAGGAGAGATGGACTTGGAGAACGCGATTAAGAATTATGAGGATGTTGACAGCTGGAAGACGATTATGTTCCTCTACAATGCGGCATTGAAAGAGATGGGAACGAAACTTGAGATTTTGAACGATGAATTTCAGCATGTACATAAATATAATCCGATCGAGCATATTAAGAAAAGAGTAAAATCACCGGAAAGCATTGTGAAAAAATTAAGGCATTACGGATATGAGACGTCAATTGAGAATATGGTCAAATATGTCAATGATATTGCAGGCGTCCGGCTCATATGCTCTTTTTCATCAGATATATACCGGCTGGCAGGGATGATTGGGAATCAGAGCGATATTAAGGTTCTTTCCATTAAGGACTATATTAAGAATCCAAAACCGAGCGGATATAAGAGCTACCATATGCTTGTGTCCGTGCCGATTTATCTGACGGACAGCGTGGTGGACACGAAGGTTGAGATACAGATCCGCACGATTGCCATGGATTTCTGGGCAAGCCTGGAGCATAAGATATATTACAAATTTGAAGGAAACGCGCCGGAATACATCAGCCGGGACCTTAGGGAGTGCGCGGATATGGTTTCGACGCTGGACGAGAAGATGCTTTCGCTGAATGAGGCGATACTACGCTGCCTGGAGGAACAGGAAGAGTCAAAGAAACGTACAAAGGGCAGGAAAGGCATGCCGGCGGCAGAGAAGGCACATGAGATATGAGAATATAAAAAAGGGCGTATTTGTAGATCGCCCGAACAGGTTTATCGCCCATGTAGAGATTGATGGGCGCAGGGAGACAGTGCACGTGAAAAATACCGGAAGGTGCAAAGAGCTTCTGCGGGCGGGCACGTCCGTGTATGCGGAGGAGTGCGGGAATCCGGGGCGGAAGACAAAGTGGGACCTGATTGCGGTGGAAAAGGGAGAGAGGATGGTAAACATTGACTCCCAGGCGCCGAATAAGCTTGTAAAAGAATGGCTGGAAAAGGGGAACCTTTTTAAAAATATCATCTGCATAAAACCGGAATTTACATATGGAAATTCAAGGATTGACCTTTATGTGGAGGCTGACGGAAAAAAGATTCTGATAGAAGTAAAAGGCGTGACGCTTGAGGAAAACAATGTTGTGCGTTTCCCGGATGCGCCAAGCGAACGCGCGGTCAAGCATGTGGAAGAGCTTATGAGGGCAGCGGCGGACGGATTTGAGGCATATGTATTCTTTGTAGTGCAGCTGGAGGGAGCCGATAAGTTCATGCCGAATATGGATACCCATCCGGAATTTGGGGAGGCGCTGAGAAAAGCGCGCCATGCTGGGGTGAAGGCGGTAGCATATGACTGTGCCGTGGCGGCAGACAGCATTGAGATACGCAGTGAAGTTCCGATAGTTCTGGAAGACAGCGGATTCAGGGAACTTGCGGAGCCTCTTATCGCTTGGTACAGGCAGAACAAGAGAGATCTTCCGTGGAGGGCGACAGCGGATCCATACCGTATATGGGTTTCTGAGATTATGCTCCAGCAGACCAGGGTGGAGGCTGTGAAACCGTATTATGAGAGGTTTCTCTCAGAACTGCCCGGAGTGCGGGAGCTTGCGGATGTGCCTGAGGAGAGGCTACTGAAACTGTGGGAAGGACTCGGGTATTATAACAGGGCGCGGAACATGCAAAAAGCGGCGCGGCAGATCGTGGAGGATTACGGAGGAAGATTTCCAGTGACATATGAGGAAATCCGAAACCTTAAAGGGATTGGGAATTATACCGCGGGGGCGATTGCCTCCTTTGCCTATGGGATTTTGAAACCGGCGGTGGACGGCAATGTGCTGCGGGTAATCTCAAGGGTTACGGCGGACGGCTCGGATATTATGAAACCGAGCACGAAAAGCCGGATAGAGAAGAAACTTGAGGAGGCAATCCCGGACGGCGCTGCGTGTGACTTTAACCAGGGCCTCATAGAGCTGGGGGCAATTGTCTGTGTTCCCAACGGACGGCCCAAATGCGGGGAATGCCCGCTGGCGGCAGGGTGCAAAGCGCATTTGTCCGGATGCGAAGAGGATTTTCCAGTAAAGTCAAAGGCGAAAAAGAGAAGGATTGAGAAACGGACGGTATTTGTCATACAGGACGGGGAGCATACGGCGGTTGCAAGGCGCGGCGAGAAAGGACTGCTTGCAGGGCTGTATGAATTTCCGAATGTGCATGGAGACCTGTCGATGGAAGATGCGGCAGAATTCTGTAAAAGCATAGGGCTTATGCCGGTGAGGATAAAGGAACTGCCTTATTCAAAGCATATATTCAGCCATGTGGAGTGGCATATGAGGGGATATGAGGTCAAAGTGGACGAGCTTGAGAAGACGAACCGGAAAGGATTTCTGTTTGTCCATCCGGAAGAGATAAAAAAGAAATATCCCATGCCTTCTGCATTTGAAACATATATGACATGGGAAAGGAAAGCGGCAGACTATTAAAGTCTGCCGTTGTTTTCGCGCATAAATTTGTATTCAGCAACTGAGCGGTCAAATCCTTCAATGTGGGTGTAGAACCACTTTATAACATGCTCTTCGACTTTTTCGACAAAAGCCGGAGAAGGACCTTCGTCCTCTGCAAGCATCTCCTCTAATTCGGAAATAGTCTTTTTAAAAGATTCATGCTGCTCTTTGTGTTTCTCGTATCCCGGGTACTGGATTTCTTTCTGAAGATTTTCCTCGGCTCCAAAATGAAAGTCCGTGTAGTCTGCCAGAAAGTCAAGAGTCTTAACGGCAACAAGATTGGCGTTGCTTTCCTCGCAGCTGTCCAGAAGCTTGTTGATCCGGTCGATCAGCTCTTTGTGCTGGGAATCGATCAATTCATTCCCTGTTATTAGATTTTCGCTGAGTTCAGCTCTCATGGTTAAAAACCTCCTTAGTGTAAGTGTAATATGTTGCTTTATATTGGCTGGTGCGAAAACTTTGTGGCTTTCCGCGCCTGCGATACATAGACAAAGGGGTATGCGATGCCTGCAAGAGCCAGCGCGGCAATGACGTCCGTCACGGAATGCTGCTTTAAAAATACAGTGGACAAAATAATCAATATGCCCAGCATATAAGAGAAAGCCAGAACAAACCTGTGATTCCTGATCCGGTCACTGTGGCTGATCGCAATCAAAACCCCCAGAGTGTTGAACACATGGATGCTTGGGAGGACATTCGTGGGCGTATCTGCTTTGTAGAGAAACCTTACGAGATCTACGCAGAAGTTGTCTCTTGCAAAGACCGCCGGGCGAAGGTTCAGTCCGTTTGGAAAAAACGTGCATATGAGCAAAAATGCAGTCATCCCAATGATCAGGAAAGACGCAACCCTATAAAAACCGGCTTTGTCCGTAAAGAAAAAGTAAAATACGGCAACGGCGATAAAAGCAAACCACATGTAATAAGGTATGATAAAATATTCAACAAACGGTATGAAGTCATCCAATGGTGAATGGATCACGTAATAGTTGTGCTGGATATGTTTTTCAAGATACTGGAACCACGGCATATATATAAATGCATACAGAAATACCCAGGCATGACTGTATTTTTTAAAGAATGCAATGATTTTATTGTTGGTATTCATTGTAATCGCTCCTTTTCAGCCTGATATAATAATGTATTTCCGATTCCCTCAAAATTATAACATGAAAAATTTTATTCAACAATAATCTTTACTTATTCTTAATAATTTTCACCGTGTTTTTCGAAAATCTGAATCGCATAGCAGGAGACGCCTCTTTTCAGCGTCTCGCATGTGGCGAGAGTCCAGACCGCTATCGGCATGCGGAGCACATGCTTTAAAAACAGGACGGAAACCTGTGGGAGGTCCGAGAACTTATAGGAAATAAAGTCGGGACGGCCTATGAAGTTGCAGAAAAGGTTCTGGACGATAAATTTAAAAATCCATGCCTCCTTTGTAGTTTCCGCCGTCAGGTGCGAGGCAAGCTGCCCTCTGAGCACATGGGGGGCGTTGATCCTGAACCAGCGCAGCCCAAGTGTGTTAAATGACTGAATCATGTAGAAACCGGGATAGCTTCTGAGCAGCTCATAAGCTTTTTCGCAGATTTTTAAAGATCGGCCGGGTATTTTCAGTTCAATCAGAAGGGGTACGCTCCCGTCAACGACGGAAAGCACATCCTGCAGCAACGGGATCTTTTCAGCGGTGTCCAAAAGGCGGCATGCGCTCAGCTCTTCATAAGTCAGCTCCTCTACCGTGCCCTGGCATCCGCAGAGCCGTTCCAGTGTGTCGTCATGGAAGACTACCAATTTGCCGTCGCGGCTTAAGTGAAGGTCAAGCTCTATGCCGTAGCCGTGCACCAGGGCGGCTTTAAACGCCGCAAGAGAATTTTCCGGAATCCGGTGCCGGATGTCGTGGTATCCGCGGTGGGCAAACATGGAAGTGGGGAGTTTCCGGATACGCTCTTTCTCGGACATTCTCGGGAAGACTGCAAAAAAATATGATATAAGGATTGCCAGCAGTATAATGGCAGGAATCATGACGTGCCTCCTTGAAAACAAAAAATCAGCTAATGATAAGTCGTATTTTCTGGGGCGCCAGGTAGGCGCTGATGTTTTTTTGGGAGAGTACCGGTTCGCCGTCCGTGTGGATGGGGAGCGAAACAGCGCTTTTTATGTCTGCCCGGCGGCATCTGTAAGTATGTATGCCGGAAAAGCGGGTATGTTTTCCGAAAAATGCGGTGGGCAGAAGGAAAAGGATCTTGAGCTTTGGGAGTCCTTCTGCTATGAAGATGTCCAGAAAGCCGTCGCATGGGTCAGCCTTAGGGCAGAACATGAACCCGCCGCCCTCGTACCGCTGGTTCATGACCGCCGCAAAATATACTTTATCATAAGATATGGTCTTACCGCCGTCCAGGGTGACGGACATTTTCTTTGGAGACTGCAGCATAAGGCTCTGGAGAGCTACCCCTACATAGGAAAGCTTTCCGAGAAAGATTCGGTTCAATATGGGTTTCAGCCGCGAAAAGGGCAGCCTGTGGCAGACTTCTGCATCAAAGCCGATGCCTGCGCTGACGGCAAAACGCCTTTTATTTTCGCCGCATTCCAGGATTCCGGTGTTTATGCCGGCGTATCTTCGCGGAGCCAGGATGTGCTCCAGGGCGGCCAGCGGTTCTGTGGAAAGCCCCATGCTTCTCGCGAAGTCATTGCTTGAACCTATGGGGATGTAGCCTAAGGTTACCTTGCTTAAATCCGCGATTCCATTGATTACCTCATTAATGGTTCCGTCGCCGCCGAGGATGATGATTGTGTGTATGCCTGGCTCCGAGGTGACCCTGCGGGCAATGCTGGAGGCATGGGCCTGATATTTTGTAAGATACGATGCGTATTTCACTCCGCGCTCTTTCAGCACGGATTCGATCTTGCGCCACATCTTTAACCCCAGCCCGGTGCGTGCATTTGGATTTACAATAAATGTATACATAAGTGTGTACCTCTCAAAAATTTGTATATAGAAATTATCTATAAGACGTGTCTTTTATTAAAAGAAGTGATTGGACAAAAGCAAAAATCAGGAGTATGATAAACGTAAATAAAGATATTATTGTTTTAGGTAATTCTTGTAATTACCGTGTTTCCTTCTACAAAAGTCCTTTAAGATGTGCGCTTAAAGGATTTTTTGTATGTCAGTTTTTGGTGAGCGCCCCATCAAGGTACGTCTCAAGGGAGCGTCTCATATTTCCTTCAAATTCAGCGTTCCCTTGTTTCAGGCACCATTCGAAAACATTGCCGATGACCAGCATGCGGATATCAGTGGTGACTTCATCAAGCGGATGGGCCAGCCGGATGATTCCGGCATCCAGGCATTTTTGGAGATAGTCATGCACTGTGACGATCGGATATGGACGCTCGGTGCGGATCAGCGGATTTAAGGACTGGTTTTTGGGAGTGTAATAGTTGGACATGAATTCTACGCCCAGCTCTTTACAGTAATGTACATAGTTTATATATACATAGATGATTGCTTTCTTTGCGTCTTCCGCATCAGACGGCAGGTCCAAAAGCTCCGGGCTGATTCCGGGCTGCTCCTCGATATAGTAGGAAAGAAGGTCGTCCTTTGTCTTAAAATGATGGTAGAAACTTCCGTTGGAAACACCGGCCTCCTCACAGATATTTTTTATGGAAAGGTTTTCATACCCGTTTTTTTTCAGGATGCGCTTGGCGGCCTGAAAGATTCTGGTCTTTGTCTCCAGGGATTTCTGCTGCTGTTTCATTCTGCTTATTCCTTTCGGTGATATGGTTGCTTTTCGTTTGAAACAGTATAACATAGAGGCCCCTTTTTTTCAATAAAACAGAGTAAACTCGGTATTGCCAATACCATTGCGCGAATGATGCAAATTGAGTATAATGTACACGTATGAAGGAAGAAAGGATTTATTTTTGTATGGATATTAATCAAAAGATTACAGAAGAATTAGGTGTAAAAAAATGGCAGGTAGATGCAGCGGTAAATTTAATAGATGAAGGGAACACGATTCCGTTTATTGCCAGGTATCGGAAAGAGGCGACCGGAACTTTGGATGACGAGCAGCTGAGAAAACTCCATGAGCGGCTTGTCTATCTCAGAAATCTGGAGGAGAAAAAGGAACAGGTGCTTGGCAGCATTGAGGAGCAGGGAAAGCTTACGGAAGACTTAAAAAAGCAGATTCTTGCGGCAGAGACCCTGGTAGTGGTAGAGGATCTTTACCGCCCTTACCGGCCAAAGAGGAGAACCAGGGCGACAATCGCGAAGGAGAAGGGATTAGAGCCTCTGGCAGCCCTCATCACCTTGCAGGAGGTAAAAGAGCCTCTGTTAAAGCTGGCAGAGGAGTATGTGAATGAAGAAAAAGATGTCAGGAGTGCGAAGGATGCCCTTGACGGAGCGCGGGATATCATTGCGGAGAGCATTTCTGACGAGGCGGGCTACCGCAGCTGGATCCGGAAACACACGATGCAGAAAGGACGGGTTACATCCGCGGCAAAGGATGAGAAGGCCGAGTCCGTCTATGAGATGTATTATGATTTTGAAGAGCCGGTGCTTAAGCTTGCAGGACACCGGATACTGGCGCTGAACCGCGGAGAGAAAGAAAAGTTCCTGACGGTGAAGGTTGAGGCGCCGGAGGAGGATATCATCCGCTATCTGGAAAAGAAGACTATCCGCAGGGAAAATGAATATACAGCGCCGATCTTAAAAGAGGCGGCTGCCGATGCGTACAAGCGGCTCATAGCCCCGGCAATCGAGCGGGAGATCCGAAATGAGCTGACAGAGAAGGCCGAGGACGGGGCGATTGACGTTTTCGGGAAAAATCTTACCCAGCTCCTCATGCAGCCCCCCATCGTAGGGCAGACGGTTCTTGGGTGGGATCCCGCGTTCCGGACCGGATGCAAGCTGGCGGTGGTAGACCCCACGGGCAAGGTGCTGGGAACGACGGTCATATACCCGACCGCGCCGACTACGCCCCAGAAGATCAAAGCTTCTAAGGATCTGCTGAAGAAAATCATAGAAAAATATAATATCACATTGATTTCTGTCGGAAACGGAACGGCGTCCAGGGAGTCGGAGCAGTTTATCGTGGAGCTTTTAAAGGAGATTCCCCAGAAAGTGCAGTATGTTATCGTGAATGAAGCAGGTGCGTCGGTATATTCGGCCAGCAAGCTGGCGAGCGAGGAGTTCCCGAAGTTTGACGTAGGGCAGAGAAGCGCCACATCCATAGCAAGGAGGCTCCAGGATCCGCTGGCGGAGCTTGTAAAGATTGACCCGAAGTCCATCGGGGTCGGCCAGTATCAGCATGATATGAACCAGAAGAAACTGAGCGAGGCGCTTTCCGGCGTGGTGGAGGACTGCGTAAATAAAGTCGGCGTGGACTTAAATACCGCGTCAGCTCCGCTTCTGTCTTATATATCCGGCATTTCCCAGACGATTGCAAAGAATATCGTGGCATACAGGGAGGAGAACGGCCGGTTTGAGAGCCGCAGGCAGCTTTTGAAAGTGGCAAAACTGGGCCCAAAGGCTTACGAGCAGAGCGCAGGATTTATGCGTATCCAGGAAGGGGATAATCCCCTTGACGCTACCAGCGTACATCCTGAGTCCTATGCGGCGGCAGAAAAGCTCCTGAAAAAGCAGGGCTATAAGACGGCGGACATAAGGGGAGGAAAGCTTTTGGGGCTGTCGCTTACGATCAAGGACTATAAAAAACTGGCAGATGAGCTGGAAGTCGGTGAGATTACGCTGCGGGATATTGTGAAAGAGCTGGAAAAACCTGCCAGGGATCCGAGGGATGAGATGCCGAGGCCAATCCTGCGTACAGACGTGCTGGAGATGAAGGATCTGAAAGAAGGGATGGTACTTAAGGGAACCGTCCGCAATGTTATAGATTTTGGGGCATTTGTGGATATCGGCGTACACCAGGACGGCCTTGTGCATATATCGGAGATCACAGATAAAAGATACATAAAGCATCCGCTTGAGGCAGTGAGTGTTGGGGATATCGTGGATGTGAAAGTGATGAGCGTGGATTTGAAAAAGAAGAGGATTCAGCTTACTATGAAAGGAATCTCCTGAAGATAGCAGGCGGGAAAAAGATAAGGTATGAAATTGGAGGAACATGAACATGAAAAAACTGTGGCAGAAAAATCTTGAGACAGTAATTGGGGTGCTATTTGGAAATGTCCTGCTGGCATTTACGGTAGCGGCGTTTATGGTACCCCACGGGATCATTATGGGAGGGGCGACGGGGCTTGGACTTACGATAAGCCATTATCTGCCGCTGCCGCTATCCGGTATTATTCTGGTAGTAAATGCATGTCTTTTTCTTCTGGGGGCGGCTACTCTTGGGAAAAAATTCATCATTACGACGATTGCCAGCACATTTCTCTATCCGGCATGCCTGAGCATTATGCAGGCAATCCCGGGGATAGCGAACCTGACGGACAATATGATGCTTGCGACGCTGTACGGGGGCGCCCTTCTGGGAATCGGGGTCGGGCTTATCGTCCGTGTCGGCTCGTCCACGGGAGGAACCGACATACTGGCTCTTGTGCTGAATAAATATCTTCATCTCAGTGTTGCCGTGCTGATGTATATCGTGGACTTTTCCGTGCTGGGAGCGCAGGCTCTGTTCTCGGACTCGGAGCAGATCATGTACGGTATACTGGCGCTCGTGCTTGAGACGTTTATACTGAACCGCGTGATGGTGATGGGGCAGTCCCAGATACAGCTTTTTGTTATCTCTGAGAAATACGAGGAGGTACGCGAGAGGATGCTGAAAGAGCAGGACGTAGGGGTGACGATGGTTCATGTGGAGACAGGCTATGGAAAGGCACAGCGCAAAGCGGCTCTGTGCATTATCCCGAAGAGAAAGCTGTACGCCACAAACGAGCTGATCCATTCTATTGATGAAAAAGCCTTTATCACCATTTCTCAGATAAACGAGGTAAAGGGCAGGGGCTTTACGATGGAGAGGGTCAGGTATTCGGATGATGAAAAGAAAGGCCGGGGAGAAGCGTAATGCCAGAGGAGACGAACAGGATAAAGAACGGGGTTCCGGAGAGATTATCCAGGACAGGGCTGCTTCTCGGGGCGGAGGGCGTTGAGCGCCTGAGCCGTGCGAGGGTGGCGGTATTCGGGGTCGGCGGTGTCGGGGGCTATGCGATTGAGGCGCTGGCAAGGAGCGGGATCGGAACGCTGGATATTATCGACAATGACAGGGTGTCGGAAAGCAACATTAACCGGCAGATTATCGCGTCGGAGAAGACTGTGGGGCAATATAAAGTGGACGCGGCGAGGGAACGCGTTCTTGACATTAATCCGGGGATCAACGTGAATGCCCATAAGCTGTTCTATATGCCGGACACGTCAAGCTTGATTGACCTTTCCTGCTATGACTACGTGATAGATGCGATTGATACGGTCACAGGAAAGATTGAGCTTATTCTGCGGGCGAAGGAGGCGGGAGTGCCGGTGATCAGCTCCATGGGCGCAGGCAATAAGCTGGATGCATCTTTGTTCCGGGTAGCGGATATCTATGAGACTTCCGTCTGCCCTTTGGCAAGGGTGATGAGGCGGGAGCTGAAAAAGCGGGGAATAAAAGAACTCAAGGTAGTGTATTCAGAAGAAAAACCGCTGAACCCTTTGAGGGAAACTGACGGGAGTACAGAAAATGTTCCGGGCAGTGTTGCTTTCGTTCCGTCCGTGGCAGGACTTATCATGGCTGGAGAGGCAGTGAAAGATTTGATAAAATCCTTAAATATATAGAAAACAGGTCGATATTTACTTAAAGGAGGTATCAGGATATGGATGTTTCAGATATTGCAATGGCTAGCATGTCGATGAGCTCGGCGAAATTGCAGGTAAGCGCCAGCATTGCAGTCACAAAGAATGCAATGAACGCACAGGAAGCAGCAGCAGCTCAGCTTCTTGAGATGCTTCCAAGCTCGCCAGGTTTGGGTCAGTTAGTTGACGTAAGAGCATAGAGAAAGGGACTGTAGTTTCTGAGGAATCAGAAAAGCAGTCCTTTTTCTTTTGAAAAAATCACCAGTTTTTTTTTCCTGAATATGATAATTCCGACAAGACAATAAGTTTGGTGAAATCAAAATGGCAAAAATAAAAAGAAAAGTAATTGACGTATCCCATCATCAGGGAAAAATTGACTGGGCAAAAGTAAAAGCTGCAAGGATAGACGGAGTGATCATCCGCGTGGCGGACGGCACGAAAGTGATGGATAGGCAGTGCGACCGCAATATAAAGGAGTGTGAGCGGCTTGGGATTCCTTTCGGGCTTTATATCTATTCCCGGGCAAAGACGAAAAAACAGGCGAGAAAAGAAGCTAACATCATATTGAAAAAAGCGAAGGGGCACAAGATACAGTATCCGCTCTATATCGACCTTGAACAGCCGGGTTATGGGAAATATGCAAAAAAAGTTGCGGCAGAGTTCGGGAATGCCGTGGAGAAAAAAGGGTACTGGTGCGGAGTCTATGCAAATCTTGGCTGGTGGGAGGATTACCTTAAAGGAATGAACCGCTTTTCCAAATGGGTTGCACGGTATGGGAAAAAACCGAAGGTGGCGGATATGGATATGTGGCAGTATAGCAGCAAGGGAAAAGTGTCAGGAATATCCGGGGAATGCGACTTGAATTACTGTTATGCTGACTTCCCGAAACTGATAAAGAGGCACAGCGCGTAAACTGGCATGGTCAGATAAGTATAAAATGGCGCTTTTGAAAAAGCCATATTTGCGTTAAAGTATGAATAGCATTTTCGGAGCGCAAGTTTCGGGGTGTTGGAAAATACGAAAAAGAAAAGAGGGTTTGCCTATGAATTCAAATTTAAAAAAGATTGTTATGGGGGCATTGTTTGCGGCGCTTGCCTGTGTGGCGACCATGTCTGTACGGATCCCTACGCCGGGAACGTCCGGGTATATCCATCCGGGGGATGCCATTGTGATACTCTCAGGAGTAATCCTTGGCCCCGGATGGGGACTCCTTTCCGCCGGCATCGGTTCGGCGATGGCCGATTTCCTGGGCGGCTATTTTATCTATGTGCCGATTACATTTGTGATCAAGGGTGCGGTTGCATTTGTGTCAGGAGCTATTTACAGACAGGTGGGCAAGACTCCGAAGAGCCGATGCGCGGCAGTTGTGCTGGGCGGGGTCAGTGACATGATCCTGGTCGCAGGAGGATATTTCCTGTGTGAGGCCATGCTCTACGGAACAGCGGCGGCATCGGCAAGCGTGCCCGCCAATCTGGTACAGGGGGTCAGCGGATTGCTTATAGGAACCGTCCTGTACCCGGTGCTGCTGAAAGTTCCGGACATCCGCCGGACAGCAAATGAGGCGGCAAAAATTCATTTATAAAATGTTGGATAGGAATTGTTTTGTTCGCAGCTCCTTTGGATTTTCAAATACCTGCAAAGGATCGCCCTGCTCAATGATCGCACCTTCATCCATGAAGATCGTATGGTCGGCCACATCCCTGGCAAATGCCATTTCATGGGTCACGATGATCATGGTCGTTTTCTGTTCTGCAAGCTCCTTGATAACCTTGAGGACTTCTCCTGTAAGCTCGGGATCCAGAGCAGAAGTCGGCTCGTCAAAGCACAGGATATCAGGCTTTAAGGCAAGAGCCCTTGCAATGGCAACCCGCTGCTGCTGGCCGCCGGAGAGCTGATGGGGGTAATTTTTCATGCGGTTTTCAAGGCCCATCTGTGTCAGCAGGCTTTCGGCATGGAGCCGGATCTCCTCGTGGACTTCCTTTTTTCTTGCTTTGTAGTCCGGCTGTTCGGATGCCAGCAGCTCTTCTGCCAGCATGACATTTTCCAGGGCAGTGTACTGTGGAAAGAGGTTGAAGGACTGGAATACCAGTCCGAAATGCAGCCTTTTTTTACGCACGGCGGATTCCTGCCAGGTGGAAGGGTCGGCAGAGTCAAAAAGGATATTGCCGCCTACCCGTATGACTCCCCTGTCCGGACGTTCCAGAAAATTTAAGCACCGAAGGAGCGTAGTCTTGCCGCTGCCCGAAGACCCTATGATAGAGACAGCCTGTCCCTTTTCCAGGGAAAAGCTGATATCTTTCAGGACTTCCGTGTGGTTAAAGGACTTACAGATATGTTCTGTTTCTAAGATTGCCATATGTATTCCCTCCCTTACCTGAAATAATTCAGCTTGTTTTCCAGCCGCCCCAGAAGGACGGTCAGGATGCCGTTGAAAATAAGATAATAAACAGCCGTGAAAAACAGCGGCCAGATGGCTCCTGATATGCCGTAGGAGCCTTTCATAAATGCCTGCCCTGCCCAGATGATCTCCTGAAGCGCGATAATGCGGGCGAGAGAAGTATCCTTTACGAGAGTGATGATCTCATTGGACATAGGCGGCACGATACGCTTGATCATCTGCAGCAGCGTTATCTTGAAAAAAATCTGGCTTTTTGTCATTCCCAGGACAAGCCCGGCCTCTTCCTGCCCGACGGGGACGCTTTGGATGCCCCCGCGGTATATTTCGGAAAAATAGCAGGCATAATTCAGGACAAACGATACGCTCGCCGCCAGGAAACGTCCCGTTTCACCGCTTCCCCAGACGGGATTGTGAAGGACCAGCCCGGGAAAATAGTAGATGATCAAAAGCTGTATCATAAGAGGGGTGCCCCGGATAATCCATACGAGAAACCGGGAGAGGTAACTCAACGGCTTAAAGCCGGATATGGAGCCAAAGGCGATGACCAGCCCGAGCGGGAATGCCCCGATCAGCGTCACAAAAAAAAGTTTAAGTGTCTGTATAAAGCCGATGTTCAAAGAGTGAATGACAACCGGCATCTGTTCTATTATCTGATTCATAATGTCTACCTGCTCATAATTTTTCCTACTGCTCGATCACAGCGGCCTGAACGCCGTATTTTTCTGCGTACTCCATCATCTTTCCGTCCTTAAAGCTTGCGGTAAAGAAGTCGTTGAGGGCTGAGGCAAGGTCGGAGCCTTTCCGGAAACCAACGCCGTATTCCTCGCTGTTTAATCCTACGGTATATGTGAGTGAATCATATCCTGTGCCTTCGCCTACCATGGCGGCTGCCATGAGGGAGTCGATAACTGCGGCATCGGAGGTGCCTGCCGCCACTTCCATAAGCGCATCGGACTGGGATTTTACCGGGGTACATTCAAGTTCCAGGGCGGCAAGCTCTTTCTCTCCGGCGCTTCCTGCTTCCGCCGCAAAAGAAAGGCCTTTAAGGCTTTCGGTATCTTTGTACTGGTCTGCCTTGTCAGAAGGAACGATGACAACCTGTGCATTGTTGCAGTAAGCATTGGAACATTCCATGGAGCTTGTCACTTCATCGGTGAGTGTCATGCCGTTCCATACGCAGTCGATGGTCTTCCCGTCCAGCTCCATGATTTTTCCGTCCCAGTCAATCTCCACGAATTCAGCTTTAACGCCAAGGCTCTCGGCAAAGGCTTTTGCCATGTCTGCGTCAAAGCCCACCCACTCGCCGGAATCATCCTTGAAGTCCATCGGCTCAAAGTCGGTGATGCCTACGACAAGAGTGCCTTTCTCCTTAACGTAGTCCATGTCGCTGCCGCCGTCTGCCGAGCCGGAACCGGAATCTTTGCCGCCGCATGCAGCCATTGATAAAGTCATCATTAAAGTCAGCATAATCGCAAGTGTTTTTTTCATAATCATATCTCCTCGAATTTATTTCTGTAAATTTGCTACGGTACAATGTTACCAATTTACTAGAGTAAAGTCAATAAGAAAAATTATGAAAATGAAAACTGCCACCTTTAGCGCATCCTATCTTTAGCACGGTCTCATAAATTCCTTGTAAGAAAAATTAAAGCGTTATATAATAAATCCGTATATGAAATATTTCTAAAAGATCAGGAGAAATGCTATGGATTATGAAGGACAGATTTGCCGCGCGCCGATGGAACGCGCATCTTTTATGCTGCCGGTCATGGTTGGATGCTCATATAACAGGTGTAAATTCTGCAACTTATTCCGGCATTTGCGATACAGGGAACTTCCGCTGGAGCAGGTAGAAAAGGAGCTTTCTAGGGTTAAGGAGGCAGGAGGGAAGCCGAAAAAAATATTTCTCGGAGACGGCAACGCGTTTGGGTTTCCGGCAGGACGGCTTAAGGATGTGCTTGTGCTTATACACAGTTATTTCCCGGAATGTGACTGTGTCAACATGGATGCTACAGTTACAAGTGTCCTGGAAAAGACGGATGAGGAGCTTAGGCTTTTATACGAAAACGGAGTCCGGCATCTGTATCTTGGCATTGAGTCAGGGCTGGATGATGTTCTGGCGTTTATGGAAAAGGATCATAATACCGCACAGGCATATGAGGCGGTAGAGCGCTTGCAGGCTGCAGGGATGGTTTTTGATGCCCATATTATGACAGGCGTAGCAGGAAAGGGGCGCGGCTCGGAGAATGCAAAGGCTCTGGCAGAGTTTCTTAACCGCACGGGGCCGGCGCATGTGGTCAATTTTTCGATGTTTCTGCACCGGGAAGTGCCTCTTTACCGTCATATTGCAGACGGAAGCTTTACGCCTGCGGATGAGCTTGAGAACCTTGAGGAGGAGAGGCATCTTTTGGAGCGCCTGGACGTACCTGTTTTGTACGACGGATTTCATGATTACATTGAGATGCGGTTTCGCGGGAAACTGCCGGGAGACCGGGAGAAAGTGCTGGCCCGGCTGGATGCTGCCATAGAAAGCTGTAAGGATGAGCCTCCCTGCTACTCCTATGTGCAGGGGGAGTGCCCGAACCTTACAAGATGCGGTGGCGGCATTGACGGGAATTACACATCGGAAAAGATATGGGATATGGACAGAAAAGGAGACAGATAAGAGATGGATAAATATGATGTTATTATTATCGGCGCGGGACCGGGCGGTATTTTTTCCGCCTATGAATTAGTGAAATTAAGAGACAATCTGAAAATAGGCATATTTGAGGCCGGGAGCTGCCTGGAAGAGAGAAAATGCCCGATTGACGGGGATAAGGTCAAGTCCTGCGTCCGGTGCAAGAGCTGCGGAATTATGAATGGATTTGGCGGCGCAGGGGCATTTTCGGACGGAAAGTACAATATTACAAACCAGTTCGGCGGCACACTGTATGAGTATATCGGAAAAAACAAGGCGACGGAGCTTATGGAGTACGTGGACGGAATCAATATGACTCACGGAGGAGAGGGAACGAAACTGTATTTCACAGCTAATACCGGGATAAAGAAGATGTGCCTGCAAAACGACCTTCATCTTCTGGAGGCATCCGTCCGGCATCTGGGAACGGATATCAATTATATTGTGCTGGAGAATCTTTACGACGAATTAAAGGATAAGGCAGAGTTTCATTTTAACACTCCGGTGGAACGGGTGCTGAAAAACGGAAATTCCTACGAAGTGTACACGGAACACGGCATGGCAGTCTGCCACAGCTGCATCATCTCGGCGGGGCGCAGCGGGAGCAAATGGATGGAGACAGTGTGCAGGGATCTCGATATCCCGACAAAGTCCAACCGCGTCGATATCGGGGTCAGGGTGGAGCTTCCCTCAGAGGTCTTTAAGCATCTGACAGATGAGCTGTATGAGAGCAAGATCGTGTACCGGACGGAGAAATTTGAGGATCTGGTACGCACATTCTGCATGAACCCGAAAGGTGTGGTGGTAAATGAGAACACAAACGGAATCGTGACGGTAAACGGGCACAGCTACGAAGATCCCGGGAAACATACGGAAAACACTAACTTTGCCCTGCTTGTGTCCAAGCATTTTTCAGAGCCGTTTAAGGACAGCAACGGCTACGGGGAGAGTATTGCAAGGCTGTCCAACATGCTTGGCGGCGGGGTCATGGTGCAGAGGTTCGGCGACCTTATAAGAGGAAGGCGCAGCACCCGGCAGAGGATCTCCGAGAGCTACGTGACGCCGACCCTTGCGGCGACGCCGGGAGACTTAAGCCTTGTGATACCGAAACGTATACTGGACGGGATTATTGAGATGATCTACGCCCTTGACAAGATCGCTCCGGGAACCGCAAATGACGACACGCTTTTATACGGGGTGGAAGTCAAGTTCTATAATATGGAAGTTGAGATTGACGGGCATCTGGAAACGAAACATAAGGGGCTGTTTGTAATCGGAGACTGCAGCGGCGTTACCCACTCCCTGTCTCATGCGTCTGCCAGCGGCGTGTGCGTAGCAAGATACTTGAGTGAATGTCTGGCATAGGGGAAATTTTGACGGAGGTTATTTCGATGGGAGATAAAAATACGGTGAAAATGATATGGTCGGTGCTGATTGTAGTTTTAGGGAATATACTTTATGCGCTGGCGGTAAAGCTTTTTTTGATCCCGGCAGGGCTTGTGACGGGCGGAACTACCGGTATCGGGCTTGCAGTAAACTATGCGGCGGGAGTGCCGGTGGCGACGTTTGTCCTGATCTTTAATGTGGTGATGCTGGCGGCAGGATTTGCGGTGCTGGGGAAACAGTTTGCGCTGACGACGATTGTCAGTACGTTTACTTATCCGCTTGCGCTGAATGCCCTGGATATTCTGCTGGGCGATGTGGTGCTGACCCAGGATGTCTTTATCTGTACGATGTTCTCCGGGCTTGGAATCGGGCTTTCTCTTGGAATCGTCATACGGGCGGGGGCATCGACGGGAGGCATGGACATCCCGCCTCTTGTGCTGAACCATTTTTTTAAGATTCCGGTATCGGTGGGGCTTTATTTCTTTGACTTTGTCATACTGCTTGTGCAGGCGCTGTTCCAGCCCCTTGAAAAGGTGTTTTACGGCATAGTGCTTGTCATCATCTACACGGTGACTCTGGACAAGATGCTGCTCATGGGAACTACCAAGACGGAAGTCCGGGTAGTGAGCGACCATGCACAGGAAATCTGCGATGCCATCCTAAAGCGGATGGACCGCGGCGTGACGCTGCTTTCCGCTAAGGGCGGGTATCTCAAGGAAGATACGACGGTTGTCTTAAGCGTGATATCCAACCGGGAGCTGCCGAGAGTGGAGCGGCTGATCCATGAGATTGACCCGGAGAGCTTTATCGTAGTCAACCGGGTCAGCGAGGTAAGCGGCAAAGGGTTTACCATGAATAAGGAATACCGTTAAGAAATGCCTGCATTTATTCTAATGTGATCTGTAATTCCACCGGGTTATGGTCAGAGTTTGCAAATGCTAAGTCAACAGTCTTTACCGAATCCACCGCTACATTAGGCGAAGTGATAAAACCGTCGATCACATAGTGCTGCGTGTCTGCTGAGTCGGGATCGTAGGGCTGGTTTAGCAGGCGGCAGGAGGGTGCGGAGACATCATAGGCAAGGCTCCACCCTTCCGGGAGCATTCCCTTCTCCACGACGCCCGGAGTCCAAAGACCGGGGTCTTTAATAGGGAAGACGTCCAGGCTCCCGGGAAAGGTCTGGTTAAAATCGCCCCCGGCGATGACATAATTTCCTTTTTTGTATTCTTCCTGCAAAATTTTCATCAGCGCATCGGTCTGAGCCTTTTTCCCTTCGCCGTCATCGTAGGCCTCCAAGTGGAGATTTACTGCCACGAGATGCTTATCGCTGCCTGTGATGGGATAGCGGGTGATAAGGAGACATCGCTTTAGGTTTGCCAGCCGGACCGGCCACCGAAACGGGCAGGGGAGGCTGATCCGCACGGGATTTTCCGACATCCCGAGGTTTGACATGGTGGCAATGCCGGATTCAATCTTTCCAATGGGCGGAAACGGATAAGGAACAAAGCTGCAGCGGTAATTCGGGGCGTAGGAAAATCCAAGCCCGGTCTGGCCGCTGTAATAGCTCAGTTCGTCTGCGTTTCCCGTCCTGTCGGAGCTGCGGTCAACCTCCTGCAGGAAACAGATGTCGTAATCTTCCTGTTTTAAAAAGTCTGCGACGGCGGACAGATTCTTTTGTACGGCAGCCTGGCTCTCAGGGCTGACCATCGTGCCTCCGTCCATGAAAAAGTCCGCGCCGGCATCCAGACCTGCATAGCCGGTATTCCAGCTCAGGATGCGGATGGGACGGTCAGAGCCGGGAGGATTTTCCAGAGGAAGTTCCTTTAAAATCTCCGTGTCTGCTGTTTCCTGATTTTTCGGGCGGTATTCTGTGACGGTGAGCCAGGCGAGCAGGGAGATAAAAGCAAATAGAATTACCAGCAGGCAGGCCGCCAGGATTTTTGATATACGTTTCATACAATGTTATCCTTTCATTTTGAGTTCATATTTTTCATTATACCTAAGAGACGGGAAAAAAGAAAGAGGACAGGATTCTTTCTGCTGGAGGAAACGGTCTGTTTTATAATGGATTCTGAAAAGAATGTAAAGGAGGCTATAAGATATGAAATATGGCTACATAAGAGTATCTACGAAAGAACAGAACCCAGACAGGCAGTATATTGCACTGGAACACCACGGGGTCAGCAGGGAGAACATCTATCTGGATAAAATATCCGGAAAAGATTTCCTGCGCCCGGAATATGGCAGGTTGTTATTGAAACTTAAGGGGAAAGACCTGCTGGTCATTAAGAGCATAGACAGGCTCGGGCGTAACTACGGCGAGATTTTAGAGCAGTGGAGGAAGATAACAAAAGAGATAGGCGCGGACATTCAGGTTATAGACATGCCGCTTTTGAATACTGTCTCGGGCCATGGAGACCTTACCGGGGTCTTTATAGCAGATTTAGTGCTGCAGATATTGGCATATGTGGCGGAGACGGAGAGAACCTTTCTCAAAGAGCGGCAGGCAGAGGGAATTGCTGCCGCCAAAGCGAGGGGAGTGCACTTTGGATGCGAGAGGCTTAAGGAACCGGAAGGATTTGAAATCTATTATGAATCCTGGAAAAAGGGAGAGATGTCGATCCGCAAGGCAGCAGAAGTGCTTAAGATGAGCCATACGACCTTTTACCGGAGATGCAGGGAGAATATGTTAAAGCAGGGTGACGACCGTCAGCAATAGGAGTAAAAATAAAAATTATAGTTTAAGGGATTGACAAATAATGGCAATTGAGGTAGAATTTTTATAGTGTCGCACAAGGTATACTTTGTGCGACATTTTTAGTTGCCATACTGCGGAGCATTTTGCTCTGCTTTTTTTGTGCCTAAAAAAATCTGTTTGATGCATAAAAATCCCATATTCAGAGGCATAGGGAACAATAAATGCATTTCATTATGCTTTCTCCAGAAAAATGCGTGCTCCTGGAAATATACCTGTTTCAAAAAGTATACTTTGTGAAATAGTGCGTGGCACGTTCGACATAATCCATATAAAATACAGGAGGAATGTAAAATGAAGAGAAGACAAGTAATGGCGCTTATCTTGGCTGCGGCACTGGCACTGCCTAATACCGGTGTTGTTGCGGAGATTGCAGGTGCGCCAGTCACTGTTGAAGCGGCGGCAAGAGCTGCGGAAGATGAAGCCGATCTTACTGTGGCGGTGGATCCTGATGAGAGTACAAAAGTCGTAAAGGCGGCATTAGAAGAGGCGGCAGCAGATGCGAAGGTAAAGAAAAGGGAAAATGCAGCTACCGTAGGAGACGTCATCAAAGTAAGCGGCGGATGGAAACTTCTGAATGGCGGTGATGCGCTGAAAAGAGGCGGGGACAACACGGCTAGATTAAGGTATACATGCGGGAAAGAAGTCGTAGATGCCGGAAATGGCTGGGAGCAGGACGGCGGATTATTTTATGCAGAGTTTGAGGTGAAGTTTGAAGTTGTTGAGGCGATAGCGCCGGCGACAGTTTTTGAGAGCACCAAATGGCCGGAATTAACGGACAAGACGTTCAACGGCGAAGGCACGAACAAGACTTACTGGGGCGACGATTTAAAGAGCGGCTCAAGCAGTTACGGCACGTTCAGCGTAGACGAAACGGCAGTGAGCGGTGCAGGGAACGACGTGGAGGTAACGGTTACGTTCAAGCTGAATCCAGGGTATGAATTTGCAGGCGACGATACGATTGACGGGATTTCAATGTCTGAGGGTGAAACAACATGTGAGAAAGATTATACAGTAAACGTCAGGAAACAGGTGATTGATAAAATCGAGTGGCCGGAGATAAAGATAAAAGATGCATCGAAGGCAATAGAAGGAGGAAAGATCACGGAAGCGCTTGAAGTGTCTGCGGCGGCAGGCAATGACGGCAAAGCGGAGTTCTCGCTCTGCAAAGAAGATAAGACGAGCCTTGCAGATAGTGATACATTAGCGAAGGGCATCAATAAGCTTAAAATAAAGGCAACGGTAGCCAGTGCCCATCAGGCGAACTTCGAGATTGCGGAGAAAGATGCATATAAAGACGTATCCTTTGATGTCGCAGCTCCGGTCATGAATGAAGTTGGAATTCAGTGGAAATTAAAGAGCGGGGCTGACAGCACATATGCCGATGCGGCAGGAGGCGTCAGCAATGACGGCAAAGGCGGGCCGCTCACATTGAAAGCAATTGATGAATGGTCTGTTGCAATTGCAGGCGATGTAAAAGGAAGGGTTTATGATGTGAAGTACCAGTGGTATAAAAATGGTACAAAGATAAATGGAGCAAATGCCGAGACATTGGAAGTGGCTACAACAGATGCTGGCGAATATTCTTGTGAAGTGAGCGCAGGATTTGCTGAGACTGCAACGAAAGACGACATGGCATTTTATAAAGAGCAGCCGGTTAAGAGCAGCAAGAAGATAAACATTGCGTTTTCTGAGATTGCAATGGGCCAGATTGCTGTGAAGTATGACGGAGGCACATCCTACACGCCTGCGGAGTACGGGCAGCTCAAAACAGATGTTGAGTATACAGTTCCGGTCAATAATGCCTCGGACAAGGCAGAGATGTCACTTGCTGTTGAGAAAGACGGGGCAGATGTGACAAGCGCGGTAAGCGGGAAGATAAGCGGGAAGATAAGCGCTGACGGAAGGAACTTTGTGATTACTGTAGACAAGAGCGCAAATGCCGGTGCTTATGCCTTCAAAGTAAAGGTAAAAGACGGAAATAATACGGTAATCCTGACAAATGCCAATCTTAAATGTGAGATTGCAAAACAGACGGTGGCTCTCGCGACAGCACAGATTAAAGCTCTCAATAAAGAGATTGTCCATGGAGACAAGTTTGATAAGCTTACAGGATTTGAATACGCGGCGGCTGAGAACAGCACAACAGATGAAAAAAGAGCAGCAAAAGCAATCAATGATAAGGTTGCGATTACAGTGAGCGACTATAAGAATGGCTCCAGCGGATTCCAGAACGGTTATTTTGAGGCAACTTCGGGCAAGCCGGTAGTGGTAAATGTGGAACTGAAAGATAACTATAAGAAGGATTATAAGCTTTCCGGCCTTACAAGCCTTACTCCTGCAAAAGACGATGTGCAGACTGCAACGTCAAATATAAAGGTTGAGCCGAAGAAAATTACGCTTGGAGTAGAGAACCTTGAGATTATAAAGGGCCAAGGCCTTCCGAAACGGACGATTACAGGCGCGGATTTCCTGGAGGCAGATGGGGTTACGGTAGAGGAAAAAGAGTGGAAATTATACGAGAAGAACGATAAGACCCAGAAAGTGATTAAAAACTCTGTTAAATCCCTGAACCCGGGAGAATACATTGTATCAGTGGATCTTGAAGCTGATGGAACAGGTGTGGGCAATTACAAGATCAATGACGTGGCAGGGTCTAGCCCGACATCTGTAAATGTAAGGGCAGAACTGGTCATTTATGAGAGCGAGCATACGGTAGGCTTTGTGTCATACGGCGATGCAAACATCGCAGACAGCAAGGTATATCACGGCAAGGCTTTAGGAACGCTGCCGACTCCTGTGAGGGCAGGATATAAGTTTATCGGATGGTATTCGGATAAGAACTTCACAAAAGCATATAATGGGGCAGAGCCGGTAATGAGCAATATTATATTGTATGCAAAGTGGGAGAAGGCCGCGTCAGAAAACAGCCAGAATCCGTCAGCGAGCGCCGTGAAAGTCGGAACAACGGCAAAGACAAGTGCAGGAACATTCTATGTAACGAATGTTTCTAAGAAGACAGTAGCCTACAAGTCTGCCAGCAAGTCGGCGAAAAAGGTAACGATTCCATCTTCTGTAAAGATAAACGGTGTTGCTTATAAAGTGACAAAGGTTGGAAACAATGCGTTCTCAGGGCGTACAAAACTGACGAAGGTAACGATTCCGTCTTCCGTGACAGAGATCGGCACTTCTTCATTCAAGAACTGCAAGAAACTTACATCTGTCACCATTCCGAAGAATGTGACGAAGATTGGGAAAAATGCATTTTACGGATGCAAGAAACTAAAGAAGGTTACGATTCAGTCCAAGAAGATTAAATCAATCGGAAAGAACGCATTCAAGAGCATTGCAAAGAAACCTGTCATCAAGACGCCGAAGGGAAAGAAAACTGCTTATAAGAAAATACTCAAAAAAACAGGTTACAGAAGCAGTGTGAAATAATTTGTTATAGATTCATTTTTTTCATTAGGCTATGCCGCATAAGAAGTCTTAAAAAGACGCCTTATGCGGCGTTTTGATATTTTGGGTAGCACTCGATGCTTGACATGGCTAACAATAAGTGTTATAGTCTTGATAGAACAAGAGGAAACACAGGATAGCATGTCAAGAAGGAGGCAATGTTATGAATATTAATAAATTTACGCAGAAATCCATCCAGGCTGTCCAGCAGTGCGAGCGCATTGCCATGGACTACGGCAACCAGGAGATCGAGCAGGAGCATCTCATGTACGCCCTGCTCACCCAGGACGACAGCCTGATCCTGAAACTGATGCAGAAGATGGGCCTCAATGGCAGTGCGGTAATCAGCCGTGCGGAGGAGGCTTTAAGAAAGCTTGTGAAGGTGCAGGGCGGGCAGCAGCATGTAGGACGGCATCTTAATAATGTCCTCGTATATGCGGAGGATGAGGCAAAGCAGATGGGGGATGAGTATGTATCGGTAGAGCATCTTTTCCTTTCCATGCTGAAATATGCCAATAAAGAGATGAAGAATATTTTCCGCGAGACCGGAATCAGCCGGGAGGGATTTTTGCAGGCGCTTTCCACCGTCAGGGGCAACCAGCGTGTGACGAGCGACAATCCGGAGGACACTTATGATACGCTGAGCAAATACGGCACGGATCTTGTGGAGCGTGCGAGGGAGCAGAAGATGGATCCGGTCATCGGGCGCGACGCAGAGATTCGGAACGTCATCCGCATCCTTTCCCGGAAGACGAAAAATAATCCGGTGCTCATCGGAGAGCCAGGAGTTGGCAAGACGGCGGTGGCAGAAGGGCTGGCGCAGCGTATCGTGAAAGGAGACGTGCCGGAGGGATTAAAAGAGAAGACGGTATTTTCCTTGGATATGGGGGCGCTGGTGGCGGGTGCGAAGTACCGGGGAGAGTTCGAGGAACGGCTGAAGGCAGTCCTGGAGGAAGTGAAGAAAAGCGACGGGCGGATCATCCTGTTTATCGACGAGCTGCATACCATCGTGGGAGCAGGCAAGACGGACGGAGCCATGGATGCGGGCAATATGCTGAAACCTATGCTGGCAAGAGGCGAGCTGCACTGCATCGGTGCTACGACGCTCGATGAATACCGGCAGTATATTGAGAAAGACGCGGCTCTTGAGCGGCGGTTCCAGCCGGTGCTGGTGTCCGAGCCCACGGTGGAGGACGCGGTGGCCATCCTGCGGGGGCTGAAGGAGCGGTACGAGGTGTTCCACGGGGTGAAGATAACGGACGGCGCGCTTGTGGCGGCGGCGGTTCTCTCTGACCGCTACATTTCCGACCGGTTTTTGCCGGACAAGGCCATAGACCTTGTGGACGAGGCGTGCGCCCTCATTAAGACAGAGCTTGATTCGATGCCGACAGAGCTTGACGAGCTGCAGAGGAAGATCATGCAGATGGAGATTGAGGAGGCGGCGCTTAAGAAAGAGGACGACCGGCTGAGCAGAGAACGCCTGGAGCACTTGCAGCAGGAGCTTGCGGAGCTCAGGGAGGAATTTGCCGGAAAGAAAGCGCAGTGGGATAACGAAAAGATTGATGTGGAGCGTGTGCAGAAACTCCGTGAAGAGATTGAGAAGATCGGGAAAGACATCGAGCGGGCAGAACAAGAATACGACCTGAACAGGGCAGCGGAGCTCCAGTACGGCAGGCTCCCGGCTCTTCAGAAACAGCTGGCGGCAGAAGAGGAGAAGGTTAAGGACGAAGACCTGTCTTTAGTGCACGAGAGCGTGACAGACGAAGAGATTGGAAAGATTGTCTCCCGTTGGACGGGCATTCCGGTTGCAAAGTTAAATGAGAGTGAGCGCAGCAAGACGCTCAACCTGGCGGATGAGCTCCATAAGAGGGTTATCGGGCAGGATGAGGGCGTTGAGCTGGTGACGGAGGCCATTATCCGTTCCAAGGCGGGGATCAAGGATCCGACAAAGCCGATTGGCTCCTTCCTGTTTTTAGGACCTACAGGCGTAGGGAAGACGGAGCTTGCCAAGGCGTTAGCCAGCCAGCTTTTTGATGACGAGAGTAATATGGTCCGCATCGACATGAGTGAATATATGGAGAAATATTCCGTATCCAGGCTTATCGGAGCGCCTCCGGGATATGTGGGGTACGATGAGGGAGGACAGCTTACGGAGGCGGTTCGCAGAAAGCCATATTCTGTCGTTCTCTTTGATGAGGTGGAAAAAGCGCATCCGGATGTGTTCAATGTGCTTTTGCAGGTGCTTGACGACGGGCGGATTACGGACTCCCAGGGCAGGACGGTTGATTTTAAGAATACGATCCTGATCATGACGTCAAATATTGGCTCCTCCTATCTTCTGGAGGGAATCGACGGGGAGGGGAATATCAGTGAGGCGGCGGCAGGCGCCGTCATGGCGGACTTAAGGAATCATTTCCGTCCGGAGTTTTTGAACCGCTTGGACGAGACGATCTTATTCAAGCCGCTGACAAAGACGGACGTCTATTCCATCATTGGCCTGCTGGTAAAAGATGTCAATAAACGTCTGGCCGACAGGGAGATACAGATTTCCCTGACGGAAAGGGCGAAGAATGCAATTGTGGAAGGAGGATATGACCCGACGTATGGGGCAAGGCCGTTAAAGCGCTATCTTCAGAAACATGTGGAGACACTGGCGGCGAAACTGATGCTTGAGGGCGGGGTTCACGCGGAGGGCACCATAGAGATTGATGCGGAAGACGGAAAACTTTCTGCGCGTATTTCTTGACAATTTCGAGTTTCACGGATATACTAGAGAATCAGAAGAGCAGTTGCGAATTATATTTTTTATAGTTTGCAGCTGTTCTTTTGTTGTCAGGCGCCTGAAAATGAGGCGTACACATTTTCAGGGCGCGGAAGATACGGTATAAGGAGGTTTTTATGAGAAAGATAAATTGGAAAGAGCTGGGGATCGACCTTCTGGTGGATGTTGCTGCCAGCATCATCATCGCAGTTGGCATTTACAATTTTGCAATGAGCGCAAACTTCCCAGTGGCAGGATTTTCGGGGATTGCGATTATTATGTATCATCTGCTGAGCATACCGGTAGGAGTCGGGACCATCCTGTTAAATATACCGGTAGCGATATTCTGCTATAAATTTTTGGGGAAGAAGTTTTTCTTCCGGTCAGTGAAGACGACGATAATTTCTTCCGTTTTTATTGATTATGTGGCTCCGATGTTCCCGGTGTATGAAGGGGAGCGTTTCCTTGCGGCGCTCTGCATGGGAATCTTATGCGGCATCGGGTATGCCATGATCTTTATGCGTAGCTCTTCCACCGGGGGGCAGGATTTCATCTCAATGTCGATTAAGAAGGTGAAACCGCACATTTCCCTGGGGATGATTACGTTTGGGCTTGACATGCTGACTATCGTAGCAGGGAGCCTGCTTGTATTTAAGGATATTGACGGCTTTATATACGGTGTCATCGTGACATACCTGATGGCGATTGTCATGGATAAGATCATGTACGGAATTGACGAGGGCAAGATGACGCTGATCGTCACGGAACGGGGAGACGAAGTGGCGAAGCATATAGACGAGTATTCTGGCAGAGGCTCTACGATACTACAGGGCATCGGCAGCTATTCCAAGAAAGAAAAAGCGGTGGTAATGTGCGCCTGCAATAATAAGCAGATGTACACCATTAAGAAAATCGCCCATCAGGTTGACCCGAAAGCATTTACGATCATTATGGAATCTAATGAAGTGCTGGGGGAAGGGTTTAAAGAAGAGATATAAGCAGAGAGATGCAAAAGGCAGGGTGCAGGCATTCCGCATATCGGGCGCCTGCACCTTGCTTTTTTGCGTTTCAAAAAGGGATGATTATTTTGCGTACAGCTTTACAAGCTCCATCATCACGTCTACGCTCTTGTCCATGCCTTCTACGGTGATATGTTCATATGGCCCGTGGTATGCATGTCCGCCGGTTCCAAGGTTCGGGCATGGCAGCCCCTTGAAACTTAACTGGCAGCCGTCTGTGCCGCCGCGGATCGGGATGACGAGAGGCTCTACTCCGGCAGATTCGCAGGCAGTCTTTGCATTGTCAATAAGGTGCATGCATCCGGCGATGATCTCAGCCATGTTTTTGTACTGGTCCGTGATCGTGAGGGTAACGGTTCCTTCTCCCCACTTTTCATTAAGATCCTTTTCAATCAGGCGGAGCGTTTTCTTGCGCGCCTCAAAAAGAGAGCTGTCATGGTCGCGGACAAAGTAGTTAAGCTGTGCACAGGCGCACTCGCCGGTCATGCTTACCAGATGGTAGAACCCTTCGTAACCTTCTGTTCCCCTCGGGGTCTCGCATCCGGGGAGCATATTGTTAATTTCCATAGCGACTAAGGAAGCGTTGATCATGGTGTCCTTTGAGGAGCCTGGGTGGACGCTGAAACCTTTGATGTCAAAGCATGCCTTGCATGCGTTGAAGTTCTCATACTGTATCTCGCCCTCTGTATCCCCGTCCATAGTATAGCCGTAGTCGGCGCCGAATTCTTCAACATTGAAGTGAGCTGCTCCGGTTCCGATCTCTTCGTCCGGCGTAAATGCGACGCAGAGCTTTCCGTGAGGGATGTTTTCTGACTGAACACGCTCGATCATGGTCAGGATCTCGGCAACGCCGGCTTTGTCGTCAGCGCCCAGGACGGTGGTGCCGTCGCTTGTGATAAGGGTGCGCCCCTTCAAGCTCTTAAGGTGCGGAAATGTAGCCGGGTCAAGGATCAGCCCGCTGTCGGCGATCTCCATAGCCTCGCCGCTGTAATTTTCGGTGATCACAGGCTTGATATCGTGGTCGCAGTAATCCGCGACAGTATCCATGTGGGCGATAAATCCAATGGCGGGTTTGTCTTCAAAGCCTTCTGTAGCCGGGAGATTGCCGTACAGATAGCACTGGTTGTCCAGATGCACGTCCTTAAGGCCTAATTCCTTCATCTCTGCCTCTAAGATTTTCCCCAGGTCAAACTGGCACTGGGAGGATGGAACTGTTTCGCTGTTCTCATCGCTGGGTGTACGCACGACAACGTACTTTAAAAGTCTTTCATAAGCTTTCATTGGTCATTCCCCTTTCTTTGTCGTTAAGATAAATCATAACATATTTTTGGAAGAATGGCGAGAAAACTATTGCTGTATACTGTTAATTTTATTTGGATTATGATAAACTTAAAGACGGTGTAAGAGAAAGAAAGTAAAACAGTCTGAATATAAATGAGTCAGGAGGCACAGTTTATGAAATTATCTCAGTTGTTGGAGCATTTACAATATGATGTGGCAGAAGGGAGCGACGGGATATCCGTGACGGAATTGGCCAACGATTCCCGCAAGGTATGCGACGGGAGCGTGTTCGTATGTATCGCCGGAGCCAACTCGGATGGTCATGACTATATCGAAGATGTGGCAAAGAAAGGCGCGGCGGCGGTAATCGTTGAGAAGGATGTGGAGGCGCCGGAGGGCATGACGGTCATAAGGGTTGCCGATACCAGGTATGCGCTGGCGCTTATGTCCGCAGCTTATTTCGGCTATCCGGCAGACAAATTAAAAGTGATCGGCATTACCGGCACGAAGGGGAAGACGACGACGACCTACATGATAAAGTCCATCCTTGAAGGAGTGGGCCATAAGGTAGGGCTTATCGGAACGATAGAGGTGATTGTGGGAGATAAGGTGATTCCTGCAAATAATACAACGCCGGAGTCCTACTTGATCCAGAAGTATTTTGCTGAGATGGTGGAGGCGGGATGCGACAGCGTGGTGATGGAAGTGTCCTCCCAGGGGCTTATGCTCCACCGGACAGCGGGAATCCCCTTTGAGATCGGCATCTTTACGAATCTGGGGGAGGACCATATCGGGCTTAATGAGCATAAAGATTTTGAGGATTATAAGAGGTGCAAGAGCCTGCTCTTTAAGCAGTGCAGGCTCGGCATTGCCAATGTGGACGACAGGTGGTATGAGGATGTGCTTGCGGGTGCGTCATGCAAGGTGGAGACTTTCGGGCAGTCAGAAAAGGCAGACCTTCGGGCTGTGGATATCCGGCATATTTCGAAACCAGGATATCTCGGGGTGAATTACCATGTGTCGGGGCTTATGGATTTTGACGTGGAGATAGATATCCCGGGGGAATTCAGCGTTTATAATTCCCTGACGGCCATTGCGGTGTGCAGGCACTTTAACGTTCCGGTGGAAAATATAAAGGCGGCGCTCAAGGTGGCGAAGGTGAGGGGGCGTATCGAGATGGTGAAGGTGTCCGATGAGTTTGCCCTGATGATTGACTATGCCCACAATGCGATGGCGCTGGAAAGCCTTCTCAACACGCTGAGAGACTATAACCCGGGGCGCATCGTATCTGTGTTCGGGTGCGGCGGGAACCGCTCTAGGACGAGAAGGTACGAAATGGGAGAGGTGTCCGGGAGGCTTGCAGATTTTACGGTCATTACGTCCGACAACCCGAGATTTGAAAAGCCCCAGGATATCATTGACGACATTATCACCGGGATTAAAAAGACAGATGGAAGATATATTGACATCTGCGACCGGAAAGAGGCGATAAAATATGCTATAGCGAACGGGCAGCCGGGGGACGTTATCGTGATTGCCGGGAAGGGGCATGAGACCTATCAGGAGATTGAGGGCGTGAAGCATGACATGGACGACAGAGTGCTGATACAGGAATCCCTGAGGGAAATCGCGGAAGGAAGATAGAAGATTTACGGATGTATGCAGATGTTATTGTAGATATTACACATGAAAAACTCGATAAGATATTCCAGTATTTCATCCCCTCTGAATTAAGAGGGGAGCTTTCTGTGGGAACAGAGGTAATCGTGCCGTTTGGTAAAGGAAACCGGGAGATATCCGGCTATGTGGTGTCATTCTCTGAAAAGGCGGACTATCCCCCGGAAAAGATAAAGCCGGTATCCAGGAAAGCAGAGAAAAGCGTCGCCATCGAGTCAAAGCTAGTGGCTTTGGCGGCATGGATGAAGGAGCAGTACGGGGGCACGATGATCCAGTCGCTGAAGACGGTCCTGCCTATCAAGCGCAAGGAGAAGGCGAGGGTGAGGCGAAAGGTGCGGCTCCTTGTCGGAAAGGCTGAGGCTGAGAGGAAACTTGAGGAGTATCTCCATAAAAACCAGAAAGCGAGGGCGCGCCTCTTGGCGGGGCTTATAGAGCAGCCGGAGCAGGACTATGAGCTTGTAGTGAAGAAGTTAAACGTAACTCTTCCGGTTGTCCACACGCTGGAGGAGCAGGGGATCCTCCGCCTGGAGTCGGAAGAGGCGTTCCGCAATCCGGTACGGTATCAAATAACAGAAAAAAAGCCGGTTGGCTTTAATCGGGAGCAGGAGGAGGCAATCAGGCGTTTCTGGGAGGATTACCGCGGAGGGAAACGTGGAACATATCTGGTTTACGGCGTTACGGGAAGCGGGAAGACAGAAGTCTATATCGAGATGATACGCCGGGTGGTAGGGCAGGGGAGGCAGGCTATCGTGCTGATCCCGGAGATTGCCCTCACATACCAGACCGTCCTGCGCTTTTACGGAACCTTTGGAGACCGGGTGACCATCCTGAATTCCCGGATGTCGGCGGGGGAGAGGTACGACCAGATGGAGAGGGTGAAACGGGGAGAGGTGGATGTGATGATCGGCCCCCGCTCCGCGCTTTTCACTCCGTTTCGTGACCTGGGCCTTATTGTGGTGGACGAGGAGCATGAATCTACTTACAAGAGCGAGCAGACTCCAAGATACCATGCCAGGGAGACGGCGGAAAAGAGGGCGTCCTTAGAAGGGGCAAGCGTAGTGCTTGGCTCGGCGACGCCGTCGCTGGAGGCATTCTGCCGCTGCAGGGCAGGGCTTGCGACGCTGCTCCCGCTGAAAGAGCGGGCGGCGGGGCAGGAGCTTGCGAAAGTATATGTGGAGGATATGCGGGAAGAATTAAAGGGCGGCAACCGCTCTATCTTGAGCGGGCGGCTAAAGGAGCTTATAAGGAAGCGGCTTAGAGAAGGGCAGCAGAGCATGCTGTTTTTGAACCGCAGGGGATATGCAGGATTTGTTTGTTGCAGGTCCTGCGGATATGTAGTAAAATGTCCTCATTGCGATGTATCGCTGTCGGAGCATAAAGGCGGCAGGCTGATCTGCCATTACTGCGGATACGAAACTTCTGCAGTGCACGTCTGCCCGTCCTGCGGTTCAGGGCATATCGGCGGATTCAGAGCCGGGACTCAGCAGATAGAAGAGCTTGTGAGACGAGAATTTCCGCAGGCGGCTGTTCTGCGTATGGACATGGATACGACGAAACGAAAGGACAGTCATGAGAAGATATTGTCCGCATTTTCCAACGGGGAGGCGGACATACTGATCGGTACGCAGATGATCGTCAAGGGGCATGACTTTCCTAATGTGACGCTGGTGGGCATACTGGCGGCGGACATGTCGCTTTATTCCAATGATTACCGTTCCGGGGAGAGGACTTTTGAACTTCTGACGCAGGCGGCGGGAAGAGCGGGGAGAGGCTTTTTGCGCGGCGAGGTGGTGATCCAGACGTACAGCCCGGAGCACTACAGCATCCGTATGGCGGCAGAGCAGGATTACGAGGGGTTCTATGCGGAGGAGATGCGGTACAGGCAGCTGATGGGATATCCTCCGGCGAGCCATCTTCTGGCGGTGCTCATGACGGGTACGGAGGAGAAGCATCTGGAGCTTGGGGCAGCGTATTTAAAAGAGTTCGCCGCCCGGGCGGACAGAAAAAAAAGCCTGGATATCATAGGGCCGGCAAGCCCGTATATCGGAAAAGTAAAAGACGAGTATCGCAGGGTCATATACTTAAAGTGCGAAAGAAAGGAAGAGCTTATCAGGCAAAAAGACCTGATGGAGCAGTATATAGAGATAAATACAGGGTTTAACAGCCTGAGGATACAGTTTGACTTTAACCCTATGGGAATATTTTAATAAAGGAGAATTTATTATGGCAATAAGGAAAATCCGTGAAATCGGCGACGAGGTGCTGTCAAAGCGTTGCAAGGAAGTTACGAAGATGAATCTGCGTACAAAGATACTGATTAATGACATGCTGGATACGATGTACGAAGGGATGGGCGTCGGGCTTGCCGCGCCTCAGGTGGGGATTCTCAAGAGAATCGCAGTTGTTGACATAGGCGACGGCCCTATCGTGCTCATCAACCCGGAGGTGATCAAGGAGGACGGGGAGCAGACGGGAGAAGAAGGATGTCTTAGCGTTCCGGGAAAGGCAGGGGTCGTGACAAGGCCGAACCATGTAAAGGTGAGGACACTGACGGAGGATATGGAAGAGACGGTCATCGAGGGAGAAGAACTCCTCGCCCGCGCGCTCTGCCATGAGATCGACCATCTCGACGGAAAGCTGTATGTAAATCTTGTAGAGGGCGGCCTGCATGACGTAGAGCCTGCGGAGGATTAGAAGATGAGAGTGATATTTATGGGAACCCCGGATTTTTCCGTAGGAACGCTCCATGCGCTTGCAGAGGCGGGGCATGAAGTCGTCCTTGCCGTGACCCAGCCGGATAAACCCAAAGGAAGGGGAGGAAAGGTGCAGTTCCCTTCGGTAAAGGAGGAGGCTCTTGCGCTTGGGATCCCGGTATTCCAGCCAAAAAAAATCAGGGAGCCGGACTGCATTGCCGAACTGAGGAAATATGATGCGGATGTGATGGTGGTGATTGCCTTTGGGCAGATACTGCCAAAGGAAGTCCTTGGCATGACCCCTTACGGGTGCATCAACGTGCATGCGTCTCTGCTGCCCAAATACCGCGGGGCAGCGCCGATACAGTGGGCGGTCATCAACGGGGAGGAAGTCTCCGGGGTTACTACTATGCAGATGGACGAGGGGCTTGACACGGGCGATATGCTGCTCAAGGCGGAAATCCCGCTGGATGAAAAAGAGACAGGAGAGAGCCTGCATGACAAGCTTGCGGACGCAGGGGCGAAACTTTGCGTAAAGACGCTTAAGGAGCTGGAAGAAGGCAGCGTCATCCCCGTGAAACAGGGGGAAAGCCCGACAGAATATGCAAAGATGCTGGATAAAGAGATGGGGAACATCAATTGGAGCCGTCCGGCTGTATCTATCGAGAGGCTTGTGCGCGGGTTAAATTCATGGCCGGGCGCATATACGGACTGGAACGGAAGGACCGTAAAGATCTGGGGGGCTCAGGCGTGCGCGCCGGATAAGGCGGAATCTGCGGGTGTGCCGGGAACTGTCGTAAGGGTGGAAAAGGACGGCTTTTTCGTCCTGACAGGGGAGGGAACGCTCAGGATAACGCAGCTCCAGCTCCCCGGGAAAAAGAAGATGGACGCGGCGGCTTTCCTGCGGGGCTGCAGGCTCCGGGAGGGCGAAACTTTCAGACAGCTGTAATTGCGGGAAATTGCGCTTTTTCTTTATTTGTGATAGAATCATATTGGATTCATTAAAATTGTGTGAAAACCTGCTATTTTCTCCTGTTTTGATGTATAATAAATAAGACTATGCCAGACAGGAGGAATTTTTATGTTTTATCCAATGTATTTTGACAGCACATATATGCTTGTGCTGATCGGAGTTATCATATGCATGGTCGCATCGGCGAAGATGAATGCGACGTTTAACCGGTATTCCAGGGTGCGGAGCCGTTCGGGGCTTACAGGGAGAGAGGCGGCCGAGAGGATTCTTTACAGCGCGGGCATCCGGGATGTGAGGGTGGAGCATGTGCCGGGCAACCTGACAGACCATTATGACCCGAGGAGGAAAGTATTGAGGCTGTCCGACGCGACATACAATTCAAATTCAGTTGCTGCCATCGGGGTAGCAGCTCATGAGTGCGGTCATGCGATCCAGCATGAGACAGGGTATGTGCCGCTTGCAGTGAGGGGCAGCCTGGTTCCCATTGCGAATTTCGGCAGCAGCATAGCCTGGCCTCTGATCCTGATTGGACTTTTCATGAACAGCGGGATGTCTGCTCTTTTGCTGAATCTGGGAATCCTGGCGTTTTCTCTTGCGGTGCTTTTCCAGATCGTGACGCTGCCGGTGGAGTTCAATGCGTCTGGAAGGGCAGTTAAAATCCTTGGCAGCACGGGGATTCTTTATGAGGACGAAGTGAAGGATACAAAAAAAGTGCTGAAAGCAGCGGCGCTCACATATGTTGCGGGAGCGGCATCCGCAATCTTACAGCTTCTCCGGATTGTTCTTTTGGCAAATCGGAGAAATGACTGACAGCCAAAGCAGGGAGGACAGTGAATGTCAGGTTCAGTGAATTTGAGGGAGATAGTGCTGGAGACGCTGCTCCTCATTACGAAAGACGGGGAATACAGCCATATAGCACTGAAAAATGTGCTTGACAAATATCTGTATCTTGAGAAACAGGAGCGTGCATTCATCACGAGGGTGGTGGAGGGCACGCTTGAGCGTATGATAGAGATTGATTACATTATCAATCAGTTTTCAAAAGTGAAAGTAAATAAGATGAAACCGGTTATCCGCCTGATACTCAGGAGCGCGGTCTATCAGATGAAATACATGGACAGCATCCCGGACCGGGCAGTGTGCAATGAGTCGGTGAAACTTGCAGAGAAAAAGGGATTTGCAAGCCTTAAAGGCTTTGTGAATGGCGTGCTCAGGAATATCGGCCGCAATATCGACAGCATTTCTTACCCCGGGGAAGAGGAGGGGGCAGAATATTTCTCCGTTCGCTACTCCCTGCCGGAATGGCTTGTAAGGCAATGGTCGGACGCGTATGGAGAAGATGCCGTCCGGGAGATGGGAGCGGCATTTTTAGAAGAGCGGGATACCTGCATCCGGTGCAATTTAAGCGCAGCCGGAAAGGAAGAGATAAAGAGGAGTCTTGAGAGCGAAGGAGTATCGGTGGCCGAAGACAGAGAGATTCCTTATGCGCTGCATATAAAAGGATATGATTACCTGTCAAAGCTTGGAAGCTTTCGGAAGGGATATTTTTATGTCCAGGATATAAGCTCCATGGAAGTTGCCGAGTGGGCAAAGCCCCAAATAGGAGACGTGGTTATTGACGTATGCGCGGCGCCAGGCGGGAAGGCTATCCACATGGCAGAAAAACTTGAAGGATCCGGTCGGGTGATTGCCCGTGACCTGACGGAGCATAAAGTAGGGATAATGCGGGAAAACATAGCAAGGAGCGGGCTGCCAAACATAGAGGCTCAGCAATGGGATGCGTCTGTTTATGACGAGACGGTGGAAGGCGCGGCGGATATCGTGCTGGCGGATCTGCCGTGCTCAGGACTTGGTGTTCTGGGAAGGAAAACAGACCTGAAGTACAGGATGACTCCCGCCATGCAAAATGACCTTGTAAAACTGCAAAGAGACATACTTGGCACGGTTCGCGCGTATGTGAAGCCCGGAGGAAAGCTTGTGTACAGCACATGTACTGTGAATAAAAAGGAAAATGAAGAAAACGCACGGTGGTTTTTGAAAGAATACCCGGAGTTTACGCTTTTGAAGGAACAGCAGCGTTTCCCGGGCAGAAACGGCGGGGATGGATTTTATATCGCGTTATTTCAAAAAAGAGGAACTTGCGGCAATGGATAAAAAAGATATACTTTCATACAGCTACGAAGAACTGCTCCTGGAGATGGAATCTATCGGCGAGAAATGTTTTCGCGGGAAACAGGTTTATAGCTGGCTCCATGAAAAGCTTGCGGAAGACTTTTCACAGATGACAAATCTTTCAAAGGAGTTCCGGGAAAGGCTCAATGAGCAGTATGAGATAAAAAAAATGAAGACGGCAGCCAGGCAGATTTCAAGAAACGATCCGACAGAGAAGTTTTTGTTTGAGCTTGCCGACGGGAACAGGATAGAGAGTGTCCTGATGAGATACAATTACGGCAATTCCGTATGCGTATCTTCCCAGGTGGGATGCCGGATGGGGTGCAGGTTCTGCGCGTCAGCCATCGGAGGGCTTGAGAGGAATCTTGAGGTTTCGGAGATGCTGGGGCAGATTTACCAGATACAAAGGATTACAGGAGAGCGTGTTTCCAATATCGTCGTTATGGGAACCGGGGAGCCGCTTGACAATTATGGTAATTTTGTAAAATTCATCCGTATGGTCAGTGACAGCCACGGGTTTCACATCAGCCAGAGAAACATTACGGCGTCAACCTGCGGGATTGTTCCGGCTATCCGGCAGCTTGCGGAGGAAGGATTGCAGATCACGCTTGCCCTTTCCCTGCACGGATCCAGCCAGGAAAAGAGGAAACAGCTCATGCCGGTGGCGAATAAGTATGAGCTTTCGGAGGTCCTTGAGGCGTGCGACAGGTATTTTGAGAGTACGGGAAGGCGCATCACGTTTGAATACAGCATGGTTAAGGGCGTCAATGACCGGGAGGAGGACGCAAGAGAGCTTTCAGCCATGCTGAAAGGAAGGAACTGCCATCTGAACCTGATACCGGTAAATCCTGTTAAAGAGAGGGATTTTGAAAAACCAAACCGGAAAAACGCCCTCCAATTCAAAAATAAACTTGAAAAAAACGGAATAAATGTTACTATTAGAAAGGAGAGAGGCTCTGACATCGACGGAGCCTGCGGCCAGCTCAGGAGGAAGTTTGCTGGCAGTGAGAAGGAGAAATAGATGAAAATATATGCAATGACTGACGTGGGAAGAAGAAGAGAAGTGAATCAGGACTTCGTGTATGTAACAGACAAGCCTATAGGGCCGTTCCCCAATCTTCTTGTGGTCGCCGACGGTATGGGCGGACATAAGGCAGGGGATTTCGCCTCAAAGTTTACAGTTGAGGTGCTGTGCAGGGAGCTTGAGAAGACTGAGCTTGACAAGCCGGAGGACATTCTTCTGCACGTTGTAGGCATTGCGAACCATGAACTGATAAAAGTCGCGAATACGGATATAAAGCTGGAAGGGATGGGAACAACGCTTGTGGCCGCTACGGTCATTGGGAATACGCTGTACTTTTCCAATGTAGGAGACAGCCGCCTGTATCTGATTAATGATAAGATACGGCAGATATCCAAAGACCATTCGCTGGTGGAAGAGATGGTAAGGCTGGGCGGAATCAAAGCGGAAGAGGCAAAGAACCACCCGGATAAAAATATAATTACAAGAGCGATGGGAGTTAAAGAAGGCGTGGAGGCCGACATATATGAGTATCAACTGAGGAAAGGCGACATCATCCTGATGTGCACGGACGGTCTGAGCAATATGGTTGAGGACGAGGATATGTTTGACATTGTAAAGGGAGCCAGGGATATCGTGGAGGCTGTGATGTCGCTGATAGAGAAGGCAAACAATAATGGCGGGAGAGATAACATAGGGGTCGTTATGGCGGAGCCGCTGGCTGATGAGGTGAATGTATGGTAAAGGGTGGAATTATACTTGGGAAACGATATGAGGTGCTGAGCAAGATTGGCGCGGGCGGCATGGCGGATGTCTATAAGGGCAGGGATACCATGTTAAATCGGTATGTCGCCATTAAGGTGTTGAAAAAGGAATACCGGGAGGATGATAATTTTGTCCGGAAGTTCCGCTCAGAAGCGCGGGCGGCGGCAGGGCTTTTGAATCCGAATGTCGTGAACGTATATGACGCGGGCGAAGACAGGGGCCTTTACTACATGGTCATGGAGCTGGTAGAGGGCATTACCCTGAAAGAATATATAAAGAGAAAGGGAAGGCTTTCGCACAAGGAGATTATCAGCATTGCGATACAGATGTGTACAGGCCTTGGTTCGGCTCATGCGGCAAATATCATCCACAGGGATATTAAGCCGCAGAATATCATCATCTCCAAGGACGGGAAGATAAAGGTCACGGATTTTGGAATCGCGAAGGCTACTACGTCCAACACGGTCAGTTCAAATGCCATGGGTTCTGTGCATTACACATCGCCGGAGCAGGCAAGAGGCGGATTCAGCGATGTGAAGAGCGATATATATTCCGTCGGTATTACTTTGTTTGAGATGGCGACAGGGAAACTGCCGTTTGAGGGAGACTCGACGGTATCTATCGCGATTAAGCATCTTCAGGAAGAGATTACTCCTCCGTCTGAATATGTGGAGGACATTCCCTACAGCTTAGAGCAGATCATACTGAAGTGTACGCAGAAAAATGGCGAACGGCGCTATGCCAACACAGACGAGCTGATACGGGACCTGAAGAGATCGCTCACAGACCCGGACGGTGATTTTGTTGTGATTCCTCCGCTCAGGAATGCGGACACGGTTATTATCACGGATGACGAGCTTGATGACATCCGCAGCAATTACGACGATGATGAGTATGATGACGAATACGACGATTACGGAGACGGGCGTTATGGCAGCCGGCGTTATGACGATGAGTATGACGACGAATACGATGACGAGTACGACGAGCTGGAAGAAAGAGACGGAAAGAGAAGGCAGTCGCAGGATGTGAATCCCGGAATGAAAAAGATTATGAGGATTCTGACAGTCGTGGTTGCCGTGATTATAGTATTTATTGTAGTCTTTGCCATCGGGAAGGCGGCAGGCGTTTTTTCATCATTCGGGAAGGGATCTCTTGTAGAGGAGAAGGATGAGACAGTGAAAGTTCCGAGCCTTCTTGGAATGACGGAAGAAGAGGCGAGGAAAGAGCTGAAAGATAAGAAAATCGGCCTTGGAATTACCATTGCCGGCAGCGAAGAGTCGGATAAATACGGGGAAGGCCAGATAGCGAAACAGGATCCCGCGGGAGGAGAGACGGTAAAGAAGAATACGACAATTAATGTCATTATAAGCTCAGGGCTTAAGACGGAGAAGGTCCTGGTTCCGGATGTCAGCGGCATGAGCGAAGATGCAGCACAGAAAGCTCTGGAAGAAAAAGGGCTGAAAGTAGGAACGTCAGATTTCGTGTATGACGACAGCCGCAAAGCCGGCGAAGTCATCGAGACCACACCGTCCGCCGGCAGTGAGGTGGCAGAGGAAACTGAGATTATCATGAAGGTCAGCAAAGGCTCGGAGAAGAAGACGGTTCCGAATGTTGTAGGGAAGAAGGACGAGACAGCACAGAAAGAGCTTATCGATGCAGGGCTGGTCGTAGGAGAAGTGGGATATGAATATGACGACAAGGTGGCAAAAGGAAAAGTCGTCTCCCAGAGTATAAAGGCTGGCAAGAAAGTAGAGCCCGGAACATCCATTAAGATTGTGGTCAGCAATGGCAAGAAACCGGATGAAAAAGTCAAAGTTCCAAATCTTGGAAACAAGACTTACCAGGAGGCAAAGAGCCTTTTGGAGAGTTACGGGCTTGTGGCTGCGAACGGAGGAGAAGAGGAGAGCGACGAGGCGATTGGCAAAGTATGCAGATGGTCATCGGCAGGCAAGAGCGTGAAGAAGGGAACGACTATCACCGTGTGGATAAGCAGCGGTCCTGGGCAGCCGGATCCGGTACCGCCGGACAATACCGGAACAGACGGACAGCCGACAGTGCCAAATGACGATCCGGAACAATAATATGAAGAACGTACAGGGAAAAATAGTAAAAGGAATTGCCGGATTCTACTACATTCATGTAGTAGAATCCGGTGTTTATGAATGTAAGGCAAAAGGCGTGTTCCGAAAGGAAAGGATAAAACCGCTGGTGGGCGACAGGGCAGAGATCGAGGTCCTGGATGAAGAAGGGAAGACAGGAAATGTTGTTAAGATACTTCCGAGGAAAAATGAGCTGATTCGTCCTGCCGCGGCGAATATTGACCAATCGCTGGTAGTGTTTGCGGCAGCAAAGCCAAGCCCGCATTTCAATCTTCTGGACAGGTTCTTGGTGATGATGGAGAGGAAACAGATTCCTGTCATTTTATGTTTTAACAAAGAAGACCTTGCCGATGACAGCCAGATAGCCATGATATCGAAAACCTATGAAAGCTGCGGCTATCCATGTGTCTTTGTAAGTGCGCTTAAGGACAGGAACATCGGTGAGCTTAAGAAGCTGTTGAAAGGAAAGACGACCGTTATCGCCGGGCCGTCCGGCGTCGGGAAATCATCCATCATCAATATTTTGCAGCCTGCGGCAAGGATGGAGACCGGGGATATCAGCCGTAAGATAGAGAGGGGAAAGCATACTACAAGACATTCGGAACTGTTTGTGACAGAGGACGGCTCCTATATTATGGATACGCCGGGTTTCAGCTCGCTGTATGCCAATGATTTTGAGAAGGAAGAGCTGAAACAATATTTTCCTGAGTTCAGGGAGTATGAAGGCAGATGCCGTTTTCACGGCTGTGACCATATGCATGAGCCAGGATGTGCTGTAAAGGACGCGCTCTCGCGGAATGCAATTTCTGAAGTGCGCTATAAAAGCTATATGGAGATGTATCAGGAGATAAAGGACAGGAGGAGGTACTGATATGAAATATATTTTGGCACCGTCCATTTTGGCGGCGGATTTCAGGACGCTTGGAAAAGAGATGGAACTTACCGAGGAGGCCGGGGCGGAGTATATCCATTTTGATGTGATGGACGGGATGTTTGTTCCGAGCATTTCATTTGGGATGCCTGTGCTCCAGTCAATTAAAGGCGCCACATCACAGGTGATGGACGCGCATCTAATGGTGCAGGAGCCGATTCGGTATATTGAAGATTTCAAAAGAGCAGGCGCAGATATCGTAACAGTGCATTTGGAGGCCTGCGGGGATGTGGACGCAACAATAAAAAAGATAAGGAGCAGCGGAATGAAGGCCGGGCTGTCCATCTGCCCCGACACAAAAGCGGAGGAGGCAAAAAGATATCTCCCGGACATAGACATGCTGCTTGTCATGAGCGTACACCCGGGATTCGGCGGCCAGAAGTTTATTCCGGAATCGTTAGAAAAGATCCGGGCACTGCGGACAATGACAGATGCGCTTGGGCTGGATACAGATATAGAGGTTGACGGAGGAATCTATCACAGCAATGCAAGGGAAGTGTTGGATGCCGGAGCTAATGTCATCGTTGCAGGCTCGGCGGTATTCGGCGGGGATACAATGAAAAATACGAAAGAGTTTATGGAGATATTGAAAGATTATGAGTAAAAGGATTGTGATTGTGAGCGGCGGTGAGCTTGATGAGGAATATGCCCTGTCAGTCCTTAAAGAAGACAGCTCCTGTTATGTAATCGGCGTGGATAAGGGCATGGAATTTTTATATACGCATCAGATCATTCCCAATTACATCGTTGGGGATTTTGACAGCGTAGATCAGAAAGTTGCGGACTATTACCGCAATGAGACGGCGGTTCCCATCCGGGAGTTCAATCCGGTGAAAGACGCGTCAGACACGGAAATTGCCATTCGCCTTGCGGTGACTCTCGGCAGCGAGGAGATCCTCATCCTGGGAGCGACTGGCGGGAGGCTCGACCATCTGTGGGCAAATGTGCAGTGCCTTTCGATCCCGTTCAACCATGGCATCGACGCAAGAATCCTTGACCGTCAGAATAGCATCCGGCTGATTGGAGGAGGAAAAACGGTGCTGAAAAAAGGGGAGACTTACGGACCGTATTTCAGCGTGTTCCCGCTTGGGCAGGAGGTTTTCAGCTTCAACATACAAGGAGCCAGGTATCCTCTCCGAAATCATGCCCTCACGGCATACGACAGCCTGTGCGTCAGCAACCAGATTGAGGATGAGCAGGTTGAGATAGAGTTTGCGGACGGAATTGTCATATTGATGGAAACGAGAGACGGTGATTCGAGATTTTAATGCGGTTTTAAGGAGGTTAATATAAAATATGAAATTAGGAATCGTGGGACTCCCGAATGTGGGAAAGAGTACATTGTTTAATTCTTTGACGAAAGCAGGGGCCGAGTCGGCCAATTACCCGTTCTGCACGATCGATCCGAATGTGGGGATTGTGACAGTGCCGGACGAGAGGCTGAATGTGCTTGGCGAGATGTATCAGACAAAAAAGATCATTCCTGCGGCGATAGAATTTGTTGACATTGCAGGGCTTGTTAAGGGAGCCTCGAAGGGAGAAGGGCTTGGGAACCAGTTCCTTGCGAATATCCGGGAAGTGGATGCCATTGTCCATGTAGTGAGATGCTTTGAGGACAGCAATATCGTCCATGTGGACGGGAACATTGACCCGCTCCGCGACATTGAGACGATTAATTTTGAACTAATCTTTTCCGATCTGGAGATTCTTGAGAGGCGTATCGCAAAGACTGTGAAAGTGTCAAGAAACGATAAGTCGGCGGCAAAGGAGCTGGAGCTTTTGCAGAAGATCAAAGCGCATCTGGAAGACGGACGTCTGGCGAAAACATTTTCCGGCGCAGAAGATGACGAGGAGAAAGAATGGCTGGAAAGCTATAACCTCCTGACTTATAAGCCGGTCATCTATGCGGCAAATGTAGCGGAAGAAGAACTTGCCGATGACGGCGCGGGCAATGAGGGCGTGTGCAGGGTAAGAGAGTACGCGGCAAAAGAAGAGAGTGAAGTGTTTGCGGTGTGCGCGCAGATTGAGCAGGAGATTGCAGAGCTTGACGACGACGAGAAAAAGATGTTTCTTGAGGAGCTGGGCCTTTCTGAGTCAGGGCTTGAGAAATTGATCAAGGCGAGCTACCGCCTTCTGGGGCTTATCAGCTATCTGACCGCCGGGGAGCCGGAAGTGCGCGCGTGGACGATAACAAAAGGAACAAAGGCGCCTCAGGCGGCGGGAAAGATCCATACGGATTTTGAGCGCGGATTTATCCGGGCGGAGGTAGTGTCCTATGAGCATCTGACAGGATGCGGGAGCCATGCGGCGGCGAAAGAAAAAGGGCTTGTGCGCCTGGAGGGGAAAGATTATGTTGTACAGGACGGCGATATCATGCTGTTCCGGTTCAATGTGTAGGATTATGAGGTGAAGGGATGATGCACAGGACGATAGAGTTCCCTAACATTGGGATAAAGCTGTCCGGGGTAGGGGACCATATCACGGTATTTGGTTTTGACATTGCATTTTACGGCATTATTATCGGTATCGGGATACTGGCAGGGATTTTCATTGCCGCAGCCGAGGCAAAACGGACGGGGCAGAATCCGGAAGACTATTATGACTTTGCAATCTATGCCGTTATCTTTTCAGTGATAGGTGCAAGGATCTATTATGTAGCTTTCTCATGGGATATGTATAAAGGAGACCTGCTGAGCATTATAAATCTTCGGCAGGGAGGCCTTGCCATATACGGAGGCGTGATCGCAGCCGTCATCACGGTCTTCGTGTTCTCAAAGATAAAGAAACTGTCCGCTCCGGTCATGTTTGACACGGCGGTGCTCGGGCTTGTGGCAGGGCAGATGATCGGAAGATGGGGAAACTTCTTTAACAGGGAGGCATTTGGGGAGTATACGGACAGTTTTTTGGCGATGCGCCTTCCGCTGGATGCGGTCAGGAGCTCGGATGTCACGGAGCTTATGAGGGAGCATATGGACACTGTGAAAGGCGTGTCCTATATCCAGGTGCATCCCACGTATCTCTATGAATCGCTGTGGTGCCTTATGCTCCTTATCCTCCTTCTTTTGTACAGGCGGCATAAGAGATTCCAGGGAGAAGTATTTCTCCTGTATGTCCTGGGATACGGGCTTGGCCGGGTATGGATCGAGGGGCTAAGGACAGACCAGCTCCTGATCCCCAATACCGGGGTTCCGGTATCGCAGGTGCTTGCAGGAGCGGCTATTATAGTGTCAGCAGGGCTTATACTGCGGGGGAGAAAGAAAAGCGGCGAGGTGAACAGTTAAAATGCGGTTATTGGTAGTGGAAGACGAGAAGGATATGAACCATATACTTGTGAGCAAGCTGGAGAAAGAGGGCTACAATGTGGATTATTGCTTTGACGGGGATGCGGCGATTGATTACCTCACGCTTGCAGACTATGACGGAGTGATACTTGACATTATGCTGCCCGGCCTTGACGGGTTTCAGGTGCTGAAGAAACTGCGCGCTGCCGGGAAACAGACCCCGGTGCTGTTTTTGAGCGCCAGGGGCGATACGGAAGACATTGTCAGGGGGCTTGACACGGGGGCGGACGACTATATCGTAAAGCCGTTTGTCTTTAAAGAATTGCTGGCAAGGATCAAGGTCATGACAAGGCGGAAACCGGAGATTCAGGAAAACGTCTACCGGTGCGGAGACCTTACGGTAGATTATAATACTCATGAGGTAACGAGAAACGGCATTTCCATTACCCTGTCTCCAAAAGAGTTCGCAGTTCTTCTGTATCTTGTGAGAAACAAAAACATAATCGTAACAAGAGAGCAGATTGAATCCAACATATGGAAACTGCAGTCGGAGGGCAGTTCTAATCTTGTGGATGTGTATATCCGCTATCTGCGCCGGAAAATTGATGAAGATTTTGAAGAAAAAATGATCTGCACCATACGCGGAACAGGATATATGTTAAAATGCGAAGAATAAAGAAAGTATCTGTAACGAGATACATCATAACGTACCTGATAGGCCTTATCCTGGCGGTATCATTTTTGATGACACTTTTTGTAAACGTCCTGGCGGACCGGGTGATTTATTATGACATACAGAGCACGCTGGTTCGGGAGATGGCGAGAAACAGCAGGAATGTCCATTATGAAGACGGGATCGTAAAGCCGGATGAGGACTTTCAATATGAGGATGACGGCATGTTCTTCCAGATTCTGGGGGAAAGAGGCAATCTGCTTTTGGGTGAAAGCCCCAAAGGCAAGGAATTTGCCGAGGAAAATATAAGCCAGAGGCTTCGGATGCTGGAGGCGGATGAGGGCGAATACTATATCATAGACCGGGTCAACAGGACTCTTACCCAGGCGGCGGGAGATATTATTTACAACCGCTGCATTATTAAAAAGCAAAATATTGACAGCAAATACCAGTTTGTAAAATATATCTCCTATGCCAGCATTCCGGTATTCCTGCTCCTTGTCCTGGCAGCGGGGCTGGTGATGTCAAGAAAGATCGCGGAGCCGCTTAAACAGATGTCAAAGACAGCCGAATCCATCGGAAAAGAAGGGGAGCTTTCAAGGCGTATGGAGTATGGCGGCAGAATTACGGAGCTTGGCATCCTGGCGGCGACAAACAACAGGATGTTAGAGCGTGTTGAAGATATGTTTGAAAACCAGAAACGCTTTTCGTCCGACGTAGCGCATGAACTGCGGACTCCTATTGCCGTACTTCTGGCGCAATGCGAGTATGCAAAAGAATATGTAAACACAAAAGAAGAATTTGACGAGGCGATTAATGTGCTGTACCGGCAGACGCAGAAAGCAAATCTGGTCATTTCACAGCTCCTCAATCTAAACCGGCTTGGGAACGGACGTATTACGCTTGACATAGAGGATGCGGATTTGGACGAGATGATCTGCTCCATCTGCGACGAGATAGAATTTAAAGAAAAAGGGAGCGTGCAGTTTGAGCTGGAGCTTTCGGGGGCAAAGGCTGAACTGGATATCGGTCTTATGTATATCCTGCTGCAGAATATCATACAAAACGCAGTGAAGTACAGCGCCGTTCCAACAAAGGTCAGGATTGAGACGAAGTGCAGCGAAAAAGAGACCGTTGTGAAGGTCACGGATTATGGCTGTGGAATAAAGGAAGAAGATCTGCCGCACATTTTCGACCCGTTTTACCGGGTCGAAAAATCCAGAAATTCAGAAGGCTTCGGGCTGGGCCTGTCTCTTGCGGATCGGATCGCGAAGATTCACGGCGGAAAGATTACAGTGGAAAGTGTCTGGGGAGAAGGCAGCACATTTACACTGACTCTATGAGAATCTGTATTTCTGTCAGAAATTCATCCTCCGCCACCGTATCGCGGTTGTCAATCTTAAAAAGCTCAAAAGGCTCCCCCAGGGCTGTGAGGCCATGGGCCGACATGTGGCCTGCCATTTTCATCAGGCAGCGTGCATTGTTCTCGTAGCTTCCACGGTAGCAGTAAGAGAGGTAATCTCCGGCAGGCAGTTCACAATCGTAATTTGGACTGTCGCTTTCCAGTATAAAAAACACGGAACGGTATACATTTGCTGTTCCGCCCAGCAAATCTTTGGCGGAAAGAAAAGCGCCGATGGCCTGGCTGCCGAAGTTATGGACTTTTTCCCCATGCCTTGCCAAAAGTTTTTGGATATGAAGGTCCATCTCTTCGTCCTGCGTCATGTACGCCGTCTCCTGGACGCAGCGTCTGCAGGGCAATGCCTTTACCGTTATGTGCCCGGACGGAAGGTTTCGGGCATGGCTTAAAGAGGCGATGCGTTTCTTTATGGCGGCCTGCCTTTCCATAAGCTCCTGTATCTGTATTTTCAGAAATTCGTCTTCCCGGCAGAGGATATTAAGTGTGTTTTCAACGGTCTGATGATCTAAGTAATCTTTAATCTGTGCCATGGAGAAATTTAAGTTCCGAAGGTCACGGATAAGGTTCAGCTTGTAAATATCCTTTAAGCTGTACATGCGATACTGGTTTTTGTCGCGTTTTGGATTTAGTATGCCGAGGCGTTCATAGTATCTGAGGGAATCCTGCCCGATGCTGTACAGTTTTGATATCTCGCTTATTTTATAATAGTATTTCATATGGCTGCTCCCATTATTATTTTTATAAAATGAAATAAAACACTTGACCCTGGTATTATACCAGGGTTTATGCTTTTATTGCAAGGAAATACAGTTTGAATAAAGAGGTGGAAGTTAAGATGAGGTTAGAAGGCTCTTCATTGAAGAAAGATTTTATACGTTTTATTGTACCGTCAATTGCGGCGCAGTGGGTATTTACCCTGTATACGATGGTGGACGGGATTTTTGTCGCCAGGGGAGTGTCCGAGACGGCGCTGACGGCTGTAAATATTGCCATGCCTTATACGATGGCATTATTTTCAGTGTCTATTTTATTTGCGGTTGGCACGTCAACCGTTACTGCGATTTTCCTGGGAGAAAAAAACGGGAGAAAAGCCAATGAGGCGTTTACGCAAAATATCATGCTTTTGACGGTTGTGTCTGTTGCAATAACGGCATTTGTTATGCTGAACCTTGAACAGGTGGCAGAATTTTTAGGCGCGACATCTTTTAATAAGGACTATGTGGTGGAGTATCTGCGGGCGCTGGCTCCTTTTTCCGGGGCATTTATCCTGTCCTACTCGTTTGAGATGCTGATTAAGACGGACGGTTTCCCAAAAAGGGCGACGATGATTGTCACGACCGGAGCGCTCCTTAATGTAGTGCTTGATTACCTTATGGTGATGCGCTGGCACATGGGAGTAGGAGGAGCGGCGCTGGCCACAGGAATATCGAATACGGTAGTTATTGCCCTGTATCTGCTCCACTTCTGCGGAAAGGACGGCGTGATAAAGTTTTGCAGATTCAGCCTGGATGTTCCGCTTATAGGCAGGGAGTTTAAAAATGGGCTTTCCTCCGGGATTACCGAGATGTCGGCAGGGTTTATCATCTTTCTTTTCAACCAGGCGATTATCCGCCTGCTGAATGAAGATGCGCTGGTGAGCTATACGATCATATCTTATGTAAATTCCCTGGGCATTATGGCGATGGTGGGCATAGCGCAGGGCTACCAGCCCCTTGTCAGCTACTATTACGGGCAGAAACGCATGGAGCGGTGCCGGAAACTCAGGAAATACGGAATAGCGGCTGCGGCTGCGCTTTCTGTGGCCTATACGGCAGGGTGCGTCCTATTCGCCGGGGGAATCGTGGGACTGTTTGTTTCTCCGGACATGCCGGAGCTTGCAGAGTATTCAGTATCGGTGCTTCGGATTTTCTCGCTGTCATTTTTGCTGGCGGGCTATAACGTAGTGATTGGGGGGTATTTTATCGCTGTGGAAGAGTCTTTTGCCGCGACGGGAATCTCTCTGTCCAGAAGCATTGTTTCGCTTACCGTGTGCCTGATGCTCCTCACAAGCCTGTTCGGCGGGGCGGGGATATGGTGGACGCCGCTTTTGTCGGAGGCTGTAACTTTGGTGTTCACGGGAATAAGTTCCTATTTACATTATCGCTCTAATGCGGTAAAATATCATCAATGTGTGGATGTATAAGCAAATGGCAGCACATTACAAAAGAAGGAAAGGAAGAAGGAATATGGGAAACCTTACAGAGATCAGATGGCACGGCCGCGGTGGGCAGGGAGCCAAGACGGCGGCGCTGCTTTTGGCGGACGTGGCTTTTCAGACCGGAAAATATGTACAGGGATTTCCGGAATACGGCCCGGAGCGGATGGGCGCTCCGATTACGGCATACAATCGGATCAGCGATACGGCAATCCGTGTGCACTCTAACATCTATGACCCTCAGTATGTAGTTGTCGTTGACGAGTCTCTTTTAGAGGCGGTTGACGTTACGGGAGGACTGAAAGAGGACGGGGCAATTCTCATTAATACAGAGCGCTCCAAGGAAGAGATCATCCGCCACTTGAAAGGATACAAGGGAAAAGTCTATACGATTGACGCTAAAAAAGTGTCTCTGGCGACGATGGGAAAGTATTTTCCAAATACGCCGCTTCTTGCCGCAATCGTAAAAGTTGCGGGAATTATGGATGAAGAGACATTTTTAAGGGAGATGCGCGCGTCTTTTAACCATAAGTTTGCAAGCAAGCCGGAAGTGATTGACGGCAATATGAAAGCACTTGAGATGGCGCTTGAGGAGGTGCAGTAATGGCAACAGATATCAGTAAATTAGGGCTTAAGGCATCCTGGAGAGACCTTACGGAAGGTATGGTGATTGCCGGGGCAGGTACCTCCAGGGAATTTAATACCGGAGAGTGGTCCACGAGCAAGCCCCTCTTTATCGAGGACAAATGCAAGCAGTGCCTGCTGTGCGTTCCGGTATGCCCGGACAGTTCCATACCGGTAGCGGATATGAAACGCGGGGAATTTGATTACGAACATTGTAAAGGATGCGGTATCTGCGTAAAAGCTTGCCCGTTCGGAGCAATCACGATGGAAGGAGTGGAGTAGGATGGCAAAAAGAGACCGTTTATCAGGAAACGAGGCAGTGGCGATAGCGCTTCGCCAGATTAATCCGGATGTGTTCCCGGCATTCCCGATCACGCCGTCCACGGAGATTCCGCAGTATTTTGCGTCTTTTGCGGCAAACGGGCAGGTAGATACGGAATTTATCCCTGTAGAGAGCGAGCACAGCTCCATGAGCGCGGCGATCGGTGCCTCGGCGGCAGGGGCAAGGAGCCTTACGGCGACTTCGTCCTGCGGGCTTGCCTACATGTGGGAGGAGCTTTACATAGCGGCGTCCAACCGCCTGCCGCTTGCGCTTGCGCTTGTGAACCGCGCGCTTTCCGGACCGATCAATATCAACTGCGATCATTCAGACAGCATGGGTGCAAGGGACGCGGGATGGATACAGATATATGCGGAAAATAACCAGGAGGCATACGACAATATGGTACAGGCGTTTCGCATCTCGGAGCATAAGGATGTGCGCCTGCCGATCATGATCTGCCAGGACGGCTTTATCACAAGCCATGCGGTTGAAAACATGGAGTTACTAGAAGACGAGGACGTAAGAAAATTCGTCGGGGAGTATGAGCCGGAAAATTATCTTCTGAATCCGGAATGCCCGATGGCGGCAGGGCCGTACTCTGTCACGGATTATTATATGGAAGCAAAGAGGAACCAGGCAGAGGGCATGAGACATGCGGAAAAAGCAGTTCTTGATGTGGCGGCAGAATTCAAAGCGCTGTCGGGAAGAGAGTACGGATTGTTTGAAAGCTACCGCATGGAAGACGCGGACCGCGCGGTTGTGATGATCGGCTCTGCGGCAGGAACAGCTAAAGATGCCATTGACAGGCTGAGGGAGAGGGGAGAGAAAGCCGGGCTTATCAAGATCCGCCTGTTCCGCCCATTTCCAGCAGAGGCGATAGCAGAGGCGCTAAAAAACGTAAAAGCAATAGCAGTCATGGACCGGGCAGAAGGATATACAAATCACGGAGGGCCGTTAGGCGCAGATGTGATGGCGGCACTGTTCAGGGCGAAATCTCCTGCTCATGCGATTAATATTGTCTATGGCCTGGGCGGACGCGATGTCCGCGTGGGGGATATAGAGAATGTGTTTGAGGATCTGAATCAGATCATAAAAGATGGCGATGCAGGCGAAACATACCGTTATATGGGCATCAGAGAGTAAGGAGGGACGAGAAAGTTGAGTTATAATTTTAAAGAAATGATGAACAGACCGGAACGTCTTGCTCCGGGGCACAGGATGTGTGCGGGATGCGGCGGCACAATTGCAGTCAGGAACGTGCTGCGCGGGCTTCACGAAGGCGACCGGGCAGTAATCGGCAATGCCACGGGATGCCTTGAGGTATCTACATTTACCTATCCCTACACGTCATGGGAGGACAGCTATATCCACAATGCGTTTGAGAATGCGGGCGCGACACTGAGCGGCGTTGAGGGGGCGTACAAAGCGCTGAGAAGAAAGGGAAAACTTAACGAAACATATAAATTTATCACCTTCGGCGGCGACGGCGGCACATATGATATCGGGTTCCAGTCTCTTTCCGGAGCCATGGAGAGAAACCATGACATGGTATATGTATGCTATGACAACGGAGCCTATATGAATACCGGCATTCAGCGATCTTCCGCAACCCCGATGTATGCGGATACAACGACTACCCCGGTAGGGAGCGAAAGCCATGGAAAACCGCAGAACAGAAAAGACCTTGCGGCAATTATAGCGGCACATGACGTGCCCTATGTGGCGCAGACTACTTTCGTGCAGAATTTCAAAGACCTGCATATAAAGTCGGAGAAGGCAATCTATACGCCGGGCGCGGCATTCTTAAATATCATGGCGCCATGCCCGCGGGGATGGAGATATAACACGCCGGATATTATGGAGATCTGTAAGCTCGGCGTCGAGACATGCTACTGGCCGCTGTTTGAAGTCGTGGAGGGAAGATGGATCTTAAACTATGAACCGAAAAAGAAACTTCCGGTGGAAGACTTCCTGAGGCCTCAGGGACGTTTCAAACATCTGTTTAATCCGGGGAATGAATATCTCATCGATGAGTTCCAAAAAGAAGTGGACAGGAGATGGGAAGAGCTGTTATTCAGGTGTTCCAGATAATCATAATATAATTGACGATAAGCGGGATAATTGGTAAACTGATAGTATAAAATACAGCAGGAGGTACAAAAGAGATGAGGTATCAGATACAGGGTGAGACGCTTCCGGTAGTAATCTGTGAACTTGAAGACGGCGAGAAGATGATTACGGAAGGCGGAGCGATGTCCTGGATGTCGCCGAACATGAAGATGGAGACTACCAGTAACGGAGGGCTCGGCAAAGCATTTGGGAGGGCATTTTCCGGGGAAAAGATGTTCCAGAACATTTATACAGCTCAGGGAGGACCTGGAATGATTGCGTTTGCATCCAGTTTCCCGGGATCTATCCGGGCATTCGAGATAGCGCCCGGCCAGGATATGATCTTTCAGAAAAAAGCCTTTCTGGCAGCGGAGACAGGCGTAGAGCTGTCGGTACATTTTCGGAAGAAAGTTGCGTCCGGACTGTTCGGCGGAGAAGGATTTATTATGCAGAAGATAAGCGGGCAGGGAATTGTGTTTGCGGAGTTTGACGGCCATGTCATCGAATACGAGCTGCAGGCAGGACAGCAGATTGTTGTAGATACCGGGCATCTGGCAGCGATGACTGCATCCTGCAACATGGATATCCAGAGTGTTCCTGGCGTGAAGAATATGCTGTTTGGCGGAGAGGGATTTTTCAACACAGTGATTACCGGCCCGGGCAAGGTATGGCTGCAGACGATGCCTATAAGCAATGTGGCAGGGGCAATCAGGCCATATATTCCAAGCGGGAGCTAAAATATACAATAAAAGGAACAGGCTTAAGCCCAATGTCATTTAGTTAAGGCATCAGCAGTGACGCTCCTTACAGAGCAAGGTATAT
>OFGH01000227.1_pt1 | contig 56123 bp, 68 predicted proteins | sample 1521721 | NCBI WGS metagenome assembly OFGH01 (sample SAMEA3504132, study PRJEB24116) | mouse gut metagenome | biome: mouse gut; feature: mouse-associated habitat; material: faeces | place: Denmark | collected 2011
GTTCCGCAGGCGGTAAGCGTACCGCTCCGACTCCCTGGCCCGCAGAAGGGCCTCCGACACGTCCCGGGCGGTAAGGGCGGAGCCGTCGGAGAAGGCCACCCCCTCCCGCAGATACAGCGTGCAGACCAGTCCCGACTCGTCCCACTCCCAGCTCTCGCACAGCAGGGGCTGGGGCTGAAACTGCCCGTCCAGCCGGAACAGCGGCTCGTACAGCAGGGACGCCGCCGTCTCCTGGACGCCCTCGCCGCAGGCAATCGGGTCCAGGGTCTGGTCCCGGTAGTAGGGCAGGGAAAAGGCGACGGGATACTCCGGCTCCTCCGGCGGTACCTCCTCTTCCTCCGGCTCCTCCGGCAGGAAGGGCTGGTAGCCCTCCCAGACCTCCTCCGGCGCCTCCGGCTCCGCCAGCGCGGCGCAGCCGCTCAGCAGCAACGCTGCCAGCAGAGCCGCCAGCAGCCGCCTCACCCCCGTACCTCCGGCCGCAGCCCGATGAGGGCGCCCTGGACGCCCCGCCTGTCCCCGGCAGCCCGGTGGCTCCAGTATAGGTCCGTCCGGCAGGCGGTGCAGAGGGGGCAGCCTCCCGGACCCCCGCCTCCCGCAGCCGCCAGGCGTTGACGGCCTTCAAGTCCACGGTCCACTTTTCTCCCCTGGGCCTGATATACGCCTCCACCCCGCCGCCGAAGGCCTTCCGCATGGCGTCGGGCACATCGTCGTGCGTCTCGAAGCAGCAGGGGCCGATGCCCGCGCCGATGGCAATGCGGATATCCTCCGGCTTCGCGCCGAAGAGCCGCCCCATTTCTCCCGCCGCCTTAGCCGGAAGGTCCAGAGCCGTGCCACGCCAGCCGGCGTGGACCGCGCCGATGGACGCCGTCACCGGGTCGTGGAGCAGCAGGATGATGCAGTCCGCCGAAAAGACCATCAGGTCCAGCCCCGGCTCATCGGTCACCAGGGCGTCGGCGGTAAAGTCGGTGGCAGCGAACAGGCCCTTGCCCCGGTCCGCGGCGGTCACATGGCGGACGGTGTCCTCATGGACCTGCTGGGACTGGACCACATTCCGGACGTCCGCCCCCAGGGCCTGGCAGAACCGGCGGTAATTTTCCAGCACGTTCTCCCGGCTGTCCGGGTCCGGGCCGCTCCCCCGGAAGTTCAGAGAGGCGCGGTACCCCTGGCTGACGCCCCCCAGGCGGGTGGAGAAGCCGTGGGCCACCCCCTCCAGCAGGGTGGAGGCGTGGTAGACCACGCCGTTGTGGTTGCGAGAAATAAAGGCCATATGCGCCTCCTAATACGTATTCCAGTTTATTTTATGCTTTGTTTTTGGATATATTCTATGGCCGCCTCCATCAGCTCGTCCCGGCCCTCCTTGATGCCCTGGACGGTGCGGGAGACGGGGATATCCGGGGTGAGGCCCACCCGCTGGAACTGGCTGCCGTCGTCCAGCTCGGTCCGGACAGAGGTGAAAGTAAACCAAAAACCGCCGGGAAGGGGCACTCCCACAGCCCAGCTGAGGGCCCCGATGGTATTCTGCCCCATGAGGACCACATTCTTCCCCTTGCCGATGGACCATGCGGCCCGTTCACTGGCGCTCTGGGAGAACTCATCCATAAGAACCACCACCGGCCTGTCGTAGTGGTAAACGCCCTGTTCCTCATCGCCGGGGCGGTAACCAACACTGTAGACCTCTTTGACATAAGCTCCGGGCACAGCGCCGGAGGGAGACCCGTGGATGAACGCTGGGACGTATTCGGCGGTGAAATAGGGATAAAAAGCACACATCTCGTCACCGGCCAAAGGATACTGGCGCAGGTCAATAATCAGCCCGTCTGTGTCCCGCAGGTCCTGCATAATGCTGTCCTGGGGACGGTTTGCCGGGTTAATCAGTCCGATATTTCCATCCAAAATCCGGTACTCCTCCAGAGGAGCCGCCCGAAGCCCCGATACGAACACCTTCTGACAAAGAAGGCTCTCCTCTTTTCCATCCCGCAGGACCGTCACTTCCGCCGGTTCCCGGATGGACGCCATCTCTCTGAAAATCTTGTATGCGTTCCGGCTGAGAAAAGCGCTGTCCCGGGAACAGGGGGTATATGGCTTTACCCTCTGTACAGCTTCCTCAACGCTCATTCCGTTCATTTCCAAAATGATATCGCCCAACGCCAGGGGGCAGCCATCTGTCGTACCGGAAACCACCAGCTTTCCCTCTGCCTCCTCCGCAAAAAACGTGGCATCGGCGGTCACGTCCGCATAACTGGCGGTAGCAAGAACAGAGAAATCAATGGGGTTGAAGGCAAGGCCCACATGGTTGTCATGCAGCTTTGTCAGCAGACGGAGGATGGCGTTCAAATAGCTGTCCTGATCGTCCCCCTCCAGCATGATTGGAATAATCTCTTCCAGGCAGTCCCCCCAGTCCTCCTCCAGGAGATCGTGGTAGGGGAAATAGTACTCCAGCACGTTCCACGCCCGAAACAGCCCCAGCAGGCGGTATTCCTCATTGGCAAAGTCCATATCAGGATGCTCATTTTCGTTAAAGATCGGATAGGTCACCTCCAGCATTGGATTTGAAATCCGACAACCTACCGTCTTTCCCAAGGCGGTAGGTTTTTGTCGGTAAAGAGGTCAGATTGTAGGCAATCGTCACTTTGAGATAATCGTCATCTTCATCCCAGACCGTGACGGAGTTCACGAACAGGTCAATCACCATGCGGCAAAATTCTTCATCCTCAATACTGCCGTCCTTGAATTTGTTCAGCCAGTAGACCACCTGTTCCTTGTCCAGTGTGAGCAGGCTGGCTTCCTCTTTTTTAATCTGGCCCTCCAAGTCCTTCTTCTCTTTCTCCAACTCCATCATGCGCCGCACAAGAGCGTCCGGGGCCTGTCCAGATTCAATAGCCCTGGTGAGATTGGTCAAGGACAACTCCACCTCATGAACCCGGTCTTTGATAAGGGGAATGGGGCTTCCCTCTGAGTTCTCCATAGCGTTTTTGTGGCAGGCCACTTCCGCAAGGAGGTCAATGTTTTCATCCGTCAAAAGGGAGATAGCGTCCTGGGCTACCAGGTTTTCAATATAGTCCTTCCGCAGATTCCTTTTATGACAGTCCTGGTGCATATTCCTTTTCCCGTAGCACTCATAGTAAGCGTAGTTGACCCCATTGGTGTTCCCGTTCATATGCTCCCCACAATGCCCGCAGAACAGCTTCCCGGAGAGCAGGTAGACATGACGGGCCTTGTTCCGGGCAGGTGCGCTTTTGGTTTTCTTCACCCGAAGCTGTACTCTGTCCCACAACTCCCGGTCAATGATGGGTGGTATAACGTCCTCTGCCCGGTACTCATGGTATGAGTAGACACCGATATACCGCTCATTCTTGAAAATCTTGGTGAAGGAACTTTTCCCAAACTTGGTTCCCTTGGAGGTCTTGTACCCTCTGGAATTGAATATCCGGCAGATTTCCGCTATCGTAGTCCCGTCAGCGTACATTTCAAACGCTTCCCGGACTATGGGAGCGGTTTTTTCATCTATGACCAACTTCTTCCCCTCAGTCTTATATCCAAGAGGAAGCTGCCCACCAATGGAGTTATGCTTGTAGGCCGATTCCCTCATGCCCCGGTTTATCTTCTGGGAGAGTTCAGCACTGTAGAACTCAGCCATACCTTCCAGGACGGATTCCAGGATAATGCCTTCCGGGTCATTGCTGATATTCTCCGTGGCTGAGATGACTTGCACTCCGTTCCGTTTCAGGCGGTATTTGTAGGTTGCTGAGTCATAGCGGGAACGGGCAAACCTGTCCAGTTTGTAGACGATGACCGCCTGGAATGTTCCCTTCTCAGAGTCCCGTATCATCTTGAGAAAGTTCACCCGCTTCTCAAGGTTCTTGCTGGCAGACGTGGCCCGGTCAATGTATACCTCCACAACCCGGATATGGTGACGGTCACAGAAGTCCCGGCAGACCCGCATTTGCCCCTCAATGGATTGTTCAGTCTGGTTGCTGCTGGAATATCTCAAATATAGGCAGGCAGTTTTAATGTCCTCATACATGGCAGTCCCTCCTTAAAGCGTCCCGTATATCAATCACCCGGCAATTACGGATTGCCCCTTTTCCTGCTTCTCATTCATGCAAACCTGGATGATATGGAAGCGGCCCTGGGCATTTGCGCTACGGTAGGCTTCCAGCAGCAGGATTTCTTCCTCAGTCAGAGCAGGCCCAGGCTTTCTAACTTCACTTAACCCCAGGAGATAATCCGTGGACACCTCAAAGTAGTTGGCAAGACGGCACAGCACTTCCCCTTTAGGAAATGCGCCTTTGTTCTTCCAGCCTGAGATTGCGGGGGAGGAAACACCTGCAATCTCTTGGATTTCAGTGCTTTGGGGCTTCACTTGGCGTTCCGCACAGAGTAATTCAAACCGCTCATAGAATGACATAAAAAGGCCCTCCAAAAATTTTCTAATAAAACTTTGAAAAACCCCTTGACAATCTAACTTAGCTTATGTTATCATACCCATGTCAACAAGAGTTGTTTAAGGGCGCAGAAATCCCGCCCCTCCGGGGCTGATTTTTTGCCCAAGGGGTTTTCAATGGTTTTATGGGTGTGGCAGCTTCATTATAACCTTTGAAGTCCTCCTTGTCAACTATTGTTTACGAAAATTTAGACAGGAAGGAGGGCAAGAACGTGGTGGAACGTACTGACATTCGCTTTCGGCTGCAAAAGCATAACCTCTCTTACGTCTGGCTGATTTCTCAGTTGCGTTTGCGGGGTGTGGTTACGGACAAAACGGAAATGAGTTCCGTGATTTCCGGGGCCAGAAGCGGGCCGAAAGCGGAACGCATTATCCAGACCGCTGCCGCTGTCCTGGACAGCTATGAGCAGGGTTCCGTCCTCGTTACTACCGGGTGATGAACGGGAGTCTGGAAGAAGGTGCTTTGTGTTCCCTTCTGGTGAAGCGGGTGAAAGCATACTTCCAAGACCCGATACACCGAAAAGAGTTTGAGGACTGGTACAAGCAGAAACACGGAAAAGATTACGATTGGAGGAACACCCATGAAGGTAGAAAGAATGATTAAGTCTGACGTTGATACTTTCCAGGTTGGCGATATTATCAACTTCACTCTGTCGAACGGTGAGCAGGTTCAGGCTATGGCTATGAAGCAAGAGCAGGACGGTATGATTTTCCTGCTGGTGGACTGTCTGCGGGACGAGTACCGTATGAACGCAGAGAACAGCAACCGGGGCGGCTATGACGCTTCCGATTTGAAGGAGAGCATGGATGGGGAAATTTTAGCCCGTTTCCCGGCTGACCTGCGGGAGAAAATGATTCCCTTTGCCAATGGTTCTCTGCTGCGGCTTCCCACGGAAAAGGAAATCTTTGGGAAAAACGAGTACGGAACGAAGGAACCTGAGAACGTGGTTCAGTGGGAACCCATGAAGCTGCGGCGCAACCGTATTGCTTTTCAGGGCATGAATGGTTCGTGGGAATGGTACTGGCTGGCAAACAAGGTGAAGGGTTCCGCTGCCGGTTTCGCCGGTGTCAGCAGCGGCGGCCGTGCGGCCTACGCCTACGCTTCTCTCTCCGGCGGCGTTCGCCCCGCTTTCAAAATCAAAAATCTTTAATCACCACCCCCTTGTGGGGTGGTGTGGAGGAACACAGAATGGTGAACAAAACTTTAGGTAACCACTTTGAAGGGGAACTCTGTGAACTCCTGGCTGAAAACGGCTTTTGGGCGCACAACCTGGCCCAGAACCAAACGGGGCAACCTGCGGACGTGATTGCGGTTAAAAACAACATTGCCATGTTGATTGATTGCAAGGTGTGTTCCAATGACCGTTTCGTTCTGTCCCGGATTGAGGAAAACCAGGAGATGGCTATGACCCTTTGGGAACAGAGGGGAAATGCGGAGTGCTATTTCGCTATCAAGGTCAGCAGCGGTGAAATCTATATGGCGCATTTCGATGACCTGTATACGCTGCGGTTCCACGGTGCAAAGAGTATTTCCGAAAAAGACATGGGCCAGTTCCCCACGTTTCAAGAGTGGGTGGAGGTGAGCGGATGGTAACGACTATCGGAAGCCGTCTGCGGATTGCAGACCCTACCCCGGAACTCATTGCCTGGTGCAAGAAGAACTTGGAACTTCCCAACCCTGAGTACAAGAAGAAAGCCAGAATGGGCCTGTGGCTGCGTGACACGCCGCAGACGCTTGTTCTCTACGAGAGGGAGGGTAATACCCTGGTCATTCCGTTCGGCTGTCTGAGGGCCGTTCTGGGCCTTCTGGAAGGGGATATTGAAAAGGAGTTCGCAACTCCCAAGAAGGTACTCTATGGCGGGAAGGTTCCGCTGTACGATTACCAGGAGGAAGCCGTTGCCGCCCTGCTTGCGGCCCACTACGGTATCCTCCAAGCCCCGGCAGGCTGCGGCAAAACTCAGATGGGGATTGCGCTGGCATTTTCCCTGGGGGTAAGAACCCTCTGGCTGACCCACACAAAAGACCTGCTGACGCAGAGCAAGAACCGGGCCGCTCAATACATCGGTGCTGACCTTCTGGGGAGTATCACGGAGGGCAAGGTGAATATCGGTGAGGTCATGACCTTTGCCACGGTGCAGACAATGTGCAAGGTGGATTTAGACCAGTACCGGGACACCTGGGACTGTATCATCGTGGACGAGTGCCACCGGGTCAGCGGAACCCCTACGGCGGTCACTCAGTTTTCCAAGGTGCTGAACTCTCTGAGGGCCAGACACAAATACGGCCTGTCCGCTACTGTGCATAGGTCTGACGGGCTTATCAAGGCCACCTACGCTATGCTGGGGCCTGTGGTTTACACGGTTCCCGATGAAGCTGTCAAAGACCGGGTGATGACTGTAAGGGTTCGCCCACGGGGAACCGGGGTTCGGCTTGACCCCCGTTTCCTGAACCCGGATGGCACAGTCAATTACGCCAAGATGATTACCTATCTCACGGAGCATAGTTCCAGAAATGACCTGATTCTCCGTGACCTCATTGACAACCGAAGTCACTTCAACCTTATCCTCTCTGAGAGGGTTGACCATCTTAATTACCTGATGGCAAACCTTCCCATGATTCTGAGGAAGCAGGCGGCTGTGATTGATGGGAAGATGACCAGTAAACTTGCCAAGGCACAAAGGGAGCAGGCCATTGAGGATATGAGGGAAGGTAAGAAACGGTATCTATTCGCAACCTACGCTTTGGCGAAGGAAGGGCTGGATATTCCCAGGCTGGATAGACTGTACCTGACCACTCCCCAGAAAGACTACGCCGTGATTGTGCAGAGTGTGGGCCGTATTGCCCGGACGTTTGAGGGCAAGCAGCTTCCCACCGCCTATGACTATGTGGACGGTATCCGTTCACTGGAAAAGTCTTTCAAGCAACGGTGCGCTCACTACAAAAAGTGTGGCTGCAAGTTGATTGAGTGAAGGGGGGGGGGGGGGGGCAACGTGAGAAAAGACCAATTTAACGGCCCCTTGACCGTGGAGGAACAGAGGTTTGCGGAAGAAAATTACTACCTGGTTGCCAAGTATCTCAAGCTGAGAAAACTTCCCTACGATGAATGGCATGACGTTGTGATTTTCCGCTACCTCCGGGCTGTCAAGCGGTGGTTCGCCCTCCCGGAACTGCATGACCACAATTTTGAAATCGTGGCCTTTTACGGCATGAGGTCTGCTATCGGGCATGAACTTGAAAAGCAGAAGCGCAGAGTCCAGACGGTCAGCCTGGATGACCCGATACCGGGAACGGTTGGCCTGACCTATATGGACGCTTTATCCTATGACACCCTGCAACCCAAATACGCATAAAGGAGAGAACATCATGAAGAAGGACAAAACGCAGAACACCCTTGCTACGGTGGTTGCCCGGATGAACCGCAACACCAAGACCCACCACCAGGCGGGCTACCACAAGCCCGTCAAGAACCCCACCACCAACGCCGCCCCGGACTCCCACAAGAAGTTCTGCAAGCGGTGTCTGGGGTACAACAAGGGTGTCTGCCCCAAGACCGGGTTCCTGCCCACTGACCAGTGCAGCATTTAGAAGGGAGGTAACCAAGTGTACGGTATCTGGAACGGCATGACCCGGAGGTTCGTGTTCGGTATCCGGGAGGACACCAAGAGCAAGGCCCTGGCTGAGTTCAAGAAAAAGGCCCCTGGGCTGTGGCGGTACTGGCGGTATGAGGTTCGGAGGATTCCCCGGAACTTCAAGAACCCCCGGAACCCGTACTACCAGCCCAAGGAGCAGAGGTAGGGCCTATGGATGGACTCTACATCTTTGACTGTGAGGTGTTCGCCCACGACTGGCTGTTCGTTTTCAAGGAAGTAGCCACGGGCCTTTACACGGTCATCCACAACGACAATGACGCTGTGCTGGCGTTCATGGAGCGAAACCCCTTCCTGGGCGGGTTCAACAACAAGCACTATGACAACCACATTCTCAAGGCGGTCATGATTGGTGCAGACCCGGAAACCATTAAGACCATCAATGACCTTATCATTCTTGAGGAAATCAACGGCTGGAACATTCCCCTGCTGCGAGAGTACCGGGTGTTCTTTGACAGCTTTGACCTCATGGATGACTGTCAGGTGGGGTTGTCGCTGAAAGCCATTGAAGCCCACCTGGGTATCCCGATTGAGGAAACAGAGGTTGATTTCAACATCGACCGTCCGCTGACGGAAGAAGAACTGGAACAGACCAAACGGTACTGCAAGTACGATGTGGACGCTACAGAAAAACTTCTCCACCTGCGGGAAGCCTACCTCAAGAACAAGGCCACTCTGGGGAAAGCCAGAGGGCTGTCAGAGCGGCAGGCCATGTATATGACTAATGCCAAACTGACTTCCGTATATCTCCAAGCGGTCAAACCTGAAAAGCCCTGGACGGATGAACGGGATTATCAGTACCCGGACAAACTCCTGCGAGAGTACATTCCCCAAGAGGTGTTTGACTTCTTTGACCGTATGCACGACCCAAGCGTTCCTACGGATGAACTGTTCAGCAGTAAGTTAGACCTGATGGTTGGCGATTGCCCTTGCACGATTGCCTACGGAGGTATCCACGGTGCTATCCCCACCTACACGGAGGAAGCCACGGAAACCCGCTCTATCCGCAACAAGGACGTTGCCAGCTACTATCCCCACCTGATGACGCTGCCGCTGTCTGAGGGCCGGGAATACGGGTTCTGTAGCCGGAATATCCCCTCTCCCAAAATCTTTGTCGATACCCTTGAGGACAGAGTGCGGGCAAAAAGGGCCGGGGACAAGGCCACGGACAAGGCCCTCAAACTGGTGCTGAACACCACCTACGGGGCTATGCTCAATGGCAAGGACGGAGAAGCGTTCAATGACCTGTATGACCCCCTCATGGGGAGGTCAGTGTGCATTACCGGGCAACTGCTTCTTCTGGAACTCTCTGTTCACCTTATCCGGGAGTGTCCCACTCTCAAGATTATCCAGTTGAACACGGATGGTATCATGGTCAGTCTGGATAACTCCGATGAACCCAAGTGGCAGGAGATTACTCAGGAGTGGCAGGACAGAACCGGGTTTGAACTGGAAGAAGATTTCATCCAGAAGATTGTTCAGAAGGACGTGAACAACTATGTGGAAGTCCCCGTGGGCGGCGGTGAACCCAAGGTAAAGGGTGGTCAGCTTGTGCGGGGTATCCCTCCCCAGGGAGCGTTCAACATCAACAACAACGCCGTGGTAGTGGCGAGAGCAATTCGCCAATTCTTTGTGAACGGCACTCCCCCGGAAGAAACCATTGCGGACAGCACTGACATTCTGGATTTCCAGTTGATTGCCAAGGCGGGTGGTAAATACTCCGGCTGCTATCACATGGTAGACGGGAACCCGGTTCCTGTCCAGAAGGTGAACCGGGTGTACGCCGTGGCTGACCGCAAGATGGGAACTGTCTACAAAACCCACGCCGCCACGGGCAGGGACGCTAAAGTGGCTGGACTTCCCACCCACTGTGCCATTGACAATAACAACCAACTCTCTATTGAGGTGGTAGACCGCAAGTGGTACGTCAAATTGGCGCAAAAGTACATCAATGACTTTTTGGGCGTGAAACCGCCCCGGAAGAACACCAGACGGATTAACTCTCTCAAGAAGCAATCCCTGGCATTATTCGATTAAGGAGGATAAGACCATGAAGAAGAACCCCGGACGTAAGGAGCGGCGCAACCTGTACTTCAAGAACAAGCGGGCTGCGGGCAAGAAGCGGGCCAAGCAGAACGAGTACCGCAGTTCCCATAGCTTCCTGCGGTGCTTCCGTGAGCAGGGCTAAACGGCCCAGACCATCAACCATTCATAAGGAGGAATTTAGCAATGGCTAACATCTACAAGGATATGAACGTGCGCCAAAAGCTGGCGAAAGCCCGCCTGTACTTCCTCAACCGCAAGGTTGCCAAGAGCGGGAAGAATATGCACTTGGAGTTCAAATACTTCGAGTTGGAGGACATTGTGCCTGTGGCTATCCGTATCTTCGCCAACGTGGGCCTGACCAGCTTTACGGACTTCAACGGCGAGACTGCTTCCATGACCGTCCTCAACACCGACAACCCGGAGGAACCCGGTATCACCTTCACCCTCCCCTACCGGGAGAACAAGCCCATTATCAGTAACCAGGGCAAGGAGGTCACGAACCCCATGCAGGCCCTTGGTGCTTCCACTACCTATCTGCGGCGGTATCTCTGGATGATGGCCCTGGATATTACGGAGCCTGACGAGGTGGACGCTAACTTGGGTTCGGATGACCAGGAAGTGGAGCCGGAAATTCCTTCTCCCGCTGCGGAACCCAAACCCAAGGAGAAATCCAAGGCCCCGGCTACGTCTGCGGAGCGGAAAGCTGCCAAGAAGGACATGACCGATACGAACGGCCCCGCTGACGAGTTGCAGGTGACGGCCCTCAAGACCGCCTGCAAGAAGCTGATGGAGATGGATGAAACCCAGGAGGATTTTGTCCAGCAGATTGCCATGAAAACCAAGGGGTTCACGGAAATCACCCGGTCTGCCTGTGAGCAGTTGGTCAACAACATCGGTGAGATGATTGCGGCCTACAACCAGGAGGGGTAAGTCATGGATAAGCTGAAAATCCATGCGGGGATTTGTGACGGTATCGAAGACCTGTACCGCCGCAAGAACGCTGACTATGGTGACAGCTTTGCCAAGGCCAGACGGGAAGTTCCCTGCTACACCCTGGGCAAGCTGTACGATAAGTTCAGCCGCTACATGAACCTTGTCCGGCACGGAGAGCAGACGGCCCAGGTTGCGGAGTCCCTTGACGATACCCTGATGGACTTGGCGAACTACGCCATTATGGAACTCACGGAGAGAAAATTGGAAAAGGAGCATGACCATGAAGTGGAATGACAACGGCACAATTGCCATTACCCCGCCCAAGCGTCCCAAGAAGGTGACGGGAACCAGGTTCGCCGCCATTATGGGGCTGAACAAGTGGACTACCCCGTTCAACGCCTGGTGCGCTATCACTCGTACCTATGAGGAACCCTTCCAGGACACCATCTACACCATTGCGGGCAAGACCATTGAGCCGAAGCAGGCTGAGTTCATGAAGAAGTCCTACTTCATGACCAACCTCATTTCCCCCACCGATATGTACGGCCCGGACTACTTCAAAAAGACCTGGGGTGACTTCTTCCCCAATACGCCGATTTTCGGCGGTATGTGGGACTACCTGCTGGTCACCAAGGACGGCAAGCCGGATACCGTTTTGGAGATGAAAACCACCAAGCGGAGCGAGGATTGGCTTGAGGATATTCCTGAGTATTATGCCCTGCAAGCGGCCCTGTACGCCTATCTCCTGGGCGTGGATAAGGTCATCATGGTCTGTTCCTTCCTTGAGGAAAAGGACTATGAGAACCCCGCCGCCTATGTGTGCAGCGCAGAGAACACTATCGTCCGGCCCTTCACCCTCTCTGAGCGGTATCCCAACATGGGCAAGACCATCAAGAAGGTACAGAAGTGGTGGAAAGACCACGTTGAGGGCGGTATCTCCCCGGCCTACGATGAAAAGGCTGACGCTGAGATTTTGAAAGTCCTGCGGGCCAACACCCTCTCCCCTGACAGCGATTTGAACGCTATGATTGCGGAAGCGGAAGCCCTTCAAACCAAGCTGGACAAGGCCGCTACGGAGACGGCAGAGGACGAGAAGCGTTTGAAAACGCTGAAAGACCTTATCAAAGAAGCCAGCATGGAGAAGTTCCGGGATGGGGATAAGCAGGTGGTCATCAATGGCGGCAGCTATGAGTGGGTCACCTCCCGGAGCGTGGCTACCAAGGTGGATGAAGCCGCCATGAAGAAGGACGGGATTCTGGACAAGTACAAGACCAAGGAAACCGTCACCTACCGCCTGACCCCGAAACTGAAAAAGGAGGTATAAAGGTATGTATATCAACGGTATTCTGCTGGGTGTCCTGGGAACCCTGTTCGCTGAGATGGCCCTTGTGCTGATTGCCGCTATCGGCTACGGTATCTACACCAGCACCCACCACACGCCCCGCAGACGGGGGTAACATGAACCTGTGGGAACGTCCCACTATCCTACAAAACCTATAAGGAGGTTACGACAATGGCAAAAATTGGACTGACGGAAGGGTTCACCCTTATCCCGGAGGGGAGCCACGTTTTCCAGATTACCGAAGTCAAGTACAAAGAAGATTTCGGCAAGATGGAGGTCACCATGCAGACGGCAACGGGCCAGAAGCACACGGAGCGGTTTTCCCTGCTGGACAAGGACGGGGAGCCGAACCAGGGCGCACTGAACGCTTTCAGCTATTTCGCCAAGACCGCCCTCAATGACTTCTCCCTGACGGAGATTGACCATGAGGAACTCAAGGGCCACTTCCTGCGGTGCGAGGTCACCCATGAGGAAGTTGAGAGCAACCGCACTCCGGGGAAAATGCTCAAGTTTGTCCGGCTGGGCGATAAGGAACCCTGTGACGGCTTTGATGACGCTCCTGCGGCCCCTGCCCCGGCCCCCGAGGAGAAGCCCGCCAAGGCCGATTCTGCGGCCCCTGCGGGCGGCAGCAAGCCCAAGTTTGACCTGGACAGTCTGCTGGGCAGCTAACACCTGAGAAACGGCCTGCGGAGAGTTAGGGGCATATCCTCTAATCCTCCAATGGTTGTTTTAGGAGAAAATGAACCTTGAAACCAATGAAGGAGGTATAGTCCCATGACTGGAAAAGAGTATCAGGAGTTGGCTATCCGCACTTGCAGTATCCCCTATGACCGTCCGGCTGATAGGCTGTCCCACGCCGTTTACGGCCTGAACTCCGAAGCCGGGGAGGTTGCGGGTATCATGCAGAAGCGGTTCCAGGGTCACCCTATGGACATGGAACACATGAAGAAGGAACTGGGTGATTGCCTGTGGATGATTGCGGAAGCCTGTAACGCTATCGGCACGGACATGGACACGGTTATGCAGATGAACATTGACAAGCTGAAAGCCCGCTACCCGGAGGGCTTTTCGGTGGAACACTCCCTGCATAGAGCGGAGAATGATGTGTGATGAATTATCACAACATCATGCACGATGACATGAACAACGGTGACGGTCTGAGGGTAGTCCTCTGGGTTGCGGGGTGTAAGCACCGCTGCAAGGGCTGTCAGAACCCGGTCACCTGGAACCCTGACGATGGGCTGACGTTCGGTAAGAAAGACCGTGATGAAATCTTTGCCGCCCTGCGAAAGCCCTACATTGCGGGTATCACCTTCTCTGGCGGTGACCCGCTCCACCAGAACAACCGCACGGAGGTTGACTTGCTGGCGCAGATGGTCAAGGCTGAGTTCCCGGACAAAACGGTGTGGGTCTACACTGGGTACACCTGGGAGGAAATCATGCAGGATAAGGCCCTGTACCACCTCATGCGTAACGTAGACATTCTGGTGGATGGACGCTATGAAGAAGAATTGCGAGATGTGAACTACCCCTGGGCGGGTTCTACGAACCAGAGGGTGATTGATGTTCCGCAGACATTACAGGAAGGGAGGGTCATTCTCCATGAGAGTCATTAAAAAGGACGGCACTCTGGAAGCGTTCGACACACAGAAAATCGTGAACGCTGTATCCAAGTCTGCCGCCCGTGCTATGATTGACCTGACTGAAAGCCAGCACCAGGAAATTGTATCCGGGGTTCTCTCCATCATTGAGAGCAAGCACCTTGAGGATATTCCTGTCCCGGAAATGCACAACATTGTGGAAAAGGTGCTGGACGATTTCAACCCGGCAATCGCCAAGTCCTACCGGGACTACCGCAACTACAAGGTGGACTTTGTTCACATGATGGATAAGGTCTACCAGAAAAGCCGCTCCATTCACTTCATCGGGGACAAGGAGAACTCCAACTCCGATTCTGCCCTGGTTGCCACAAAACGCTGCCTGACGTTCAACGAACTCAACAAGCGGCTGTACCGCAAGTTTTTCATGACCACTGACGAGTTGCAGGCTTGCAATGACGGCTATATCTACATTCATGACCAGGCCGCACGGCTGGACACCATGAACTGCTGCCTGTGCGATATTGCCACGGTCATGACTGGCGGGTTTGAGATGGGCAATGTCTGGTACAACGAACCCAAGTCCCTTGACGTGGCGTTTGATGTGCTGGGGGACATTATCCTGGCAACCGCTTCTCAGCAGTACGGCGGCTTTACTGTCCCGGAGGTGGATAGGCTGCTGGCCCCCTACGCCGAAAAATCCTACAAAATCTACTGGGAGGAATATGCGGAAATCGCAAAAGACTTCCGGGAGGACGGGAAGGTTTACCCCTCCGGGATTTACGGCTACTGCAACCGAAAGATTGAGAGGGACTTTGAGCAGGGGTTCCAGGGCATTGAGATGAAGTTGAATACCGTGGGCAGTTCCCGTGGTGATTACCCCTTTATCACGATGACCTTTGGCCTGGATACGTCCTTCTTTGGCAAGATGGCGGCAAGGACGTTCCTGAGAGTACACATGAACGGGCAGGGCAAACCCGGCAACAAAAAGCCCGTCCTGTTCCCCAAGCTGGTTTTCCTCTATGACGAGAACCTTCACGGCCCCGGCTGTCCTAATGAGGACGTGTTTGAAGCTGGGATTGCCTGTAGCTGCAAGACCATGTACCCGGACTGGCTTTCCCTGACCGGGGACGGCTATGTGGCTGAGATGTATAAGCGATACGGCAGAGTGGTTCACCCGATGGGCTGTAGGGCGTTCCTCTCCCCCTGGTTTGAGCGGGGCGGCATGACCCCGGCAGACGATAACGATAAGCCTGTGTATGTCGGGCGGTTCAATATCGGGGCGGTATCCCTTCACCTGCCTATGATTCTGGCGAAGTCCAGAGAGGAAGGAAGGGACTTCTATGAAGTCCTGGACTACTACCTGGAAATGATTAGGGGTATCCACCAGAGAACCTATGAATACCTGGGAGAACTCCGGGCCAGCACAAACCCCATTGCCTACTGTGAGGGCGGGTTCTACGGAGGACATTTGAAACCCACGGACAAAATCAAACCCCTGTTGAAGCCCATGACCGCTTCTTTCGGTATCACCGCCCTTAACGAGTTGCAGCGGCTTTACAACGGGAAGTCCATTGCGGAGGACGGCGAGTTTGCCCTTGAGGTCATGCAGCATATCAACCAGAAGGTGAACGAGTTCAAGCAGGCTGACGGCTGGCTGTACGCTATCTACGGCACTCCCGCTGAGAGCCTTTGCGGATTGCAGGTAGAGCAGTTCCGCAAGAAGTACGGTGTGGTGAAAGACGTATCTGATAGGCCGTATGTTTCCAATTCCTTTCACTGTCATGTAACGGAGGAACTTTCCCCGATTGAGAAGCAGGACTTGGAGGGCCGCTTCTGGAACCTGTTCAACGGCGGCAAGATTCAGTACGTCCGCTATCCCGTGGACTACAACGTGGAAGCTGTGAGAACCCTGGTTCGGAGGGCTATGGACTACGGCTACTACGAAGGGGTGAACCTCTCCCTGGCCTACTGTGATGACTGTGGACACCAGGAATTAGAGATGGACGTTTGCCCCGTCTGCGGCAGTACGAACCTGACCAAGATTGACCGCATGAACGGCTACCTGTCCTACAGCAGAGTCCACGGGGATACCCGGCTGAACGCCGCAAAAATGGCTGAGATTGCGGAGAGGAAGTCAATGTAATGGACGGGTATCAGCTTTTGGCGAACGCCGTTGTGCAGCAGGCAGCGGATGATTACTTTCAACTGCTGGCGGGAATTATGCCCATTCCTATCCCGCCCACGCTGACCATTGACGAGGTAGAGAGGTTCTTCCATTCAGACTGGTTCCCCATGCTGACAAAGGTTGACCCCGGCTATCTCATGAGAAAATTAAAGGAGAAAGCTGACAAAATGAAGCTGGAATATGTGGTGTCCAAGGAACGTGGCAGTAGCCAGTATTACGTTCATAAGGTGGGAGAACCCCACCAGCCCGTCCCCGGAAGCTACGGGGCCAAGAAGCGGGCATTGCGTATGGTGGCAAAGTTGCAGGGCCTTGAGTACAAGGCTTATATGCAACTCCGCAGAAGGGACGGTGCAGACCATGATTAAGATTGAGAAAACTCAGACCTACGGCTGGGAAGCCACTATCCGGGTATGCGGAACCCGATGAACTCCTGGGATAAATCGGATAGCTGCTTCTGCCCGGATGAACCTGCCTGCGAGGGGAATTGCGCTGTGCATATCGGCCCCTCTGACCTGGGCTTGATGACCAAGCTGGCGGCGGCTGGCAACGACCACGGGAAGTTCCTGCGGATGATTACGGTCACGGTTGACCTGACGGCCCCTCTGTACTGGTGGAAGGAGTTTGACACCTACAAGGTTGGCACGGTTGCCAATTCCTGTTCCACCATGCACAAGATTCAGGCCAAGGAGTTTACCATTGAGGACTTTAGTTGCGAACACCTCATGGGCAAGGACACGGACGGGTATATTGATGAAGATTCCCCTCTGGGGCATATCGACTCTACCATTGATTGCCTGAACCTCTGCCGCAGAAAATTCCTTGAGACGGAGAACAAGGCATGGTGGTGGCAGATGATTCAACTGCTGCCGTCCTCCTACAACCAAAAGCGGACTGTCCTGCTGAACTACGCCGTCCTCAAGAACATCTACCACTCCCGGAAAAATCACAAGCTGGACGAGTGGCACGACTTCTGCCATTGGATTGAGGGCCTGCCCTACAGCAAACTGATTACGGAGTAAAGGGGTGTGCGGGGATGATGGATTACACCGGGATACCGCAAGAACTGAAAGAACTGAACCAGTGGGTGTGTACTTGGGATAACTCCAAAATCCCCATGAAAGCCTTTGAGAAGAAAGCTGCTTCCTCTACCGCCCCGGACACTTGGAGTTCCTTTGACCAGGCGCAAGGGGCGGTAGAGAACGGCTACTATGACCATATTGGCTTTGTGTTCGCAGAGAACGGCATTGTGGGGATTGACATTGACGTGGGCTTTGAGGACGGCTTGCTTTCCCCGCTGTGCGCTGACATTATGGGGGCCTGTCAGTCTTACACTGAGAAGTCCAAGAGTGGGAGAGGGGTACACATTCTGCTGCGGGGGACTCTCCCCTTCTCCGGGAAAAACAACTTGGAAGGGGTAGAGATTTACCAGTCAAGGCGGTTCTTCATCATGACCGGGAGAGTGCTTCTTTTCCCGAACATCATTGAGAACCAGGAAGCGATTGACTATGTGGTAGAGAAGTATTTCCCAGAGGTAGAGAAAGAGGGGAAGAACTCCCCCTTGGTGCAGCGGATTTACTCTCCGCAGTACCGCAAGCCGCTGGATGGTACTATCTTCCTCAGACCTGAGTATCCCCCTATCCTCTCTGGGGGCCGGAACCTCTCCCTGACCTCCCTGGCTGGGGCTATGCACAACACGGGGTACAGCAAGGCACAGATTTACACGGAACTCTGCTATGTGAACCAGACCAAGTGCAAGCCCCCTCTCCCGAACAGGGAACTGGAAACCATTTGCGAGAGCGTTACCCGCTATAGGAGGTAACCATGAAGTTAAATATAGTTCACTCAACAGAGTTGGACGGGTGGATAAAAGAGCGGCACTATCTTCACTCAACCCCTGCCGGAGCCGTTATCAGGATGGAATTTCTTGACGATGACGGCAACCGCATAGGGGCTATGATGTGGGGTAGAAATACCAGTCCGAAGGTTGATTACAGTGACCAGTTATGTTTAACTCGTATGTTTTTCCTGGATGATACCGAACGATTTGTGGAAAGCAGAGCATTAGGAATGGCCCGGAAATACATACGAAAACACCACCCTGCAATAATGGGTCTGGTGGCATATTCCTCAACGGGAGAAGGACATGAAGGTACTGTTTATAAGGCAGATGGCTGGTTCAAGGTATCTACCACCCGTAATAAATCCAGAGACGCAAGACCTGGAAGAAAAAAAACCTGGATACATCATCCAAAATAAAATGGGTTAGAAGCCCTTAAATATTAGGAAGGCACGGTGATTACCATGAAAAGATGTATCAGCAACCCCACCGCCAAGCCCCAGACGGTTGCAACTGTCACTCAGCTTGACAGTCAGAAGGTACTTGACCCGGAGAACCTTGCCCGGAAGGACAATATCCTGGTTATCTACCCGAACGTCAATAACGGGTACAGCGTCAAGCCCCTGGCGGCAATCCAGGTGAAGGAGGTGGTGAGGTTCATGAACGACAGCAAGACCGCTTTCCTGCTGATGGAGCAGAAGGAGCCGCCTGCGGAGGAACCCACTGACCCCGGCACGGGTGATGGTGGTGACACTGAACCCACTGACCCGGAGAACCCCGGCACGGGTGAGAGCGGTGAAAGCACTGGCGGCGAGGGAGGTACGGTGTAAATGGCAGTAACGGGAACTGATGAACTGTTTCAGCTTTCCAACGGACGGTATATTACCTCTGAGGAAATCAGCAAGAAAATGTTCTACATCAAAAATGTTCACCCGGAACTCCCCTATCAGGAAAATTCCACGGGGTATTCCTGGGATGAAGCTGGTATGGCTGACCTGTTCAGCGAGTGTTACCAGAACGACACCCGGTACTGCCCGGAAGCTAAGTCCTGGTATACCTATGACGGTGGGAAGTGGCAAAAGGACGTTGGTTCCCTGCTGGTGGCGGCGAAGATTAAGGAGTTCGTCCGGCTGATGGCCCTCTACTGCGGGGAGATTCCCGATGAAGAAAAGCGGAAGCAGTATATGGCGTTCGTGTCCAAGATGGGTGACCGCCGCTTCCGTGACCGTCTGGTGAAAGACGCTGCGGACAGCATGACCATTGCGGCCCATGAGTTTGACACCCACCCGTTCCTTATCAACTGCCGGAACGGAACCTATGACCTGGAAACCATGACCTTCCGGGAACACCGCTGGGATGACTTCCTGACCATGCAGACCAACTTTGACTACACCTTGCAGGAAGTCAAGTGCGAACGCTGGGACAGGTTCATTGCAGAGGTCACCCAGGATGAAGCGGACAAGGCTGACTACCTGCAAAGGGCCTTGGGGTACTCTATCCTGGGAACCGGGAAAGAGGAATGTATGTTTATTCTTCACGGCAAGACCACCCGGAACGGGAAGTCTACCATGCTGGACGCTATTCAACACCTCCTGGGGGACTACTCTACTGTAGCCCCCGTGGAGTTGATTTGCCGGAGTGAGCGGCAGAAGAACACCGAAGCTGCGAACCCGGTATTGGCCCGGTTGAAGGGGAAGCGGATGGTCACCATGTCTGAGTCCGATACGGCGGGGAAGCTGGATGAAGCAACCATCAAGCAGTACACGGGCGGTGAGGAAATCACAGCACGGGAACTGTATCAGTCCCCTATCACCTTCAAGCCGCAGTTTACAATGTGGCTGTCCTGTAACGACCTCCCCGCCGTGAAAGACAAAAGTCTGTTTGCTTCTGACCGGGTACGGGTGATTGAGTTCAACAGGCACTTCAAGGATTCTGAGCAGGACAAGGGGTTGAAGGACTACTTTGAAACTCCTGAAGCTATGCAGGGAATTTTCTCCTGGCTGATTGCCGGGTACTTCAAGTATCGCCGCTATGGGCTGGTCATGACCGCTGGCATGAAAGAGGTCATCAAGCGGTATGAGAAGGACAATGACTTGGTGCTGCAATTCCTTGAGGAAAAATGCCAGACAGACCCGGAGGGCAAGACTCGTGCAAAATCCCTCTATGACACCTACAAAATCTGGTGTAAGTCCAATGGCTACTATGTGTGCAGCATGAAGAAGTTCAACGCAGAACTGACCATGCACCCGGAGTGGTACGACAACAAGGCCGTCAGCGGCGGTGTGGCTGTCTACTATGGGATTAAACTGCGGGAGGGCTGAGTATGGCAACAGTAATTTGCAATATGACTGACTGCGTTCATAGGTCTAAACGACCCCTGCGGAAGTGGCGGTACAAGAACGGCGCAAGGTGCTATGGCTGTACTCTGGAAACCATTGGCGTGAGCAGAATTTTTGACCCGGACGGTGATGTGGAAGCTATGGCGGGTATAGAGAATATGGCCCGCTGTGCTGACTATGAGCCTGGGCAGACGGTCATCCCGGACTTTGAAAGCCCGGAGGAATATGAGTAAGCCAGAAAAATTGTAGGGTTTGTAGGGTATTTTCACGTTTCGCTATAAATTACTCTATATGCGTGCGTATATAGAAAAGTTATAGTAAAATTCGATTTTACCCTACAACCCCTACAACTATAGGAAGGAGCAGAGAAATAGAAAGTTACGTTGAACGCTGGAAGCGTGAGCAGGCTGAGAAAGCCCAGAAAGAGCAGAAAGCCCGGAAGGGCAGAAAGAAGGTGAACGGCAATGGCAGAGCAGAAAAGACCCAGGGGCAGGCCGAAGGGCAGCAAGGACAGTAGCCCCCGTGACACAACGGCGAGTGTTCAAAACCTGGTGAAAGCCAGAGAAAATAGTCCTATCATGCAGGGGCAGACCTTGGCAATCCCGGAGGAATACAACGCCAAGCGTATCAGGTTCATGCAGCTTATTCTTCCCTCTGAGCCATTGGATTGTAATGACGTGGCTGAGATGGAGAGACGGTTCACCCGGTATCTGGAACTGTGCGCCCAGTGGGGTATGAAGGTGGGCAATATGGCTGCATATGCCGCTATTGGAATTGACAAGGATACTGCTTATGAATGGACTTCCCGCCGTACATCGAACCCCGCACGGTACGGCTTTATCAAAAAAGTTCAGCAGGTTTGCGCCCTCTACCGGGAAGGTTTGATGGAGGACGGCAAGGTGAACCCGGTCACGGGTATCTTCTGGCAGAAGAACTATGACGGCCTGAAAGACCAGTCTGAGGTTGTTTTGACCCCGAACAATCCTCTGGGAGAAGCGCAGAACGCAGAGCAGCTTAAACAGAAATACCTTGAGAGCGCAGACATTGTGCAAGAACTCCCGGAGGGCGCAGAAGGGGACGATTTTTCAAAGGGCGCAGAAAGCCCGCCTGCGGACACCTGACCTTCCGGCTGGCGGTCATCCTATAAAAAGCTGGCCCTTCTCAGGGCATAAAAAACCCCGTCCGGGCTGCTGTCCGGGCGGGGCTTGCTTTACCATTTCAGCCGGGGCCGTGCGTGTTTCCAATACTTGACAAGCCGGGTTATTTCCTCCTGTGAGGTCATGGGGATATTGTAGAGGGTCAACCCCTGCGGGGTCATGTAATAGCCCTGACCATACCGGGGAAGGACTTCACAACCGGGAACGCCTAAAATATTCCTTGAGTCCTGGCGGCTGCGGGTTCGTAGTCCTACCCTGCTATCAAAATTTACCTTTATGGGCGTGGGGATAACTGCGGATAATGGGCATTGTGTAGCGGCTATAACGTGGACATTTGCCGCCCGTCCTATCTGGCAAAGCCTTTGTAATAGGGGTTGTACCTGGCGGCGATTCGTGGTCATTAAATCCGCTAATTCATCAATTACCACATAGACGGCCCCGCCGCTGTATTTCTTTTCCCTGGCCCGCTGCATTGCCTTATAACGCCGTTCTGTAACGGTCATAGCCTGGTTTAACGCTTCTACCATGTCCCCCGGTTCACTGGCATAATGCAGGGTATGGGGAAGGGCTTTATAGTCTACCAGTTCAACCCTTTTCGGGTCTATCAAAATGAATTGAACGGCGGCGGGGCTGTGGTATAGGGCCGTTACCATGATACCATTGACAACCACGCTTTTACCGCTGCCTGTGGCCCCTGCAATCAATAAATGGGGTTGCTGTAACATATCGGCAAATAGGCGGCTATATTCCCCCGTGGGAGTCCTATAGACAAGTTGCAAATTGTTTCACCTCCATATAAGCGGCCCCGCCTGGGATGGTATCCGGGCGGGGCTTGCCTGATTTAGAACGGGAGTGGGATACCGTTGTAAAAACCGTAGCTGTCATAACCACCACACTCTTTATCAATCATTTCCACGATGGCGGCATAGTCCAGGTTAAGAAGGGAGAAACAGACCTGAAACCCGTCAATATAGAGGGCTTCACCCTTTACACTGTAGGGGATACGGCGGCATTTGCAATACTCACGGGTAAAGCTAATTTTGTCATGTCTTGCCATTGTCTAAACCTCCAATTCACTTTTTACAATGTCTGCAATCATTAGAGCGGTTAAACCTGGAATTTCATATTCCCCCGCTATAAATGCCTTTACCGTCTTGTAAAAGGGCCGTGCATAGGTTTTTTATACTCCCGTATAAAAGCGTTTACCCCGTCTGCCGTGGTCATGGTCTGCAATACGCTTTTTACAGCGTCTACCATGCTGTCAGGGTCACAATAATGAAACTCCCTTACATGGTCTGCAATCCCTTTAAGGGTATCGGAAAAGGGCCGCTCTTGCCACAAATAGAAGCAAATGCAATTATTAGCGCAAGCGTTCTTATTTGCGGAAATGTAGTTTTCTATTGCTGGCATTGCGTAAACCTCCAGTATTCAATTTTTCTGTTTCCAGACCCCCGCCCATATGGGCGGGACGCTTGCGCCCTAACTGGCTATTTATACCCGGCGCAACGGGTTAAAGGCTTTGAATGGTATTCAAAACGCTTTCGGGCAATTCTTGAACAATCCAGCCGTGACCGTATGTATACGGTTCGTTTTCGTAACGTCTGCCAACGGCTAACCCCGTATAATTGACGGTGTAAAGGCCCCGGCTTTTAAGCATTTCACAAGCTGCGGTATAGTCGTAACGGTTGCCCGCCGCTTTCCATTCTTCAACGGCTTTTTCCTGTTCCGGCGTTCCGGCGTTCATCCCGTTTAAGTGGTAGTTCTTCCAAAGGTCATAAAGTACGGCAAACAAGGCCGGGTTGTTAAGTTGGGATTTATACCGGGCGATTTCATCCAGGCATTGACCGCCGCAAACAATGTCCGTTTCGCTGGCGTTCCAGATAGAGCCACAAATAGAAAGTTCATAATATACCGGGGTTGTGCCCGTGATGGTTTTTTCTCCCGTCTTGCAGTCTACTGTGAAAGTAGTTTCCCCGCCCTGCTGCCGCAACTCCATTTCAACCGTTACCCGGTTTACCCGGTTGCGCTTGTTGGTATAACGGATTTTGCCAAAGTCAAAAGTTCGTTTCATGGTGTAACCTCCTAAATGTTTTGTGCATTATGCCTTGTCTGCCTTGCTGCTGGTATGCAATCCAATGATTTATTGGACTAATCCAGACCCCCGGCACAAGGCCGGGACGCTGGCGGCTTAACTGGCTATTTATACCCGCCGCCACGGGTTAGCGGTAAAGTGTACCGCTGTAGGCTTCCGCTTTCTCTGCCGGGGTCAAGTCGTGGGGAAGGGCCATAAACCCGGCCTTGTCAAGCCCGCAAAACGCTTTAATGTGCTTCCCGGTTGTCTGGCTCCAACCCGCATACAGCCGAGTTAAATCGCCATTCAAGGCCCGTTTTACAATCGGGGTATTGTAGCTAAAAAGAATTGCGCTGCCGTCCTGGTAGACTTCTACAACGGCTTTCCCGTAAAAGGATTTTTGTCCGTTTGTGGGAATGAGTTCGTACATACCTTCAAACTTTGCCATAGTGTAAACCTCCTATTTAATTTTGTAGGTGCTGTATTTCTATGTTTTCATTGTATCATGTATTAGTGCTACTGTCAAGTACTATTTCATGTTTTCGTGCTAAAATTTTAGATACCCGGCCCGCCTGCCCTGCTGCCAGTCCTGGCCCTCGCTGGCCCTTCACCCGGCCCGCCGCCACGGTAGACCCCCGGAGGGGGAAACGGGGCCGGGGCTACCGGGGCGGGTGAGGGGCGAAATTTCCGCAAAAATAAAAAAGGTGTTGACACTTTCACGGAAGCATAGTATAATCAAAACATGAAACCATTGGAGGTGCAATTCATGAAAGCCAACGACATTGTGAAATCTATTATGAAAACCAGAGAAATGACACAAGGGGATTTAACAAAAATGCTGGGCGTTTCTTCTCAGTCCGGGGTTAGTGCTAAACTCAATAGAGATATGAGAATTTCAACTCTTATGGAGTTTGTTCATGTCTTGGATTGCAGTTTAACTATCACTGATACCAAAACGGGAGTAGTCTATGAAATCACTGAGTAGGCTTTGTAGGGCAAAATCGAATTTTGCTATAAGTTTATATAGTAAGGCGTCTACTAAGAGAGTTTATAGGGAAAATCAAAAATACCCTACAACCCCTACAATCTACAGGTGGCATTGTAGGGCAAATAAGCGTTTCCGTATAACTTACTATTAGTCAAAATCCTCTATATAAAGAGATTTACTACAAAACAGAGAAATACCCTACAATTCATATCCGATGAAGGAGGATAAACCAATGAATGAATTAGCATTGACCTACGAAAATACCGCTGTCAGAACGATTACAGAGGGTGATTGTACCTGGTGGGCTTTGGTAGATGTCTGTACCATCTTAGAATTGAGTAATCCTACCAGAGTAGCAGAGAGATTGGACGATGATGAAAAGGCTAATTTTAAGTTAGGCTTACGGGGAAGTGACCCGTGGTTCATCAATGAAGCTGGTTTATACCATGTAATACTTACATCCCGTTCCGAAAAAGCCAAGCCGTTTCGCCGTTGGGTTACCCATGAAGTTCTTCCGGCTATCCGCAAGCAAGGCTACTACACAACCCTCTCACCCGAAGATATGATTAAGTCTTTGGCAAAGGGATTGGAGTACGACCATTTCATGGAGGACGTGGTATTCCCGGCTATGGAAATGCAAGATGAGTTTACTTTTGACAAACTGGTGGAACACTACTGCGGTTTTCCTGTAAAGAATATGGATGACTTCACCAGGGCGAAACACATCTTCCAGGAAACTCAAAAAGAGCGTAAGCAGCGGTTGTCCGCTTTGAAGCACTCCGTAAATGATTTTGTGGAGGATAAAGTCATGTTGCGCCGGATTCATCAGTTCAAATGGGGAGACATGCGAAACAGAGGTCACTACAAGACTATCAAGGGTGTCCGTTGGTTTGATGACTTCATTCTTGAGCAGTTGCAAGCGAGAGATTAACGATTATGGGAGTCTTAGTTGGTCTTGTTGCGATAATGCTCCTAATCGCTGGCTTGATGGGAGAATTTGGGGTTGTTGGTTTTATAATATCTGCTGGAATACTTATTGCAGCTATACCACAAGCCATAAAGAATGTAAAATCTGGACTTCACGGAGTACCCATGAGCGAGATTGATAAAATGAAGGGGTATGATTTTGAGAATTATTGCGCCAAGGTTTTGAAATCTATGGGGTATTCCCAAGTTAGAGTCACTCCACCAAGCGGGGATTTCGGAGCGGATATTGTTGCAATGGATAAAAAGAATCAACGATGGGTGTTTCAATGCAAGCGATACGCTTCTAAACTGGGCAACACTCCAATTCAAGAAATCGTAGCGGCAAAAGGTCATTACCATGCGGTATGCGCTGGGGTAATCACCAATTCCACATTTACGATTAAGGCCAGACAGTTAGCGAAAGAGAACAACGTAATGCTCATTGAAAGAGAACAATTATCAAAACTTATAAAATAAACCGCTGATATGCGGCGGTAAGTCCAATGGGACTATCCTACGGGGTAGTCCTTTTTCTTTTGGGAGGTATAGAAAAGGGAGGTAATAGGTATGGAGTATTTGAAAATCAAAACCGGGATTGACCGGGCCATTGCCCGGAACCCGTGTGACTGGGCAGCGTATGAGGATATGTTCTCCCTATGCCGGGAGTACCAGAGTGAGGATTTCACCAAGGCCCACGGATGGAACCATTCCCTCAGAGGGCCTATCGGAACGGCCTTGCGTTCAGTGGTGGAAGCCGGGGACTTCAAGGCGGCAGAGCAGTTCAATAGCCTGCTGTTCCGTTCCCTGCTTTTCGGTGCGCCACACTTTTTCGATGACTTCTTGCAGGCGGTGGAGTTCGGGAAGCCCGTGGACAAGAAGTTTTACCAGCCCCGCCGCCATTACCTTAAGCGGTATGTGGACGCATATCAAGAAATCCTGGACGGCAAACTGGACTTCCTCTCCATCTCCATGCCGAAACGTGCTGGTAAATCCCAGTTGGGTATCAACTTTACCAATATGCTGTCCGGCAAGTTCCCTGACCGTTCAACCCTGATGGAAGGTACGGGTGATGACCTTGTAAACTCCTTCTACAAGGGGTGTCTGGAATACTTACAGCAGCCGAACGAGTACCACTTCTACGACATTTTCCCGGAAAGCAAACTGGTACAGACCAATGCGGACACCAAAACCATCAACCTTCTGCATAAATCCAGGTTCCCCACGGTGATGTGTCGTTCCATTGACGCACGGCAGGTGGGTCTTTCCGAAGCCACAAACCTGCTGTACCTGGATGACTGTGTGGAGGGCCGTGAGGAAGCCAAGAACCGCCAGCGGCTTGATGATAAGTGGGAAATCATCTCCGGCGATATTGTAGGCCGTGCCATTGAAGGAACCCCCATTGTTATCTGCGGAACCCGGTATTCTCTGTATGACCCTATCGGACATTTACAGGAGGAAATGCGGAAGCAGGGAAAGCGGATGAAGGTCATTGAAACCCCGGCCCTTGACCCCGTGACCGATGAAAGCAACTTTGAGTATATGCGGGAGGGGAAGAAGGTCTTTACCACTCAGTATTTCCGTGACCAGAGGGAAATGCTTTCTGCGGAGCAGTTTGAGAGTGAGTTCCAGCAGCAGCCGTTTGAAGCCAAGGGCCTGCTGTTCCCGGAAAAGAGTTTGAACCGCTATTTCAAACTCCCGGTAGACCGTGACCCTGACAGCATTATCGCCGTCTGCGATACCGCAGACAAGGGAGATGACTATTGCGCTATGCCGATTGCTGCGGTGTACGGGAATGAGGTCTACATTGTGGACGTGGTGTTTGACGATTCTCCCCCGGAAGTGACCAAGCCGGAGTGCGCTAAAGCCCTGATGGAAAATCAGGTGGTTGCCGCCACGTTTGAGTCCAATAATGCTGGTTCCTATTTTGCCCGTGACGTTGAGAAAATCATGACGGATAAAAAGTACGTCTGCAATATCCGAACGAAACGGACAATCAGTAATAAGCAGACCCGGATTGAGTTTGCGTCTGACACCATTCTCAAGAACTTCTACTTCAAGGACGCTTCTCTCTATGCCCGGAACAGTCAGTATGCGGAGTTTATCAAGCAGGTGGTGACCTACACCCGTTCCGGCAAGGTTCCTCATGATGACGCTCCTGATTCCCTTTCTCTGCTGGAAAACGAACTGAGGGGTCTGGTAGGGGCCAAGGTCGAGATTTTCAGGCGGGAATTTTAATATCCGAAAAGTTTTCAATGCTTATTTCTGAAATCACACTTGATTAGACAATTGGAGAGTGATACAATGAACATGAGAGATAATGTTTTGATGGGAGGTGCTTTGCATGAGTAAGCCGTTGTTTGGCAGACGGATGATTACCACCGATGAAACGGAGGTAACTATTGGCAACGTAGTTGCCATTCTCCGCAAGGCCCTTCTGACGCACTGGAAGAACCGAAACGAGATTGAATATCTCTGGAACTACTACAAGGGCCGTCAACCCATTCTCTCCCGGCAGAAGTGTATCAGGCCGGAGATTAAGAACATGATTGTGGAGAACCGGGCCAACGAGATTGTGTCCTTCAAGTCCGGCTACCTGATGGGTGAACCGCTGCAATATGTTTCCCGTGGAAATGCGGAGAACATTGCGGACGCTATCAACCAGCTTAACGAATTTGTCTTTGCGGAGGAAAAGCCCGCAAAGGACAAGGAACTGGCTGACTGGTTCCATATCTGCGGAACGTCCTTTAGGATGGTGCTGCCTGATGAAGAAGGACGGGAGGACGATTCCCCCTTTGAAATCTACACCCTTGACCCCCGAAACACCTTTGTGGTGTATCACAACGGCCTTGGAAACAAGCCGCTCCTGGGAGTCAAGTATGTGGTGGACGAGAACGGGGTGACGCACTACAGTTGCTATTCTGAGCATGAGTTCTTTGAAATCGTGGAGAGCCGTGTTGTGAAATACGACACTCACATTCTGGGGGACATTCCTATCATTGAGTACCCCTTGAACCTGGCCCGGATTGGTGCGTTTGAGTTGGTCATCCCCCTTCTGGACGCTATCAACCTGACAGACAGCAACCGCCTTGATGGTGTGGAACAGTTCATTCAGGCCCTTATGCTTTTCCATAACGTGGACATTTCCTCTGAGGATTACAAAAAGCTGCGTGAGGAAGGGGCTATCAAGTTCAAGGACATTGACCCGCAACTGAAAGCGGAAGTCAGCTATCTTATCAACAATCTCAACCAGGGTGAGACGCAGACCCTTGTAGACCATATGTATGAGGTGGTACTTACCATTTGTGGTATGCCAAACCGCAACGGCGGTTCTTCCACCAGTGATACCGGGTCTGCGGTCATCATGAGAGATGGTTGGTCTGCTGCGGAAGCACGGGCCAAGGACAGCGAACTCATGTTCAAGAAGTCCGAACGGATTTTCCTGCGGCTGATTCTCAATATCTGTCATACCATCCGGGGCATGAGTTTGAAGGTCTGCAACATCGAAATCCGTTTCACCCGGCGCAACTACGAAAACATTCTGCAAAAGGCCCAGGTGCTTGACCTGATGTTGAAGAATGACAAGATTCATCCCCGGCTGGCATTTGAGCATTGCGGCCTGTTTGTCGATTCTGACCTGGCCTATACGCTGAGTGCTGAATATGCCCAGGAACAGGAGCGCAAGGCCCAGGAGCAGCTTGAGCAGCAGATGAAATTAAAACAGCAGGGAGGTAATGATAATGGCAATGCCGAAGTTGACCCCGGAGATGGTTCAGCAGGTGGAAACCATCCTCAAGCACGGAAGCAGGGTGGAAATTCTGATTGAGCAGGGGAAGGTTACCGTGGTCGAAATCAAGCGGAAAATGCGGATGAAGGAGTAAGCCGGGGCAAAGGCCCTGGAAAGTCTAATGGGACTGTGAGCGGGTAACGCTCATAGTCCCTTTTTCGCAAATGGGAGGTATATAAGTGGAGCAAGTGATTTCCAGCTATGTAGCAGCACTGGATGAACTCAACCCACTTACCGCAACCAGCTACTACACCGCAGACGGGGATGAAACGGAGCGGGCAAAGAAAGTAGCGGATGACCTGTTTTCCTTCCTGGTCAATGCCTACACCCTTGGGATTCTCAATGCGTCCTCTATGCTGGACACTGAGTTGACCGTGAACCTTGACGAGATGGAGGAAGCGATTTTTGCGGTAATTGACGGCAAGACCTTTGAGGACAGGGTGTTAGACCATGTACGAAATGAGAGTCCGGGCCGTCTGGTAACGCTGGCTGAGTCTGAATTTCATAGGGTGTATAACCAGGCCGTTGACAACGGCGCAAAGGAGTATGTTAGCTGGGGGAACTCAGGGGTAACCAAGATATGGTACACGGTGGGTGACGAGAGAGTGAGAGATACCCATGACTACCTTGAGGGCGTATCCGTTCCAGTAGGACATAACTTCTTTACTTATGATGGGGATAGTGCTGCGTACCCAGGAGGATTTCAAAAAGCCGAAAACAATGTAAATTGTCGCTGTATTGTTGTTTTACGCAAATAGGAGGTATGTATTATGTCAAATGAAGTTTGGCGAGATGTTACAGGCTATGAGGGCTTATATCAGGTAAGCAATCAAGGCCGTGTGCGTGGACTAAAGCGTGGCGGTATTTTGAAACCTGGAAGCACGGGAAAATACCTGTTTGTGGTTCTGTGCAAAGACGGAAAGAGGAAAGATTCATTGGTTCATCGTTTAGTTGCAAAAGAGTTCTGCGAACGGGAAAGCGACAGCCAAAATCAGGTAAATCATATCAATGAAATTAGAACAGATAATCGGGCTGAAAACTTAGAGTGGATTACACCGCTTGCCAATATCAGATATGGGACAGGTATTAAACGACATTCTGAAAGCCAAAAGAACGGCAAACAGAATAAGGAAATTTGTCAGTATTCTTTAGACGGGAAGTTTGTTCGTAAATATCCAAGTGCCAGAGAAGCGGAAAGAGCAACTAATTTTGACCGAAGGGCAATTTTCCGCTGCTTGACAGGAAAACGGCCTACAGCTTACGGGTATATGTGGCAATACGCTACTTAATACTGGCGGTAGGGAAACCGCCTTAACAACACGCAAACTCAGACAAGAGTATAAAACGGAAATCAGTGTGGAGTGACCCACCAACAAAAACGCAAAAGGAGGACTTCAAGATGGATTTGAAAGAATTGCTGGGAGAAGCCTACAAGGAGGGCATGACACTTGAGGAAGTGGAAGCCGCTTTGAAGAACATTACTCCCCCGGCCCCGGACACCAGCGCCGCCGAAGTGACCCGGCTGAAAAATGCCTTGTCCAAGGCGAACAGCCAAGCTGCTGACCTCAAACAGCAGTTGCGGAACAAGCAGACCCAGGAGGAAGCTGACGCTGCCGCCAAGAAGGAGGAATATGACAAGCTGGTACAGGAGAACGCCGATTTGAAGCGTTCCCAGGCCCTTGCCGAAAAGAAAGCGCAACTTCTGGGGATGGGCTATGAAGCCGCCCTTGCGGAGAGTACCGCTACCGCTATGGTGGACGGGGATATGGACACTGTGATGAAAAATCAGAGCCAGTTCCTTGAAGCCCAGAAGAAGGACATTCTTGCCGACAAGATGAAGAAAACCCCCCGGCCCGCTTCCGGTTCTGAGGGTTCCGGCGAGGTGGACTATCAGAAGAAGATTGAGGAAGCCCAGGCCAGCGGCAACTACTCTGCCGCCGCCTACTATACCCGTCTGGCGGCACAAGCCGAAGCCCAGACGGAGTAAATCAAGAAAAGGAGTGACATATCATGGCTGACACTATTGCTACCAGCTTTGGGGTGCTGAACTACTCTGGTATGCTCTTTAACAAGGGCAATACCCGCACTCCCCTGAGTTCCATCATCGGTTCCAAGGCCAAGACCACGAACCATGTCGAGTTCGTGACCGGGCAGGAGTACACCGCTGGCGGGGACGGTTCTCAGCCCGCTATCAGCGAAACCGCTTCCCTGACCGCCCCGGACGCTACTGTGGTGACCCGTGAGCAGAAAACCAACGTGACCCAGATTTTCATGGAAGCCGTTGGCGTGTCCTACGCCAAGCAGAGCAACATGGGTACTCTGTCCGGGCTGAACGTGGTCAACCAGCAGGAGAACCCGATTAACGAACTGGATTTCCAGGTCGCTGCGAAAATCCAGAAGGTCAACCGGGACATTGAGTACACCTTCATCAATGGCGTATACAACAAGGCCACCTCTGACGCCACTATCAACAAGACCCGTGGCCTGGTCACCGCCATTACCAGCAACGTGACGGCAATGAAGTCCAAGCCCCTTGGCCTGTGGGACATTGCCGACATGGTGAAGAAGGTCTACGAAGCCAACGCTCCCACCGATGGCCTGTGCCTGTGGTGTGACGCTGTGACCATGTTCCAGGTCAACGCTGACGCTGTGCAGAATGGCCTGACCGTGGTTCCCGCCGCCCGGAACATCAACGGCATTGCGCTGTCCAAGGTCGTGACCCCGCTGGGTGAGGTCTATCTGTACCTGGGCGAGTGCCTGCCCGGTGGTACGGCCCTGCTGCTTGACCTGGCGGTTCTGGCCCCCGTGTACCAGCCTGTCCCCGGCAAGGGCAACTTCTTCCTGGAGCAGCTTGCCAAGACTGGTGCGGGTGAGAAGTATCAGCTTTTCGGGCAGATTGGCCTTGACCACGGCCCGGAGTGGTTCCACGGCAAGTTCACGGGGATTTCCACGGACTTTGAGAAGCCCACCTACAGCCGGAGCGTATACCTGGCGAACGCCAGCGAGATTGGCGGTACTGGCGGCGGCACGGGAACCTAAGTCATAACGAAGGAAGGTGGACAGCATGACAGACAATGAAAAACTGGTGGTTCTGAAACGGATGACCGGGGAACGTAGTGTGGCGGTGCTGTCCACCTACCTTTCCCTGGCCCGGAGCGTGGTTCTCTCCCACGCCTACCCCTACGGATACGGGGAGGATGAAGAAATCCCGGAGAAGTATGATTCCATCCAGATTGAGATTGCGGTGTATATGCTGAACAAGCGTGGAGCGGAAGGTGAAGTCAGTCACAGCGAAAACGGGGTATCCCGGACGTATGAGGACGGTGACATTCCTCCCTCTCTGCTGCGCCGCATTACGCCGATGGCGGGGGTACTGTAATGAAACTGATGAAACGGAACCTGTCCCCGGTCTACTTCTGTCTGTACCATGGCAAACAGCCGCAGACGGATGATAACGGATATGAAACGGGTGAGGAACAGGTGGTGTATAAACCGCCCGTCAGATTGATGTGCAGCGTTTCCCCCGCCACTGGATACGCACAAGTCAATATGTTCGGCAACCTTGAGTCCTATGACAAGGTGCTGGTGACAGACGATGTGCGCTGCCCGATTGATGAAAACACAGTCCTCTTTATCGACAAGAAGCCTGAGTTCAATTCTGAGGGCGTTCCGCTTTTTGACTATAGGGTACGGCGAGTAGCCAAGTCCATCAACAGCATTTCCTATGCAGTAAGCAAGGTGACTGTATCGTGAAGAAAAGGATTATCAAAGTGGAGTTGACGGAAAAAAGTATCGACAACGCCATTAGAGAATTGCAGCGGTATAAAACCTGGCTGAAAGAGTGTACGGAAAAGTTCCTGAAAGCCCTGGGGGACGAAGGTATGAGCATTGCTTCTGCCAAGTTCCAGTCAGCAGAGTATGACGGCACGAACGATGTGAAAGTATCAGTGGAAAGCCGGGACAAGAACAAAGTTGCGGTCGTGGCAATCGGGAGTTCTGTTCTGTTCATTGAGTTCGGTACGGGTATCAGATACCCGGACAATCACCCGGAAGCCGCCAATAACGGCTTTAGCCGGGGGACGTATGGACACGGACTTGGCAAGATGAAAAAAGGTTGGAGGTACACGGGTTCACCCGGAACTCACGGTGAGGTTATCACCACTGGAAAACACGCCGGGGAAGTGCATACCTATGGCAATCCAGCGAACATGAGTATGTACCTGACAATCAAAGAGTTGGAGCAAAAATTTGAGGAAATCGCAAGGAGGTGTTATGTGTGATTGACCCTGAGAATGAGGTCTATACCCGGATTGTGGAAGTGCTGCGGGCTGAGTTCCCCGGTATCAATACCGCAAGCGAGTATGTCAAGTCACCGCCCTCCTTTCCTCACGTCAGTATTGTCCAGAGTGACAACTACCCCATTACGGAACATGAGGACAGCAGCTTGCAGGAGAACATGGTACAGGTCATGTTTGAGGTGAATGTCCACTCCAATAAATCCCCTGGGAAGAAAACGGAGTGCAAGGCAATCATGAACGTCATCAATGACCTGCTGACCAGCATGAACTTTAGGCGGCTGGTGATGACCCCGGTTCCGAACATGGAGGACGCTTCTATCTACCGCATTACCGCCCGGTACAGAGCGGCAACAGACGGTAAATTTTTCTACAGGAGGTAAACAATCATGGCTACCAGTACCTATATGACCTTCCTCATGCACAAGCCCGCCCCCAGTGAGACGGTCACTTCCCCTGACTGGGAAAAGCTGCTGGACATTACGGAGTTCCCTGACCTGGGCGGTGACCCGGAGATGATTGACGTGACCACTCTCTCCCACCGCATGAGGGTCTACGTTCCCGGTGTCCAGGACACTGAGGGCCTTGCTTTCGGGGCCAACTACGACAAGAATGACTACATGGCCCTCAAAGCCCTGGAAAACAAGCAGGAGGAATACGCCGTGTGGTTCGGCGGCACTGAGAACGTGGGCGGCGGTCTGCCTACTCCCACTGGTTCTGAGGGCAAGTTCTCCTTCACGGGCCAGCTTTCCGTCCATGTCAACGGCGGCAGCGTGAACGAAGCGAGGGGCATGACTATCAGCATTGCCCCGTCCACGGTTATCAGCGAGGAATAATTCCTCAAGACCAAGTTACATTTAATTTCAAGAATTAAAGGAGTGTTTTGCAATGGCTAAACAGATTATCTTCACCTGGGAGGATAAGGAGTACACGTTGGAGTATACCCGCCGTACCGTCAAGCAGATGGAGGACGAGGGCTTTGTTGCCCGTGACATTGACTCCAAACCTATGACCCTGCTGCCTGCCCTGTTCTCCGGGGCGTTCAAGGCCCACCACCGCTTTGTCAAGCAGGAGGTCATTGACCGTATCTACGCCGCTATGCCGAACAAGGAGGACTTGATTGGCAAGCTGGCTGAGATGTATAACGAGCCGATTGAAGCCCTCATGACGGAGCCGGACGATAAAGCGGTAAAAAACGTGGAGTGGGCGGCGAATTGGTAACGGGTTCTCCGTCCAGTGATTCAAGGGGCGGCGGTGCAAGCCGCCGTCCCCTTATTCGTTACGGGGAGAAGTTTGAGGAACTTTGCGCCCAGTATATGGCTATGGGTATGTCCTATCATGACTACTGGGATGGGGATTCCATGATGGCAAAGTATTACCGGGAAGCAGAGATTCACAAGCAGGAGAAGGAAAATTATCTGGCATGGCTGCATGGCCTTTACATCTACAGTGCTTTGATTGACGTTGCGCCGATTCTGAACCCCATGAGCCGGAAGAAGAAGCCGAAGCAGTATATGGAAACACCCGTTCCCATTACCAAGCGGGCTACTGACCGGGCAAGGGAGGAAGAAAACCGCAAGAAGATGGAAAATGGCAAGAACGCTATGCAGATGATGATGAAGGGATTGAACGCTAAATTAAAAAGAAGGGAGGGATAAATGATGGCGGTCGAGTTGGAAGGTCTGGAATTTCAAATTGAAGCGAAGTCCAATAACGCAAGCAAGGGAATTGACGCTTTGATTAACAGCTTTACCAGGCTGAAATCTTCTCTGAGTGGGAAGGGACTGGAAAAGGTGAGTGCGTCCCTGGATTCTATCAGCAATTCCATGAACGAGTCCGGGATTGGACGGCTGGAAAGCCTTGCCAATGCCTTGAACACTCTGAACTCCGTCAGAATTTCCCCCACAATTCCCAAGCGGCTTGAAGATATTGGTGCGGCTCTTGAGTCTATCACCTCTGAGGGGATTGACCGGGCCGAACGGTTGTCTGTGGCTTTGCAGGGAATGGATGGCGTGAATATCCCGAACCTGAATGGTCTGAGAAGTACGGACACTTCCGCTTCTGGCGGGGGTGATACGGGTGGAACCGGGGCGCAAGACGCTCCTGACGATGTGGCTGACAGTACGGATGAAATCATCCGGGCCACCAATGCCGCACAAGTCCTGAAAAACGTCCTCAAAGGGATTGGAGGGGTCTTTTCCAAGACCTTCTCCGTTCTGGGGCGAGGTGCTTTGAAGTCCCTGCAACTGGCCTTGAAGGGGATTGGCACAGCGGCAAAGGCGGCTATTTCGGCAGGTAAGAACCTGGCGTACACGTTCGGTTCCAGAATGGCAGCGAAGGTTAAGCAGACCACTTCCACGTTCGGGAAGCTATTTGCGAGTATCAAGCGGATTGCAATGTACCGTCTTATCCGCTTCATGTTTTCGCAGTTGACCAAGGCAATCAAAGACGGTATCAACAACCTGTACCAGTATAGCTTGCTGATGGACGGCACGTTCTCTAAAAGCATGGACAGGTGTGCCACCAGCTTTCTCTATTTGAAGAACAGCATGGGGGCTATGATTGGCCCGCTGATTAACTCCATTGCCCCGGCCTTGGATTTCATCATTGACAAGGTTGTGAACCTGTTCAACATGGTCAACCAGCTTTTTGCACGGTTGTCCGGGGCTAACACCTACACCGCCGCAAAGAAAATGGCTACGTCCTATGCGGAGTCTGCGGAGGAAGCCGCTGACAAGACCAAAAAGGCGGCAAAGGAAATCAAGAACGCTACCGGGAGTATTGACGAACTGAACATCATTTCCAAGAACGATGACTCCGGGAGCGGCAAGGAAGTACCTGACTACGGTTCCATGTTTGAGGAACTTCCTATCTCTGACACTATCAGCGAGTTTGCGGATAAGCTGAAACTGGCTATTGAGTTGGAGAACTGGGAAGAACTGGGCAAACTGCTGGGAACCAAGTTCAATGAGATTATTGACGGTATCGACTGGGCGGGTATCGGACGTAAAATCGGGAACTTCCTGGATGGTGCTGTGAAAACAGCGTACCACTTCCTCAAGACGGCAGACTTCTACGGCCTGGGCAGACACCTTGCAACTCTAATCAATAACGCACTGGCAGAGATTGACGGTGAGTTTGTAGGCAGGCTTTTGGTTCGCTCCTTTACTGCGGGGCTTGATGTTCTGATTGGCCTGCTGGATGGGCTGAACTGGCCCCTGGTAGGCAAGACCATTGGTGATTGTATCCAGGGTGCTATCAGCGAAGCCTATGAGTGGGTGAAGGGTGTGGGGGATTTCTCCCGGTTTGGCAAGTATTTTGCCGAAGGTATCAACAATGCCCTCAAGGTCATTGACGCTGAAATGCTGGGCAAAACAATCATTATGGTGCTGAACGGGCTGGTAGATATTCTGCTGGGCTTGATTCAAAACCTGGATTGGAAACTGGTAGGAAAGACCGTTGGTGACTGTATCAAGGGCGCATTGAACCAGACTTCCGATTGGCTGAAAAAGGTGGATTGGAGTCAAGTAGCCCATGACCTCTATACGGGGTTGAAGAACTGTATCATCGGCCTGGATTTCACGGGTATTGCCCAAGCGTTCTTCCGTATGCTGGGGTCTGACCTGGGTGCGAGTGTCAGTTTTATCGCTACATTCATTTCGGACGTGATTACTGACATTAAGAACTACTTTTTGAAGTATATCCAGGACGAGAACGGTGACGGAAAGTTCGGCGGCATTGAAATCATCAAGGGCCTGCTGCTGGGTATCTGGGACGGTATCAAGAACATTGGAACCTGGATTAAGGAAAACGTGTTTGACCCGTTTATCCAGGGGTTCAAGGACTGTTTTGGTATCCATAGCCCCTCCACGGTCATGCGTGAGATGGGGAAGTACATTGTGGAAGGATTCCTGGAAGGACTGAACCTTTTTGCCACTATCGGTTCCAAGGTCAAGGAGTGGGCCGGGAAAATCATTGAGTGGTTTACCAAGGGGCAGGACGGCAAGGGGCTGGTGGAGAACTTCAAGGAACTGGCTGGTAATATTGTCAGCAGTTTTAAGGACAAGATTGGTTCCACCTACACTACCGTTAAGAGCGTGGTTATCACCTGGGCTACTAACGTCAAAAACTGGTTCACGAACAGTTCTTTTGGCGGGGTGAACATGACCACTTTCCAGACCTTTGCTAACAACATTATTATGGGGTTCCGTGAGAAGGTAAGCGGTACTTATACCACGGTCAAAAACTCTATCGTGACATGGGCCAGTAGTGTAAAGGATTGGTTCACTAATTCTTCTTTCGGAGGGGTGAACTCTAACACATTCTCTACTTTCGCTCATAATGTCGTTGAAGGGTTCCGCACGAAAATCAGTAGTGCTTATACCACGGTAAAGACCAGTATCACTACCTGGGCAAACAGTGTAAAAAACTGGTTCACGAACAGTTCTTTCGGCGGGGTGAATAGCAATACCTTTTCCACCTTTGCTCATAACGTTATTGAGGGCTTTAGAACGAAAATTTCTTCGGCCTATACCAACACTAAGTCCTGCATTACCACCTGGGCTACAAACCTAAAGGACTGGTTCACTGGGAGTTCTCATGGGGGTATCAACAACAATACCTTCCAGACATTTGCGAATAACGTGATTGAAGGATTCCGCACGAAAATCAGTAGTGCATACACCAATACTAAGTCCTGCATTACCACCTGGGCCAGTAACGTCAAAGACTGGTTCACTGGGAGTTCTCATGGAGCGGTGAACAATTATACCTTCCAGACATTTGCGAACAATATTATTACCGGGTTTAAGGACAAGATTTCCAGTGCGTACAGTAATACCAAGTCCTGTATTACAACCTGGGCTACCAATGTAAAAAATTGGTTCAGTGATATTGCTTCCAAGTCTGCTTTTGGGAATTTCGCAAGTGATGTTATCAGCGGATTTAAGGATAAGATTTCCAGTACCTACAGTACGGTGCAGAGCAGTATGACAACGTGGGCCAATAGCGTAAAGACATGGTTTAGCAACATTGCTTCCAAGTCTGCTTTCACCACCTTGGCAAGTGACATTGTGAGCGGGTTCAAGAACGGTATCAGCAATACCTATTCCACGGTGCAAAGTGCTATTACTACTTGGGCAAGTAGCGTTAAGTCCTGGTTCACGAATACCTGTTCCAGCAGTAGCTTTTACAGTATCGCTTCTGATGTGGTGAGCGGGTTCAAAAATGGTATTGGTGCGCTGTATTCCACTTGCAAGAACACTATCAACTCTTGGGGTTCTTCTATCATCGACTGGTTTAAGAAGAAGTTGGATTCCAACTCCCCCTCCAAGGTGTTTGAGCAGATTGGTAAAGACAGCGTTTTGGGCTATAACCTGGGTATTCAAGACCTGGGGAAGTCCACCAAGAACGTTGTGGGGAACTGGGCTGATTCCTTTACCAGTATTGCCCCGGCCCTTGCCCTGGCGGTAGATACGTCCGCTTTGGGATACCTGGATACCGCTCAATTCTCCAAGTCCATTTCTGCCAATGTGCAGAGCAGCACGGACATTACCGCAGACGGGTTTGAGGAAGCAATGGAGAACTTCTACAGGGAGTATGTGCAACCTACTCTGAACCAGATTGCAGACGATATGCGTAGGCAGGCTGATAAGGATGAACACCCGATTGTGCAGGTTGGAAACCGTGTTATCACGGACGCAGTTGAAACCCAGAAGAAAGCCAATGGCTATAGCTTTACCAAGTAAGAAGGGAGGAAGGTAACGATGGGATACCTTGCAATTAACGGCTATGAGTTGCCTACCCCGAAGCGAGGTGTAAGCCCTGTCGTGTCCACTTTCGTTGACTCCGGGCGTAACGCCAACGCTACGGTTGTGGGTCAGCGGATTGGACGTGACCAATACAAGATTGATGGTCTGGAATGGCCCTGGCTAACGGCTGCGGAGTGGTCGAGGATATTAAGTATCCTCAACAACTTCTTTGTATATGTCACGTTCAATGACCCTGTGACTAACTCCAAAAAGACCATTAAGATGTACCCCGGTGACCGTCATGGAGAACCCTACTGGCTTGATGGTTCCGGGAAACCCACGCACTACCGAAACTGCAAATTCAATCTGGTAGATACGGGAGAGTGATTTCTATGCAAAAAGTATCAAAAGTCTATGCTGAGAGCATGAAGGATTCTCTCCGGGAACGTGGGTATATCATGATTTCCTTTGGCGTTGTCAATCAGGAAGCACAAGCAAACGCCAGAGTTGAAAGCGGGAATTTTGCCTATTTTTCTAATGAAAAGAACCTGTTTGGAGGGCTGGATGACCTGACAGTTTATGCTACTTTGGAAGAAAACTTTACCAGAGTGGATGGGTCTATGTTTTTCCTTCCCAGGCAAGGTTCCTCCGCTTCTTTTTACGATACCGGGCTGGTCAGCGCAAACCTGGTGTCTGACGGGATTGTGGAGGTCACCATTGACCTTCATATCACCGCAACGGACTTCCGTGGTATCACCATCAACTTTGGGGAGAACTACCCGGTGGATTTCGATTTTGTCACTGACAAGGGGCAGACCGTGGAGTTCCGGGGGAATGACAAGGCCGTGTTCAATACGGAGGAAGTCTTGGAGCAGGTGACCAAACTGACCCTTGTTATCCGCAAGATGAAGAACCCCCACTCCCGGCTGCGGATTTACTCCTTCCGCTTTGGCTATGGTCTGGTCTATCATAACGATTCTGTGATGGCTTCCACCCTTGAGAGTTATGTGTCCCCTATCGGAGCGGACATTCCTCAAATTGACTTCTCCGTAACCCTGAAAAACTATGACAAGTATTTCAACGTGGATAACCCGAAGTCCGCTATCAACTTCCTGGAAACCGGGCAGGAGATGGATATTTACTACGGATACCAGTTGCCTGATTCTGAGGAAATTGAGTGGATTAGAGGGAACCACCTCTGGTGTTCGGAGTGGGAGTCCGATGACTACACCGCCACCATCCGCTGCCAAGATGTGTTTAGAAGCATGGATTCTGAGTATTACAAGGGGCTGTACCGGGAGAGCGGGAAAAGCTACTTTGACCTGGCGGTGGAAGTGCTGCGGGACGCTGGGCAAACCAAGTATTACATTGACCCCCGGCTGAAACATCTCTACTCCAAGAACCCCATTCCAAGGGTTCAACACAAGCAGGCCCTACAGATTATCGCCAATGCCTGCCGCTGCGTTCTTACGCAGACACGGGAAGGGACGATTCAAATTAAATCCAACTTTGTCCCGGAAGCGGAAGCAAGCTGCAATGGTGAAACCCCCTACTCCAATATCGCCAATATCATCCGCACGGGAACCAAGGACGAGTATGCCACACTGGGAACTGATTATACCACGGCTGACGGGAAGATGTTCTTCCTGCCCCGGACAACGGACAAGATGACGCTGAACACGGGCTTTGTGTCCAGTAGCATTTCTGACGCTGATGGGAAGTTCCAGACCAACCCAGTCATTACCTTGGTGCAGGAAGCACAGTGCCTTTACCACGGGGTCAAAATGGTGTTCGGCAACACCCTTCCATCTGGCATTGTGATTAGAACCTACAACAACGGTGACCTGGTGGATGACTACACGGTGACTGAGGAAATCGAAAAGACCTTGGTTGTCCTCCATGACTTTGACGATTTTGACACTATGGAGGTTGAGTTTACTGGGACGGCAAAACCTCATAACCGTATCGTCCTCAACTACTTCACGTTCGGTGATATTACGAATTTCACTATGGAGCGGACAGACATGACTTCCTCCCCCAAGGCTATCAAGCAGGAGTTGGTGAAAGAGGTTATCGTCCCCTGTTACAGCTACCAGCTTAACCCCGTGGAGGAAACCTTGGTCAGTGAGGAAGTATCTGTGCAGGCCGGAGAAGTGCAGACGTTTTTTGTGGGAGAACCCTCTTATGGATTCAGGGCTACACTGGATGATAGTGCAGCAAACGTAGAAATCATTTCTTGGGGTAATTACTATATCACGGTCAAATTCAAAGTGGGAGGTAATTATAGACTGGAAGTTTTAGGTCACCGCTATAAAATCATAGAACGATATGCCAAAAAGGTGCTGAACCTCCGGGGTAAGACCGTCAAGTGGGAGAACCCACTTATGAGCGATATGACGATGGCCCAAGACCTTGCTGACTGGCTGGGGGATTACTACAAGTCCGGGATTGAGTATGAGTACACCACCCGTGGCAACCCGGAAATTGACGCAAACGATGTGGTCTATCAGGAGAACGAGTTCCATACAGGCATGAAGGTGACTATTTACCGGGAAACCTTGCACTTCAATCAGAGTTTTTCCGGGAAGGTAATTACCAGAAGAACAACACTATAGGAGGTAACAAGGTATGGGATGGTCTACTCCTAAAACAAACTGGTGGGGCCGGGTGAATGAGGAAGGTGTCTACTCTGGAGACAGGTTCAATGCGGAGGACTTCAACCGCATTAAGAACAACCTGGATTACCTGCGGAACCTGGCTATCAAGATGTATGAGAAATTTTCTTTGGTCAGTCTGGGTCAAGACCGTGTAGCTGGGGATTACTTCTATGCTGATGAAATCAATCAGCTTGAAGAAAACCTGAATACACTGAACGAAAACACTTTGCAGAGGAACTATGGGTCTGCCCCGGTCTATTTTGAGAACGGGAATACGATGGACTTTACAGAACTGAACAGGCTGGAAAGTGCCATTCTGGACTTGTATGACCGTCTGAATAATCAAAGTGAAGGAAGGAGAATGTTTACATGGAATTTCGGTATGAAGGGAGGGTTATAAATGGCATGGGACTTGTTACCTGTTAATTACACGGACGCTGTGTGGAGTGGCTTGAAGCGGTATAATCTCATTGAAAACGCTGACGACACGGTGTCCTTGCAGGACATGACCGTATATAGCCAGAAGGAGAAATCCTTCTTTGGGGCTATGGACGCTAACCGTATGAACGAAGCGTTGAACACTATCATGTCCATGCTGGAAAACGGGACTGACCTCTATGAAGCGTTCCAGAACTACTTTGCCCTGCAAAAGCAGCTTTTTGAAGCGAAAGCCAATGGGGAGTACAGTGACTTCACGGATTACACGAACCAGCTTAAAATCCAAGGTGACAATATCATTGCCGCTATCCGGGAAGCTACGAACCTGGATTTGACTGAGTTTGAGGACTTTCTGGCGGCATTGAGGGCAAGAAGCACCGCCGCTGTCCAAGGCGTAGAGGTGTCCAGTGCTGCGGACTACCAGAACTGGCAAACCTTCCTTGCACAACTCATGAGGGATACCAACGCTTCTCTGACAAGCATGGAGGACGGCTATCAAAGGAGAATGGCTACTTTTGAGAGTGACCAGCAGACCGCTTTTAATACCTGGTTTGACTCTCTGCAATCCCAGTTATCCGGGGACGTGGCAGGTAAACTCACTCAAGAGACAACCGAACTGGATGAACGGTTGGCCCGTCTGGAACACATGGTCATCCAGAATGATATGACGGCTCCTATTTGCAACGAACAAAACGCATTGCTGGTGGATGACCTGGGCTTTGCAATCGTGGCAGATTGGAAGCATAAGGAGGAATAAAAATGTCTGCGATTTCTATTGAAACCAAAAAGATGACAGACCTTGACCAAGTAACCTTGCTGGGCATGAATGACCTGGTACTGGTTCATACCGCTAATGGCATGAGGGTGTGTACCCTCAAGAATATGCTGGACAGCGGCGGGGCTAATGTTCCTATCGCTACTACGGCGATTGCTGGTATCGTGAAGCCTGACGGTACGACTATCAAGGTTAAGGCTGACGGAACGCTTTCTACGGTCATTCCTGACCAGGATACTGCCGCTGTGGGAACTCTGGGTGTAGTAAAGCCGGACGGCACGACTATTACCATTCTGCCTGATGGCACTATTTCTGCCAAACAGACGGAACTTCCCGTGGCTACTACTGCCAAGGCTGGTATCGTGAAGCCGGACGGAACAACCGTTACTGTTCAGGCAGATGGCACGATTGCAGCGAAGCAGTCTGAGATTGCCACTACCGCAAAAGCTGGCCTGGTCAAGCCTGATGGGGTAACCCTCTCTATTGGCACTGACGGCCTGCTGAAAGTCCTGGGGGCGGGCCTGAATGGGACTGTGGAGAAGAATGCCGGGGCGCATAACAGTATCTTCCGGGGTAAAAACTTGGGGACTTCTGTTACTGCCGCTCAGTATGCGGCGATTTCCGCTGGTACGTTTGATGACCTGTTCATTGGTGACTATTGGGTGATTGGTGGTGTCAATTACCGTATTGCGGCTTTTGACTACTACCTGCGCAGTGGCGATACTGACCTGAATACTCACCATGTCGTGATTGTGCCTGACTCTAATCTGTATAATCACGTTATGAACGACACCAATACCACTGATGGTGGTTATATGGGTTCCAAAATGTATACCGAAGGGCTGAACCAGGCAAAAACCACCATCAAGGCAGCGTTCCCTAACCATGTTTTGAAGCATAAGGTCTACCTCACAAACGCCGTCAGCAACGGCAAACCCTCTGCGGGTGCATGGTGTGACAGCGAAGTGGAACTGATGAATGAGCAGATGGTCTACGGCGGCGCAGTTTTTATGCCGGGGTGTGATGGTACTACCGTACCTACCAACTACCGGGTAGAGAAATCTCAACTGCCGCTGTTCGCTCATAGGCCGGACTTGATTTCTAATCGTCTGACCTTCTGGCTGCGTGATGTTGTCACCGCTGCCTATTTCGCCAATGTCAACGACTACGGCCTTGCGGACTGCAACTACGCTTCTTACTTCCTCGGCGTTCGCCCCGCTTTCTCTATCTTCTAAATCCAAAATCCCCGCCCCCTTGTGGGGCGGGGTAGAAAGGTCAATCGTATGTCAGTGTTAAAGAGTAAACGGAAGCCCTCCCAGTTTGAGGTGTTTCATCATTTGACCCAACTCAGAAAGGATATTACTGATTTGCTTCTGCGGGATTTCGGATACAGCTTTGAAAAGGCTGAGAAACGCCTACAGAAGCGTTTCAGCGGGAGGGAATACGATTACCTTACCGACAGCGAAAAGGCCCAGTATGACCGCTTAAAACGCCGCTACGAAGCCTTTGACGAGTGGTTCATTGAGGACGAACGAAGGGTCATCATTGACTGCCTACGGGCCATTGGTGAACACGTCTATACCGCAAACAGTATTTACCCGGTTTATATGGAAGAACTGATTGAGCGGCGGGTTCATCAAGACTTGGCGATAGGTCAGTGTTACAGATTAGTCCAGGAATTGCAATATGCCATTGAAACACTTCCTGTAGACGTGAATGTGTACCTTCGGTTCAGTGCCAGTATCCAGAAGGAAATTGACCTCATTAAAGGCTGGCGTAAATCAGATAACAAGTTCAAAGGGGCAATCTCTAATTCCGCTGCCAATTTCGCCAATGTCAACAACAACGGCAATGCGAACTACAACAACGCTTCTAACTCCAACGGCGTTCGCCCCGATTTCGATGGTACGATTAAATAGCCGATTGTGCGTTTCGTACCCAGAGAAAGGAGAGATTGTCCTTCCTTATGTCCAATAAGGTAAATGCTACACACGACACCGCCACTCAAGAGTGCTGCGGTTATCAGCGTGAAATATTTGACGGCAATGCGTTATATGACGCTTTCCTAAAGGCCAAACAAGGTAGTGATTGGAAACCGCAGGTGCAAAAGTATGAGATGGCTTACCTGCTGTATCTTGGAACAATGCAGAGAGAACTTCGCACTGAAACCTATGAGTTCCTACCCACCACAAGTTTTACCCTCAATGAAAGAGGGAAAATTCGGAGGATTACAGGAGAGCAATTTCCTGACAGGATTGTAAAGCACTCTCTATGTGACGAGGTAATTACCCCGTCCGTGAGGAAGTACCTCATTTATGACAACAGTGCAAGCCTGGAAAATAGAGGGATAGACTTTGCAAGGCGGCGGTTGGAAACCCACTTGCACAAGTATTATAACCAGCATGGTTCAAACGATGGATACATTCTGCTGTTCGATTTCTCAAAATATTATGACAACATCTGGCATAGCAAACTGCGTGAATTGTTCGCTCAGTACATAGACGATGAAATTGCGCTGCGGCTGATTGACCAGATATTGAAGCGAGAACGGGTGGACGTGTCCTACATGGACGATGATGAATACTCCCAGTGTATGACAACCCTGTTTAATTCCCTTGAGTATGAGTTGGTGGACAAAAAGCTGCTGACCAAGGTACGGTATATGGAAAAACACCTCAATATTGGTGACCAGTTGGCGCAAGACGCTGGGATTATATATCCTATGCGGATTGATAATTTCGTCAAGATAGTCCGGGCCGTAAAGTTCTATGGGAGGTATATGGATGATGGATATGCAATCCATGAGAGCAAAGAGTTCTTGGAAGGTTTGCTGAAAGACATTATCCAGATTGCAAAGGAACTGGGTATCACGGTCAATGAGCGTAAAACCAGGATATGCAAATTGTCTGAACTATGGCGGTTCCTGCAAATTCAATATTCCCTGACGGATACCGGACGGGTCATCCATAAAATCAACCCCAAACGGCTGACCACCATGCGGCGCAAGATGAAGAAGCTGGAGGGCAGACTTCCCGAAAAGGAGTTTGATGACTGGTACACCAGTTGGATTAAAAATCATTGCCGCAACATGAGCAAGCACCAGAGGTCTAATATGACTGAACTCTACAACAAGTTAAAGGAGGAACGCTATCATGTGGAAAATCATTCTGGCAGACGGGACGGAACTGACGGGGTTCACCCAGAACGGGAACAACTATGTCAGCAAGACCCAGGTGGACGAGTCTGTGTTCGAGGGCAACTTGTCTACCCTCACTCTCACGGACGGAGAGACGGAGATTGTCATGCACAACGCCGTCCTCATTCAGCAGGTGAAGTACAAGGACGGCTGGTATCTCTGCTTCCGGGAACTCTCCCCGCAGGAAATCCAGTATGCGGCCCTCAACGGCAAGATTGACTATCTTGCTATGATGGCTGACATTGATATGGAGGTGTAAGAGATGGCACACGGAAAGAATTATGCGAAGGTCAAGCGGTACTGGGGCATGGGCGTGTGGAGCAAGAAGATGGTCTACAATGCCGTTGCCAAGGACTGGATTACCCCGGAGGATTACAAGGAACTGACCGGGGAGGACTATGTGAAGGAGGGATAATGTCATGAAGGAAGGAATTTGCACGGGTATTGGTGTGCTGGGAAGTTCCATTGCTTCCCTGTTCGGCGGCTGGGACGCTGCTATGGTGACCCTGATGGTGTTCATGGCAATCGACTACATTACCGGGCTGCTTGTGGCGGGCGTGTTCCATAAGTCCCAGAAGTCCAGCGGCGGGGCTTTGGAGAGTCACGCCGGATGGCAGGGGCTTTGCAAGAAGGGTGTGTCCCTTCTGATTGTCCTGGTTGCCTGCCGCCTGGATATTGTCATCGGTTCCAACTTCATCCGGGACGCTGTGGTGATTGCCTTTATCGCCAACGAAACTATCTCCATCGTGGAAAACGCCGGACTGATGGGACTGGACATTCCCGCTCCTATCATGTCTGCCATTGACGTGCTGCGGAACCGGGAAAACAACATGGGCCAGAAATAAGCCCCGCAACGGTGGGGAGTATGGTAGGTAACCGCAAAGGCGGGTGAGGGTGTAATAGCCCTCCCCGCCTTTATCTTATGAAAAAGAAGGTGCAAAATATGGCTAAATTAACTCCTAACGTGGTCTACACCATGAATGGTGTAACCGTCAGTGAGAAGATTATCCCGGACGGAACCCGCTGGAAGGACGCAACCAAGGCGAAAAAGGCTGGGTTTTCTGCCGGAAGTCTGTATAAGAAGCAGCAGAAGTTGAGCGGCGGCACGGGCCGGGTTCAGTCTGTAACCATCCACAACACCAATGACCTTGCCAATGTGCATGATGACGGTGAACAGTACACCAGGGCCACTTACAATGAGAACATGAACAGTTCCAGGGTTCATTTCTATGTGGATGACACTGGTGCGTGGCAAAACCTCAAGGCGGGAACGGGGCTGTGTCCCAGTGACCCGGTTGGTTCTGCGGAAGTAAGCTGGCACTCCGGGGATGGTTCCACCGCCAGCGGCGGCAATATGACCAGCATTTCTATGGAAATCATCATGAACGAAACCCCGGAGCATGATTTGATTGCCAAGGACAACGGCGCAAGGATGGCGGCATGGCTGCTGTGGAAGAACGGCCTGACGGTGGACGCATTGCTGACGCATACCTACTGGGTCAATAAGTCTGCGGGCAAGTCCTTTGCGGACAAGGACGTTCAGTGTTGCAATCCCATTTATGGGAAGAAGTGGTGTCCCACCTACATTTTCGGCAGTAATAATGCCGCAGTTGCCTTGAAGAACTGGAAAGCGTTCAAGCAGACCGTCAAGGGGTATCTGGACGAACTGAACAAGGCTACCGTGGCCCCGCCCGCCGTCAAGGGCTTGCAGGCGGCTTCTCTGGATGGTCTGAGCGAGTCCCAGGTCATTGAGAAGGCTGGCCCTCTGTTCACCGCTGACCAGCAGAAAACGGGTGTCCTGGCTTCCGTGTCCCTGGCCCAGTTCCTTCTTGAAAGCGGCTATGGCAAGTCTGAACTGGCGAAGAACGCCAACAACTGCTTTGGGATGAAGAAGAACCTGTCCGGCAACACTTGGCCCGGTTCCACCTGGGACGGCAAGAGCGTTTACACCAAGCAGACCAAGGAGCAGAACACGGATGGCAGCTATCAGACCATCACCGCTGACTTCCGCAAGTATGCCTGTGTGGAGGATTCCATTGCTGACCATAGTGCCTACCTGCTGGGGGCCAAGAACGGCAGCAACCTCCGCTACAAGGGCCTTGCCAATGAGCAGGACTATAAGACGGCGGCACAGATTATCAAGAACGGCGGGTACGCCACCTCCCTGACCTATGTGGATAAGCTGTGCAACCTCATTGAGCGGTGGAACCTGACCCGCTTTGATGTGAAGAAGGAGGTGAAGGAAGTGCGCTATAACAAGATTGCGGATATGCCCAAGTATGCCCAGGCCACGATTATCAAGATGGTGGACAAGGGCTTCATCGGCGGTTCCGGCACGGCGAAGGACGAGAATAACCGTCCGGCTGACCTGGATTTGTCCATCGACATGATTAGGGTGTTCGTCACCAATGACCGGGCCGGGGTCTACGGGGACTAATACTGCTGCCGGGTGTACTGGGTCATTTGAGGGTGCTTAAACGTATGCAGCAGAAGGGTTCCGCTGATTATCGGATTTGCACTCAATAGTCCTGGAGCGTCAGCGGGAGGGCATCGCCATTGCCAAGCGGGAGGGGAGATACAAGGGCAGACAGCCCGTCACCGTCCCGGACCTGCCCCGGCACTATGACCGCTACATACGCAGGGAGACCAGCAAGGCGGCGTTGGCGCGGGAGCTGGGCATATCCCGCCCCACCCTGGACCGGCTCTTTGCCGGGTATGAGCGGTGCAAAGAAGCGAGGGATTGACAATTCTGTCCAGGGGTTATACAATGGTGACAAAACAGGAAAGGTGTGGAAAATCCATGAAAAAGAGACTGATCCTTTTGCTGGCACTGGTATTCTGTCTGGGGCTTGTCCCGTTCGCCAGCGCAGACAATTCCCCATTCAGCGATGTTCCCTCTGACCACTGGGCCTATGACGCTGTCATGGAAACGTACAATGACGGGGTTATGACCGGAACGGCCACCGGGGTATTCAGCCCCTCCAGCAAGCTCAGCATGAACCAGTTCTTTACCGTACTCACCCGTGCGTTCTACAACGATGACGTCGTAAACAGCACCTGGGAAGGAGCTTGGCCGAATCAGAACCTCGACGCCGCCGAGAAGCACAACCTGTTCAACGGAATTGTTTCCTGGCGTGGAGACATGGAAGTCACCCGCGAAATCATGGCGCAGATGATGTATAATGTCATGATTGACAAGGGAATTGTTCTGCCAAACGCGGAGGAGCTGGCGGGTACTATATCCAATATCCCCGACAATTCATCTGTAGACGATGCTTTTCAGACGGCGGTGGCGACCTGCTACTACTGGGACCTGCTCTCTGGGACGGACCCCAGCGGCAGTTTTTCCCCCAAGGGCCTGATTAACCGGGCCCAGGCTGCGGTCATCTACGTCCGGCTGAAAAAGGCAGTCAACGTACTGGGTGCGGGTATACCGGAAAATCCAGGAACCGCAACCCCGGACACGACAGCTCCCGGCACAGCAGGTAATCCCGGCGATACACAAAATCCCCAGGCCGCCCCCTCCGCAACCCTCACGAATGGTATGCCTGTGACTGAGGAAAATGTGCTGGCTCTGATTGAGGAGTACAAGAATGGGACGAGAGAGCCCGGGGAGAAGGCAAAGGCGGCAGGGTTTACGTCGTACGCTGATACAAAACCTACCCAACGCTACGATCCGTACAATCCGCCGTACTTCGGAGCGATTGGGTCTGGAACTGAGTGTGCCAAATTTGCGTTCGCCTTCTGGGACGACATCTTTGGAGATGCGCCTTATCGTAAGGTGACGGATCCTTGGCAAGTAAAACCAGGAGACCTAATCCAATATCCTAGCCATTGGTGTATCGCTGTACAAAGCGCTTACCAGAGAACAGGTTATGACTATCCCTTTACCCAAGCCGTTGGTGGAGGAAAAACGGGATCTATCGGTTGGGGAGATCCTGATGCCTCTCTCAATGATATTTTAGCCATCTACACTAGATATCCTGATTAACCTATAAATCAGTTCCATTTGATTTTAGCCAAATGGAACTGATTTAATATCCTTAAATAACATCTCTCCTCCTCTAATATTTTTTAAAGCAAGTCGAACCACAAGAAAGAATTTACTTGCAATTTTTGCGCACCTGTGCTATAATAAAGGTAAACAAAAGGAGGGAATCCCATAGGATTCCCTCCCTGTGTGGGGCTTCGGGGGTGCTTGTGGGACTGACAAGCACCCTCACTTCTTTTTGTTGCGAACAGAGTCCGCAAACATCCAGATCGTGAGGACATCCCCGACAATCGCCAGCAAAGTCGCCAATGCGGCAAGTGTCGTAAACATAAAATCTGATTCAAACATCTCTCGCCCAACCCTCCTCTGATATTTTTCTTTGCCTTCTGCATATCACAGCAGAAGGCAATCTTTTTTGCCAAATTCAAAATTAGGAGGAGTTTACTATGCAGTTCGCACGGATTCGCGGCCCCTGCCGCAGAACAGGGTCGCTTTGGACTGAACGAAAGAGAGGTGTTGTTATCTATGGCAACAAGTAAGAAACAGGTTCTAAACCGGCTATTGTCACTGACTTTGGTAGTCGTTATGTGTTTTGGCTTTATTCCAATTCCTGCCCAAGCATCCTCTGCTACAGCGACCCTCACGAATGGTATGCCTGTGACTGTCAACAACGTGTTGGCTCTGATTGAGGAGTACAAGAATGGGACGAGAGAGCCCGGGGAGAAGGCAAAGGCGGCAGGGTTTACGTCGTACGCTGATACAAAACCTACCCAACGCTACGATCCGTACAATCCGCCGTACTTCGGAGCGATTGGGTCTGGAACTGAGTGTGCCAAATTTGCGTTCGCCTTCTGGGACGACATCTTTGGAGATGCGCCTTATCGTAAGGTGACGGATCCTTGGCAAGTAAAACCAGGAGACCTAATCCAATATCCTAGCCATTGGTGTATCGCTGTACAAAGCGCTTACCAGAGAACAGGTTATGACTATCCCTTTACCCAAGCCGTTGGTGGAGGAAAAACGGGATCTATCGGTTGGGGAGATCCTGATGCCTCTCTCAATGATATTTTAGCCATCTACACTAGATACCCCATCCCCTACAAATTCGAGAACTCCGAAGTCCTCCTCACCGCAGAAGGCCCTATCGGCACCCCCCTTTCTTCCCTCGAAGGTCTTGACTCTGTCAGGCTGGAAGCGCGAAAGACCAACTGAATAAGACTTCTTCTCGTCGAGACCCCCCGCCCAGCTGGGCGGGGGGTTCTTTGTCTCTGCGGACATTCACGGCATGAGATAAATGTCCCGTGGGACATTCAACATGCACAATAATTTTCTCTTTAGACATTTATGATATATTGAAATTGACGGATTTTCTGCGGAAAATTCGTCTTTTTTTATGTAAAACCAACTAGATATTATACAGCCAGACAGAATAAAATACACCACCCCATCGGACCGGGACCTTTTCCGCCGGGCGGGGGGCGGGCCTATCCTAATCTAACAGATGTCTGGGGGAATGTGTCAACTTTTTCAAATCACGTTAATGATAGGGCCATTGTAAGCAGCGGAAAGGAATTGAGCAACGGAATGGAGGTATTACAATGGATACAATAGTATTTTTTCGAGTTTATCATCACTGGGAGGACCCAAAGCCATATATAGCGCTGAAAGGAAACCCTGCTCCTGATGGGTGTAAAGCGTGGATTCGCTCGCTGAAAGGAACCAGGAGCCATATCTGCTGGTTCAAAATTCAATGTCATGAGTTCATCGGATACAGCACTGCAACGGAGCGGGACATAGCATATTTGCGGTCCGTTGTCGATGAATGGCTTGCCCGCGCCGGTCTTTTCCTCGATGATTTCACCCTGGGGCGCATTGACTACGACTATAATTTTTATATGTCTCCCAATGAATTTCGTGTATTGATAACGACCATGCAGCAGCTTTCTAAACGAATTATGCGGATGAATAAGTGGCGCTCTGAACAGAAGCCTACCGTCTACTACCTTAGCAAGTCACGCCATGCTCAGTTTTACCGCAAGGACCTGGAACGCATGGCGAAAGACTTACCTGTCCGCGAGGTGGAAATCAATCTGTGCAGGCAGGAGGTTCAGTGTCATGCGGCGCGGATTAAGTATATGAAGCGGGAGTACGGATTAGTCCGGGACTGGGAAAACTGGGTCACTCCGGAAATGGAGGCCGAATATCTGACCACAGCGGAGCCGGTTTTTCTGTCCGGTGATTTCTATTCGATGGACGGAGCCGTTGACATTATCCAGGCCAGCGGATTAACCCCATGCCACAAGAAGCGGTTGACAGATATGCTTGCCGTTATCCAAAGCGGCACTATGGACGCACTGAAAGGCTACGCTTCCCGCAATACCGTCTTGAAATATCTGACTATGTTGAAAGATTTGAACGTCAATCCGCTGACGATTAAGACCGATTTTGAGAGCAATCCATGCGGAATTACATATATCGCGAATCCATTTTTTAAGGGCAACAGAATTTGAAAAAGGAGGGGAAACGAATGAAAAGTAACGAGAAAAAGGCAAAAAGCAAGCGCATTTGCGTTGATGATATAAAAGTAACTGTACATATCCCTGACAAAATCAGCGAAAGCGTCCGTCGGGAGAAAATAAATCTGATTTATGACATTTTAACCCCTAAATCAGCATAAGATCGTTGCCAAAACAGGCCGATAGTGCTATACTAATGTAGTAGGTAGCATTTATCGGCCTGTTATTTTAAGGAGACTGATAATATGGAAAAATATGTGGCGATTTATGTGCGCCGCTCGGTAAGCGACAGGGACAAGGGCAACAACTCCTTGTCCATTGACAGCCAAAAAGCGGACTGCATGAAGCAACTCAAAAAGGGGGAGAAATACCGTCTTTACTGTGATGATGGCAAGAGCGGAAAGGACATTGCGCACAGGCCCGAATTTCAACGGATGATGGATGACGCAAAAGCTGGATTGATTAGCCGCATTGTTGTAAAAAAGTATGACCGTTTCAGCCGAAATCTGCGGGAATATCTCAATGTAACTGACGTACTGGACCGTTATGGAGTGAGCGTAATTTCATTGACAGAGCCGTTTAACACGGAGACAAAAGAAGGGCGGTTAATGCGCAACAATCTGCTGAGTTTCGCAGAATTTGAGCGTGAAACAATCGCCAGCAGAGTTGCGGACGCATACGGAACCAGGGCAGCGGAAACCGGGTTTTATCAGGGTGGAAAGGTCTACTATGGATATGAGCCGGAGCGGCGGACAGTCAACGGCAAGACGGGTTCTGTGCTGGTGCCGTCCGACAGGGCTGATGTGGTCCGAACCGCTTACACTCTCTACAAAAACCCGGATATTTCACTCAGCAATGTACTTTCGTACTTCATCCAAAATGGCATTGAGGTCAATATTGACCCCAAAAAGAACATGGACAGGAGCCATTTATCGCAAATTCTCAAAAGTCCGCTTTATGTTCGTGCGGACAAAGAGGTATATCAGTATTTTGTGTCAAAGGGTTATCGCATTATTGACGATGTGGAGGCTTTTGACGGCGTTCACGGCTGTTTCCGGCATAAACAGGCGGATGGTATCAATTATATCAAAATAGGGTATCACGAGGGGCTTGTGGACGCGGAAACATGGTTGATGGTGCAGGATAAGAAATCCCGCAATTCAAAGTTTCGCAACAACGGAAACGCCCGTAATTCATGGTTGACGGGACTTGCAAAATGCAGTCATTGCCACTATGCCCTGGCTCTCATTTATTCGTGGAACGCCTCCAGGACAAAACGGTGGAGATACTACGATTGCAGCGGGGCGTATAAGGCTAACGGGTGTATTCAAAAGCGGCTCCAGACAAGGCCGGATGATGTTGAATCGCTTGTATTTGCGGCTATGAAAAAGCGTTTAGAAGAACTGACGATTGCCAAAACGGAAAAGCGCGAGCCTGACGCTGCGGCTGAATCCATCAAGGCGGAGATTATCCGTATTGACGGGGAAATCCGAAAGCTGATGGACAAGATTGCCGATGCAGACGCTACACTTTTTCGGTATATCCAGGACCGCGTAAATGAACTTCATGAGAGGAAATCGGCCCTGGAATTGGAATGTCAGTCCAAGGCGCGAAAGCACAAGGAGATTGACACTGCCCCGTTAGCTGACCCGATGAGCCGTTGGGATACTCTCTCCACTGAGGAAAAGCATACCCTGGCCGCTACGATGATTAACGTGGTATATGTGTCAGACAAGGACGGAATCAGCATTGATTTTAGTATTTAACCGTGAAGGGGTTCCTTGAATTTGTGACGAAAAATGATTGAACACCGTGAAATAATCATCTTTTGAGATTGCAAGTTTAGGGAATCCAAAATAATAGCTAAAGTGTGTAAATAGGTGTGCCGGTGGCGAAAGTAATACCGCGCCCGCCGGTGATTTCGTCCATGTAGCGGCATTTGCCGTACATATCGCTGGACTTCTGCGCGTCCGTTTGAGCAATGCCCGCCACACGGCTCATTTTTGTGTGGAGGAACAAATTTTTGAACGAATGTGCTTCGTCCACAAACAGACGGTCTACGCCCAGTTCCTCAAACGTCACCACATTGTCCTTTTTCTCCTTCGCCGCCAGCTTTTCCAGTTTAGCCTCCAGATTTTTCTTGGTTTTTTCCATCTGCTTGACGGTAAAGTGGTCGCCATCTTCCTCTTTCGCGCTCTCAATCGCGGTTATAATTTCGTCAATCTGGTCCCGGATGACGGCGCTCTGCCGTTCGGGAGAGAGAGGAATCTTCTCAAACTGGCTGTGGCCGATGATAACAGCGTCATAGTCTCCGGTGGCGATCCGGGCGCAGAACTTCTTGCGGCGGTGGGGTTCAAAGTCCTTCTTGGTGGCCACCAGCACCTTCGCGCCGGGATACAGGCGCAAAAAATCGCCGCCCCACTGCTCCGTCAGGTGGTTAGGGACGACGAATAGGGATTTCTGGCACAGGCCCAGGCGTTTGCTCTCCATGGCGGCGGCAACCATTTCAAAGGTCTTGCCCGCGCCGACACAGTGAGCCAGCAGCGTATTCTTGCCATAGAGGATATGGGCCACGGCGTTTTGCTGGTGGGGCCGCAGGGAGATTTCCGGGTTCATGCCCGCAAAGCGGATATGGGAACCGTCATACTCGCGGGGCCGGATGGCGTTGAATATGGAATTGTACTTCCTGCACAGAGCCTCCCGGCGCTCCGGGTCTTTGAAAATCCACTCCTTAAACGCTTCACAGATTGCCTCCTGCTTCTGCTGGGCAATCGCGGTCTGCTTCTCGTTGAGGACGCGGACCTCCTTTCCGTCCTCCCATTTTTTATCAAATATCCGCACATCCCGCTGGTTCAGCGTGGCCTCGAAGATTTCATAGGCGTTGATGCGCTTGGTGCCGTAGGTGGTATAGGCACGGACGTTATCCGCGCTGTCCTCGCTCTTGCCCTGCACCCGCCATTCACCGGACGTATCGGAGTAATCAAGACGGATTTTCTTCTCCCGCAGGCGCTCCGGCGTTTGCAGCAGCTCAAACATAAACTGTTGGTAATACTCCGGGGCAACCCAGGACGCGCCCACGCGGACGCTGATCTCCGAAGCGGTCAGGTCCTTGGGCTGTACCTGTTCCAGCTTCTCCACATTGATAGCAAACTGCGGGTTATCTT
>OFGH01000246.1_pt1 | contig 54115 bp, 52 predicted proteins | sample 1521721 | NCBI WGS metagenome assembly OFGH01 (sample SAMEA3504132, study PRJEB24116) | mouse gut metagenome | biome: mouse gut; feature: mouse-associated habitat; material: faeces | place: Denmark | collected 2011
CCGCAAGGCGGCCGCTCTAAAACGCATCTGTGGACGCTGCGCTCCGCAGAATGCAGCCCATGTACGATTTTATCAGCAAGGAGATCCTGAACCCGGAGACAGTTCCGGAGCGGATTGATGAGCTGCTGTCTCTCTTGCTTGGGCAGGAGGTGCACATCATTGAAGTGCTGCCGGGCGACAGTACAAGGATTGCGGATGAGGCATCGCTGGTCATTAATATTTGAGGTTAGTTATGAAGGTACGTAGGACAAAGATTTTATTGGCAACATTGGCAATGAGTAGTGTATCAATGTTTGATATGCATGTACGAGCGTATGACTGCGTGAATTTTGAATCAGAAATTGAGCTACAGTACGTTGGTTTGGAAACTCAAAAATTGTTACATGGACAGGCCAAAGAAAGCAGCAAGTTTTAGCTTTAATCGAAGTCTAAGAGCTATTGAATTATGAATAAAAGCATAAAAAACAATCTGAATGTATATTAGTATCCATACATTCAGGTTGTTTTTAATATTACAAAAATATCTTATATGAGGAGAGCTTGGTTTGTGATAGACGTTCCTGTGGTTTATATGATTGCTTTATTGGTTCTCAAACGTGTAATTTGGCGAATGGAAAGGAAACAGATACAAATGCAAATAAATGTGTATAGATTGGGTGGAATAAAAGAGTAGAAAATAATAAAAAATTTTGCTGTATGTGTCACATTTTGCAAAGTCGCAGACTTATATATAGTAAAGAACAAAAAATTGTTTCATTTTGTTTTTATTTGTTTCCGCTTATAAAATAAGCGCTTAAGATTCCGAGAAGTTATTATTATAGGAAGGGGGGGCCATTGGGTTTTAGAGTGAGATATTTATAGGTAACTCAAGTAACAGAAGTCAGGAAAGGATAATGCTGTGTTAGAAAAGTGGATACAAGTGTATTATACTTCTGAAATGGACAAATATTTTTTGGCCAAGAATTTAATGCAGGAACAGAATATAAAGTATAAAACAAACATTTTCAATAATAATTTAAGATTGGCGATGAATAGCTTTGGAGGAAAAACAAGTGCCGGTTTAAGCAGAAGTGGTAATATAAAAGATTTTTACACCATTTCAGTGAAGAAAAGTGATGAGCATAATGCAAGGCTCTTGCTATCAAAAATTGAAGGTTAATGTTGAACTGGTGGCGCTGATAAATAATGAAATGAAGTTTTAAATAAAAAACAGTGTCACGTTTTGGCTGTTCAACGGATTATGTTTTATAAAGAACTTTCTAAATTTTAAATTCGGTATCGACATATATCGGCTAACGATGTATTATAATAATAGATATATTGATAGACGATATATAAAGAAATTATATATATTGAAAAGTAAGAGAGGAGCGAGTGCTATGTCAAATGCAAAACAGATGTCATTAAGCAAGGAGAGTATTTACAACAAGAACCAAGGCAGGAAAAAGTGATCTTATGGATGAGCTGCTGATATATTGTCTGCCGATGATGGTGGTATGCATCGTTTTGGCGGTAGCAGTTGAGTTCATCTACCTGATACTTAAGCTTCGCAGAAAGGAACCTTTTATTACGGAAAAATGGGCCATTATCATTATGATAGGAAAAGTAATATGGTTAGTAACATTTATAGCAGCATGGTTTTTGATATAGGTGTTGATATAAAAACTGGTGCGTCGAGTGCCAGTTTTTTTTACTATACAACAAATGGGGAAAGAGGCGGGGAACTATGAAAAAGCTGTTTTTTAAAAGCCTTAGAAAGAGCAGGGGAGATTTTGGGATTATCGTCTCCTGCGGGATATTTGTTATATCCATTATTTATATTACATCATTTATCTCAGACAGCCTGATTCAGCTTACAACTGGGTCGAGAGGCAGCGCTACGGCAGTATATGCGAATCTTGGGGTATTCATACTGACCTACGTCATATTAGGGGTGCTGATGGTGTTAATGACGATTGCCTATATACGGAAACGTTCTTATGAATATGCCATGTTTGACATCCTGGGCATGAAGAGAAAGCATAAGTTCCGCTTTATCGGCTGCGAATATGGAGCGGTCATTCTCTGTTCCCTGACGGGCGGAGCTGCTGTCGGGGCGGTTTTGAGCATACCGCTGCTGCCCCTCCTGCGGCGTCTTCTTCATGACAACGCCCTTGCGGTAACGAGAAATCTGATTCCCCTGCGGCTTACGGTGATTGTGGGAATGGTAATGTTTGGGCTGATATTCGTAATCTGTGATGAGCTGATCTCTTGCCTTGGCATGGAGGCGGTGCTGTCCATGGGAAAAAGGAGCGGGAAAAATTACCGTCCATCTGTCGTGCCGCTGATTATAGGAAGTGCATTTGCCGTCCTGCCTTTTGCGTTTTTGTTCTCCTACTGGGGGAAGGTGAATAAGGCGATTCCGTCAACGCTTGTAAGCGTGGCGCTCCTTTGCCTTATGACGGCCCTTTGCGGCAGATGGCTCAGAAAAGTGAGAAAGCGCAGAGATTACCATAAAAGGGTTTTGTGGATGGATCAGTGGTATCACCGTTTTTATTATAATATGAATCTTTCTGTAGTTATGGCGGTGCTGATTTTCATTAATCTGTTTAATTTTGGGATTAAAATCTGCGACCATGTGCCTGTCCTGCCGGAGTCTTCCTGGCCGTATGATATTGTGTGGATGGCAAATGCCGGGGATGAGGAATTTCTTGACGGGCTTGCCGCGGCCTACGGCGTGAAGATTAAAACACAGCCCTGTATACGGGTGACGACACCGGATCTTGGGGAGCATATGGGAATTAGCGCGTCGGATTACGAGAACTGGACAAAGGAAAGAGTAGAGCTTTCAGGAAAGCAGATTTATGTTGTTTATCAGAGGAACCGGGAGGAAAGGAACCTTTTGGGGATTGACTACGGAGCGGGCCGCCCGGGGCTTTATATTGGAAGTGCGAGAAGGGATCTTTGGATAATGAGTCTTGCCGGGCTTATCGCCGGGGAGGAGTTTAAGAAAGAATACCGGCTTGCGGGGGAGACGAACCGGGTGATGACGGGGGTGTACCAGTCTCGGGGAATAGAAGACTGGCATGGCGATGTCTGGGAGCAGGTGATCGTCTTTTCTGATGAATATTATGAGCAGGTTAAAGACACGGCGGAGGGTGCTGATCTGGCAGTGATGATACACGTTCCAAAGGATTTCGCCGGGGATAAGTACAAAAGTCTTTATGAGGAAATATATGCTTATGCACAGGAACATTCCCAGGTGAATGAGCTGGATTATAGGAAAGGCAATAATATCATCTATGAAAAAACAGTGGAGATGGGGCAGAATCACCGGACTCAGATTCTAAGGCTTTCTTCTGCCGGAATCAATATTCTTATCCTTATGCTCTGTATCGTTTTCATTTTGTGGATTAAAGGAAAATATGATTACGCGGATATGAGATGGAAGTATCAGTTCTTGACTTTGGCGGGAATGGAGGAGGCAAAGCGCAGGGCGTGTATTAAAAAAGAGATGCTGCTTGCACCCATAGCCGCATTTATCGGAGGCGTCCCTACGGCTTTAATCTTTATAGCGGGGGATGTGTCGGAAAAGCATATGGGAGCGGGCTGGAACCTGCGCTATCTGTGGGAAATGCTTGGAATAGCCGGGGCGGCGGTACTGATACTTGTGACTGCGTCGGCAGTATTTACACTGAGGATGTTAATAAAGATAGAAAAGAACGGAGAGTAGAGGGAGGTCAGGCGATGGAAAAGAAACGTGCGCGCAGAATTTTAGAGGTAAAGGAGCTTGTCCGGAATTATTATACCGTCAATTCCGAGGGAGAAAAAATTGCCTGCCAGGTGTTGAAGGGGCTTTCATTTACGGTGGGAACGGGAGAATTTATCGGGATTATGGGAAGTTCCGGCTGCGGGAAGACGACGCTTTTGAAGACGCTTGGGATGATAGATAAGCCGAATGGCGGAGAAGTCCTTTACAAAGGGGAGCCGACTACGAGGTTTTACGGGGATAAGCTTGCGAAGGTCCGCCGGGAAGAGCTGGCGTTTATCTTTCAGGACTTTTACCTGATGGACAGTCTGACGGTGGAGGAAAATATCATGCTGCCCCTGACGTTAAATGAGGAGGACGCGAACAAAAGCCGCCAGACCGCCAGGACGATAGCAGCGCAATTCGGCATCCGAAAACTCTTGGATAAAAAACCGTATGAACTGTCCGGCGGCGAAAAACAAAGGACTGCTATCTGCCGCGCCATGGCGGCTGATCCGGAGCTTATCCTTGCCGATGAGCCTACCGGGAATCTGGATTCTAACTCATCAAGAGTTGTGATCAAATCTTTGGCGCATATCAATAAAGAGATGAAAAAGACGATTCTCTTAGTGACTCATGACCCGAAAGTGGCGAGCTACTGTAAAAAGATTATACTGCTGAAGGACGGGCAGATTATGGATGTGCTGAAAAAGGACGGGGAACAGAAGGAGTTTTATCAGAGGATATTGAGGAATATGGGGAGGATATAGGCTTTGCGCCTATTCCTCCTAACTTCTGTATTGCGTCTCAAAAAGTTCTTTCAGTTCGCGGAAACTTTCTTTAAATTTCGGAGAGATGGCAGAAGGGTTCCGACGGATAATGTTAAGCGCGGTTTTGACTTTGCGCTCTTTCAGGCGCTCATGCAATGCTTTTTTGTAGGCCTGCCGCAGCGTCTCTCTTTTTTGAGACAATATTTCCCGATTCTCCCGGAGTTCTGACTCGATTTCATGTATATGTTCGTGGATCCTTTCAGAGCTTTGGGCGATATTTTCAGATACATTTTCCAACTTGTCCTCCAGGGAAGACAGCACGGCGCTGTGCTCTGCAAGTTCCTGCAGAAGTTCCCGGAAATCCAGGGCTGACTGTACGGACTTCGTAGTGTCTGCGGCAAATACGGCCACAAGGATCGTGCTTGTGAGGTTTGCGGTGCTTTCCGGTATCCTGAGCACGGCATTTTCGAACGGAAGGTGCAGTACCTTTACCATAAGCACTGAGAACACGCCCCAGCCAAGGGAGCAAAACAGGCAGATATGTCCGTTAAGGTTAAAGTGATTGCTGCTGTAATCCCAATATCTGACATGGAATATCCGCTCCATCGCCGCCCCGGTAAAGTATTCTAAAACGGTTGCGCCGGCCATCCCGAACAGGAAGATGAGCGGGATGCTCTCCCGCACCGGAAGGGTGATCCAGAGGACTGTGATCGCCCCGAATCCGTAGATGGGGATCAGTGGGCCGTATAAAAACCCGCGGTTGATCCACTGCCGCTTTATGGCAGAGACGTACAGACATTCCCAGATCCATCCGAGAAAACAGTATAAAAAGAAAAACAAGAGCCATTGTGCCTGTGAGTAATACATGCTGAAACCGTTCCTTCCTGTTGAAAAACACTATAAGTCTATATTTTTTTTATATTCCTTTAATATCTTTTCTTTCCACAGATTGTACACATCTTCATCTATTAGCTGTTTCTCATGCAAATCTTTCATTTTTTCCCATTCTTCAATGAAATCCCCCATTTCAGAATCGCCAAAGATCAAGGCGCTTTTAGACTTCCCGGTAATTGAAAATTTGGCTTTCGGCATTATCTGTAAATAGGAATCCTCGATTAGAAACAATAACTGTATGACGTCTGAAAAGTTCTTAGGCTTTTCATCGATTGCCATTTTTTCAGAAAGTCCGCAGAGCCAGTCTATTGAGATATGAAAGCTTTGGGAAATCCTTTTAGCAACAGCAATGGAAGGATTTTTCTGGTTATTCTCATAGGCGGACAATGCAGCGGCGGTTACACCGATCTTGTCCGCAAATTCTTTTTGGGTGATGTTTAAGCTGGTCCTTAGCTGCTTTAATCTGCTGGAAAATATTTGCAATTCAACGTTGTGCATATGATGCTCCCTTCAAGATTTGACTATATCATATCACTTCTCTGGTCATGAATCAATTAATATTAAGTAATAAACTAAAAGATATAATATATAAACAATAGTTGTTGACAATAGCAAAAATATATAATATAGTTGATTTATAAACTAAATTGAAAGGAGAAAACAGGATGAAGGAAAAAACAAGACTGATGGAGCTGTTTGCAAAAGCGGCAAAGGAGGCGGATGCATTTCGGGAGGCAAGACGAGATACGATGGCATCTGTAAAACTGACAGACGAGGGGAAACGGGAGAGTATCGCAGAGGATCGGGAGACATTTATAAGCGAGGCAGAGAAGTACCGGGAGGATATGCTTAAAATAGTCAATGACCGTGAGGCTGATTTTACAGCCTTTTACATGCGGGGGGCGAAATCGCGGATGTCTTCTGGCGATTATCAGGCAGCGCTGAGCGCCAATCTTGCCGCGCTCCGAATGGGGCATATAGGAAAGATTGAGCTTATGGCGATGCTTGAGATGTATGGAGAGGACAACAAAGATGACTTGGCGGTAAGCAGGATATATGAGGTCATGCGGGAAACCCGCAGCCCGTATTTTGACTTGATAGAGGACCGTATTACAGTTCAGAAACAGTTAAATGCCTTTGCAGGCATCCGTAACATCATCAATTCAAAGATTAATATCGGGCTTGTGGATTTGCCGGGCTGGAATGCGGTTACAGGGAACAAAGAATACTTTTATTATGGCAGCGGATACCATGCGATCGTTAATGAGCTAAACGAGGACTTGAGCCTTAACAGGCCAGATGCAACGCTGGGGAGGGCGGCAAATGCAAACGAGCGGAACAGAATGCACTATGGAGAAGGGTTTCAGAATAAGGGGCGTGACGACGGCGGCTCGGGAGATGAAACGGTGAAAGAGCATGATACAGTGATGATCCATAAAGGAACTTCCCCGGTACCGGTCAATCAGCTGACGGGCGGAAAAACTCCGAGGGAAACGGCGTAGCTATGAGCGGTTTTAAGATGCTTAGCGAGAAAGGCGGTGAACATTATGACAAATGAGCAGCTGGCTGCACGGATTAAAGCCGGGGAGGATGAGGCCGGAAATATGCTTAAGCTCTGGCAGCAGACCGAGGGTTTCATCGCAAAGCTGGCTATGAAGTACCAGGGACGTGCGGAATTTGAGGATTTAAAGCAGGAGGGTTACATAGGGCTATGCGAGGCTGTAAGGCAGTACGCGCCTGACAGGGGCGTTCCGTTTCTTAACTATGCTGCCTTTTGGATCAGGCAGGCCATGAGGCGGTATGTCGACAATTGCTGCGGCGCTATACGGATTCCGGCGTATGTCAGGGAATGGGCGGGAAAATACAGCCGCGCAGTGAGAGAATACGAAAAAAAATATGGGCAGAGCCCGTCTGAGGAAACTCTATGCGCTCTCTTAGGCGTCGGACGAGAAAAACTGAAGGCGATACAGGAAGGCGCGAGGCTGGAGAGGGTTTCGAGCCTGAGTGAGCAAATGGGCGGGGAAGACGAGGAATTTACGTTGTATGACACAATTGCGTCAGACGAAGATATGGAAGAAAATTCTATAAGGGAGCTGGATAACGAGGATATGAAACGCGAGCTGTGGATAGCGGTTGAGTGTTTGCCGGATAATCTCCCGGAGGCAGTTAAGCTGCGGTACAGAGAAGGCATGACGATGAGAGAAGTCGGTCAAATCCTGGGGGTGGGGGCTGAGAGGGCAAGGCAGATAGAGAGCAGAGCAATCAGGAAACTGGGAAAACAGAGCCGGAATAAGAAGTTTCGGGTGTATTATGAACAGTATCTGGCGGCGGGCCCCGTGCATCATATCGGAGTGCAAAGTTTTCAGAGAACGCACACAAGTGAAGTTGAGTGGGAAGTATTAAAAAGATTGGAGCAGTGAGAATAGCATCGTTTCAGCATCCATAAGACAGCGAAATCCCCGCAGCCTTTCGGTATGCGGGGATTTCGTCGTTGTTATAGTTATCTAAAAGGAATGAGAGTAAAGTGCTGTACGATATTTCGTATACACTTTTATGAGGGGGAGATAGTGATAAGTTGCTTATCAACTATCTGACATTCATTATAAAGAGTAAATGTGTCCAAAGTATGTTAATTTTCTAAAAGAAAACGGTATTTTATTAAGGATAGCTTAAGAAAAAGTAATTGAAATCCAAAGATTCTCCGTGTAAGATGGAGATAGGAAATGAGGCGGCGAAACGGCTGCGCCTGGAGGCAGTATGAAGAGAATCGGTTTTATCGTAAACCCGGTGGCGGGAATCGGCGGAAGGGTCGGGCTTAAGGGGTCTGACGGGGCGGAGACGCTGAAAAGGGCATTAGAGCTTGGGGGTGTTCTTGAGAGCGGGGAGAAAGCGCTTATGGCTATGCGGGTTTTAAGGGCAGGGGAGGAGTTGGCGGAGATCTATACCTGTCCGGGAGATATGGGGGAGAGTGTCTGCAGGGCGGCAGGACTTAACTGCAAAGTGATAGATGGCATAGAAACATATGACAAAGGAGCAGGAACAGCTACATCGCCGGAAGATACTGCTCGTGCGGCGAAAATGATCTGCGGGCTTGGAGTTGATCTGATTCTCTTTGCGGGGGGCGACGGCACAGCGCGCGATATTCTGGATGCAGTGGGAGAATCGGCAGCGGTGCTTGGGATTCCCGCGGGGTGCAAGATCCACTCGGGAGTGTTCGCGCTGAACCCGAGGAGGGCGGGCGAGCTGGCGTTGAGATATATGCAGGGGAAGGTTCGCAGGACGAAAGAGGCGGAAGTGATGGATATTGACGAGGAGCAGTTCCGCCGGGGAAGGGTGCAGTCAAGGCTTTACGGGTATCTGAAGATTCCTGATGATGTCCGGCTGGTGCAGAATTTAAAAAGTGGCAGCAGAGCGGGCGGGCAGGACGGCGCAGAGGGCCTTTCTGCGTATATGGCGGATATATGGGAGAGCGACGTTCTTTATATAATCGGCGGCGGTTCTACGACAGCGCACATTATGAATCAGATGCATCTGCCCGGCACTTTGCTTGGCGTTGACCTTGTGTATGGCGGCCGGGTGATTGGGGCGGACTGTACGGAGCGGGAGATTCTTAAGGCGGTCTCAGAGTACGGCAAAGCGAAGATTCTTGTCACGGTCATCGGCGGACAGGGGTATATTTTCGGACGGGGCAACCAGCAGATCAGCGCGGAGGTCATAAGGCGCGTGGGTCGGGAAAATATTATCGTGGCGGCATCTGAGGAGAAGATGCTTGACCTTTTCGGAAAGAGCTTGTATGCAGATACAGGGGATGAGGAAGTGAACCGGTATCTTGCCGGGTACATGCGCGTGATTACCGGATACGGCCAATATGCGGTGATGAAAGTGTCGGACTAGGCATATTTTCCGAACAGATATAGATATTAAAAGTAGAGGAGGAAGGAAACTATGGAGAAATCTTTTGTGCATCCTTATATGCCCAACAGCGTTCCGGAAATCAGGCAGCAGCTGCTTGACGAGCTGGGAGTGAAGGATGTGAAGGAAATTTACGGCAGCATTATCCCGGAGGAGCTGCTCTATAAGGAAAGGCTTGACCTGCCGGAGCCGATACGCAGCGAGTATGAGCTGAAAAGGCATGTGACAGGGCTTTTGAACAAAAATATCTCGACGGAGGAGTATACAAGTTTTCTGGGGGCGGGGTGCTATAAGCACCAGGTTCCGGCGGTGTGCGACGAGATTAACATGAGAGGGGAATTTTTGACGGCTTACTGCGGCGATACTTACTCAGACCATGGGAAAATGCAGGCGATTTTCGAGTATGCCAGCATGATGGGAGAGCTTTTGGACGCAGACGTAGTGAGCTATACGACCTATGACGCGGGCCAGTCGGTGTGCTCGGCTTTCCGCATGGCGGTTCGCTTGCAGGATTCTTCGGGGAAAAATGGAGAGAAGGAGAAAAATGTAATTTTGGTGCCGGATACGATGAATCCGGAGATTTACAGCCAGGCGGTTTCTTATTGCAGGAATGTTTCGGAGATTGTAAAGGCAGGGCATGACGAAACGTCCGGGCTGATGGGTCTGGAAGAGCTTGAAGGGCGGCTTAAAGAGGGAAATGTGGCGGCGGTATTTTACGAAAATCCGTCTTACCTTGGATTTTTTGAGCCCCAGGCGGAAGAAATCGCCAGGCTGGCGCACCGGTACGGCGCTGTCTGCATCGCCCAGCCCCAGGTCTCTGCTCTTGGCATCATGGAAAGCCCGATGAACCTTGGGGCGGATATCGTATGCGGCGACATCCAGCCGCTGGGGATGCATATGCAGTACGGCGGCGGGCAGGCGGGATTTATCGCCAGCCATCAAAAGCTGGAATATATGGAGCAGTTCCCGACTTATATGTATGGCATCGCAAAGACGGATAAAGAGGACACTTACGGCTGGGGCAGGGCTATGAATTACCGCTGTTCCCACGGGAGCCGCGAGAAGGCCAATGAATATTTCGGTACGGAGACAGGGCTTTGGGGCATCACGGCGGGCGTGTATCTTGCAAGCATGGGGCCTCAGGGGATGTACGAGCTTGGGGAGGCGATTATCCAGAACCTTAAGTATCTTACCGTACGGCTGAATGAGATTGAAGGTGTGCGGGCAAATCCCTTTGGCGGCAGCAATTTTCAGGAGGTGCTTGTTGATTTTTCGGAAACCGGAAAGAGCGTTGCTGACATAAATAAAAAATTATTGGAATACGGGATTTTCGGAGGCAAGGATGTGAGCCGGGAATTTCCGTGGCTTGGGGTATGCGGGCTTTACTGCGTGTCGGAGCTGACGGCTCAGGCAGAGATGGACGCGCTTGCGGACGCTTTGCGGCGGATTGTAACCGAAGAGTGTGATGCGGATCGGCAGGCTGGAAAGCGTGACGCTGCGGGCAGTGAGCCGCAGGCGGCAAAGGAGGTGCAGGCATGGGATATGTGAAAAAGAACAGGGATTTTCATCAGGCGCGCTGGGATGAGCCATTTATTATGGAAATGGGGAATCCGGGCGAAAGAGGCGTGCTGATTCCGCAGGCCTCCGACGAGGTGAGGAAAGTAAGCGGGGGAGCGTCGGAGCTTGTTCCGGCGGGGCTTAAGAGGAAGAAAGCGCCGAAACTGCCGGAACTTTCCCAGATGCAGGTATTGCGGCATTATATGAGGCTTTCTCAGGAGACGATCGGAACGGACATTAACATAGACATCGGGCTTGGCACGTGTACGATGAAGTACAGCCCGAAGATTCACGAGCAGTTTGTGCGCGCAGAGAAGTTCCAGGAGCTGCACCCCCTTCAGGACGAGAGCACGGTGCAGGGAATGCTGGAGATCATGTATAAGGATGAGCAATATCTGAAAGCCATTTCCGGCATGGACAAGGTAAGCCTGCAGCCGTCCGGCGGCAGCCAGGCGATTTTCGCAAATGTGCAGACGATACGGGCGTACTTCGAGGAGAAGGGCGAGGCGGAAAAACGGGATGAGATCATTACGACGATCCTATCCCACCCGGCGAACCCGGGTACGGCGGCGACGCTGGGCTACAAGGTGATCACATTGTACCCTGACGAGAACGGCCTGCCGGATATCGAGGCTCTTAAGGCGGCGGTGTCGGAGCGGACGGCGGCGCTTATGATCACCAACCCGGAGGATACGGGGATTTACAATGACCGAATCCGCCAGTTTGTGGATATCGTCCACGAGGCCGGGGGGCTTTGCGTCTATGACCAGGCGAACCTGAACGGTGTGTTCGGTCTGACCCGGGCGAAGGATGCTGGGTTTGACATGTGTCACTATAACCTGCACAAGTCATTCTCCTCACCTCATGGCTGCCAGGGGCCGGGAGCCGGGGCGCAGTGCGTGTCGGAGAAACTGGCAAAATATGTTGCGGCCCCAACGGTGGAATATGACGGGGAGAAGTATTATCTGGATAGTGACAGGCCGGAAAGCATCGGGAAACTGCGGATGTTTTACGGCGTGCCGTCAGTGCTCATACGGGCGTATGCCTATATCCGGACGCTTGGGGCGGACGGCATGAAACAGATTGCGGAGCTTTCTATATTAAATAATAATTATCTGATCAAAAAGCTTTTGGAGATTAAGGGGCTTTCCATGCCATTTGCAGAGGGGCGTTTCCGGATGGAGCAGGCGCGCCTTAGCTGGCAGGAGCTTACGGAGGAGACGGGAGTGACTACGGATGATATCTGCCGGAGAATCGTAGATTACGGTTTTCAGGATTATTTTACAAGCCATCATCCAAGGGTGCTGCCGGAGCCATTTACGCCGGAGCCTGTGGAGACGTACTCGAAAGACGATATGGATGAGTACGCGGCGGCGTTTGCAGCCATTGCCGAAGAGGCATATAACGAGCCGGAGCTTGTGAAAGGCGCGCCTTATAAGGCGGCGCTGGGAGCAAGGATTGAGGAGGAATGTCTGACGGAGTGGAGTAAATTTGCGACGACTTGGAGGGCGTATAAGAAGTTGTAAGTAGAATGTCTGCAGAGGCTGCGGATTGCGTGAGAAAAACTGGATACGCTTTTGAGTAATCCGAATCATGAGGCAACAGAGGAGGAGAACGCCTTTGATTTTGAAATTGCTGAAATTATAGAGTACAGCGAAGGAAACGGAGAATAAAAGTGTAGAGGCAGGTGTTTTTGTGGAAAATATTGGGATAGAGACAGAGCGAATAGAATACAAGAAAACAACCGGAGAATTAAAGGAAGCCATCACGTCTATCGTTGCTATTTTGAATAAACATGGTTCCGGTGAATTGTATTTTGGTGTCAGAAATAATGGTGATGTATTGGGGCAAGTGATAAACGATGAAACTTTGCGTAAAGTAAGTCAGGCGATTAAGAATCATATTACGCCGTCTATTTTCCCGGAAATCACGATTAAGACATTTGGAGGTGGAAAGAAGACGGTATATGTAAAGTTTTCTGGAGATCAGCAACCTTATCTTGCTCATAATGTTGCGCGTATCAGACAAGCAGATGAAGATCTTGTTATGTCACAGGAAATGTATTCGGAGATGCTGTTAGCCAGGGGTGGAGAGAACTGCAGTTGGGAAAAACAGATGTCCGAGTATACAATAGAAGATATTGACATGGGAGCATTTAAGTCGTATTTGACGAAAGCGAAAGCTGTTGGCAGAATTGAATTTGATTCAGACGATCCAGTTGTGGTTTTTGAAAAGTTGGATCTTTTCGCTAAAGATGGCATACATCTTTTAAATGCAGGAGCTGCTTTATTTTGTTTGTGTACGACAAATGATGTTCAGATGGCAAAGTTTGCTACAAATGTGAAAGTAACTTTTACAGATATACGTCGAGAGGATAAAGGTTCTATTATAGGGTTAAGCAAAGTATGTGAGCAATATATCATTGATGCGATAGACTGGAAAGCGGACATAATAGGTCTTGAGCGAGTAGAAACACCGGAAATTCCGGTAGAAGCTATCCGGGAAGCGGTTATTAATTCTTATGGGCACAGAGTGTATAATAACAATCAGTGTAATGAGATTGATGTTTTTAAAGACAGGATTGAAATTCATACAACAGGTGGATTTCCTAAAGGTCATACGCCGGAGGAATTTTTAGATGGCAATAAAAAAGCAATTCGCAGAAATAAGTTAATTACAGGTGTCCTCTATTATTCAAAGGATATGGAAACATTTGCTACTGGACTTAAACGCATTAAGGATTTGTGTGATAAGGCTGGATGTAAGGTAGAATTTAGAACAGAAAAAGATGATTTTGTGGTTATATTTTACAGAAATCTTCGGGAGATATGGGAGAAAGAAAGCGAAAGGAAAAGTGCAGAAAATCCAAAACATCAAAATGATGTTTTAGCTGATGTTTTAGAAGATGTTTTGGGAAATCAAATAATTCATCTCTTGACTGAAAATAATAAACTTAATCAAAAACAAATAGCGGCTAGTACAGGGAAATCTATCGCATCGGTACAGCGTACGATGAAACAACTTTCTGAACAAGGAAGGATTACTCGTGAAGGCGGAAAGCGTTTTGGGCATTGGAAAGTGAAATAGAATCATACCGTTATTTGCAAAAGTAAAGACAAGACATATATGGAATATGCCTTGAAACATTTAAAAAGAAAAATAATTGATTTAAGGAGCAAAAGAGAAATGTTAGCAGTTGTGAAAGAGCATGGCGGCCCCGGTTTTGCGATTAAGGATGTATCGTATCCGGTACTCAGAGAAGATGATGTGATTATAAAGGTCAGAACTGTGGGAATCTGCGGAACGGACGGCCCTATCTTAGCGGGAACGAGGGAAGTGCCCTGGCCGCTGATTCCGGGGCACGAGTTCGCTGGGGATGTGGTGGAAACAGGGAGCCGCGTGAAAAACTTAAAAGTGGGCGACAGGGTGACCCCTTGTATCGTTATCGGGTGCGGGGATTGCGATATGTGCATTGAAGGAAAGGAAGTGCTCTGTGATAATCTGGTGGAGACGGGAATCCACGTGGACGGCGCATTTGCAGAATATGTGCGGGTTCCGGCAAAGGTCTGCCGCAAGATGCGGGATGAGACAACCTACGACCAGGGAGCATCGGTAGACCCGATTGCCTCTGCGTACCGGACGGTGAAAATGTCTTCCATCACTTCAAAGGATGTGTGCGTGGTGTACGGGCCGGGGCCGATTGGGCTTTATGCGGTGCAGCTCATTAAGCTCAGGGGAGCAAAGCAGGTAATCTGCGTGGGAACGGATGTGGATAAAGAAAGGCTTAAGATTGCGAAAGAGCTGGGAGCTGACGAGGTAATCAACGCATCCATAGAAGATCCGGTGGAGCGGGTGCGGGAGATTACCGGAGGCAGGATGGCAGATTATGTGCAGGACTGCGTCGGTGTGCCGGGCGTGCCGGCTGCTGCCATGAACATGCTGAAAAAGGGCGGTACATACGCGGTTACAGGGCTTTACCACAGCCTGCCCGAAGTTGACCTTGGGAAAGTAGTGCGGAGCGAGATAAAGATTTACGGAACCATCTGCTATACAAGGCAGGAATTTGAGGAGTGCCTGAATTTTGTGGAGGACGGAAGGGTGAAAGTAGAGCCGTTGATCACCCATCATTTTCCGCTTGAGGATATGGAGGCTGCTTTTGCGGTGATGCAGTCGAAGAAATGCATGAAGATACTTGTGCATCCATAGGTTCTCCGGCAGCCTTCATAAATAAAAAAGATGTAAAGCTCTTAAAATTTAATAAGACTTTACATCTTTTTATTTATGCCTTTGTCAATAATTTTTTGTTGAAATTATGAAAACATTTCAGTATAATGAAAAATTACTACTATAGTTTAAGGAAGTGCTTAAATATGAACCAGTTAAAGAAATTATTTGCCCCGGTGGACATGACCGTGGGAAAGCCGTGGGAGGATATTGTGATCTTCACTGTGCCGATGCTGATCGGCAATATCGCCCAGCAGCTTTACAATACAGTGGACAGCGTGGTGGTAGGGCAGTTTGTGGGAGATAACGCGCTGGCGGCAGTAGGGAGCGCAGGCCCTATTCTTAATCTTTTGATCGTGCTGTTTGTGGGAATCAGTGTGGGAGCCGGTATTATGGTATCTCAGTATCTTGGCGCGCGCAACAGGGAGGCGCTGTCTATGACCATTGGAACCTGTATCGTGCTGACGGGGATCGCATCCCTTCTTGTCATGGTGTTTGCCACGGTTGCGGTCCGGCCGATGCTGGAGCTTTTAAATACGCCGGAGTCCATCATCGGCTGGTGCACCTCGTACCTTCGGATTCTCTTTATCGGCGTGGCCGGCTGTGCATACTATAATATACTGAGCGGCATCTTGAGAGGACTTGGGGATTCGATGTCGGCGCTTTTGTATCTGCTGGTGGCAAGCGGGCTGAATATCGTGCTGGACTTATTTTTTGTGGTGAAGATGGATATGGGGGTGTCCGGCGTTGCGCTGGCGACGGCGATTGCCCAGGGAGTCTCTGCGCTTTTATGCCTTTTGAGGCTTACGAAGCTGAAAGACCTTTTTGAGCTGAAATGGAAGTATATCCGGCTGTTTAAGAGCCATGTGAAGAATATCATCCGACTGGGCGTGCCATCCGGGCTGACGCAGGCGATTATGTCCATGTCCATGCTGGTGGTGCAGTCTCTGACCAACAGCTTTGGGGAGATATTTATTGCGGCAAATGTAATCGTCATGCGTGTGGACGGGTTTGCCATGATGCCGAATTTTTCTTTTGGAACGGCTATGACGACCTACGCCGGGCAGAATGTAGGAGCCGGAAAGTATGACCGGGTAGTAAAGGGGGCAAGGCAGGGAACCGCGATCGCAGTGGGAACGGCGGCGGTTATCGTCGTGCTGATCCTTGCATTCGGAAAGCAGCTTATGCAGATATTTACAGATACGCCGGAGCTTGTGAGCCTCAGTATGAATATGATGCGTATTCTGGCAGTGGGCTACATAGCGGTGGCAGTGACGCAGACTCTTTCCGGCGTGATGCGCGGGGCGGGAGACACGATGACGCCCATGTGGATATCCATGGTATCAACGGTTCTGATCCGCGTGCCGCTGGCTTACGGGCTTGTGTATCTGACGAAGACGCCGCAGCTCCCCCAGGGCGAGAGAGCCTGCCTGTTTGTCTCGCTCGTGATATCCTGGGTGCTGGGAGCGCTGATTACCGGGATCTTCTATAAGAGAGGGAAATGGAGAGGAAAAGCGGTATAATCGCTGTTCATCTTCGGATAATTATGATATGATAGAAAAGTATTTGCAGACACAGCCCCGTTTATGATAGGAGAGAGGGCGGAAATGAGGATTTTTTCATGAACATACTGATTATAGACGCACAAGGAGGCGGCATGGGCAGGCAGCTTGTGGCTTCTGTAAAAAAGGAATTTCCCAAGGCTGAAGTGGGGGCTGTCGGCACGAACTCCCTCGCGGCATCCAATATGCTCAAGGCGGGGGCCGATTACGCGGCAACGGGAGAGAATGCAGTGATTGTGGGATGCAGGAGGGCGGATGTGATCATCGGCCCGGTGGGGATTGCCATTGCGGATTCGATGCATGGCGAGATTACTCCGGTTATGGCGGCGGCAGTCGGGCAGAGCGAGGCATGGAAACTTTTGATTCCCATGAACCAGTGCAGAAATGTGATCGTGGGCGTGAAGAATGTGTCCATGAGCAGTATGCTGGAGGCTGTGATCGAACAGCTGAAAGAGTATGCAAAAGGGGATGCATGCTGATATTATACAGACAGGACGGACGGCAGAAGCCGCCGCGTGAAGGCGCAGAAGTGCCGGGAGCAAACTGATATATCAGGATTCATCTGCCAGGATATTTATCGATAGAACAATGTATTCCAGAAGGCGTACAGATTCCGGAAAGGGATTTGTGCGCCTTTTTGCGGAGCAGTATGCAGTTGAGATATGGGAGGAGACGGGAATTGGAAACGAGGGAGATTTTAGAACAGGTGAGGTCAGGGGAGATGTCCGTAAATGATGCAGAAAGCTTTTTCAGGAGGCAGCCTTTTGAGGAGCTTGGTTATGCAAGGCTTGACACTCACAGAAAAGTGCGGTCAGGTTTTGCGGAAGTGGTCTTTTGCAGCGGAAAGGCAGATGAGCATCTCTTGCGGATCTATGAGAGGATTTATGAGATGGAGGGGGAGGTCTTAGGAACGAGAGCTGCGAAAGAGCAGGCGCATCTTATACAGGAGCGGTTCGGGGAGGCTGAGTACGATCCGCTTTCAAGGATTTTAAAGATAGAGAAGAAAGGGAAAAAAAGAATTGGGAAGATTGCGGTCTGCACGGCTGGAACAGCAGATATCCCGGTGGCGGAAGAGGCGGCGCAGACGGCGGAGTTTTTTGGAAATGAAGTGGAACGTATCTACGATGTGGGAGTGAGCGGCCTGCACCGGCTGCTTTCCAGGGTGGAGGCGATACAGGGCGCAAACTGTGTGGTGGCGGCTGCCGGAATGGAGGGAGCCCTTGCCAGTGTCATAGGAGGCCTTGTGGATAAACCGGTGATTGCCGTTCCGACATCTGTCGGCTACGGGGCAAGCATGAATGGGCTGTCGGCATTGCTGACGATGATCAATTCCTGTGCCAACGGCATTGCCGTTGTAAATATTGACAACGGCTACGGAGCCGGATATATGGCGGCGCAGATTAACCGCCTCGCGGTGCGCGGGGCGGAGTAATGTTTCAGGCGGATAAGGAAGCATGCCGGAAATAACAGAACAGGAGAGAATAAGGAGGAAGGTAACAATGCATATGGCAGATGCGCTGGTATCACCAGCAGTAGCGGGAACAATGTACACGGTGTCTGCGGCTGCGGCCGCATATTCTGTGAAGAAGATAAAACTGGAGGATTTGGACAGTAAAGTACCGGCGATGGGGGTTATGGGGGCCTTTGTATTTGCCGCCCAGATGATTAACTTTACCATTCCGGGTACAGGCTCGTCGGGGCATCTGTGCGGTGGGATGCTGCTCAGCGCAATCTTAGGGCCTTGCGGGGCATTTCTGACGATGATAGCGATTCTGGCAATACAGTGCCTTTTGTTTGCAGACGGAGGATTGCTGGCATTGGGGTGCAATGTGTGGAATATGGCGTTTTACGGGTGCTTTATCGGAGGAGCGCTGATCTGGCGGGCAGTGGCCGGAAAGAAGATGACGAGGGGAAGGATAATGGCAGCGTCGGTTATCGGCAGCGTGGTCAGCCTGCAGATGGGTGCATTTTCTGTCACGGTAGAAACCTTGATGTCCGGAATTACAGAGCTGCCCTTTGCCGTATTTGCGGGAATGATGCAGCCGATCCATCTGGCGATAGGACTGGCGGAAGGGGTGATTACAGCGTCTGTTCTTATGTTTATACATGAGGCGCGCCCGGAGGCGCTTTATGGTTATTCGCAGAGCGGCAGCAAGGGGGCAGGGCGCATGAGCAGAAAAGGACTTGCGGCAGTTTTTGCGGCGGCGGCATTAATAATCGGAAGCGCAGTGTCTTTATTTGCCTCCGGCAATCCGGACGGACTTGAGTGGTCCATCGAAAAGGTTGCGGGAACGGCAGAGCTTTCTGCCAGCGGCGGCGTGCATCGGATGGCAGAAAAGGTGCAGGAGGTGACGGCGGCTTTGCCGGATTATGCATTTAAGTCTTCAGACAGCGCGGCAGGCACCTCCTTTTCCGGAATCGTGGGCGGCGTAGCCGTGCTGGCAGCATGTTTCTTTGTATGTATGGTGATTAAAAAAGCAGGGAAAGGCAAAAAGAAAAAAATCAGCGGCAGTGAGGTGTAGTTTGGATGGGAAAGATAGGCGATGCAGTTTCAGAGCTGCACAAACTGGATATGGAATCGGAACAGAGCGGGTGGCTGAGGGAGCTCCATCCGCTGCCCAAATTGGCTGTGACGCTGTTTTTTCTTGTACTTACTGTTTCTTTTGGAAAATATGACCTGCCTGGCCTGCTTAAGATGGGAGTGTACCTGATTGTCCTTTTTGTCCTTGGGGATGTTTCCCTCAAGCTGCTATTGAAAAGGATGAGGGCGGTGCTGGTCCTTGTCTGCCTGATGGGGGCAGTGAATCCGTTTTTTGACAGGACGGCGGCATTTACGCTTGGGAATTTCGTAGTTACAGGCGGAATGCTGTCGGCGGCCACGTTGGCGCTTAAGGGAATCTATGGGGTATCCGCCGCATATCTTCTGATTGTTACGACATCCATGGGGGATATCTGCTATGCCCTGAGAAGGCTTCATGTTCCCAGGATGTTTGTGACAATTCTGATGCTGGTGTACCGCTATATTATCGTTCTTCTTAAAGAGACAGAACGGATGACCGACGCCTATGCGCTGCGCGCCCCGGGGCAGAGGGGAATTGCCCGGAAAACCTGGGGAACATTTGCGGGCCAGCTCCTTCTTCGCAGCATGGACAGGGCGCAGACAGTATATGACAGCATGGTGCTGCGGGGTTATAACGGGAATTTTCATCTGAGACATAAAAAAGCGGCAGGGCATAGCGATTATGCATATGCATTTGTGTGGGGCGCAGTGCTGGTATTTATCAGGGTAATCTAAGGAGGCATTGGAAATGAGCGTACTGGAAGTTGAAAACCTTTCTTTTTCATACGGAAACCCGAGGGAAAAGTTTCAGAAACAAGTATTGGAAAACATTAACATTCAGGTAAGCGCCGGGGAGAGCATCGGGCTGATCGGGGAAAACGGAGCCGGGAAATCTACGTTCTTAAAGCTGCTTACAGGTCTTTTGGGGCTTGAGGCGGGCATGGTCAGAGTGGCAGGACTGGATATGAAGAAGGAGAACCTAAAGGATATCCGTGCTGAGATTGGCTATGTATTCCAGGACTCGGACAGCCAGCTCTTTATGTCGACCGTGTATGAGGATGTGGCGTTTGCCCCCAGGAATTACGGGAAAAGCGAGGAAGAAGTGCAGGCGGCGGTTCTGTCAGCGCTGAAACAGGTACATATGGAGGAGAAAAAGGACAGGCAGACCTACCGTCTGTCCGGCGGGGAGAAGAAACTGGCAGCCATCGCTACAGTGCTTGCCGTAGGGGCAAAGCTAATACTCCTCGATGAGCCGTCGGCGGCGCTTGATCCGAAGAACAGGCGGAACCTGATCCGTATCCTGAACAGCCTGGAAGGAGCGAAGATTATTGCAAGCCATGACCTGGACTTTGTGCTTGACACATGCCAGAGAGTCATCCTTCTGTCCGGCGGGCAGGTTGCGGCAGACGGGAAGGCAGAGGAAATACTGACGGATCGGAAACTTTTGGAGCAAAATGGCCTGGAGCTGCCGCTATCGTTCTCGTGGCAGCCGGGAATGTGATGAAAAAGCTTTTAATATTAATTTATATGTTTTTTGCAAAAAGTGTTGAAAAAACGTACAGGGGGGGGGGTAAAATAGGGCATGTAATTTATGCGTTTTGCATTAATTACAAGTATGCTGTAGGGAGAGCAAAAGATGAGATATGTCGCAAAGCTTTTAATTATGACGTTTATAATGCTGTTGAGCAGAAATGTGGACTTTGGTGAACTCCATTCATCTGCATTGCAGGAGGAGCGTCCCGGGAAGTGGACAGATTCGGCGGTGAAAATAGCAGGAGACGAGGAGCCGAAAGTGGTGGAGCTTGAGGTGGGCGAGTCTGTAGACGGGCATTTTGGGGGCATTCGGGATGAACATGAAAGCCATTATTATAAAATAACAGTACCCGACAATCTGAGAAACGAATGGATCGGAGTCTGGATTGCAAATTATGCGGACAGCTCCGTTAATTGTCAGTTGTTGGACAAAAACGGATGGGTGCTCAACAGGGAACTTGGGATTTCCAGAAATGCCAGAAGGCTGTTTCAGGCAAAAGATACCGGTTTTGGAGATAATGGAATCTTTTGCGGGCTATGGCCTGGAAGGACATATTATATTAAAGTGGAAAAACAGTTTTATTCCGTGGGAGGAAGATATATTTTGTCTGTATTTTCTTTCGGCCAATAATTGGATATTGAAGATGCCGTGCGGCGGGAGAGACTTCCGGCACGGCATTTCTTTGTATAATAGGAAATTTCGATTTTTCATGTGTTAAATTACAAAATCTATATCAGAAGATTATCTAAAAATAATGAAACAATGCAGATTGCTTTAGAATTATTTGGCCGGGATTTGACCGAGAGGTGTTTCGGGCAAGTTTTATAAACAGCGAAAACCCGCTAACCTTGCGGCTCGCGGGTTCTCGTTGTTGTTATAGTTATCTAAAGGAATGAGAGTAAAGTGTAACACCGTTCGCTTTAAATCCGGTGTATACTTTATGAGGGGGAGATAGTGATGTGTTCATCAACTATCTGTCTTCAAGTATAAGAGTTAAATGTGTCTAAAGTATGTTGATTCTATAAAAGAAAACAAAAAAATCTTAAGAACAGCTTAAGAAGATGGGAAGAAAACCTAAATTGCATAGGCGGCGCCGGAGTTATGCTGTATATATGCTACTAAGATGTCTAAAAACTCTCCGGCTGTCGGTCGGCTGCATAATGGGTGCAGCGCGATTTCCTGCAATAATTTCTTGTTTCCCCTATCCCAGCACACTTGTATTACAGTTCTTATATCCCGTTCAACGCTGCTCAAGGTAGTGTTGAACTCTTTGGCTATTTTGGGATAGAGCAGTTTGCTGATTGATAGAAGGTATTCTTCGTCTTGAAGACACAAACTGACACCATAACAAAGGTAACGATATCCCCGATATGTAGCACCGATGCCAAGGCTGCGGATAAGCCTTTCAATCATCTTATTGTCCATCGCTTTCCTCCCTAGTCATTAGTAAGTATTCCAGTTATGACCACATTATAGCTTAATTCTTATTTTTATAGAGGAATCGAGTAATAATCCGAGGATATTCGACATTAAATGATAAAAGGTGACAAGTATTCATAATATCTTAAGGTTTTTCAGCAATTGCTCTTAAAAATTCCCTGATATTCTTGTATAGTATAAGAGAGGTGATGAAAAATGGCAAGGATATTAGTCTGTGATGACGACAGGGAAATCGTAGAAGCAATAGAGATTTATCTTACGCAGGAAGGTTATGAAGTGCTGAAGGCTTATGATGGCGTGGAGGCTCTTAAGGTGCTGGAAAATGAGCCTGTAGACCTGCTGGTGATAGATGTCATGATGCCAAAGCTTGACGGAATCAGAGCGACGCTTAAGATCCGTGAGGCGAACAATATGCCGATTATCATCTTGTCGGCTAAATCTGAGGATGCCGATAAGATATTAGGGCTTAATATCGGAGCGGACGATTATGTGACAAAGCCTTTTAACCCATTGGAGCTGATTGCCCGCGTGAAGTCGCAGATACGCAGATATACGAAACTAGGCAGCACGGCGAGCACGGAACAGGCGGAGATCTACACTGTTGGAGGGCTGTGCGTCAATGATGAGCTGAAGGAAGTGACAGTGGACGGAGAGCCTGTGAAACTTACCCCCCTGGAATACAATATTCTGCTGCTGCTGGTGAGGAATCAGGGGAAGGTATTCTCCATCAATCAGATTTACGAGAGCATTTGGAATGAAAATGCAATCGGGGTCGACAATACGGTGGCAGTGCATATCCGGCATATCCGGGAGAAGATTGAGATAAACCCGAAAGAGCCCCGCTACCTGAAAGTTGTATGGGGCGTGGGATATAAGATTGAAAAATTATAGGTGAAGTAAGGTATAGTATAGAAAAGGGGTTTTTATGAAAGGAAAATGGTACAGGTCGGGATTTGCCAAAGCGGCGCTGATCATTATCGCTCATGTGATGGCAGCGGCAATGACGGCAAGTTTCCTGTGGATATTATCTTACCCGGTGCTGCGGGAGGAGCTGTTTGAGGGAAACCCGGCAAAAAAGTATGAGGATTCCAGGAACTTTATTGACCAGATGCTGTATTATAGCGGGCAGGCAGTTGCCGGAGTTAAGTCGAGCAGGGAATTTGAATCAGACGGAAGGTATGATCCGGACAAGATTGTGGACATTGAAAATTATAATGATACGGGAACATTTACAGGAGACAGCGAGAGCGGACTCGCCTATCATCTGGGCGAGCTGCTGGAATGGAATGAGTACCGCATGAATAATGCCGCAGGTTCCGGTGATGCGGAGGACAGGGAAGACATCATCGTGTGCAAAAAGATGGACGATACTTATAAGTATTATTGGATGTCTGAGTTTTATGATGCGGTGGCAGAAGGAAAGCTTGTATTTGTCATGGAAGAAGGGGATGCCTTCGTAAGTACAAGCAGCATCCTCTCCGAAGTGCAGGAAGGGAAAGGCTTTCCTGACGGGATGTTCCGGGGAATCAGCAATGCTGACGGCGAGATGGTATACAGAGATTGCTGGATATATGACGGGACGCGGCTGGAGGAATTCTGCCCTCCGGTGGGAGCCGGAGATATTCTTGAGATTGTCAATGAAAATCCCGAGTGGAACGGGCGCCTTAATGAAGCGTATGAAATGATGGAAAACGTGCTCTATGTGTTGGAAAAGTCTTATGCTTCTTATCAGGGAGCTTTTACAGACATTGAAGAGGGAGATACAAATTTTTCTTATATCTATGTAGATGTAAAGAACGAGAAAGTCTTTACAAATAAATCGCAGTACCGGGTATATGAAAATCTTGCATCCAGCCTTGAGTCAGTAAAAGAAAGCGGGAAATATGTGATCGTCCGCCCTAAGCTGGCAGATTTTGAAACGAATCTGGAAAAAATAAATACGTCTGTGTGGAGGGATATGGTAAAGTATTCCGGCCTGGATGACGAGGATTTTTTATTCGCCGCATATGTGGATACAGAGTATCCGATCCAGGATGTGTTCTGCAAAGAAAACGAAACTTACATTAAATATGGAGCCAGTGCGAAGAAAGTCGGTTTCTTTGGCTGCGCGGCGGCGGTGCTTATGGTAATCTGCGTTGTGTGGCTGTGCGTGGTGGCAGGCAGAGACAGCATGGACGAAGAGCTGCACCTGAATGTATTTGACGGATGGAAGACAGAATTTGCCGCCGGAGCAGTGATCGCCGGATGGGTAGTGCCGATGGTCTTTATAAGTATTGGCGGGGCCTGGGGGCTGAGCTATATGTTCTCGAGATTTATGGACAATGTAGTATCCCAGGCGTCCGCAGCGGAAAATGCACAGGCATCGGTATATATCGTAGGAATATCCGCTCTTGTAGTATATACGCTCGGCGTGTTCCTGATCGGATTTCTGAGCCTGGTGAGGAGGATGAAGGCGGGGAGCGTGTGGAAAAACAGTATTCTCAGGATGTTTTTTGTATTCCTGAGGGATATGTTCGTCAATCTGGGCAGCGTGTGGAAGACCGTCTTTTTATTCGGCGCATATACATTTGTGCATTGGATCGTGATCGCCGGCAGTTTGGCGGGATTTAATTCTTTTCTGTCGGGAATCCTCCTGCTGGTAGAGGCATCGACATTTATCTTCCTAGTGTACAAGGCGATCGGCAGGGATAAGCTGAGAAAAGGGATCCGGATGATTTCCCACGGAGAGATAGGATATGTCATACCTCTTGACAAATTAACAAGAGAACACAGAGAGATGGCGGGAGATATCAACTCTATCGGCGAGGGGCTTGAACTGGCGGTGGCAAAGAGCGTCAAGAACGAGCGGCTGAAGACAGACCTTATCACCAATGTATCACATGATATTAAGACGCCGCTCACTTCAATCATTAATTATGTAGAGCTATTGAAACAGGAGAACTTTGAGGATGCGAAGGTCCGGAGATATATCGAAGTCCTGGAACAAAAATCACAGCGCCTTAAGACGCTGACAGAGGATGTGGTTGAGGCATCCAAGGTAAGCTCCGGGAACGTTACGCTGGAATATATCAACCTCAATCTGGCAGAGATGATACAGCAGGTCAGCGGAGAGTTTGAAGAAAGATTCCGGAACAGGAACCTGAAGGAAGTGCTGATACTTCCCGAGGAGGAAACCATCATACGGGCAGACGGAAGAAGGATGTGGCGAGTCTTCGAAAATATCTACAACAATGCGGCCAAGTATGCCATGGAGGGAACCAGGGTGTATGCGGAGCTTTCAAGGACGGAGGACGAGGCGGTATTTAACCTGAAGAATATATCTGAACAGGCGCTTAATATACCGGCCGATGAGCTGACGGAAAGATTTATCAGAGGTGACATCTCAAGGAGCACGGAAGGCAGCGGGCTGGGATTGTCCATAGCGAAGACGCTGGTGCAGATGCAGGGAGGAATGTTCGAACTATATCTGGACGGAGACTTGTTTAAAGCTACCATCCGTTTCCCGAGAGTAAAATAGTTTTTTTGCCAGGGCGTGAAACAACCTTGTTTCACGCCCTGAAATAATGTATACTGTTGTTGTGCGGATGCAATTTTTAAGAGAGAAAGGAGCTGGAGATATGTTAAGGATAGGAATGCTTACCAGCGGAGGAGACTGCCAGGCGCTTAACGCGGCGATGCGTGGAGTAGTAAAAGGACTTTGCTCCAGACGGGATGACGTGGAGATTTACGGATTCCAGGAAGGGTATAAGGGGTTGATCTACTCGAATTTCAAGATGCTGACTTCCAGGGATTTTTCAGGAATTCTGACGGTGGGGGGAACGATCCTCGGCACATCCAGGCAGCCGTTTAAGCTGATGCGGGTTCCGGATGAAGACGGGCTTGACAAGGTGGAGGCAATGAAACACACTTACCACAAGCTGAATCTTAACTGCCTGGTAGTGCTTGGGGGGAACGGAACGCATAAGACGGCGCATATGCTGAGCGAAGAAGGGCTGAATGTGATCACGCTCCCGAAGACGATAGACAATGACCTCTGGGGAACGGAGATGACCTTTGGGTTCCAGAGCGCCGTGGATATCGCCACAGATACTATTGACCGGATCCATACGACGGCGACTTCCCACAGTCGCGTGTTTATCGTGGAAGTCATGGGGCATAAGGTGGGCTGGGTGACGCTGCATGCAGGAGTCGCAGGCGGGGCAGACATCGTCCTCCTTCCGGAGATTCCTTATGATATAGACGTGATTGCGGACGCGATCAACAGAAGAAAGGCGGCAGGAAAGAAATTTACCATCATAGCAGTGGCGGAGGGCGCTATTTCAAAAGCAGACGCTAAGCTTTCAAAGAAAGAATTAAAGAAGAAGAAAGAAAAGGAAAAATATCCGTCAGTCGCGTATGAGCTGGCTGAAAAGGTTCAGAAAAAGACCGACCAGGAAGTACGCATCACTGTTCCGGGGCATACGCAGAGAGGCGGGTCTCCGTGCGCGTATGATCGTGTGCTGTCTACCAGGCTGGGAGCAGCTGCGGCAGAGGCAATCCTGGACGGGGAGTTTGGCTGCATGATAGGAGTTAAGAAAAACGAGATGGTTCGTGTGCCGTTGTCTGAGGTTGCGGGCAAGCTGAAATATGTAGACCCGAAAGCGCCGATCATCAAAGAGGCAGAGCTTACAGGTATCAGCTTTGGCATATAGAGAAACAGAAATGGAGTGTAGTGTAGATGTCTTATGTGGCGCTGTACCGAAAGTTCAGACCGGATGAGTTTGAGGATGTTAAAGGGCAGGATGCGATTGTAAAAACATTAAAAAACCAGATTGTTGCGAGCCGGGTCGGGCATGCCTACCTGTTCTGCGGAACCCGGGGAACAGGAAAGACAACGGTTGCGAAGATATTGGCAAAAGCCGTGAACTGTGAGCGCCCCGAAGGGGGGAGCCCCTGCGGGGAATGTGCCATGTGCCGGGCCATTGCGGCGGGGGCGTCTACCAGCGTAGTGGAGATTGACGCGGCATCCAATAACGGTGTAGACAACATCCGTGAGATACGCGACGAGGTGGCGTACAGGCCGACAGAAGGCAGGTACAGGGTCTACATCATCGACGAGGTGCATATGCTTTCTGCCGGGGCGTTCAATGCGCTCCTCAAGACGCTGGAGGAGCCGCCGGAATATGTCATTTTCATCCTGGCGACGACAGAGGCGCACAAGATTCCGGTCACAATCTTAAGCCGCTGCCAGCGGTATGACTTTAAGCGGATTGGTATCGGAACGATTGCGGGCAGGCTTTCGGAGCTGATTGAAAAAGAAGGCTGGGACGTAGAGGAGAGGGCGGTGCGCTATATTGCAAGGGCGGCGGACGGCTCCATGCGCGACGCTCTGAGCCTGCTGGACCGGTGCGCGGCGTTTTACATGGGGGAAAGCCTGACCTATGACCGTGTGCTGGAAGTTTTAGGAGCTGTGGACACAGAGATGTTCAGCTGCCTTCTGAGGGAGATCATGCAGATGGATGCCCGTGCCGTGATCCGGACGGTGGATGATATGATGATGCAGGGCAGGGAGCCGTCGAAACTTGTGACGGACTTCATATGGTATCTGAGGAACCTGATGCTTGTGAGGGGATCGGCAGACATGGAGGATGTGCTTGACATGTCGGCGGAAAACCTGGCGCGCCTGAAGGAAGAGGCTGAGATGATTGACGATTCCGGCCTGATGCGCTATATTCGGATATTTTCAGACCTTTCAGTGCAGATTAAGACCGCCACGCAAAAAAGAGTCCTTCTTGACGTGGCTCTTATAAAGCTGTGCAGGCCGCAGATGGAAAAGACGCAGGATGCGCTGCTGGAGAGGATTAAGTTCCTGGAAAAAGAGATAGAGGAGCTTAAGGAAAGAGGAGTGCAGATGGCTCCAGGCCGCCAGCCGGCATATGCGGAAGCGAAGGAAGAGGGCGTTAAAAAGAAACCGCAGCTTCCCAGGGCGCTGAACGAGGATGTGAAGGCCGCTGCCGCAAACTTCGATATGCTAGTGAAGTCGGCGGCGCCTATGTTAAAGGTAGTTTTGAAGAAGGCAAGGCTCAGCGCGGGGGAGGGGAACACCCTCCAGATTGTCCTTCCGGATGAGATCGGAGCAGGGGTCGTAAAAAAGGAAGAGCATATTCAGGAGATACGGGCTCTTCTGGCGGAGCAGACCGGAAAAGAGATTGAGATTGATGTGAGGCATTTAGAAGAAGGAAGAAGATTCGAGGATTCCTATGTGGACATCCAGAGCATGATTAATATGGAACTTACGGTGGAAGAAGAATAATTTGAAGATTAGACGAGGAGGATTTTCACGATATGGCAAAACGAGGAGGATTTCCGGGCGGCGGAATGCCGGGGAACATGGCAAACCTTATGAAACAGGCGCAGAAGATGCAGCGCCAGATGGAGGAGCAGGCGAAGGAGCTTGAGACAAAGGAGTTCAGCGCGACCGCAGGGGGAGGCGCTGTGGAGGTGACGGTGTCCGGCGCAAAGAAACTGGTAAAGGTAAAGCTGGATGAAGAAGCGGTGGATCCGGAAGATGTGGAGATGCTGGAGGATCTGATCGTAGCGGCGGTAAACGAGGCGTTGGATAAGGTTGAGGAAGAGACGTCCTCTGCCATGTCAAAACTGACTGGCGGAATGGGCGGCGGGATGCCGGGAATGTTCTAAGGCGGGATAAGGAGTTTACGCATGGATTACTATAGTAACCAGATAAGCAGGTTAATTGAAGAGTTTTCGTGTCTTCCGGGCATAGGTGCAAAGTCAGCGGCAAGGCTGGCTTTTCATTTGATACACATGCCGGAAGAAGATGTGCGCCGCCTTGCGGACACGATGGTGGAGGCCAGGCATAATGTCCGCTACTGCAAAGAGTGCTGTACCCTTACAGACCAGGAGGTGTGCCCGATCTGCAAAAGCAGCGACAGAGATCACAGGACGATAATGGTTGTGGAAAATACGAGGGATCTTGCGGCATATGAAAAGACGGGGAAATATAAAGGCGTTTACCATGTGCTCCATGGCGCAATATCCCCGATGGTAGGCATCGGTCCGGAGGATATCAGGTTAAAGGAGCTGATAAGGAGGCTTGAAAAGGACGTGGATGAGGTGATTATCGCCACGAACTCAAGCCTTGAGGGAGAGACTACAGCTATGTACATCAGTAAGCTGATTAAGCCCATCGGCGTGAAGGTGAGCCGCATCGCCAGCGGCGTACCGGTGGGAGGGGATCTTGAATATATTGATGAGGTCACTCTGCTGCGGGCGCTGGATGGAAGGGTTGAGCTGTAGGCATGCAAAGAGAGGATTGTGCAGGGAGATGAGAGGCGATGGCAAAGAAAAAAGTTACGTCGACAGATGTTGCCAGGGCGGCGGGCGTTTCCCAGGCGACAGTGTCGATGGTGCTCAATAAGAAATACAATGTATCTTTCTCGAAAGAAACGGTTGCGAAAGTAGAGAAGGCGGCAAAAGAGCTGGGTTACGCAGCGCACAAGAGAAAGACCCGGAAAAGCAGTAAGAAGGAGCGGCTGATTGTGGTGTTCTGCTCCAATCTTACAAACCCGTATTACGTCATGCTGCTCCAGGGAATTGAATCCCGGGCGAAAGAGCAGGGATTCGGTCTCTTTGTGTGCAATACGCAGAGAGACCTTCGGATGGAAGAAAGATATCTCAGGATGATGTGGGAGCTGAGGCCTCTGGGGATTATCTACACCTGCAATCCGAGTTATTGTTTCATGGGGCTTGTGGAGGAGCTGGCAGCCCACATACCAGTAACTGTCATAAACAACCAGAACGAAAAGCTGGATGTTGACGCGGTGGAGCTTGACAACTCAAAACTTGGCAGGATCATGGCAAGGCATCTTCTGGAGCTTGGGCACCGAAGGGTGGCATATATTGCGCCTCCCCTTACAGCCCGGCAGAAACAGCGCTCGAAGAGGGTGGAAGGATTTCTTAAGGAGTATGCGAAAGAAGGGATTAAAGACCAGGTGATAATAAAGGCCGCGGATGAGGAGATTGATTTTAACGTAGCCAACATTGATTCGGAATACAAGATCGGATATGAGCTTACGAAAGAACTTCTGAAAGAGAGTACGGATGTCACGGCAATCGCGGGGCTGAATGACATGATAGCATTCGGGGTCATGGACGCGCTGCACGAGTCGAAACTCAAGGTTCCCGGGGATGTATCGGTGATGGGATGCGATAATACGCTGTTTGCGCGGCTCCATAAAGTATCGCTGACGACAATAGAGCATTTTGTCGTATTCAAAGGACGGGATGCGTGCGATATCATCATGAAAAAAATCGCATCCCACGCTTATGAGTACTCTGAGATAGAGCCAATCAGCACGTACCACGTGGAATATGAGCCGAAACTGATCGTCAGGGGAACGACTTCTTATGCAAAAAAAAGAAAATAAAATTAATGTATCCGCAAGAATTATTATTAATAATTTCTGCGGAAGGGGCAGGAAAAGGCAAGATTATGACAAAAACATAGGAAAGACGTGAATATATATAGGACATTCTAACGGTATATCTGTAATGAATAATTTATATCACATAAATATTAATCGTGAAAATTATTAATAAAATAAGACGCTATTGACCAGAGTTCTATATTTGCGATATAATTTCATATAGAAACAATTGGGAAAGCGTGAGAAGGTTCATGGCTTAGGACAAAAGGAGGAACGAATAATGAAATTTTTCATTGACACAGCGAAGGTGGAGGACATTAAGAAAGCAAATGATATGGGCGTTATCTGCGGCGTAACGACAAACCCGTCGCTGATCGCAAAGGAGGGGCGTGTATTTGAGGAAGTTATCGCTGAGATTGCGTCTATCGTGGACGGCCCGATCAGCGGAGAAGTTAAGGCTACGACAGTTGACGCGGAAGGCATGATTGCAGAGGGGCGCGAGATTGCGAAGATTCATCCGAACATGGTTGTGAAGCTTCCGATGACCGTGGAAGGCTTAAAGGCATGCAAGACATTGACGGCAGAAGGGATCAAGACAAACGTTACGCTGATATTTACAGCGAACCAGGCGCTTTTGGCGGCAAGGGCAGGCGCGACCTATGTATCTCCTTTCCTGGGCCGTCTTGACGACATTTCTGTAAGAGGAACTGACCTCATTGCAGAGATTGCAGAGATTTTCAGGGTGGCTGGGATTGAGACAGAGATTATCGCTGCCAGCGTGCGCCACACCATGCATGTGACGGACTGCGCGCTTGCGGGGGCAGATATTGCGACGGTGCCGTATGCGGTCATTGAGCAGATGACAAAGCATCCGCTTACCGATGCAGGCATTGCAAAATTCCAGGCAGATTATAAAAAGGTATTTGGCGAGTAAGCCAGCATATTTCTATAAATCAGGAGGAGCATCATGAACAAAACAGAGTTAATGAAGACAGCGAATGAAGTTCGCAAAGGCATCGTGACAGCCGTTCACAGTGCAAAGTCCGGCCATCCGGGCGGATCTCTATCCGCGGCAGATATTTATACATATCTGTTTTTCGAGGAGATGAACGTGGATCCTGAGAATCCGAAGAAAGCAGACCGCGACCGCTTTGTCCTTTCCAAGGGGCACACGGCTCCGGGATACTATTCTGCGCTTGCCAACAGAGGATTTTTCCCGGTAGAAGACCTTAAGACGCTTCGCAAGACCGGTTCCTACTTACAGGGGCATCCGGACATGAAACATATACCGGGCGTGGACATGTCCAGCGGTTCTCTTGGACAAGGGATTTCTGCGGCTGTAGGCATGGCAATTTCCGCAAAATTATCAGGCGACAGCTACAGGGTATATACACTTTTGGGAGACGGAGAGATTCAGGAAGGGCAGGTGTGGGAGGCATCCATGCTGGCGGCTCACAGAAACCTTGACAACCTGGTTGTGATTGTAGATAACAACAACCTTCAGATTGACGGCGCAGTCACAGACGTAAACTCCCCGTATCCGATTGACAAGAAGTTTGAGGCGTTCAACTTCCATGTAATCAACATTGACGGACATGACTTTGACGCAATCGCCGCAGCGTTTAAAGAGGCGAGGGAGACAAAAGGACAGCCGACGGCGATTATTGCAAAGACGGTGAAAGGAAAGAACGTATCTTTCATGGAGAACCAGGCATCCTGGCACGGAGCAGCTCCGAACGACGAGCAGTATGCTACTGCAATGGCAGATTTAGAGAAAGTAGGTGAAGCATTATGTCAGAAGTAAAGAAAATCGCTACAAGAGAGAGCTACGGTAATGCTTTGGTAGAATTAGGAAAGAAATATGACGACGTGGTTGTGCTCGACGCTGACCTTGCGGCGGCGACAAAGACAGGAACCTTTAAGAAAGCGTTCCCGGAGCGCCACATCGACTGCGGTATCGCAGAGTGCAACATGATTGGCGTTGCGGCAGGAATCGCAGCGACAGGAAAGGTTCCGTTTGCAAGCTCTTTCGCGATGTTTGCTGCAGGACGTGCTTTTGAGCAGATTCGTAACTCGGTAGGTTATCCGAAACTTAATGTAAAGATTGGCGCGACACATGCCAGCATCTCTGTAGGAGAGGACGGAGCAACCCACCAGTGCAATGAGGATATCGCGCTGATGCGGACGATTCCGGGCATGGTTGTCATCAATCCGTCGGATGACGTGGAGGCAAAGGCGGCAGTGCAGGCGGCATATGAGCATGTAGGCCCGGTTTACTTAAGGTTTGGCAGAGCGGCAGTTCCGGTTATCAATGACAGCCCGGAGTATAAGTTCGAGCTTGGGAAAGCAGTTACCTTAAGAGAAGGAACAGATGTGACGATCATCGCGTCAGGACTTCCGGTATCAGAGTCGCTGGCAGCGGCCGAGAAACTTGCGGCAGACGGAATCAATGCAGCAGTTATCAATATGCACACGATCAAGCCGCTGGATGAAGAGGCGGTAATCAGCGCGGCTGCAAAGACAGGAAAGATCGTGACCGTGGAAGAACATTCCGTGATCGGCGGGCTTGGCAGCGCAGTCTGCGACGTGGTGGCACAGAAAGCTCCGGCGAAAGTGCTGAAGATTGGCGTGAACGATGTATTCGGAGAGTCCGGGCCGGCAGCAGAGCTGATAAAGAAATACGGGCTGGATGCAGAGAGCATCTACACGAAAGTAAAAGATTTTGTAAAATAAGTATATTGTTGTGTTTTCAGGACGACCCAGAAAGACCCTGTATCCTTCGTTTCGAGGCTGCGCTTAGCCCTCGCTCCGGATACAGGGTCTTTCTGACGACATTTTTTTCAAAAACAGGTAGGAGTGCGGCGGTTTTTAGGAAAGAGTGTTGGAAAAGGGCGGGTTATGGCGTAAATTTCTGCGGACAGGTTTCACGGTACGATAAAATATGCGTTCTCCCCATGCTATTATATGCAAGGAAATAAGTAAAAATGAGGTGAGAGTATATGGAACGTGAATTTCCGAAAAATGTGAAACAGATAGGGAATGTCTGCGACGAGCCGAAGATATATGTAGAAGACTACGTAGATACCTATCTGAACCAGCTGAGAGAAAGGGCGCAGTCTGAACCTGTGGGAGCCGTGCTTACAGGAGAAATCCTGAAGATGGACGGAGTGGACGTGGTCTATGTGGCAGGAGCGCTTAAACTGCACGATATAGGGGTTGAAGGAACGGAAATTACGATAAGCGATGAGGCGTGGAGACAGATGAAGGAGGAAAAGAAGAGGTTCTTTTCGGGGCAGGATCTGGTTGGATGGTGCCTGATCGGGGAAGGCCAGCCTGGAGTCCTGATCAAAGGGATCCAAAAAGTGCACGGTAGGTTCTTCAAGAAAAATAATACAGTATTTATGTGGAGGGATGCGGCGCTTGAGGAAGAAGAGCTTTACGCCAATAAATTCAAGGAGCTCATGCAGATTGGCGGGCATTACATATTCTATGAAAAGAATCCTTCCATGCAGAATTATATGATCAATATGCGTAAAAAGATTGGCGTTACACCCAGCGAAGTGGTTGAGGATCGAGCTGCAAAGGATTTTCGCAGTGCCGTAAAGGAAAAAAGGGAATACAAGGAGCACAGGCAGAATGCCAGGTTTGCATATGCGGTCAGCGTGGCTCTCGTGCTTGTAGTGCTTGTGATCGGTGTCTCAACCATTAATAATTATGACAAGATGGAGTCGGTGCAGGATTCTCTGGAAACACTGTCGCAGTCTGTGACCAGGCCCCAGGCGAAGGAGACCAGGGTGGAGGAAGTGAAGCAGGAGACTTCTTCCGAAAGACCGGAAAAAAATGACGTGGAGATTAAAGAGGAGGCTGTGGAAGCGAAAGAAGAGGCGGGAGAAGAGAAAGAGGAAACCCAGGCAGATGAAGGAGAGAAAAAGGAACAGGATGCCGACACGCCCGATCTCCAGAGCCGGTCGGAAGCAGGATACTACATTGTCCAGAAAGGCGATACATTGGACAAGATCAGCATAAAAGTGTATGGCAGCAGAGGGAGGGTGGACGATATATGCAGGATGAACGGGTTGTCAGATGGCAACCTGATCATCATCGGGCAAAAATTATTGTTACCATAGCGTTAAAATGTGATATACTGTTTTCTGACAGAGGAAGTCTGTTAAGGGTGTACGGAAATATAAGATAAGGGGATTCGGATGGCACATCAGAAAGAGAGAAGATTTTATATCGTAAAAGACAGGGATAATATGCAGGAGCCGCCATTTCAGGATGACTCTCTGCGGGAGATGGAAAAAGAGAAACGGCGCCATAAAGGGTGGTACCGCAAGCTGGCCGCCGCCGGGATAATTGCAGCGGCAATCGCCCTGGCTGTGCTGCTTATAGTTTCTTATTTAAAGACATATACAGGGATGCATGTCTCAGCCACATACAAGATTGGGAATGTGTCGAACAACAGCTACAAAGAGTTTGCAGACGGCGTCCTCAAGTACAGCCGTGACGGAATCGTGTATCTGAACCTTAAGGGGGAGGAGCAGTGGAACCAGCCCTATCAGATTAAAAACCCGTTCATTGATGCCAACGGAGATTCAGCGGCAGTAGCCGACAAAGGCGGGAATGATATTTTTGTTTTTCAGAAGAGCGGCCTTAAGGGGGAGATTAAGACAACGCTCCCGATTGAGAAAATCGCTGTTTCGGGGCAGGGAATCGTAGCGGCGGTATTAAAAAGCGAATCCAGCCCCCGGATTATATGCTATGACACGGCAGGCAACGTCCTGGTGGAGCATAAGACTTCCCTGACGGGAGTGGGATACCCGGTAGATATCGCGCTCTCGCCGGACGGGCAGGTTTTGCAGGTGGCGTATCTGTCTGTCGGCGGCGGGGAAATGGCGTCAAGGGTATGCTATTATAATTTTGGGAAAGGGGGAGCAGAGAAGACGGACCATCAGGTGATGGAAAAACAATATAAAGGAAAGATCATAGGTTATGGATTTTTCATGGATGAATCAGTCTCCGCGGCGGTTGGGAACGACTGCCTTACCATATTCAAGGGAAGGGAGGAGCCAAAAGAGAAAGCGACCGTTCCGATATCCGGAGAGATTCAAAATGTATTCCATAATGATAAATATATAGGGATCATCCTGAGAGCGGCGGGGAGCGGGAAATACGAGGTATGCCTCTATAATTCCTCAGGGAAGAGGGTGCTGTCGCGGGCGCTTGACGGAGAGTACAAGGCTGCCAAGCTTTCAGGAGGCCAGATCATCCTGTACGACGGAAAGAAGTGCAGCATGATCACAAGACTGGGAACACGCCGGTTTGAGGGAGAATTTAACAACAATATACTAGAGATATTTCCTGCCTTTGGAATCAACAAATACATTGTGATGGATGCCAACGGCATGGAGGATATACGTCTTATAAAATAAGGAGAAGATATGGACTGGGTATTTTTAACAGTAGCGGCTATTTTTTTAATATGCATTATCATCGGAATCTATAAAGGAGCACTCCGCATTGCGGTATCGCTTGCAACTACGCTGGTGACGCTGGTGATTGTATTTTTTGCGTCTCCGTATGCGGCGGATGCAATCATAAAATATACTCCGGTTGATGAGATGATACAGGATAAAGTGAGTTCGGCTATGACGGATGCGGCGGCAGAGTATCTTGCAGCAGGAGCAGAAGATATAATGGAGGACGGCATTTCGCGGGAAGACGTGGAGAAGGCTCTTGAGGCCGCGGGCATCAGCGAAGAGCAGCTGGAGGCTTACGACATTACTATAGACGACATTGTGGACGGGGATATCAGCAGCGAGCAGCTGTCTGAGCTTGGGCTTGCGGACAAGCTTTCGGGGCTTGGCGGGGCAGGAGACGAAGATGCAAAAGAAGAGGCGGGAAGTGCGCTTGAGAGCATGGATATTCCCCGGGATTTGCAGCAGGAGGCCATCAGCGAGGCGGATCTGCCAGACATTTTTAAGGACCTGCTGTCGGTAAATAATAACAGTGAGATATATGAAGAACTGGGAGTGGAGACGTTTGCCCAGTATGTAGGAAATTTTTTGTCGAAACTTATCATCAATATTGTTTCTTTTCTTGGAATATTTTTAATCGTTACGATAATCCTCCGGGCGGTCATATTTGCCCTGGACATCGTGGAGGATCTCCCTGTGCTGGGTATTCTGAACCGTCTGGCGGGAGGAGCAGTTGGCTTTGCTTGTGCGCTGATCATCGTCTGGGTATTATTTATTGTGGTTACTTTGCTGTACACTACGGTGATCGGAAAGGATATGTATGATACGGTGCAGGGAAATGGGATGCTGAAAATGCTTTATGACTGCAATCCGATTATGAAGATGGCAGCAAAAATATAAAGAAACGGATTTGGACATTAAAACAGCAGCTTTTGAAGTCTATGCAAAAGCTGCTGTTTTTATATTGCCTTATTATAATTTATTTTTTGTCTCTGATCTCGCTGTGGAGCTGCTGCAAAGATTTTACTTCGCCGTTGCCGTGTTTCTGCACATGGTGGATTCCCTTGGCTGTCACCCTTGCCGCCGCGATGGTGGTCATGTAAGGAATCTTAGCTTTGATGGCAGCCTTTCTTAAATAGCTGTCGTCATGGACGCTGTCTTTTCCTACAGGGGAGTTGACGATTAAGTCGATCTGGCCGTTGGTGATCATGTCCAGGATATTGGGGCGCCCCTCATAAAGTTTGTTTACGCGGGCAGCGTCAATTCCGGCATTGTGGATCAGCTCATAAGTGTTTCCGGTTGCAATGATCTTAAACCCATCTTCATCAAAAATTTTGGCAACCTCCACAACCTCTTCCTTGTCCTTGCGGTTTACGGAGATAAGGACGGTTCCTCCAAGAGGCAGTTTCGTTTGGGCTGCTTCCTGAGTTTTGTAAAAGGCTTCGCCGTAATGCGGGGAAAGACCTAACACCTCTCCGGTAGAGCGCATTTCCGGCCCGAGGATCGGGTCAACCTCCGGGAACATGTTAAATGGGAAGACGGCTTCCTTCACTCCGTAATATGGGATATCCTGTTCCTTAAGCTCCGCTACAGGCGATGGGCGGCCTGTGATCTCTGACGTGATGATCTCGGTTGCCAGAGGTACCATGCGGATATTGCATACCTTCGATACAAGAGGAACCGTCCGGGATGCGCGCGGATTTGCCTCCAGAACGTATACCTTGCCGTTCTCAATTGCATACTGCATGTTCATAAGTCCTTTGACATGCATTTCCTCCGCGATTTTCCGGGTATATTCCTTAATAGTCGCTACATTTTCTTCGGAAATGTGTACCGACGGGATGATACATGCAGAGTCACCGGAGTGAACGCCTGCAAGCTCTATATGCTCCATCACGGCAGGCACAAAAGCATGCGTGCCGTCACTGATGGCGTCGGCCTCGCATTCCAGGGCGTGATTCAGGAAACGGTCGATAAGGATGGGGCGATCCGGCGTTACGCCGACGGCTGCCCTCATATATCCTTCCATGCTCTCGTCATCATACACGACTTCCATGCCGCGTCCGCCGAGAACGTAGGACGGGCGCACCATGACAGGATAGCCGATATCTTTGGCGATGGCAAGCGCCTCGTCAACAGTAGTAGCCATGCCGGACTCCGGCATCGGAATCTCCAGCTTGTCCATCATCTCGCGGAAAAGATCCCGGTCTTCCGCCAGGTCGATAACCGCCGGGGAAGTGCCGAGGATCTTGACCCCGTTCTTCTCAAGCTCGGAGGCCAGGTTAAGGGGGGTCTGCCCTCCGAATTGGGCGATGACCCCGAGAGGCTGCTCCTTTTTATATATGCTAAGGACATCTTCCAAGGTCAGCGGCTCAAAATAGAGCTTGTCGGAAGTGTCATAGTCTGTCGAGACGGTTTCCGGATTGCAGTTTACGATGATTGTCTCAAATCCCAGCTTTTTGAGCGCCAATGCTGCATGTACGCAGCAGTAGTCGAACTCGATGCCCTGCCCGATCCGGTTGGGGCCGCCGCCGAGAATCATGATTTTTGGCTTATCTGTGCTGACAGGGTTCTTATCTTCGGCATTGTAGGTTGAGTAGTAATAAGCGTTGTTTTCAGTTCCGCTTACATGAACGCCCTCCCACGCCTCTTCCACGCCGAGGCTGATCCGCCTGCTGCGGATGTCGTCCTCCGGGATGTCAAGGACCTGGCTCAGGTATTTATCGGAGAAACCGTTCTTCTTTGCAGAGATAAGCTGGCTGTCGGAAGGAAGAGAGCCTTTTGAGGCAATAAGAGCCTCTTCTTCCTCAACGAGTTCTTTCATCTGCTCAATAAACCATGCCTTTACTTTTGTGATGTCATATATCTCTTGTACAGACGCACCTTTGCGGAGCGCCTCATACATGATGAAGTGCCTGTCGCTTGAAGGGGTTATCAGCATCTTTAGGAGCTGTTCTTTTGTCTTCTCGCCGTAGTCTTTGGCATGGCCGAGCCCGTACCGCCCGGTTTCCAGACTGCGGATAGCTTTCTGGAACGCTTCCTTATAGGTCTTTCCGATACTCATGACTTCGCCTACGGCGCGCATCTGAGTTCCGAGCTTGTCCTCCACGCCCTTGAATTTCTCAAACGCCCAGCGGGCAAATTTGATAACGACATAATCTCCGTCGGGTACATATTTGTCGAGGGTTCCGTATTTTCCGCATGGGATGTCCCTGAGTGTCAGCCCGGCAGCCAGCATGGAAGAAACAAGTGCGATCGGGAATCCGGTAGCCTTGGAGGCCAGTGCGGAGGAACGGGATGTCCTTGGGTTGATCTCAATGACGACGATACGGTCTGTTGCCGGGTCGTGGGCAAACTGTACATTTGTGCCGCCGATGACCTGTACAGATTCAACAATACGGTAAGCCTGCTCCTGAAGGCGTTTCTGGCATTCCTCCGAGATGGTCAGCATCGGGGCCGAGCAGAAAGAGTCGCCGGTGTGCACGCCGAGAGGGTCGATGTTTTCGATGAAACATACGGTAATCATATTATTTTCTGAATCGCGGACAACCTCAAGCTCCAGCTCTTCCCAGCCAAGGATGGACTCTTCGACGAGCACCTGTCCTACCAGGCTGGCCTGAAGCCCTCTGGCGCAGACTGTTTTTAACTCTTCTTTATTATATACGAGCCCGCCGCCGGCACCGCCCATGGTGTAGGCAGGGCGCAGCACGACAGGATATCCCAGCCGGTCTGCGATGGCAAGCGCGTCGTCTACGGAGTAGGCAACCTCGCTCCTCGCCATCTCGATGCCGATGGCATCCATGGACTTCTTGAATTCGATGCGGTCCTCGCCGCGCTCGATCGCGTCAACCTGAACGCCGATTACCTGTACGTTGTATTTGTCAAGAACGCCTGCCTTTGCAAGTTCCGCGCAAAGATTTAGCCCGGACTGCCCGCCCAGATTTGGGAGAAGCGCATCAGGGCGTTCTTTTGCGATAATCTGTTCCAGCCGCTCTACGTTCAGCGGCTCGATATAAGTCACATCTGCTGTTTCCGGGTCGGTCATGATCGTGGCAGGATTGGAATTCACCAGCACGATCTCATACCCGAGCTGTTTCAGAGCCTTGCAGGCCTGAGTTCCGGAATAGTCAAATTCACAGGCCTGACCAATGATGATCGGACCGGAACCGATGATTAATACTTTGTTAATATCTGTTCTTTTTGGCATAGTTACCTCCTTAAATACTGAAACCAGATAATGATTCATTCATTCCATTATAAAGGAGAAACTTCGAAATGCAAAGCATAAATTTAAGAAATATGGAAGAAAAATTTTTAGTGTAAGTGCAGCAGGAGAAGAGCCCTATTAATATAATAGGATTTGTAGGGATGATGAAGATGTGGTATACTTAAAATCAGGAGGTGAAAGTGATGAAAGTATCGACAAAGGGGCGTTATGCGCTGAGGATTATGATAGACTTGGGAGAACATAATACAGGAGAGTATATCCGGCTGAAAGATATCTCCGAAAGGCAGGGGATTACTTTTAAATATTTGGAGCAAATTATGCCTATGCTGACAAAGGCGGGATATGTAAAGAGCTACCGGGGAAACAACGGGGGATATCTCCTCGCAAAAAGACCGGAAGATTACATCGTGGGAGATATACTGAGGACGACAGAAGGCAGTCTTGTACCGATACCATGCCTTGCAGATATGCCGAACCAATGCGAGAGAAATGAAAAATGCACAACACTGGCTTTTTGGGAGGGGCTGAATAAAGTAATAAACGATTATATTAATAAGTATACACTTGCAGACCTGATGGAAGGTCAGGATGGTATGTATAATATATAATTTTTGCTTATGGGTTGACAAAGGGATAATTTGGTAATATAATTTATTGCAACAGAAAACATACTTAAACGATAGGAAAGGTAGGTATAATGTGTCGAAAGTAAACAGAAATATATTGGAAACTATAGGGAACACCCCACTTGTGGAGCTTTCTAATATTGAGCGGGAATTGAAACTCGAAACGAAAATTCTGGCAAAGCTTGAATATTTTAATCCGGCGGGAAGCGTGAAAGATCGTGCCGCCCTGTCTATGATAGAAGATGCGGAAAGGAGAGGGATATTAAAAGAAGGTTCTGTAATCATTGAGCCTACTTCCGGAAACACGGGGATAGGACTTGCGGCAATTGCGGCAGTGAAAGGCTATCGGATGATTCTTACTATGCCGGAAACTATGAGCTCTGAGCGAAGGAATATTCTGAAAGCTTACGGGGCGGAAGTTGTGCTTACGGAGGGGATGAAGGGGATGCTGGGAGCCATCAAAAAAGCGGAAGAGCTTGCCAGAGAGATTCCTGGCAGTTTTATTCCCGGGCAGTTTGAGAATCCTGCAAATCCGGATGCACATAAGAGGGCTACCGGGCCGGAGATATGGGAAAGCACAGGCGGAAACGTGGATATATTCGTTGCGGGGGTAGGAACCGGAGGTACGCTTACTGGAGTCGGAGAGTATTTAAAAGAGCGAAAACCGGAGATTGAAATTGTAGCAATGGAGCCGGCAAGCTCTCCGGTACTTTCAGAAGGACGCAGCGGAGCGCATAAGATACAGGGGATTGGGGCTGGTTTTGTGCCGGAAGTGCTGAACATAGGCCTGGTTGATGAAATAATTAAGATAGAGAATGAAACAGCCTTCGAGATGGGGAAATTAATTGCAAGAAAAGAAGGATTTCTTGTTGGAATTTCCTCAGGGGCAGCCCTGGCGGCAGCTGTCCAGCTTGCGAAACGGACAGAAAACAGGGGAAAAAAGATAGTAACAGTATTTCCCGATAATGGGGACAGATATTATTCTACGCCATTGTTTGTGGGTTGAGGAGTGCAAAGGAGGACATGATGTATATTAAGACGAAAGCAGAACGGAACTTTAAATTTGAAACATTACAGCTTCATGTAGGGCAGGAGCAACCGGATCCGGCTACAGATGCAAGGGCGGTGCCGATTTACCAGACGTCATCTTATGTGTTTCATGACAGCGCCCATGCGGCGGCACGATTTGGGTTAGCTGATGCGGGAAATATTTACGGAAGACTGACCAACCCTACGGAGGATGTGTTTGAGAAGAGAATCGCGGCGCTAGAGGGCGGCGTAGAGGCGCTGGCGGTGGCATCGGGTGCGGCGGCGATTGCTTACACTTTTCAGAACCTGGCGCAAAGTGGTGACCATATCGTGTCTGCGAAAAATATATATGGAGGAACTTACAATTATCTGGCGCATACGTTCCCGCAGTACGGCGTACAGACGGCATTTGTTGATATATTTGATGAGAAGGCGGTGGCATCGGCCATCCAAGGCAATACGAAAGCACTCTTTATTGAGACACTTGGAAATCCGAACTCTGATGTTGTAGACATTGAGAAACTTGCCAGGATTGCTCACGCTCACAAGATTCCGCTGGTGGTTGACAACACATTTGCCACACCATATCTTGTAAGGCCGATAGAATACGGCGCGGATATTGTCGTACATTCTGCCACGAAGTTTATTGGCGGGCACGGAACTACTCTGGGAGGCGTTATCATTGACAGTGGGAAGTTTGATTGGGAGGCATCCGGCAAGTTCCCGTCACTGACAGAGCCAAATCCTAGCTATCACGGACTCAGCTTTACAAAAGCTGTTGGGGCAGCGGCGTTCGTTACGAAGATTCGGGCGATACTGCTGAGGGACACAGGAGCTACCCTCTCTCCGTTCCACGCATTCCTTTTCCTCCAGGGGCTTGAAACGCTCTCGCTGCGGGTGGAGCGTCATGTGGAAAATGCATTGAAAGTGGTAGATTATCTGAATAATCATTCTCAGGTAGAGAAAGTGAACCACCCCGCTGTGACAGAAGATGAGAGCCAAAAGGCATTGTATAAAAAGTATTTTCCGAATGGAGGAGGCTCTATCTTTACTTTTGAGATTAAAGGAAACGATCAGAAGGCGAAAGACTTTATTGATAATCTGGAGCTGTTTTCCCTGCTTGCAAATGTCGCGGATGTGAAGTCTCTTGTTATACATCCGGCGACTACCACGCACAGCCAGTGTACAGAGGAGGAGCTTTTAGAGCAAGGTATAAAGCCAAACACTATCCGTCTTTCCGTAGGAACAGAAAATATTGCAGATATTATTGAAGATCTTGAAGAGGCGTTTAAAGCGGTAGAATAAGATGGGCGCAGGAAAGTGGCCTTTGGAGCATTTTTGGGAAACTAGTTTTGAAAAGGCTGCTGAGACGTGGCGGATATATCGTTATAAAAACAGATGGCTGAGGGCGAGAATGCCTTTATGCCATCTGTTTTTCGTAATATATGTTTAGCATGAAAATGTTAATTTAATATTTTTCGATATTGATACACTGTGTGGTTGCGATATCATAAGGCAGGATAGAGTTGGCGAACCCCGTGAATTTATCTGCCGCATCACTGACATAGAACTCGTAATTGCCGGGTATTCCGGATGTATTGGCAATTTCCTGTTCGTGTAGGACTGCTTTCAAATCCATGGCTGTCTCGTATGCCGGGTTTACGATATGTACGCGTTCCCCTAAATAAGCCATGATTTTTGAACGGAGCAGGGGATAATGGGTACATCCGAGAATCATAGTGTCAATGTCGGTATTTTTCATATCTGCCAGATAAATATCAATGACTTGCTCTGTGATAGGGTGCTTGGAAAATCCTTCCTCCACAAGAGGCACAAAGAGTGGGCATGACTTTCCGATAACGGAGGCATCAGGGAGATGGGAGTGTATCAGCTTCGTGTAAGTTTCGCTGCGGATGGTTGCTTCGGTTCCTACAACGCCGATCTTTTTGTTTTTTGTCATATTTACAGCGGCTCTGGCTCCCGGTGCGATAACGCCAATTACCGGAATAGGTGTTTCCGCCTGGACAGCATCTAAGGCGAGGGCGCTGGCAGTATTGCAGGCGATGACAATTGCTTTTACATTTTTCGTCTGTAAAAACCGGATGATCTGCATGGAAAACCGGATTATGGTGTTTTTGGATTTGCTGCCGTAAGGCACCCTGGCAGTATCCCCGAAATATACTACATTTTCACTAGGAAGCTGGCGCATGATCTCGCGGGCGACGGTAAGCCCTCCAATACCTGAGTCGAAAACGCCGATTGGCATCGTAAGTTTATCTTGAATCTGCACGGTGAAATCTCCTTAAATATTTTACTAAATAATCTGTTTTACAGCTCGTGTCTATTGTAGCGTTATTGCGGGAGGTTTTCAAGCGGTATGGCAAATTTAATCTATTCTATTGCAACATCCCCGCAGATTTCCTATAATAAGAGGAAGGGATTTACAATATCTTGATAAAGGAGAGGTTTAGGATGGAGAGGACAAATGAAAAATACGGCGCATATATCCAGATTCTTAACGAGGAGCTTGTGCCGGCAATGGGCTGTACGGAGCCGATAGCATTAGCTTACGCCGCGGCAAAGGCTAGAGAGGTGCTGGGCGAACTGCCTGACAGCGTGGAGATCGGTGCAAGCGGAAGCATTATTAAGAATGTAAAGAGTGTGATTGTTCCCAACACAAACCACCTGAAAGGGATTCCGGCGGCGGCTACGGCGGGAATTATCGCAGGAAAAGCAGAAAAAGAGCTGGAAGTAATCGCGGAGGTTTCCGAGGAGGAGACGGTGCGGATGGCAGAGTATTTGAAGACAGTGCCCATCAGCGTGGAGCATATCGACAACGGGGTTACTTTTGACATTATTGTCTTAGTGAAAAAAGGAGATTCCTACGCGAAAGTAAGGATTGCCAACTACCACACGAATATTGTCCTGGTGGAAAAGGACGGGGAGAAGCTTTTAGATATCCCGGTGGAGGGTGAGACGGAGGAAGGACTGACTGACCGGACTCTCCTTAATATGGAAGATGTATGGGATTTTATCAACAGTGTGGATATAGCGGACATTAAAGAAGTGATCGGGCGTCAGATTGAATATAACACAGCTATTGCCGACGAGGGGCTTAAGGGGAATTACGGCGCCAATATCGGCAGCGTCCTTCTTGATACTTATGGGGATGATGTCCGCACGAGGGCAAAAGCCAGGGCGGCGGCAGGGTCTGATGCCAGGATGAACGGCTGCGAGCTGCCGGTGATCATCAACGCGGGCAGCGGAAATCAGGGGATGACCTGTTCTCTGCCAGTGTTGGAGTATGCGAAGGAGTATGATTCCGGGGAAGAAAAGATGTATCGGGCGCTGGCGCTTTCCAACCTGACGGCGATCCACCAGAAGACGGGCATCGGAAGGCTTTCCGCATACTGCGGGGCAGTCAGCGCAGGGGCGGCGGCAGGAGCCGGGATTGCCTATCTGATGGGCGGCGGATATGAGGAAGTGGTGCATACAGTGGTTAATGCACTGGCTATTGTGTCTGGAATGGTCTGCGACGGGGCGAAAGCGTCCTGCGCTGCGAAGATTGCCGCATCCGTGGACGCCGGGATCTTAGGGTACAATATGTTCCTGAGGGGGCAGCAGTTCTACGCGGGAGACGGCATCGTGACGAAAGGCGTGGAGGCGACCATCAGCAATATCGGGCGGCTCGGCAAGGACGGCATGAAGGAGACCAACGAGGAAATCATCAAGATGATGATCAATGATTAAATATGTAAAATAATAGAAAGGACAGGAGAGATGATATGGCAAGATCAAAAGTGTATTATACGGATTTCAGGGCGAAGATAGGGGAAGGCCTGCCGACAAAGCTGAAACGCCTGATTAAGGCGGCCGGAATCGGAGAGATTGACATGGATAATAAGTTTACCGCTATCAAGATGCATTTTGGGGAGCTTGGAAATATCAGTTTCCTGCGTCCGAATTATGCGAAAGCGGTGGCGGACGTAGTGAAGGAGCTTGGGGGAAAGCCATTCCTTACGGACTGCAACACGTTGTATCCGGGCAGCCGTAAAAATGCCCTGGAGCATCTTTACTGCGCGTGGGAAAACGGATTTACGCCCCTGACGGTGGGATGTCCGATTCTTATTGGCGACGGGCTTAAGGGAACGGATGATGTGGAAGTTCCGGTTGAGGGCGGCGAGTACATAAAGAAGGCGCTGATCGGGCGGGCAGTGATGGATGCGGATGTGTTTATCAGCCTGTCTCACTTTAAGGGGCATGAGATGACCGGATTCGGCGGCGCAATTAAGAACATCGGTATGGGATGCGGCTCTCGCGCGGGAAAAAAGGAGCAGCACCGCAACGGGAAACCGTCCGTTGACCCGGAACTGTGCCGCGGATGCCGGTTGTGCATGAGGCAGTGCGCCAACGACGGCCTTGTGTTTGACGAGGCGGCAAAGAAGATGTCGATCAATATGGAAAACTGTGTTGGCTGCGGGCGCTGTATCGGGGCATGTAATTTTGACGCTATTGATTTTGTGGACAATGCCGCGACGAAGGTACTGAACTGCCGGATGGCGGAGTATACGAAGGCGGTAGTGGACGGACGGCCGCATTTTCACATCTCCCTTATTGTGGATGTGTCGCCCAATTGCGACTGCCACGCGGAGAATGATGCGCCGATTCTGCCGAATATCGGAATGTTTGCGTCCTTTGACCCGCTGGCTCTCGATCAGGCATGCGTAGACGCCTGCCTGAAGGCGGAACCGCTCCCTAACAGCCAACTTGCAGACAATATGAAACAGGCGGATTTCTGTGACCATCATGATCATTTCGAAAATACCACTGTGAATTCCGAGTACAAGACATGCCTTGCACATGCGGAGAAGATTGGACTTGGCAGCAGGGAGTACGAGATTGTTACGGTGAAATAATGCCTGGGCGATGCCAAGAAGTGCATAAAATCCTATAAAAAGGAGCCGGTTCTGCAGATAGCCTGTGGAACCGGCTCCTTTTCGCGGGCTTATGCCTGGCAGATTTCCGTCCAGTAGCCGTCAGGGTCATTGATGAAATAAACGCCCATCTCTGTATTTTCAAAACATACACAGCCCATCTTTTTATGGTGCGCGAGAGCGGTTTCCATATCGTCTACTTTCATGGCCAGGTGCGATTCATTGTCTCCCAGGTCGTAGGCCCTGTCCATATCCCGCAGCCATGTAAGCTCCAAAAGGTGAGGGGTTGTTCCGTCGCCTAAAAATACCAGCCTGAAACTGCCGTCCTCGGCGGCTTTCTCCCGGGAAACAGTAAGCCCCAGCGCTTCCTTATAGAATTCTACAGATTTTTCCAGGTCAGACACGTTGATATTGTTGTGGTAAAATGTGAACTTCATAAAATAATTCCTCCTTTATTTAAGCGTCTGCTTCTTGACTATTTGGCATTTCAAGTATATCATTTATAAAGCAGGAAAAAAAGAGAGAAAAGAGAGTTTAAGAGAGGGCTGCCATGAAAAAAGAGATCCTGACAATAGAGACCAACAGTGAGAAAGAAACTTATAGCCTTGGGTACAGGATGGGGCAAAAGGCGCAGAGGGGCCAAGTGTTTACGCTGGTGGGAGACCTTGGAACGGGGAAGACAGTGTTTACGAAAGGCGTTGCGGCAGGACTTGGCATAGAGGAGCCGGTGAGCAGTCCGACATTTACGATTGTGCAGATTTATGAGGAGGGGCGTCTGCCCTTTTATCATTTTGATGTTTACCGGATCGGCGATATCGAGGAGATGGATGAGATTGGCTATGAGGATTATGTGTACGGGGAGGGCGTCTGCCTCATCGAATGGGCGGACCTGATCTCTGAGATACTTCCGGAGCATTATACAGAGGTAAGACTTGAGAAGAACCTGGAAAAAGGATTTGATTATCGGAGGATAGAGGTATGCGAATACTGGCGTTAGACAGCTCAGGGCTTGTGGCGGGCGTGGCGGTGGCGTGGTCGGACGGAACAGAAGAAGAGGTTCTGGCAGAATATACCGTCAATTATAAAAAAACACATTCCCAGACCCTTCTCCCCATGCTGGATGAAACGGCGAAGATGATAGAGCTTGATATGGATACGATAGACGCGGTGGCGGTTGCTGCCGGGCCGGGATCCTTTACGGGGCTCAGGATCGGTTCTGCGACGGCGAAGGGACTTGGACTTGCCCTTGGAATACCGCTTGTGGCGGTGCCTACCCTGCACGGCCTTGCATATAATCTGTGGGGGGCGAAAGGACTTGTCTGCCCTATAATGGATGCCCGGAGAGGACAGGTCTACACTGCAATTTTTGAATTTAGGGGAGATGAGCTGGTAGTCGTTGAGGATCAGATGGCGATCGGCATTGAAGAACTGGCGGAGAAACTTTTGGCGTATGATAGAAAAGTTACGTTCCTGGGAGACGGCGTACCGGTGTTCCGAAAAGTTTTAGAAGAAAAACTTTTCGGCAAAACAGAAGTGATGTTTGCTCCTGCCAATATGAACCGGCAGCGCGCGGCATCCGTGGCGGCGCTGGGTTTGCGCTACTACAGAGAGGGAAAATATGAACCGGCGGCGGAGCATGCGCCGGAATACCTGCGGATGTCGCAGGCGGAGAGAGAGCGCAGAGAGCGGCAGCAGAAAGAATCGGGGCAGCAGTGATGGAGCTGGTGCAAAAAGTTACCGTTAGAGAGATTGCGGACGGAGATGTTGAAAAAGTTCGTTGGCTGGAAGAGATAAGCTTTCCTGACCCGTGGAGTGCTGAAGGGATACGGGAGAGCATGAGGCAGGATTACACAAGGCTTTTCGGAGCCTGGCACGGGGAAATGCTGGTAGGATACGCCATTGTTTATTTTACCATAGACGAGGGAGAGCTTGTGAGGATTGCCGTGGAGCCGTCTTTTCGCCGGGCAGGGGTTGCCTCCCTGCTGCTGGGTGAGTTTTTCCGGATATCCAGGGAGACGGGGAAAAAAAGAGCGCTCCTGGATGTGAGGGAGAGCAATGAGGCGGCCATAAAGCTTTACACGAAAGCCGGGTTTGAGACGGACGGCAGGAGGAAAAATTTTTATGCAAAGCCGGAAGAGGCGGCGGTGCTGATGAGCCGGGAGCTTGGGAAATAACTGGCAGATGTGTCAGCACTTCCCACTAGGAACACAGCCGGCGGTTTTATATAATGTAGGCGTAGCGAAAAATATGAAACAGTAAGATACGTTCAGGAGGAATTGTATGCGCCAGTATAAAAACAGCACAAAGGAAATAAAAGAAATCAATAAAGTAATCTGCAACAAATGCGGGAAAGAGATAAGGCTCGCCGGAGGGGTTTTGGAGGAGGACATGCTCGAAGTGGAAAAGCGCTGGGGCTATTTTTCAGGAAAGGACAACCGCAGAGACCGATTTGAACTCTGCGAGGAGTGCTATGACGAACTTCTGGAAAGTTTCCTTATCCCCGCTGAGTCAGAGGAGTGCTGATGCCGGGAAAGCCCGGCATGGAGGCAGGATAAGAGGTAGAAAATGTTAGATGTATGTTTGTTAGGAACAGGCGGGATGATGCCGCTGCCGTACCGGTGGCTGACATCGCTCATGGTGAGATATGTAGGCAGCAGCCTTCTGATCGACTGCGGGGAGGGAACGCAGATTGCGATAAAAGAGAAAGGATGGAGCTTTAAGCCCATTGACGTGATCTGCTTTACGCATTATCACGGAGACCATATCAGCGGGCTGCCGGGCCTTCTTCTTACCATGGGGAATGCGGATAGGACAAAGCCTTTGACCCTTATAGGGCCGAAAGGCTTAAAGCGCGTTGTGGAGTGCCTGCGCGTCATCGCCCCGGAGCTTCCGTTTTCAATTAAATATATAGAGATTACGGAACCGGAGGAAACTCTTGAGATAAACGGGTACCGTTTAAAGGCGTTCCGCGTAAACCACAATGTTATCTGCTACGGATATACGATAGAGATCGACCGGACGGGAAAGTTTGACGTAGAGCGTGCTAATGCCGCGCAGATCCCTAAGCGGTATTGGGGAGTGCTCCAGAGCGGGGAAACCGTGGAGGCGGACGGCGCCGTCTATACGCCCGACATGGTGCTTGGCCCTGCCAGAAAAGGAATCAAGGTGGCATACTGCACAGATACAAGGCCTACGGACTCTATAAGAGCCAATGCCTCCGGGTCGGACCTGTTTATCTGCGAGGGAATGTACGGGGAGAAAGACAAGCAGAAAAAGGCGAGGGAATATAAGCACATGACGTTTTATGAGGCAGCCCAGCTTGCGAAAGAGGCAGGCGTAAAAGAGATGTGGCTCACCCATTACAGCCCGTCGCTTAATTACCCGGAGGAATATATGGAGGACGTGCGCCGGATATTTCCGCGGGCAATTGCCGCGAAAGATAAACGCTCGGCGGAGCTTATGTTTGAGGATTGAAAGGGAAAGGGTTATGGAAAATCAGAAGGATGTGCTGGTGCTTGCAATTGAAAGTTCCTGCGATGAGACGGCAGCGGCGGTAGTGAAAAACGGAAGAGAGGTGCTCTCGAACATCATTTCCTCCCAGATTGCGCTCCATACGCTGTACGGAGGGGTCGTGCCGGAGATTGCATCAAGAAAACATATCGAAAAGATAAATCAGGTGATCGAGGCGGCGCTGTCAGAGGCGGGAGTAGGCCTTGAGGAGATAGATGCCGTGGGAGTGACATACGGGCCTGGCCTGGTAGGGGCCCTGCTGGTAGGCGTGGCAGAGGCAAAGGCTATCGCATACGCGGCGAAGAAACCTCTTGTGGGCGTACATCACATAGAGGGGCATATTGCCGCCAATTTTATTGAACATCCGGATTTGGAGCCGCCTTTTTTTTCGCTTGTAGTGTCAGGAGGGCACACCCACCTTGTGCGGGTGGAAGATTACGGAAAGTTTGATATCCTTGGAAAGACGAGGGATGACGCGGCAGGAGAGGCTTTTGACAAGGTGGCAAGGGCAATCGGGCTTGGCTATCCGGGAGGGCCGAAGATAGATAAAGTGTCCAGAGAAGGAAATCCGGAGGCAATCTGTTTCCCGCGCGCCCATGTAGAGGATTCTCCGTATGACTTCAGTTTCAGCGGGGTAAAGTCGGCTGTGCTGAATTATATAAACGGATGCCGGATGAAAGAGAAAAATAGCCCTTGGAAAAATGCAGGCGAAGGAGAACTTTCAGGATTCAGCCAGGCGGATGTCGCGGCGTCTTTCCAGAAAGCAGTGGTGGATGTCCTGGTGGGAAATGCCATGCATGCGGCAGAGGAGTTCAAGATAGATAAGTTTGCCCTGGCGGGAGGCGTCGCGTCCAACAGCGCGCTGCGGGGAGCGATGAAAGAGGCGTGTGAAGAGCGGGGGATAAAGCTTTACTGCCCGTCGCCGGTTTACTGTACCGACAATGCGGCTATGATCGGGGCGGCTGCCTACTATGAATACCTTGCAGGAACAAGGCATGGGTGGGATCTTAATGCGGTTCCCAACCTGAAACTGGGTGAGAGATATGAATGATGGGAAAAAAAAGGACTGTACGGCTGTCGTGCTTTCGGCAGGGCAGGGCAGGAGGATGGGATCTTCTGTCCAGAAACAGTATATTGAGATTGAAGGCAGGCCGGTTATCTATTATACGTTAAAAGCATTTCAGGAATCCCGCGTGATAGACGATATCGTTCTTGTGGTCGGAAAAGGGCAGGAGCAGTATGCGGAAGAGGAAATTGTTCAAAAGTATCAGTTTTCCAAAGTGAGGGCAATTGTCGAGGGAGGAGCCGAGCGGTATGATTCGGTATGGCAAGGACTGCTGGCTATCCGGGATGGAGAGTTTCCGGGAGGCGGCCGGTCAGACTATGTCTTTATCCATGACGGCGCGAGGATGCTTGTAGATGAGGAGACGCTTGAGAGAGGGTATGAGACTGTTTTAAAATACCGTGCATGCGTGGCAGGGATGCCAAGCAAAGATACGGTAAAGCTTGTGGATGAGCAGGCCGTAGCAGTGCAGACGCCGCAGCGCAAGTTTGTGTGGACAGTGCAGACACCGCAGATATTTGAAAAATCTTTGATCATTGAGGCATATTCCAGGCTTATGCGGGAACAATGTATTGAAGTGACGGATGATGCCATGGCGGTAGAGCGGATGATGGATGTTCCGGTGAAATTGTTTGAGGCTTCTTATGAGAATATAAAGATCACTACGCCGGAGGACCTTGCAATCGCAGAAAGCTTTTTAAGGAGAAGGAACAATGCGGTAAAAAATGAAAGCTAAAAATGAAGGCTGAAATTTCTAAAGTTTCGGAACTAAAATTTGGAAATAAAATATTGACGGGCATTTCTTTGTGTGGTAAAATGCTTATTGTTGCCAGGCAGATGACGTTGCGGCATATAGATGGAGAGGTATCGAAGTGGTCATAACGAGGCGGTCTTGAAAACCGTTTGTCCGCAAGGGCGCGTGGGTTCGAATCCCACCCTCTCCGCTCATAACAGAATAAAGAAAATAGAAAAAGGCTGTGCAGGAGAAAACGAATGCACGGTTTTTTGTTGTTCGCAAATAATAAGAATCAAATAAGAATCATTTAGAATGTTTTTCTTGTTTGTTTCCGAAGACTATAATATACTGATAGTGACAGCTGTGAGGATATTTGCGTAGCGCGTTCAGAGCAGCGGACGGAAAAAGAGATTAAGGAGGGATGCGCCATGAGATGTAAATTCTGCAACGCAGAGATTTCTGATGATGCGAGGTTCTGCCCAATGTGCGGAACCGTAATCCACGGACAAGAAACAGATGGAACAGACGGGCAGGGGAAAGTCAGCCTGGAGAAAAACGGAGGAGAAATAAAGAGCGATAACGGAGGGTACCGCTACGGGATGTCCGGACAAAGTACGGAACAATGGCAGCAGGAATCGTATGACAGCCAGGGCAGCCGTTACGGGCAGTACAGCGAGCTGAACCAATATGGACAGAACGACAGCGGGTATGGGCGGTATGGGCAATACTCGCCTCAGAGTGAGCAAAAACCGATAAATGGCACATTATATATGATATTTTCAGTGCTGGCTCTTTTAATATGCTGCCTTCCATTGGGAATAGCAAGCATAATATTTTCCGGTAAAATCAATGCTCAACAGAAAAGCGGGGATTATGCCGGTGCACGTGAATCTGCGAGGATAGCTAAGATCCTTCTGATTGTCTCGCTTGTGGCGGGTATTATTATGTCGGCTGTAGTTGTAGGGCTTTTGGTGGCAGACGGCAAGCTGGAGGATAATAAGGACGTCTTCTCCTCCAGCTTAACCGAAGACGGCGATGATGAAGAGGATAGTTTTTCCGGCGGGGAAGACGGGATGGAGGGCGATCTGGACTCCATTACGGACAATAATATTAAAGCAGCAGCGCCGGTATCTGAGCTTGGCAGTTCATGGAACACATATACGGTTCAGGTTAATGACCGTGTGGTTGCACTTCCCTGTGAGTATAAGGAGCTGGAGGCGGCCGGGCTTAAGATAAACCGCGAGATGTGGATGTCAGATGAGGAAGGCACGGTTTCCGGGCGCGGATACACCTTGGGCTACCTGAAAAATGAAGAAGGCGATACTATCGTGGTGGATTTTATCAATCCGGACGAAAAAGCAAAGAAGGCGGAAGAATGCCTGGTCGGGGGAATAACTGCATATGATTTTGACCTGAGAGGAAAACTGAAAATAATTTTCCCGGGAAATATACAGATGGGAATGTCAAAGCAGGATGTCATCGGAAAATACGGTGAGACAGAAGACGTATACGAGGGAGAACAGGAGCACATGTATACGTGGTATGGAGAAGAATCCTACTACTCAAGCGTGATTGTCAGCTTTGATTCGAAAAGCGAAAAAGTGTCGGGGCTGTATATGAAGAACTACGGAGAGTGATTTGCATGAGCTATGTGCGGCTGCCGGTGGGAAAGGACACAGGCGCCGCACACGGTTTTTCCGTACTTGCTCTAATACGGGGCAGGAACGGAAAAGCTGCATGAGATTTATTGCTTTCTATTTGTAATTCGGGCTGCAATTTTGTGAATTTCATTAAGAAAAGGCTTGACAGTTTGGCGAAAATATGCATATAATAATATTCGGATTCACGTTATGGAGAAGTACCCAAGCTGGCCGAAGGGGCTCCCCTGGAAAGGGAGTAGGTCGTT
>OFGH01000265.1_pt1 | contig 51549 bp, 42 predicted proteins | sample 1521721 | NCBI WGS metagenome assembly OFGH01 (sample SAMEA3504132, study PRJEB24116) | mouse gut metagenome | biome: mouse gut; feature: mouse-associated habitat; material: faeces | place: Denmark | collected 2011
AATTTTATCAAAATATAGGTTATTGCCTACTTTTAATTTATTTGTATTCTCTAAAATCTGCTGTTATTAATAGTTTTTTACACAAATTTCCTAAATAAAAGAAAGCTGGCTTAAATAACATCATTTTAAGTATTTTTTGCAATATCATTTTAGTGATTTTGCAAATTAGTAATTATAATTCAAAATGAATATATACAACCAATCAGAGTAAATACGATATATAAGGGCGGAAACTTTTTTCCGCCCTTACTACTGTTATGCAGAAACCCTATAGGTAAATCCGACAAATGATTTTGCTTTTATGTTCCGCTCGTCTTTACGGTTAGGGCGGACGGGTTCGGTATACTTTGCAATATCACGCATAAGTTGCTTCCCATTTCCCTTGTTAGTTCTGTAAAACTTTTTGCAAAGATAAATTGCCATTTGCATATTGACTTTATAAGTATGTATGTTTGATTTTTTATTTTCTATTATAACTTGATTCGCAATGCGTGAAGAAAAATTTGACATAATCATTGCCGCATAGATTTCTTGTTTTACAAATTCATCTTTCTTTCCATGAAGGTTTATCAGACCTAAACTGTACTTGAGTTCACGGAAAGCAGTTTCAATACCCCAACGGGAATGGTATAATTCTTTGATTTCAGACAGTGTAAAACTATTTGGAAGACTTGTTGCTAAAGTTTCATATTCGCCAGTATCCAGCATAAATCGTACAACACGAAACGACATATGGTAAGGACTTGGAAAATCCCATCTTCCACTTTTAGTTTTTGTGCTGTATAGTCGGCTTTCATTTTTTCGAGTCTGCAAAAAGATATAATCGTTCGCTTTATCACTATTGGTTTGAGTGGTGGTAATGGTAAAAGATATTTTAGTGTCTAATTCTTTCATTGGAAGCTTGCGTATTTCTCTCATAGCTGACCTGTCTTGCTTCACTCTAATAAGAAAATCAATATTTGGTTTCTCCAATAAATGTGCCAATAGGTTGTAGGATTCGTATCCGCGATCACCGGTAATTATTGTTTTTTCTTTATAATCATACCAATTCAGCAAAAAAAGCAAAGCTCCGATTTCATCTTGTTGTGGTTGCGGCTGAATGTGACAGTGAATATATGTTTTATTTAGGACATCATACAATGGGTTGATATGAAGCTGATTATAACCCTTTGGAGTTCCTGCATGTTGCATAAAACTTGATGATTTTGGGTTTCTCGCCATATTGACAGCACTGCCATCTACGGCAAGAACACGGTAGCCTTTATACTTCACCATATCTTGATGCAAAGCATTAAAGTATTCTAAAATATCTTCAAATATTGTATATGAAATCTTATCACGCTGTTGTACAAAGGCGGATTTTGTGACATTAATTCCGGCTTCATAGAGTTCTTTGTCAAGACTTCCACCTTGCATAGACAACAACAAATTAACCATTTTTTCTGCTGTTAAAATACGATTGCGGGAGAAACTACACTCCTGTTCTCCAAACTCACGGTTTTCATTTTCGATTGTCTGTTTGATAGCGTCTCTTAATTCATTTTTTATAACGTTTGGAGTATTTTTAGTGTTCATATTCAGTATTCCTTTCTTTGATAAAAAGAAACAACAAGGAAAGTTTCTTTTGGGGAACTTCCCTTGTTGCCATATAGTTCAATTTCACTCGTCATTCAAAATTTTCATGCTCCGAAACTCAATCGAAGAAACCACATCTGCAATCAATTTTTCCTTGATTTTCAATATCAGTTCTTCAATGCTTTCTCGGACTTCATTTAACGATTTAGGTCCGCAATCTAACTCTAGTGTTTCTTTACAAACCATATTGTCTTCCGAAAATACTGATATAACAGCTTCCACTTTTTTGTTATCATCTGCAAATTGCGTTACAAACATTAACGCAATTTCTGTCAATAGTTTTTGTGTCCATTCATTAACATTTGCAGTTAATGTTGCCGGCACTATTAGCAAATTGAACTCCTTTGCGATTCCGTAATTTAGTATGTATTTGTACTTTTTTACAGTCATCCCATATCCTCCTTTCCAATTACTATTTGTTGCTTTGATTGTGTGATTTTTACTAGAGGTAAGTTGGATGATTTTTCTAGAAGTAGACTAAGACAAATTTTATCAGAAGTAAATTTTATTATTTATTATATCGACAATTTCCAACAAAAACTTTAGGCTTTTGATGAATAAATTTTACATTAGAGTTTCTGCCTTTATCAAAAACAATATTTCTATTAACTAAACAAAAATTTGGTAAATTTAATGACATTGAGTCTTGACTCCCTGGTTTTTTATGCGCAGGCCTATACATAGAGTGCGACTCTTCGCACCTGGAATTATGCCGCTAAAGCGGTGCACGACGAGCAGGGGAGAAGGACAATCCCCTACTCGATTGCCCCGCTGCCGTACATGTCCGGGACAGGGGCCTGCCGAATGATCTGAATCAGCCAAACAGCAGGGGGGAACCGCCATCGAAACCGTCATTGATATCCTGGAGACTGTCTTTCAGCTTCTGGTTGGTGGCACAGGAAGCTTCGCTCTGAAGGTCCATATAGAGAATGAACACATCTTCCAGCTTCATCCCCTTTTCTGCCGCAATCTCTTCCATGACAGGTTTCAGTTTATCCAGCTGGGCAGAAACCTGTACTTTCTGTGGATCGATTTCTCCCAGCACATCTTCCGCATACCCGTTGATGCGCTCCAATAGTTTCCGGTTTTCCTCGGTCATGATCACGCCCTCTTTCTTTTTTCGTATTTTTTCTTATAGTTTATCACCAGACGCTTGTTAAGTACAGATATTTTTGTTAAAATATATTATGACATGAATTACGAAAAAAGAAAAAGGAGCAGGGACATGGCAGATATCAGACCGTTTTCCGCGTATCGCCCGGCACCGGGCCTGGAGAGCAGAATTGCGGCATTGCCCTATGATGTGTACAGCAGGGAGGAGGCGGTAAAGGCAGTGGCAGAAAATCCCGATTCCTTCCTGGGCATAGACCGGGCCGAGACCGGATTCGGACCGGAAGTGGACACTTATGCGGAGGAAGTTTACCAGAGGGCGGCAAAGCTTTTGCGGGAGAGAATCAGGGAGGGAAAATTCAGAAAGGAAGAACATCCCTGCTATTATCTATATGAACTTATCATGGAGGGCAGAAGCCAGACGGGAATTGTGGCATGTGCCTCTATAGACGATTACTGCAGCCAGGTGATCAAAAAGCATGAGAATACCCGGGCAGAAAAAGAATTAGACAGAATCCGGCATGTGGATGTATGTAATATGCAGACGGGCCCTATTTTTCTGGCCTACCGCTCCGATGCCGTGCTGCGGGAAATCATTCAGGAGACGAAAACCTCTGAGCCTGTGTACGATTTCGTATCAGAAGATGGCATCGGCCACAGGGTCTGGGTAATCGGGGACGCGGACAGGGTGGAAAGGATCCGGGGCCGGTTCGGGGAAATGGACGCGGTTTATATTGCGGACGGACATCACAGGTGCGCATCTGCGGTGAAGGTGGGACTGATGCGCAGGGAGGCTGCCGGTGCATACACCGGTGAGGAGGAATTTAATTATTTTCTCTCGGTACTGTTCCCGGATGAAGAACTGCGTATCATGGATTATAACCGTGTGGTGCGGGATCTCAACGGATATGACAGGGAGACATTTCTGGAAAAGATTTCGGAAGCCTTTCAGGTCCGGGAATCGGGTAAAAACGCGGTTCACCCTGACAAAAAAGGTGTTTTCGGAATGTATCTGGACGGAACCTGGTACCAGATAACCGCGAAACCCCATATTCTGTCGGAGGATGCCGTGGAGGGGCTGGACGTTTCCCTGCTTCAGAACCATCTGCTGGGGCCGGTTCTGGGGATAGCGGATCCGAAGACGGACAAAAGGATTGATTTTGTAGGGGGAATCAGGGGACTGGGAGAACTGGAGCAGAGAGTACACAGGGATATGGCAGTGGCGTTTTCCCTGTATCCCACATCAATCGGCGAACTGTTCGCCGTGGCGGATGCCGGAAGGCTGATGCCGCCCAAATCCACATGGTTTGAGCCGAAACTGCGAAGCGGATTGTTTCTCCATGACCTGGAGCAGGCATAGGCAAAAAGCTGTCCTGAGAGACGGGACACCATACCGCGAAGCCGGCAGGCGCAGTATGGGGGAGCGGATGCGGTTCTGCGGAGCGGATATGGCCGGATAAAACCTGGTAAACACCAGACAGAGAAGGAAAGGGACAAAGGTATGACAAAAAAACTTTATAAGCTGATGAACTGGCCCCGAATTGAGGAAATTATTTATTCCGAATGCAGTGACCCCCATGAAATTCTGGGGCCTCACAAGGCGGGAAACCAGACCCTTGTGCAGGCATATTTTCCCGGGGCAAAGGAAGCTTCCCTGGTAATGGAAGCGGGGGAAGAGACCTATGAGATGGAACTGGCGGACGAGGATGGTTTTTTTGCCGTGCTGCTGCCCAAAAAAGATAAGGAACTGGGTCTGTATCATTATGTGGTAAAAGAAGCGGATGGCAGCCAGCGCGTACACGGGGAGGCATATTATCCCTGGCCGGTGATTACCGGGAAAGACACGGAAAAATTTAAAAACGGAATTCATTATACGGTCTATGAAAAACTGGGTGCGCATCCCATGATTCTGGAGGGGGTGGAAGGCGTACATTTTGCAGTGTGGGCGCCCTCCGTGATGCGCGCCAGTGTGGTGGGGGATTTCAACAACTGGGACGGAAGGACCCATCAGATGAGGAGACTCTGGGATTCCGGCATCTTTGAGATTTTTATACCCGACGCAAAACCGGGGGATAATTATAAATTTGAACTGAAGCTGAAGGGAGGGCTGACTTATCTGAAAGCAGACCCTTACGGAAACGCGGCGCAGCTGCGTCCCGACACAGCCTCCGTCATTGCAAATCTGGACTCCTTTGCGTGGGAAGATGGGGATTTTGTGAAAAAGAGGGCCGGTTTCCAGACCGGGAATGCGCCGGTGAGCATTTATGAGCTTTACCTGGGCTCGGTGGTGAAGGGTCAGGGGGAAGAGCCTTATGCCAATTACCGTGAGATTGCCGGCAGCCTGATTCCCTATATCAAAGAGATGGGCTATACCCATGTGGAACTGATGCCGGTGATGGAGCATCCGCTGGATGGCTCATGGGGATACCAGGTGATCGGGTACTATGCTCCCACGGCCAGGTATGGTTCCCCGGAAGATTTCATGTATTTTGTCAACGAACTCCACAAGGCGGGAATCGGCGTGATTCTGGACTGGGTGCCGGCGCATTTCCCCAGGGATACGTATGGACTGTCCAATTTTGACGGAACCTGCCTGTATGAACATCTGGATCCCAGGCAGGGCAGTCATCCCCACTGGGGAACGCTGATTTACAATTACGGCAGACCCCAGGTATCCAATTACTTAATCGCAAACGCGCTGTTCTGGGTGGAAAAATATCACGCGGACGGCATCCGGATGGACGCTGTGGCCAGCATGCTTTATCTGGATTACGGAAAGAAAGATGGCGAGTGGGTGGCAAACATGTACGGCGGCAAGGAGAACCTGGAGGCCATTGAGCTGATCAAGCACCTGAATTCCGTGATGAAGAAGCGCAACCCGGGTGTACTGACCATAGCGGAGGAAAGTACGGCATTCCCCAGGATTACCGGAAAGCTGGATGAGGATGGACTGGGCTTTGACTTAAAATGGAATATGGGCTTTATGAACGACTACCTGGATTACATTAAATATGATCCTTACTTCAGAAGTCATCATCATGGGGAACTGACCTTCAGCATGGTGTATGCATACAGTGAGAAGTTCATTCTGGTATTTTCCCATGATGAGGTGGTGCATGGCAAGGCTTCCCTGATCGGAAAGATGCCGGGCGAACGGGAGCAGAAGTTTGCGAATCTGCGGCTTACCCTTGCCTATATGATGGCGCATCCGGGCAAGAAACTGCTTTTCATGGGGCAGGATCTGGGAGAGTTTGACGAGTGGAACGAGGGCAGGAGTGTGGAGTGGGAACTTGCGGACATCCCGGAGCACAAGGGTATTTCCAGTCTGGTGAAAGATCTCAATCATTTGTACCGCACCATGCCGGAACTGTATGTGCTGGATGATTCCCCGGAAGGATTTTCCTGGATCAACCATATTTCTGCCCAGGACTGTTATCTGACTTTCCTGCGCAAGGGTGCGGAAAGGGATGAAATTCTGCTGGTGGCGGCGAATTTTTCCGGCGTGGAGAAGGAACTGACCACAGGTGTGCCACTGCCGGGAAAATACAAGGAAATCCTGAATACGGACAATGTGAAATACGGCGGAACCGGCATCGTCAATAACCGTGTGAAGAGGGCAAAGGCCGTGGAATGGGATGACAAGCCCTATTCCGTCACCCTGAAGATGGCGCCGCTGTCCCTGAGCATTTCAAAGTACATTCCTTATACGCCGGAGGAGGCGGCAAAGGAGGCAGAGGAGGCCGAAGCCGCAAAGAAACAGGAGAAATCCGCGGAAAAGGACGGCACAAAAAAGACGGCATCCGTCAGAAAGGCGGGCAAAAGTCCCGCAAAGCGGGGGAAGGCTGCCGGCCCGAAGAAAAAATAAATAACAGTGTGTGGGCAGGGAAAGGATAGGAAAACGTGGCGTTATTGGGACTGTCGGCCGGAGGCATTGCCGAAAATATCATAGAGGATGTGGGAGAGAAGATACAGCCGGGGGTGGTGAAAGAATTTATGAGCCAGCTTCCGGGAAAGGCCCTGGATCTGGGGCTGCGGATCTTGCTGGGAGTGGTCTTCTTCCTGATTGGCGTAAATCTGATTAAATTTATACGGCGTATCATCAGGGATTCCATGAAAAGGGCCAATGTGGAGCTGGGGGTCATCCAGTTTGCGGATTCCTTCATAAAGGCAACTCTGTATGTGATTCTGGTGATGCTGCTGGCATCCTCCTTTGGCCTGGATGCCGCCAGTGTGGTGGCAGTTCTGGGGTCCGCGGGTGTTGCCATAGGCCTGGCAGTCCAGGGGAGTCTGTCCAACCTGGCCGGAGGCGTGCTGATACTGGCATTAAAGCCCTTTAAAGTGGGAGATTATATTAAGGAGAGCTATTCTTCCCAGGAAGGAACCGTCACGGAAATCCAGATTTTCTACACGAAGCTTCTGACGCCCGACAACCAGACGGTGATCCTGCCCAACGGAAATCTGGCAAATAACAGTCTGGTCAATGTGACAACCCAGGAGGCCAGGCGCATGGACATTTCCGTGGGAATTGCCTACAGTGCGGATTTGAAAAGGGCGAAGGATGTATTAATGCAGGTACTTCTGGAAGACGAGGCGGTTCTGAAAGAGAAGGACATGCTGGTGTTTGTGGACGAGCTGGCGGATTCCAGCGTGAAGCTGGGGGTCAGATGCTGGTTCCGGCAGGAAGATTTCTGGAAGGGAAAATGGCGCGTCACGGAAAACTGTAAATACCGTCTGGATGAAAACGGTATTGAGATTGCATTTCAACAGCTGGATGTGCATTTGGACAAGAAAGAAAAAGGTTTGTGAGAATTGCGATTTCTATTGTATTTTTTCTGGTTATTTGATATGATTTAGCAGAAGGCTTTTACACTGAACGAAAAACATTTCATTTTGGAGGATTTAAAAAATGGCAAAGAAGCGCAACATTATTGTTGGACAGTCTGGCGGCCCCACTGCGGTGATTAATTCCAGTCTTGCTGGTGTCTATAAGACTGCCAAGGAAAGAGGATTCCATAAAGTATACGGAATGCTCCACGGCATTCAGGGCTTTCTGGATGAGCAGTATGTGGATCTGGCCACCCAGATTCATTCTGACATGGACATTGAACTGTTGAAGAGAACCCCTTCCGCATTTTTGGGTTCCTGCCGGTTTAAGCTGCCGGAGATCCATGAGAATGCCGAAATCTATGAGAAAATTTTCCAGATTCTGGACAAGCTGCAGATTGAGGCTTTCATCTATATCGGTGGAAACGACTCCATGGACACCATCAAGAAACTGTCGGATTATGCGATCATCAAGGGACATGAGCAGAAGTTCCTGGGAGTGCCCAAGACGATTGACAATGACCTGGCGCTTACGGATCACACACCCGGCTTCGGAAGCGCGGCAAAATATATTGCGGCTTCTACCAAGGAGATCATCCGGGATGCGCTTGGCCTCACCTATAACGACAAGGAAGCCATCACCATTCTTGAGATTATGGGACGTAATGCGGGCTGGCTCACCGGTGCCACTGCGCTTGCAAGGACAGAGGAGTGTGAAGGACCTGACCTGATTTACCTGCCTGAGGTAGTGTTTGACATCGACAAGTTCCTGAAACATACCACGGAACTTCTGAAGAAGAAAGAATCCGTGATTATCGCCGTTTCCGAGGGTATCAAGCTGGCAGATGGCAGATATGTCAGCGAACTGTCCGGCGGCGCGGATTATGTGGATGCTTTCGGACATAAGCAGCTGCAGGGAACGGCTGCATACCTGGCCAACTTCCTGAGGGCGGAGACAGGCTGCAAGACCCGCAGCATTGAATTTTCCACCTTACAGAGAAGCGCCTCCCATATGGCATCCCGTGTGGACGTGGACGAGGCTTTTATGGTAGGCGGTGCGGCAGTGAAGGCGGCAGACGAGGGAGATACCGGCAAGATGGTAGTCATTGACCGTGTGGCGGATGATCCTTACATGAGTTCCGCAGGCATTTATGATGTACATCGCATTGCCAACAATGAAAAACTTGTTCCCCGTTCCTGGATGAACAAGGAAGGCAATTATGTCACTGACGAATTTGTCAATTATGTAGAGCCCCTGATTCTGGGCGATTACCAGCCGTTCATGGTAAACGGACTGCCCCAGCATCTGGTTCTCAAGAAGAAATAAATCAAAGACCGGTCTCAAAAATCTCACCGGGGCGCCTTCCGTCAGGAAAGTGCCCCGGTGTTTCGTGTGCCATTCTTATTTTTTTACTACGGGTATCCATACTTCATACCGGGCATTTTGCGGGTCGGGACTGATATAAACTTCCACATCGGGAGCATTGCCATACTCGTATCCAGAGGTCGGCAGCCATTCGGTGACAATTCGCCTCTCCAGTTCCTGAATGGACTGATTTGTGCCCTCTTCCACTCCTTTTACTGTGACTTTGAACGTAATGGGTGGAAATGATTTTACGGATACACCTTCATTTTTTACGGCAGACGGGGCAATCCCGTGGACAGACTGAAACGCCCTGTTAAATGCAGTTGGCGAACTGTAGCCATACCTGCCTGCCACATCAATGATTTTCATCTCCTTTCCATGCAGGTCTACAGCGGCAAGGGACATTCTTCTTCTGCGGATGTATTCCGACAGAGGAATACCGGCCATATAGGCAAACATTCTCTGGAAGTGATAGGCAGAACAGCAGGCGATACGGCCAAGCTGCTCATAATCTATTTCATCCGTCAGATGTTCTTCCATATAACCAATTGCCTGGTTTAACCTTTCAATCCATTCCATGATATTAAATCCTCCCATGTGTTTTAGTGCATGTCTGAAAATGTTTCTGTCAGACACGCTTTAGTATATCCCATTGCTTTGGTTTTTTCCTCTTACTTTCTGCACGAAAAAGAGAGCTGTGTGCGGGATGCACTCAGGAATGCCGTTCTGTGATGAGTCTTTCTCAGTATAGATGCATTCCGGGAAGCTGTCAATCCCGCAGACTGTGACGCACAGCTGCCAGAAAGCAATGATAAGACATGTTCTGGCAGGGACCGGTGCAGGGCCAAAAAGCGGAAGCCCTGGAACAGGCAGGGAAGAAAAAGGCGCGGAAGGTGAAATGGCAGTATTTTCACTGAAATGGCAGCATATATTACGGTAAGAGTATTGTAGTAAGGAATGATACTTTTATGAAGAGATGGAAAAGGGTGATCCTACTATTTGATTTGACGGCAGGATTGCTTTTTTTGGTTTTATGCGGGCTGCGCAGCAGTACCGTGGCGGCGGACAGCGGAATGATACGGACCCTGGAGGAGAGGAGTGGAATGGAAGCCCAGGATGTGCGGAAAATTGCAATTACTTTTGACGACGGACCGCATCCTTCTTACACAGCCCAGCTTCTGGACGGCCTGAAGCAGAGGGGAATCCATGCCACGTTTTTTGTCACGGGGGAACATGCGGAACTACATCCGGATATTATCAAAAGAATGGCGGACGAGGGGCATCTGATCGGCAATCATACATACAGCCACATCCAGCTGACCAGGAAGAACCGTGAAAAGTTCAGGGAGGAGCTGATTAAAACCAATGAGATCCTGAAGGAAATTACCGGGGAGGAGGTACAGTATGTGCGTCCTCCCTACGGAAGCTGGGACAAAAGTTTCGAAAAAGAGCTGAACATGTTTCCGGTGCTGTGGACCGTGGATCCCCTGGACTGGAGTTCCCGGAATGTGGGGCGTATTACGGAAAAGATCGTCAGCAAGACAGGGGAAAACGATATTATTCTGATGCACGATTATTATGACACATCAGTGACGGCGGCGCTGCAGGCCATTGACGAGCTGATGGAGGAGGGGTACACTTTCGTGACGGTGGAGGAGATTCTGTTTGACTGATTGACGGGTTTTATGGGGTATGATACAATGCAAGAAGTAATATCAACAAGAAATACAGACGAAATATAGAAAGGCAATTGCCGTTATGTCGAAACAGAATAGGAATTGTCAGGTCCCGACTTTTGAACAGCTCAAAGGTGCCGTGGCTGTTCCGGAACACTTTTAGGGAGAGAGGCATGAATTTTATAGCAAAAGAACCAATCAGGAAGGGATGGTCAGGAGATAAAAAATACTGTGTCACCGATGAGAACGGGAAACGGTTTATATTGTGTGTTTTCGACAGTTCACAGTATGACAGGAAACTGTCCGGATTTCAGATGATGAAGCAGGCGGTCTCTTCCGGCGTGCCCATGTGCCAGCCCATAGAATTTGGTGTCTGTGAAGAGGGCGGTTATTATATTTTGAGCTGGATTGAGGGAGAAGATGCCGAGCAGGTTATCTGTGACTGTTCTGACACGGAACAGTATGTATATGGTCTGGAAGCGGGACATATTCTTCGCAGGATTCATTCGCTTCCTGCCCCCGCCGGGCAGGAAGACTGGGAAATCCGTTTCAACCGCAAGATGGATCATAAAATCAGAATTTACGGACTCTGTCCCATAAAATACGAAAACGGACAGGCATTCATAGATTACATAAACGAAACCCGTCATTTGCTGAAGAACAGGCCGCAGGTGTATCAGCACGGAGATTATCATATCGGAAATATGATGATAGACCGAAACGGAAAACTTCAGATCATTGACTTTGACCGGTATGATTACGGAGATCCGTGGGAGGAGTTTAACCGCATCGTGTGGTGCGCCCAGAAGGCGCCTCTCTTTGCCTCCGGTATGGTAAACGGATATTTTGATGGTGATGTGCCGCCGGAGTTCTGGAAGCTGCTTGCACTTTATATTTCCAGCAATACACTTTCATCCGTCTCCTGGGCAATCCCGTTCGGACAGGACGAAGTGGACATAATGCTGGACCAGGTCAAAGATGTTCTGTCCTGGTACAATAATATGCGTCATCCTGTGCCCGCATGGTATTTCAAAGGATATTATCTGCAGTACATTGACGGGATTCCTTTCAAGCTGAAAAGTGCTTTTGATTTCAGCTTTCTGAAGGCGTATGGGACGGTGTTCAAGGTCTATGACGACCAGGATTCCGGAAACATCTGTTTCGGAACCGAAAAGGACGGGCAGCGTTATTTCGTCAAGTTTGCCGGTGCGTTTACCCAGCAATACAAAGGGGATTCGGCTGACGCCATCGCCAGATTAAAGGGAACCTGGCCGCTATACAGGGATCTGAAGCACAAATGTCTGATTGAATTTTTGGAAGCCAGGGAGATGGGAGGCGGATTTGCCATGGTGTTTAAGTGGGCTGACGGCGACTGTATGGGAAGAATGTACCCTGCGGCCCACCGCCGCTTTATGAATCTTCCCGTGGATGCCAGACTGACAGTTTTTCGTGACTTACTGGATTTCTTTGAATATGTTGCATCACAGAAATATGTTGCCATTGACTTTTATGACGGCAGTATTATGTATGACTTTGAAAATGGCCAGACCACGTTCTGTGACATTGACTTTTTCCGGAAACAGCCCTGTATTAATGATATGGGACGTATGTGGGGCAGTTCCCTCTTTCAGTCGCCGGAGGAATTTCAAGCGGGGGCAGCCATTGACGAGATAACGAATGTTTATACGATGGGTGCCACGGCGTTTGCACTTTTTGGCGGATATAACCGCACAAGGGACAAGTGGCAGCTTGGCGAAAGTCTCTTTGAGGTTGCCGCAAAAGCCGTGAGTGATGACAGACTTCAGCGGCAGCAGTCGATAAGACAGCTGAAAGATGAATGGGAAAATGCCTTGTAATGTAAGGTTCTGCACGCTGCGGATTCCGGCCTCATGCTGCGAAAATAAAAATTGTACAAAATATAAATTATATAGGAAGCCTGGATATAAGCTGTGAAAATCACGGCCTGTGTCCGGGCTTTTTTCGTGTCAGGATCATTCCAATGCCAAAAAGAGGGTACCTGCCTCTCTTTGCAGACTGCTTTGCCGGAAACTGTATAATAACTGTATTTTGACATATGCTATCCGCAGCGGGCTGCAGGGCACGGAAACGGAACATATGGAGGTACAAAATGGAGTCTGTCTGGGTAGAAAATACTGAAATCAGAAAAAGGGAACCGCTTCCGGGAGACATGAAAGTGCCGGTGGCTGTCATCGGTGCCGGACTGACAGGGATTCTGACCGCATATTATCTGAAGCAGGCAGGTATCCGGGCTGTTGTCCTGGAGTCAGACAGAATCGGGAGCGGACAGACAAAAAATACTACGGCAAAAATCACATCCCAGCATCAGCTGGTTTATGACCGGATGATCCGGATGTTTGGCCGCGGGATGGCAGGGCATTACGCCGCCGCAAATGAAGCCGCCATCGGGGAATATGAAAGGCTGATTCTGGAAAAAGGGATTGACTGCGATTTTGTCAGATGCCCGGCATGTCTGTATTCACGGACCGGTACAGAACAACTGGAACGGGAAGCGCGGGCAGCAGAGTCCCTGGGCATAAAAGCATCCTTCGGAACGGAATGCGAACTTCCGTTTCCGGTGGCCGGTGTGACAAGGTTTGAAGGCCAGGCAAGGTTTCATCCGCTGAAATTTCTGGCGAAAATGGCAGAAGAAGTGGAAGTGTACGAGCAGACCAGGGTACTGAGGGCAGAGGACAAAAGGGTGGAGACAGACAGGGGCTGTGTGACGGCGGAGCACATTGTATTTGCCGCGCATTTTCCCTTTGTCAATGTGCCCGGATATTATTTTGCCCGGATGTATCAGGAGAGAAGTTATGTGGTGGCATTGAAAGGGGCAGAAACACCGGAGGGCATGTATCTGGGGATAGACCGGGACGGACTTTCCTTCCGAAGCTGCGGGAATCTGCTGCTGCTTGGCGGCGGGCATCACCGGACGGGGCGTAAGAAAGAAAATGGAGAAGGCCGTTATGAGGCGCTTTCTGGCAAGGCAGGGGAAATCTATCCCGGATGCCATGAAGTGTTCCGGTGGTCGGCACAGGACTGTATGACATTGGACGGGCTGCCCTATATCGGGAGATTTTCCGGAAAAAAACCGGAATGGTATGTGGCCACGGGATTTGGAAAATGGGGCATGACCACGGCCATGGCTGGCGCACGTATTCTGACGGCACTGATTGGCGGGCAGGACTGTCCCGAGGCAGATATTTTCTCACCCCGGAGACATTTTACGGCACAGGCGGCGAAAGAACTGGCAGTGCATGGGGCTTGTACGATGAAAGGACTGGCAAAGCATCTTCTGCCTTCCGGAAAAGAAAAAATCATTCCCAATTGCCCCCATATGGGATGCCGGCTGGAATGGAATCCGGATGAAGAAAGCTACGACTGTCCCTGTCATGGATCAAGGTTTGACATGGAAGGACATCTCATAGATGGCCCGGCACAGACTGACTGCAGGAGACGGGACCTATGAGGACAGACAGGGCAAAGGGCAAAGATGGAGTCTGGGCATTGGCCGGAGCGGGCGGAAAGGAGCAGGGATGATTTTGGGAAAGAAGGGATTCTTCTATGGCTGGTATTTCAAATGCCAGTCCAATACACAGACTTTGGCAGTGATACCGGCGGTTCACCGGACCGGAAGGGAAAGGACCTGCTCCATACAGATTATTACTGAAAAGCAGTCATGGGCAGTCACATTTCCTGCACAGGCGTTTTGCCGGAAGGGAAAAACGATTTCCATTGGAAAGAATAGGTTTGGGGAGAGGGGAATCCGGCTGGCAATATCTGCGCAGGGGCTGAGTGCAAAAGGGTGGCTTGACTTTGGTTCTCTTTTTCCTTTGAAATACGATATCATGGGACCGTTTGCCCTTGTACCGTTTCTGGAATGCAGACACAGCATCTGGAGCATGAAGCACATGGTGCGCGGAACCGTGCAGATTAACGGGGAGGTATATTCCTTTGACCGGGCGCAGGGATATTGGGAAGGAGACAGGGGCAGGTCTTTTCCGGAGGAATATATCTGGACGCACTGCAGTTTCCCGGGAGGCGCGTTGATGCTGTCCGTTGCCCGCATTCCCCTGGCAGGTCTTTGCTTTCGGGGAGTCATCGGAATTGTGCTCCTGAATGGCAGGGAGTACAGACTGGCCACTTATCTGGGGGCAAAAGTGGTCAGGATTCGGGAGGGGCTGGTCAGGGTAATCCAGGGAAATCTGGAATTGGAGGCAGAGCTTCTGAAAGGAAATGAAAAGTCCCTAAAGGCGCCGGCAAAGGGAGATATGGTGAGAACAATTCATGAAAGCGCGGTCTGCAGGGCGCGCTTTCGGTTTCGCAGGGATAACAGTACGCTTCTGGCCTTTGAGACAGACAAAGCGTCTTTTGAGTATGAATATGAGGATTCTGATCCGGCGGTCTGCCGCTGAAACACTTTTCGGGATCTGTATCATTTTTTTCGTCTGCTTGACAAAGAAGTGCCGCGCTGATACAATTTTGTTGACATTACAAATGTTTCATCAATGTGCTGCCGGGCCAGTGGTCCCATGGTCCACTGAGGGTAAAAATGTCGGTAAAAAAATAAAGGAGAGATGAGAAAATGACACTTACACAAAAACGCGTGATGATTCTGTTGGCAGTTATCCTTGCGGGGGCGGTTCTGGGACGTCTGGCCGTAAGGGCGGTGATGAACCTTCTGCTGGGAGGCACATTGCTGGGAGGTAATTTTTTATGAATCCGGTCTTGGCAAAGAAAACGGTTGTGGAAAATACTGAAAAGAAAAACGAAAGAAAGCAAAAGAAGAGGGGAGCCGTTATGTGGGGATTTCTTTATGCGGGGGCATTTCTTGTGAGTTTTGTGGTATCGGCAGTGGTGAAGATGACCTATAATCCGCTGGGGGACAAATATACCGTGGCCTGGAATGATTCCGTGGGAAGGGTTTACAGAGACCTGGCCTATGGGGACGGTGAGGCTAACAAATTTGACCTCTATGTGCCTGCTGACAAAAGCAAAGAAAATTACGGGCTTGTGGTTTATCTGCACGCGGGGGGCTTTACCTCCGGTGATAAGAGCGGGGACGCGTCAATGCTGCAGTGGCTCTGTTCCAGAGGCTATGTGGCGGCCGGGATAAATTATACCTTGTCTGACCAGGAGCACCCGGACGCCAATGTGTACACGCAGTCCGTGGAAATCAGGGAGAGCATTCCGTCTGTGATTGACGAGGCAGAAAAACTGGGATACCATATCAATGAGATGGCGGTGTCGGGCGGTTCTGCAGGGCATTGTCTTGCCATGCTGTACGCATATCGCGATGCGGTGACATCCCCGGTACCGGTGAAGATGGTATTTGGGGCGGTTGGGCCCTCCTGCTTTTACCTGGAGGACTGGATCAACCTGGGCGCAGACCCGGAGGATCCCGTTGCCGTTGACCCGGACATGGATTACAGTCAAATGGCAGGCTTATTTTCTGTGATGGCAGGCAAAAAGATTACGGCAGATATGTTCGGGACCGGCGCATATCTGGAAGAAATGAAAGACATTTCCGCCGCGATGTGGATCAATGAAGATTCCGTTCCCACGGTATGCGCTTACGGTTCCTGGGATAAATTGCAGGCATTTGGCGCATCCCGGCGTCTGGCTGCGGCGCTGGAGGAGCATCATGTTCCCCATGAATACATAGTGTTTGAACACTCCGGGCATGGTCTGCAGAATGATACAAACAGGTTCAAAGAGTATATGGAAAAAGTTCTGGAATACCTGGACACTTATATGCCGGCAGATGGAAAATCCTTTTGATTCTTTTATAAACTATGACATACAGCTGTCGTACATACGATGGTATACTGTGAAAGTACTGAAACATACCGGCCGAAACATTTTGCGGGATTCCCGTGAAATATGACTTTATGCCCGGGCTGGAATATATAAAGTCAGTTTTGCCCGGTCTGGCCTGGTGCTTACAAGAAAAAAAGAAACGGAGGAACTGCCATGACTGATCCATATGTGAACTGTCCTGTATTTGAAAATGAAAACTACCTGATAAGGCTGATTATGCCTTCCGACGACCGGGATTTATTTCTTGTGTATTCCGACGAGAAGGCTGTGCCGTTTTTTAACAGCGATAACTGTAGCAGTGAGTTTCATTACACACAGCTGGAACATATGCAGGGTGCCATAGAATTCTGGCTGCAGGAATATCGGAGAAGGAGATTCGTGCGCTGGACGATTATTGACAAAAGGATTCCGCAGGCAGTGGGGACCATTGAATTATTTAACCGGCATGCGGGGGATTACTTTGACAACTGCGGACTGCTGCGGCTGGATCTGCGGAGTGATTATGAACATGAGGAAGAAATTCTGGAGATTTTGTCCATGATAATCCAGCCGGCGTTTGCCCTGTTTGACTGTGGCATGATCGCCACCAAGATTCCCGCCTTTGCCGGTGAACGGAAAAAGGCGGCAGAGCGGGCCGGATTTTCTTATTCGGAAGAAAAACTGACAGGGGGCGATGACCGGAAAGTTTATCAGGATTATTATGTAATGTTGAAATAATGTCGGAAAACAGTGTATTTTTAAATGTATTTCAGATCAATTCGGACAAATAAGCCCAGGTTTCCCTGATTTTTCCGGACGGAGGAAGATTTTAATGTACTTTTCCCGGAAAATCTTTTATAATAATGCGAAAGAGATTTTCCGGGTGTCCGGAATGGGAAGGATAGGGAGAAAACATGTGGGGACTGATTTTGGGTGGGCTGATCCTGGGTACGATTCTGGCTGTCTTATATCTTGCGGGCAGATTTGCCAGGTTCCGGGCGCTTCAAAGGGCCGCCAGGGGAAGAAAATGGGCCGGTTTCTGCCTGGGCCTTGTATGTGTGTCGGTGATTGCAGCCGGTATGTGGGCAGGCCTTGGCGCAATCAGCGCAGAACTGGGGATTCTGCATCTGGCCTTTGTCTGGCTGCTGTGCGATATTGTCTGCAGAATGGTGGAAAAAGGACGTGGGAAGAAGCTTGCGGGGTATTATGCAGGCTTTTTTGCGTTGGGAATTACAACAGTTTACCTGACCTGCGGCTGGTATTTGGCAAACCATGTCTGGCGGACCGGCTATGTCCTGGAAACGGAGAAGCCGGTGGGCAGTCTGCGCATCGTGCTGTTTGCGGATTCCCATGTGGGAAATACCTTCAGCGGGGAGGGATTTCTGAGATGGGTGGAGGACATGCAGGCGGAGCAGCCGGACATTGTGGTAATCACCGGAGACTATGTGGATGACGATACCATGAAGGAGGACATGGAGGCTGCCTGTGCGGCGCTGGGCACCCTGGAGACAACATATGGCGTATATTATGTTTTCGGGAATCATGACAAGGGCTATTACGGTCCGGAATACCGCGGCTACAACGGATGGGATCTGATAGCGGAACTGGAAAAAAACAATGTGACGGTGCTGCAGGACGAGACAGTGCTGCTGGGTGAGGGGTTCTGCCTGATCGGAAGGCAGGACCGGTCGGAATGGGGAAGGGCCTCCATGGAGGAACTGACAGCCGGCCTGGACCCGGACAAATACAGTATTGTCCTTGACCATCAGCCCCATGACTATGATGCCCAGGAGGCTGCGGGGGTGGATCTGGTGCTGTCGGGACACACCCACGGGGGCCAGCTGTTTCCTTTTCACCGCATGGGCCAGTGGCTGGGGCTGGACGATAAAAGCTACGGACTGGAAAAGAGGGGAAATACCGGTTTTATTGTCACCTCCGGCATTTCCGACTGGGCCATAAAGTTTAAGACCGGCTGCCGTTCCGAATATGTGGTCATTGATGTGCGGGAATGTGACTGACGGGCCGGCTGATACGGGCGTTTTCTCCCCTATTTCCATTTGTTTCCAAAATGACATGCCGCGGGTCCGGTGTTTTTATTGACATTTTCCGGGGAAATTGGTATGATAATAAGAAGTTTTCAGGAGAGAAGAGAGAGGTGGGCGAAAGGATGCAGAAAAAAGTATTCCAGTTGCTTGTAAACAATACGTCCGGTGTCCTGAGCAGGATTGCGGGCCTTTTTGCGAGAAGGGGCTATAATGTGGAAAGCATCACTGCGGGAGTCACATCGGATCCCAGGATTACACGCATTACCATTGTGGCGTCCGGAGACGACGAGATTCTGGAACAGATTGAGAAGCAGCTTTCAAAGCTGGAGGATGTGCGGAATATCAAGGAGTTAAAACCGGAAAAAAGTGTATACCGCGAACTGATCATGATCAAGGTCAGGGCAACGGCAGAACAGCGGCAGGGCATCATTGCGGTAGCCGACATTTTCCGTGCCAAGATTATCGATGTGGCACCTGAGAGCCTGATGATCGAGCTTACGGGCAACCAGCAGAAGATTGAGGCATTCATAGACCTGCTGGGCGGATACGAGATTCTGGAACAGGCCAGGACGGGAATTGCGGGTCTTGGCAGGGGGACGGAACCTGTGGTCAAATTTGATTAGCTCCAGGGAAAACCTGTCAGTTATAGAAATTTATCATGAAAAAACCAAACGGAGGAGAGGAAGATGGCAAAGATTTTTTATCAGGAAGACTGTAATTTATCCCTTTTGGAGGGAAAGACCATTGCAATTATCGGTTACGGCAGCCAGGGACATGCCCATGCGCTGAATCTGAAGGAGTCAGGCTGTCATGTTATTATCGGCCTGTATGAGGGATCCAAATCCTGGGACAAGGCGGTAAAGCAGGGATTTGAGGTTTTCACCGCGGCAGAGGCGGCAAAGCAGGCAGATATCATTATGATTCTGATCAATGACGAGAAACAGGCGGATCTGTACAAAAAGGATATCGAGCCCAATCTGGAGGCCGGAAATATGCTGATGTTTGCCCATGGTTTCAATATTCATTTCGGCTGTATCGTTCCTCCGGCGGACGTGGATGTGACCATGATCGCACCCAAGGGACCCGGACATACCGTGAGAAGCGAATACCAGGAAGGAAAAGGCGTTCCCTGCCTGATCGCGGTGGAGCAGGATGCCACCGGCAAGGCGCAGGATATGGCCCTGGCTTACGCCCTGGGAATCGGCGGCGCAAGGGCAGGCGTTCTGGAGACCACTTTCCGCACCGAGACAGAGACAGATCTTTTCGGTGAGCAGGCAGTTCTCTGCGGCGGCGTGTGCGCGCTGATGCAGGCAGGTTTTGAGACCCTTGTGGAGGCAGGATATGACGAGAGAAACGCTTATTTTGAGTGTATCCATGAGATGAAGCTGATTGTGGATCTGATCTATCAGAGCGGCTTTGCGGGAATGCGGTATTCCATTTCCAACACGGCAGAATACGGCGACTACATTACCGGACCCAAGGTGATTACCGAGGAAACCAAGAAGGCCATGAAGAAGATCTTAAGTGATATCCAGGATGGAACTTTCGCAAAGGAGTTCCTGCTTGACATGTCTCCCGCAGGACGCCAGGTTCACTTCAAGGCCATGAGAAAACTTGCGTCGGAGCACTCTTCGGAGAAGGTGGGTGAGGAAATCCGCAAGCTGTACAGCTGGAACAATGAGGACGACAAGCTGATCAATAATTAATATTGTACATGAAAATGAATAATGTATATGAAAACGGGACTGCCGCATGTGAAATGTGACAGTCCCGTTTTTTGAAATATGCCGTCAGGCTGAAAATCTGTTTGTTTATTTCTTTCCCAGCGCTGTTTTCTGGGAGACTTCCGTCTTGATTTCATAGCAGGCAAAAGCATTGTCCACAAGCTTTTGGTCCGGCCTGGGTGTGAAAAGACTCACCAGAGGGACAATAACCAGGCCTGCCAGCATTGCAATGGCGCCGCAGTTGATGGGAGACTGCATGATTTCCGGGAAGGAAGGGCGGAAAAAGATATTGGCGACCATCAATATGCTGCTGAACAGGAAACATGCCCAGCAGGAAGCTTTTGTAACCCGTTTGGAATATAGGGAATACAGGAAAGGCGCCAGGAAGGAGCCGGCAAGGGCGCCCCAGGACACTCCCATCAGCTGTGCGATAAAGGTTACGGAACTTTTATACTGGATCAGGGCCAGAATAGACGAAATTGCGATAAATACCACAATCAGTCCCCGCATACAAAGAACCTGCTTTTTCTCACTCATTTTCCGGAAAAAAAGTTCCTTCAGAAAATCAATGGTCAAAGTGGAACTGGACGCGATCACCAGGGAGGACAGGGTGGACATGGAGGCGGACAGCACCAGAATCACCACCAGGGAGATCAGCAGAGGGGACAGGCCTGACAGCATGGTGGGGATTATGGAATCGAAGCCATTGGCTGCCACATCAATCTGATCGGAAAAGAGTCTGCCGAATCCGCCAAGGAAATAGCTGCCCCCGGCTACTACCAGCGCAAACAGGGTGGAGATAATGGTTCCCTTTTTGATGGCTTCCTCATTTCGGATGGCATAGAATTTCTGTACCATCTGCGGCAGCCCCCAGGTGCCCAGGGAAGTCAGAATCACGACGAAGAGCAGGTTGAGAGGATCCGGGCCAAAGAAGGAGGAAAAGACGCCGGGAGTGGTGGCAACCGATTCGTCCGTGACTCTCGCCAGCTGATCCAGCGCCTCCATGAAACCTCCCTTGCCCTTCAGTACGGCGGCAATGATGGTGGTAATGCCCGCCAGCATGATGATGCCCTGGATAAAATCATTGATGGCGGTGGCCATATATCCGCCTGCGATGACATAGATGGCGGTCAGCACTGCCATCAGAATGATGCAGACGGAATAGTCGATGTCAAATGCCATTCCGAACAGTCTGGACAGCCCGTTGTAAAGGGAAGCGGTGTAAGGAATGAGAAAAATAAAAATAATGACGGAAGCGCCCACTTTCAGGGGACGGCTTCCGAAACGCTCCCCGAAGAACTGGGGCATGGTGGCAGAGTCCAGGTGCTGGGTCATAATCCGTGTCCTGCGTCCCAGCACCACCCAGGCCAGAAGGGAGCCGATGATGGCATTGCCGATTCCGGCCCAGGTGGCGGCGATACCGTATTTCCAGCCGAATTGACCGGCATATCCCACAAAGACTACCGCGGAGAAATAGGAAGTGCCATAGGCGAATGCAGTCAGCCAGGGCCCTACGGAACGGCCTCCCAGTACAAAGCCGTTGACATCAGTGGCGTGTTTGCGGCAGTAAAGTCCTATGGCGATCAGGACCGCAAAATAGATGATCAGTAGTAGTAGTTTCATATTGCCTCCTCATATGTGTTTTCTGGTGTGACGCACTGCAAGTTTAAAGTGCTAAAGTATTATAGCATATGATTACGGGAATTGTAAATAAAAATATAATATGACAAGGTAATTTTGTAACATTTGCATTTCCGGGCAAGATGATGCTTGAAAAGTGTGGGTAATATGATATAATAAGTCCATAATTATGGCGTGAAGACGGATACCGTTTGACACAAAGGAAGAACGGTGTCAACTACTGAATCCATGTGCGCTGGTGCGCACGAGATCATGGAATAAGGTATTATAAGTCCATAATTACGGTTTGAAGGGGCCGAATGGCCATGAATCCCATGATTGGATAGGGCAGACACAAAGGCAGATGCCCGGGGTTTGAGTACATCCGGTATGGAAATATCTGGCTGACGGGAATTATTTTGAAGGAGGAATCAAAATGGCAGAGAACAGGTTGATTGGCGATTATCCGGTAATCGGTATCCGCCCTACCATTGACGGCAGGAGGGGATATCTGAAAGTGAGGGAATCGCTGGAAGAGCAGACCATGAACATGGCCAGGGCTGCAGCGGCCCTTTTCCAGGAGAACTTACGTTACTCCAACGGAGAACCGGTAAAGGTCGTGATTGCGGATACCACCATCGGACGAGTGGGCGAGACGGCCGCATGTGCGGACAAGTTCCGCAAGGCAGGCGTGGACATTACCCTGACGGTTACACCTTGTTGGTGTTATGGGGCAGAGACCATGGACATGGATCCCAATACCATAAAGGGTGTCTGGGGATTTAACGGCACGGAGCGTCCGGGTGCGGTGTATCTGGCATCCGTACTGGCAACACATGCCCAGAAGGGGCTTCCCGCATTCGGTATATACGGACATGATGTACAGGAGGCAGACGACACTTCCATTCCTGAGGATGTGAAGGAAAAACTGCTCCGTTTCGGCCGGGCCGCAGTGGCAGTGGCCACTATGCGCGGAAAATCCTATCTGCAGATCGGTTCTATCTGCATGGGGATCGGCGGTTCCATCATGGATCCCGCATTCATTGAGGAATACCTTGGAATGCGCGTGGAATCCGTGGATGAGGTGGAGATTATCCGCCGCATGACAGAGGGCATTTATGACCAGAAGGAATATGAGAAGGCACTGGCCTGGGTGAAGACATATTGTAAGGAAGGGTTTGACAAGAATCCGGAAGCAGTTCAGAAGACCCGGGAACAGAAGGACCAGGATTGGGAATTCGTGGTCAAGATGATGTGTATCATCAAGGATTTGATGAACGGCAACAAGAACCTGCCGGAAGGACGGGAGGAGGAGATGGTGGGACATAATGCCATCGCCGCAGGCTTCCAGGGACAGAGACAGTGGACGGATTTCTATCCCAACTGTGATTTTCCGGAGGCAATGCTGAATACTTCCTTTGACTGGAACGGCGCAAGGGAGCCCTATATCCTGGCGACGGAGAACGATATTCTGAATGGTCTGGGAATGCTGTTTATGAAGCTTCTCACCAACCGGGCACAGATTTTTGCGGATGTGCGTACATACTGGAGCCCCGAGGCAGTGAAGAAAGCCACCGGCTATGAGCTGGAGGGCGTGGCAAAGGAGTCGGGCGGATTCATTCATCTGATCAATTCCGGCGCGGCCTGCCTGGATGCCAACGGCCAGGCGAAGGATGCCCAGGGTAATGGTGTGATGAAGCCCTGGTATGAAGTGACAGAGGAAGACCAGAAGGCGATTATGGAGGCAACCACCTGGAACGAAGCCGATTTCGGCTATTTCCGCGGCGGCGGATATTCTTCCCGTTTTGTGACAGAGGCAGAGATGCCCGCTACCATGATCCGTCTGAATTTGGTGAAAGGCCTTGGCCCTGTTCTGCAGATTGCCGAGGGCTGGACCATTCATCTGCCTGAGAATGTGACAGATGTATTGTGGAAGCGCACGGATTATACCTGGCCCTGTACCTGGTTTGCACCCAGGACTACCGGAAAGGGCGCGTTTGCCACTGCCTATGATGTGATGAACAACTGGGGGGCAAACCATGGCGCCATCAGCTACGGGCATATCGGTGCGGATCTGATCACCATGTGTTCCATGCTCCGTATTCCGGTATGCATGCACAATGTGGATGAGGACAAGATTTTCCGCCCCGCTGCATGGAATGCATTCGGTATGGATAAGGAAGGGCAGGATTACCGCGCCTGTGCGGCATACGGCCCGCTTTACAAATAAAATCTGATTTCCGAAAGGGACTGCCGTGCGTGAAGGTACGGCAGTTCTTTTCTATGCGCACGGGCGCATATGGAAAATTGATGCTGACGCAACATGCGCCCGGCGCGGCGAGTAGTGGAAAAAAGCATTCCCCTAGCCGATTGCGCACGGGCGCACATGGAAAATTGATGCTGACGCAACATGCGCCCGGCGCGGCGAGTAGTGGAAAAGAGCATTCCCCTAGCCGATTGCGCACTGGCGCACATGGAAAACTGATGCTGACGCAATATGCGTTCGCGCGCCACAAATGTCACTTGGGGACTACCCATCCCGGCGTTTTTAGTGTATAATGGACATGAGTTGTTTTGAGTGCGGAACAAAATGAAGGAGGGAACAGCAATGTTAATTGGAGGAATCGAGGCCGGCGGCACAAAAATGGTCTGTGCCGTAGGGGATGAAAACGGAGTGATCAGGGACAGGGTTTCTTTTCCCACCAGACAGCCGAAAGAGACTTTTGCGGATATGATCGGTTATTATAAGCAGTGGGACATTGAGGCGCTGGGGGTAGGCTGTTTTGGACCGCTGGATTTAAACAGAAATTCGAAGACATACGGGCATATTACCAAGACACCCAAGGCCGGCTGGGAATACTGTGATGTAGTGGGAACATTGAAGAATGCCCTGAATGTGCCGGTGGGTTTTGACACGGACGTGAACGGCGCGGTGCTGGGCGAAGTAACCTGGGGAGCCGCCAAAGGGGCGGACAGCGCTATTTATGTGACGGTGGGCACCGGAGTGGGAGTGGGTGTCTATGTGAACGGAGGACTTCTGCACGGCCTGGTTCATCCGGAAGGCGGACATATTCTGCTGGAAAGGCATCCTGACGATTCTTTCAAGGGAAAATGTCCCTTCCATGGAAACTGTATGGAGGGTCTGGCGTCGGGGCCGGCCATAGAAGAGCGCTGGGGCAAAAAGGGAATTGAGCTGACGGACAGGAAGGAAGTCTGGGAACTGGAGGCTTATTACATTGCCCAGGCCCTGATGGACTATATTGTGGCATATTCCCCCCAGAAGATTATCCTGTGGGGCGGGGTGATGCACCAGGAGAAGCTGTTCCCCATGGTGAGGAAGGAAGTGCAGCGCCTGCTGAACGGATATGTGGCGCACAGCATGATTCTGGAATCCATAGATGACTATATCGTTCCTCCTGCGCTGGGAGAAGACCCGGGAATTATGGGCGCTATCAGGCTGGGGCTGGACGCGCTGGGGTAAAGCGGAAAGTGTAAAGGAACCGGTTGCGGGGAGCGCTTGGCGAATCCTGTAATCGCCGGACGGCGCTAAGCGCGCGTTTTTATCAGGCCGGCAGTGAGACATGGGAAAGTGGCCGGAAAGGCCCGGACCCGCCGGCAGAAATCATAATTTGCGGAGGAAGGAAAGCAATGCAGGAAAAAAAGGAACTGATTTTTTTAGATCCCGTATGTATGCACAATATCTGGGGTGGCAGGAAATTAAGGGAAGAATTCGGCTATCCCGTGGAAGGAAATGACATCGGGGAATGCTGGGGAATTTCCGCCCATCCGGAAGGAGACGGGGTGGTACGGGACGGAATCTGGCAGGGGAAAAAGCTGTCCGAGATATGGGAAGGGCATCCGGAGGTATTCGGAAACCTGCAGTATGACAGATATCCCCTGCTGACCAAAATCATCGATGCCCAGGACGACCTGAGTATACAGGTTCATCCGGATGACGCTTATGCCAGGGAAAAAGAAAACGGGAGCCTGGGTAAAACCGAGTGCTGGTACATTATGGACTGCAGGGAGAACGCAACCCTTGTGATCGGCCACAATGCCGGGTCGGAAGCGGAATTAAAGGAAATGGTCTCGGAGGGAAAATGGCAGGAACTGATCCGTGAGATTCCCATTCAGAAAGGGGATTTTATCCAGATTGACCCGGGAACCGTACATGCCATCAAGGCAGATACCCTGATTCTGGAGACACAGCAGAACAGCGCCATTACGTACAGGCTTTATGATTACGGGCGCCTGCAGAACGGAAAGAGCCGTGAGCTTCACATTGACAAGAGCCTGGATGTGATCACGGTACCCGCCAGGAACCCGGAGGAGTGTGTAAAGTCCGTCAACGGGCTGCCGGAAAACACATTGAACCAGCTTTATTCTTGTGAGAAATACAGTATATTTAAGATAGATGTAAACGGAAAGGCGTCATTTGAGCAGAAATATCCTTTTCTGGCGGCATCCGTGCTGGAAGGAGAAGGCAATGTGGCAGGAAGACAGGTGCACAAGGGCGATCACTTCATCATTCCCTGCGGATATGGGACGGTGGAGATGAGCGGCGGCATGAGTCTGATTTTGTCCACGGTAGATTCCCGGGGAGCCTGTTAAAGGACGGAAGAAGTGAGAAGGAAATCTCCGTGAAGTAAATGGAAAAGTGACAGGAGTAAGCGTAAAATGTGACGGAAAACCGGCTGTCTGACAGGGGACAGCCGGTTTATAAGTGCACAGCCCCGTGCAGAGGATATGCCGCCAGGCGACGCAGGGGGCGCAATCGATTCTCGTCTGAGGAAAGGAGCAGGAATGGGTACATTTCGCTATGCAATACTGGGAGCCGCTAAAATAGGGGCAAAGTTCTGTCAGGCAGTGTCCCTGGCACATGACTGTGAGGTCTGCGCGGTGGCAAGCAAGAGTCTGGAGAGGGCGGAGGAGTTCGCACGGAAAAACGGTGTCAGTCATTATTACGGAAGTTACGAGGAGATGCTCCGGGAGGAAAAGCCGGACTGCGCCTATATCGCAGTGACGCCCCATGACCATTACCGGCTGGCAGTGATGTGTGTGGAAATGGGGATTCCGGTGCTGTGTGAAAAGGCAATGTTTCAGGATAGCGCGGAAGCGGAAAGCCTGTATGCCGCGGCAAAGGAAAAGAATGTCTTTGTCATGGAGGCTATGTGGAGCCGTTTTCTGCCTCCGGTGAAACAGGTAAAATCCTGGGTGGAAGAAGGAAGGATCGGAATTCCCCAGATTGCCCGGATGGCCATCGGATTCCGGGCGCCGGAAGGCGCGGAGAACCGTTATTTTAATCCCCGGCTGGGGGGCGGGGCAGCAAAAGACATTACGGTCTATGCCTACGAGATCACAACCTTCATCCTGAATCAGGAGATCCGGAACATGGCGGTTTCCGCATCCTGGGGGGAGACGGGAGTTGACACAAACAATCACATTTCCATAGACTTTACGGATACCCTGGCCGACCTGGCCACCAGTTTTGTGACAAATATGGAGGACCGGCTGGAATTGTATGGAAAAGAAGGCAGGATTATTCTGCCGGGGCCGCATCATTCTTCGGAATGCTTCCTGTATGACAATGGAGGAAATCTGGTGGAGCACTTCGTGGATACGGAAACGAAAAACGGTTTTGTCTATGAGATTGAGGAGGCTGTCCGCTGTATCAGGGAGGGGAAACTGGAGAGTCCGGTGATTCCCTGGAAGGATACCCTGGACTGCGCCAGACTGTTTGACAGGATTGCCGCCACAAAGGAACAGGGCTGATTTTCATATTTGATCATTTCGGGCGGCTGTGCTATGATGTAGTTTATATATTTTAGGGAAAAGGATGGTTGAAGCATATGGGAATGACAATGACACAGAAGATTCTCGCCGCGGCTGCGGGACTGGAAAAAGTGGAAGCCGGACAGCTGATTGAGGCTGATCTTGACCTGGTGCTTGGCAATGATATCACAAGCCCGGTGGCCATAAAAGAGATGGAAAAGATTCAGGCAGAGGGGGTATTTGACAAGGATAAGATCGCCCTGGTGCCGGATCATTTCGTACCCAACAAAGATATAAAATCTGCGGAACATTGTAAGTGTGTCCGTGAATTTGCACGGAAAAATGAGATTACCAATTATTTTGAAGTGGGAGAGATGGGGATCGAGCACGCGCTGCTTCCGGAGAAAGGCCTTACCGTGGCCGGGGACGTGATTATCGGCGCGGACTCCCATACCTGCACCTATGGCGCGCTGGGGGCATTTTCCACGGGTGTGGGAAGCACGGACATGGCCGCCGGCATGGCTACGGGAAAGGCGTGGTTCAAAGTGCCCGCCGCCATTAAATTTATACTCACGGGAAAGCCTGCAAAATGGGTCAGCGGCAAGGATGTGATTTTACATATTATCGGAATGATCGGCGTGGACGGAGCCCTGTACAAATCCATGGAATTTGTGGGAGATGGCATTGGGAATCTTTCCATGGATGACCGTTTTACCATTGCCAACATGGCTATCGAAGCCGGCGGAAAGAACGGTATTTTTCCCGTGGACGAAGCGGTGGAGAAATATATAAAAGAACATTCCTCCAAAAGCTACAGGATCTACGAGGCGGATGAGGACGCGGTATATGATGCGGAGTACACCATCGACTTAAGCGCCCTGCGCCCTACGGTGGCATTTCCGCATTTGCCCGAGAATACCCATACCATTGATGAGATACGGCAGATGGAGCCCATCACCGTGGACCAGGTGGTCATCGGATCCTGCACCAACGGGCGCCTGGATGATCTGAGGACTGCCGCCCAAGTCCTGAAGGGCAGGCATGTGGCAAAGGGAATGCGCTGTATCGTGATTCCGGCTACCCAGGCCATTTATATGCAGGCCATGGAAGAGGGACTGTTGAAGACTTTCATTGAGGCGGGCGCCGTTGTCAGCACGCCCACCTGCGGACCCTGCCTGGGAGGTTATATGGGGATTCTGGCAGAGGGAGAACGCTGTGTATCCACCACAAACCGCAATTTTGTGGGACGTATGGGGCATGTGAGTTCCGAAATTTACCTGGCAAGTCCGGCAGTGGCAGCAGCCAGTGCGGTTGCGGGTGTGATTGCCGCCCCGGATACGCTGTAATTTCCGGCGAAGGCACGGGCACCGGGGCCCGAAAACGGTGCAAAGGGGCGGTGTGAAAATAAGCAGTGAGAAAACAGGCAGTAAAAAATGGAAGGAGGAGAATTCCCGGGGCGTTTTGACGCAATACCGTAAAAACGGTATTTCCGTAAGGGGCGCCGGGAAAAAGGGAAAATGAACGCAAAAGGAACAGTGTTTAAATATGGCGATAATGTGGATACGGATGTGATTATTCCCGCAAGATACCTGAATACTTCGGATCCTGCGGAACTGGCGCTTCACTGTATGGAAGACATTGACAGTGAATTTATCAAAAAGGTGCGCAAGGGCGATATCATTGTGGCAGAGAAAAACTTCGGCTGCGGTTCCTCCAGGGAGCATGCACCCATTGCCATCAAGGCGGCAGGTGTCAGCTGCGTGATCGCGGAGACTTTCGCAAGAATTTTTTATAGGAATGCCATCAATATCGGACTGCCCATCATTGAGTGCCCGGAAGCGGCCAGGGGAATCGGGGCAGGAGATGAGGTGGAAGTGGACTTTGACTCCGGCGTGATCAGGAATGTAACCCGGGGAACAAGCTTTCAGGGACAGGCTTTTCCGGAGTTTATGCAGAGAATTATCGCATCCGAAGGCCTGATTAATTACATTAACCGCAAATAAGCAAAAGCAGCAAACTCCCGGCGGGGCTGCGGGTGGGGAAAGCATACGATAGGTGTTATGGTGGAAAAGCAATCTTCTAAAAAATATGAAATAGACATGTGCAATGGTCCCCTTCTGGGGAAAATTCTGGTATTTTATGTACCGCTGATGCTGTCGGGAATCCTGCAGCTTTTGTTCAATGCGGCAGACATTGTGGTGGTGGGCCGTTTTGCCGGAAACGAGGCCCTGGCGGCGGTGGGTTCCACCGGCTCCCTGACAAACCTGATTGTCAATCTCTTTATCGGCCTGTCCGTAGGTGCAAATGTGCTTGTGGCCAGATTCTACGGGGCCGGCCAGGAAGGGGAACTGAAGGAGATGGTGCAGACCGCCGTTGCCACTGCCGTGGCGGGAGGCGTCATCCTGGTTTTCCTGGGATTCTTTGTCTCCGGGCCGGCGCTGAGGCTCATGGGCACCCCGGATGACGTGATTTCCCATTCCGTTCTGTATATGCGGATTTATTTCTGCGGAATGCCGTTTATGATGGTATACAATTTCGGAAGCGCCGTCCTGCGGGCGGTGGGGGATACCAGAAGGCCTCTTTACTATCTTCTGGCTGCAGGTGTGGTCAATGTGCTGCTGAACTTGTTTTTTGTGATTACGCTTTCCATGGGTGTGGCGGGTGTTGCCGCAGCCACCGTGATTTCCCAGGCCATATCGGCCGGACTGATCGTGAGATGCCTGATTCTCACGGACAGCGCCTACCGTCTGGAACTGAAGGGAATCCGGATTGCCGGGGACAAGCTGGTGAAAATGGTCCAGATCGGCATTCCGGCGGGGATGCAGGGAGCGCTTTTTTCCATCTCCAATGTACTGATCCAGTCTTCGGTCAACAGTTTCGGGTCCGTGGCCATGGCGGGAAATACGGCGGGCAGCAATATAGAAGGATTCGTGTACACTGCCATGAACGCGTTCCATCAGGCAGCCATCAGTTTCTGCGGGCAGAACTACGGCGCACGGAAATATAAGCGGATGGGAAAGGTGCTGCTGATCTGCGAACTGCTGGTGGTGGCTGTGGGGGCACTCATGGGAAATGCGGTGTATTTTGGCGGAGGGACGCTTCTGAGGCTGTATTCCACGGATGCGGAGGTGATACGGTACGGCATCCTGCGGATGGGATATATTTGTACCCTCTATTTTCTGTGCGGCATGATGGATGTGGCAGTGGGCGTCCTGCGGGGGATGGGATATGCCATAATGCCCATGCTGGTTTCCCTGACGGGGGCCTGCCTGCTGCGGGTGGTGTGGATTTATACCGTGTTTCAGGAATACCATACCCTGGAATGCCTGTATCTTTCCTATCCCATCAGCTGGGGACTGACGTTTGCGGTACATATGGTGTGCTTTGCCATTGTATACAGGAGACTGCTGAAAAGGGACCCCGGAATTGAGTGAGGAGAGATTCCATGATAGCGTATGTAAAAGGAAAAGTGGAAGATATTGCAGAAGACAATGTGGTAATTGAAGTGGGCGGTATCGGATATAATGTGAAAATATCCGCAGATACGGCGGCCAGGCTTCCCGGTACCGGGGAGATGGCAAAACTGTACACATACACAAATGTACGGGAGGATGCCATACAGCTGTTCGGTTTTCTGACAAAAAGTGATCTGGAAATCTTCCGGAAATGCATCACGGTAAGCGGCATCGGTCCCAAGGGGGCCCTGGCGATTCTTTCCGTGCTGGATGCGGATTCCCTTCGGTTTGCCATTATGTCGGGAGACGTGAAGGCCATATCCAGGGCTCCGGGCATCGGCCCAAGGACGGCAGAAAGACTGATTCTGGAGTTAAAAGACAAAATCAGGATAGATGATACCCTGATAGACAAAGAGATAGAGAGTTTGCGGGGGAAAGGCGGGGAAGCGGCCGGAAGTTCCCAGAAGAAGGAAGCCGTGGAGGCTCTTGTGTCCCTGGGCTACGGCCAGGCGGAAGCGGCAAAGGCGGTCAGTGCCATAGAGGGAATTGAGGCCATGGATTCCGGGGATGTGCTGAAAGCGGCCCTGAAGAATCTGTTCTGAGCCTGCGGAATGTTCCCGGCTGTAAATGATTCCTTCCGGGGAAGGCGGGAGAAGCCCCGGGCTTTCCCATATGAATATGGACAGGAGGTGTCCGGAAGCGGACGGTAAACAAGGATGGCCAGGAGAATGATAGAGACAAACATCACCGAGGAGGACATCAAAATAGAAGGCTCCCTGCGTCCCCAGAAACTGGATGACTACATTGGCCAGTCAAAGGTGAAGGAAAGCCTGAAGATTTCCATAGAAGCCGCCAGGATGAGAAAGGATGAGGCGCTGGACCATGTGCTTTTCTACGGGCCGCCGGGACTGGGAAAGACCACTCTTGCGGGGATAATCGCAAATGAGATGGGGGTGCATCTGAAAGTGACCAGCGGGCCTGCCATCGAAAAGCCCGGGGAAATGGCGGCCATTCTCAACAATCTGGAGGATGGGGATCTGCTGTTTGTGGACGAGATTCACCGGCTGAACCGGCAGGTGGAGGAAGTACTGTATCCGGCCATGGAGGATTTCTGCATTGACATCATGATCGGGAAGGGTTCCACGGCCCGCTCCGTGCGTCTGGACCTGCCCAGGTTTACGCTGGTGGGCGCCACCACCAGGGCGGGACTGCTGACTGCGCCCCTGCGGGACCGTTTCGGCATGATCCACCATCTGGAATTTTATACGGTGGAGGAACTGCAGATGATTGTGCTTCATTCCGCCGGAATCCTGAATGTGGAAATAGAGCCGGGCGGGGCCATGGAGATGGCGCGGCGCAGCCGGGGGACGCCCAGGCTGGCAAATCGCATTCTGAAAAGAGTGAGGGATTTTGCGCTGGTCAAATATGATGGAATCATCACGGAAAAAGTGGCGAGAACCGCACTTGACCTGATGGATGTGGACAAACTGGGGCTGGACCACATTGACCGCAGTATCCTTCTGACTATGATTGAGAAATTTGAAGGCAGGCCTGTGGGACTGGACACACTTGCCGCGGCCATCGGGGAAGACGCCGGCACCATAGAGGATGTGTATGAGCCGTACCTGATTAAATGCGGTCTGCTGAACCGCACACCCAGGGGGCGGGTGGCCACGGAGATGGCGTACCGGCATCTGGACTGCGGAATATTTCCACAGAAATGATTGCTTTTTTCCATATCTTTCTGTATAATGTGTTTATTCCCGCGAGCAATGAGGAAAATAGCCATACAGGCATGCGAATTTTAATTGGCATGCGAATTTTAATTGGCATGCGAATTTTAATTGGCATGCGAATGCCGTGGGACTCTGATACCAATGCGTCCAAAGGACATGTTCCGGGAAGCGGAAGCGCTGCGGACTGTTTTTTGGATAGCCGGGATTGAAAGCCCGGCGGCGCGGAATCCCGCAGGCGGGGTTCGCATTTATGAAAGGAATACAAGGAGTGAAAGAATATCTGGAAAAATACCGCAGCCGTATTCTGCTGACAGGGCTGTTTGTATTTTTGCTCCATGGTGCAAACCTGAATTCGGACATCATAGGAATTGACACGGAAGATTTGCTTCATTTGCAGGGAGATTTTTTCGGCGGCTGGCTGCGCACGGGCAGGCAGGGGCTTGTATTTCTGAAAGTCTTTTTTGGCAATGTGACATTTAACCCATATTTTACGGGGATCCTTACCCTGATTCTGTTTACGGCGGCAGTGGCTGCCTTCTTTGGGCTGTGGGAGGGGACCGGAGGGAGGACAAAAGGCCGGGCCTGGATATGCGGCAGTCTTCTGTGGATATCCCATCCGGTTCTGGCAGAGCAGTTTTATTTTTCCCTGCAGAGTATGGAAATTTGTCTTGCTGTCTTTCTGACGGCTTCGGCGCTGTATTTGTCTTACCGCGGCAGCGGAAAATACAGGCTGCTTTCCGGAGCCGGAAGCGTATGTCTGCTGGTTCTGACATTTTCCTGTTATCAGACTTTCGTGGTATTATATATTTTCGGAGCGGTTTCTCTGCTGTTGCTGCAGGCTCTGAGGGAGGTTTCTGAGGGGAAGGCCGTAAAAGGAAGCAGCCTGATGAAAAGGGCGGTTCCCTACGGTCTTATCTTTGCGGCGGCATTTCTAATAAATACCCTGATTACAAACTTGTTTTTCAGCACTTCCGGTTATCTGGGAAACCAGATTTACTGGGGGAAGGCCAGTGTGAAGGACTGTCTTCATGCCATTGTCAGACATGTGGTGAGGGCCTTCACCGGTTCGGATTCCGTTTTTTACAATGCGGGACTGGGAGCGCTGGCGATTTTCTGTTTTGTTTTGCTCATCCTGTTTCTCCGTTCCAGGGCGGGAGCGGGAAGGACATGTGTTATCCTGTTCTTTTATCTGGCCGTGCTGGGGACGCCGTTTCTGATGACATTGATACTGGGGGGCCAGCCGGCAGTGCGCTCCCAGCTGGTTCTGCCGGCGCTGACCGGTTTCCTGGGATACCTGGGCGTCAGTCTCACAAGGGTGGTGAATCAGCAGCCATTGGCTCCGGCAGATCCGGCCGTACCGGAAGCGGGTGCAAAGGGGCAGGGTACATGGCAGACAAAAATACTTTCGGGCTGTGCCGTGGTGATCTGCCTGGCAGGCGGCATAAGCCAGGCGAAGGTGACGGAAGGACTGTATTACACGGACCGCTGCCGGTATGAACAGGACGCTGCCCTGGGAAGGGAGATCATTGCCAGGATCGGGCAGCTGGGAGAAGCGGGAGAGGGTCTTCCGCTGGTCGTTGTGGGAGGAAAAGAATTTACGCCTAACAATGCATGTGTGACCGGGGAAGTGACAGGCAGGTCATTTTTCAATTACGACAGGGATGTGGAGCCGGAATATTACTGGAATACAAGGCGGGTTGTGGGATTTCTGCACACGCTGGGGGCAGACTATGAGCAGGTGCCCGAAGAGCAGGTCTGGGAAGCCGCCGTGTACAGTGAGGACATGCCGGTGTGGCCCGCGGAGGGCAGTGTCCGGGCCATGGAAGGGATGGTTATCGTGAAGCTGAGCGGGGACTGAAAGACAGGATGAGTGGAGCAGGCAGAACGGGACTGCCGGAAGGAGGAAAGTATGGACGGGGTATTTGAAAAGCTTCAGAACTGTTACGGGAACGTGAGAGGAAAGACGGATTTTGTGCCCAGGGCAGGAATCGTGCTGGGATCCGGCCTGGGGGATTACGCAGACTCCATCAGGGTGGAGTATGAGCTGCCCTATGGTGAAATTGAGGGATTTCCGGTGTCCACGGTGCCGGGCCATGAGGGGAAATTTATATTCGGATATGTAGGCCATGTGCCGGTGGCATGCATGAAAGGCCGTGTACATTATTATGAGGGCTATCCCATCAGCGATGTGGTGCTTCCCATAAGGCTTCTGAAACTGATGGGGGCAGAGATACTGTTTCTGACCAATGCGGCGGGGGGCGTGAACACTTCTTTCCATGCAGGGGACCTGATGATGATAAAGGATCATATTTCGGTGTTTGCACCCAATCCGCTGGTGGGTCCGAATCAGGACAGTCTGGGAACCCGCTTTCCGGATATGAGCCATGTGTATGACCGGGAGCTGCAGAAACTGATTTTAAGAAAAGCAAAGGAAAACCATATTTTCCTGCAGGAGGGTGTGTATGCCCAGCTGACGGGTCCTTCCTATGAATCGCCCGCGGAGATCCGCATGCTGCGTATGATGGGATGTGACGCGGTGGGTATGAGCACCGTGGCCGAGGCCATTGCGGCCAATCACATGGGCATGAGAATCTGCGGAATATCGTGCATCAGCAATCTGGCTGCCGGTATGACACCCGAGCCGTTAAGCCATAAGGAGGTACAGCTGGCGGCAGACATGGCGGCTCCTAATTTTAAAAAGCTGGTGACGGAAGTCTGCAAAGAATTTCCTGTGGATTGAAAATTTTCAATCCCTGCCATGCACGGAAAGCTGTGCGGAAATGGGGTAAGATATGGACGAAAATCAGAAAAAGAAGCTGTTGATGGAAGCCCTGGAGGCCAGGGCAATGGCATATACCCCTTATTCCCATTATACGGTGGGGGCGGCGCTCCTGACCGCGGAAGGGGAGATTTACAGGGGAGGAAACATTGAAAATGCCTCCTACGGCGCTACAAACTGTGCGGAGAGGACAGCCGTCTTCAAGGCGGTCAGCGAGGGCAGACGGGATTTCCTCGCCATAGCCATTGCGGGTGGAATGGAGGGACAGGAGCCTGCGGATTATGCGTATCCCTGCGGTATCTGCAGACAGGTGCTGCGGGAATTTGCCGGAAAAGACTTTCGGGTGCTGGTTGTGAGAAGTATTTCCGATTATCGGGAATACACCCTGGAAGAACTGCTGCCACATGGATTTGGAGGTGAGTCCATTCAATGAATATCAGACTTTACAATGCCAGGATCCTGACCATGGTCCGGGGCAGAAATGTGTTCCGGGGGGAGATATGGATCAAAAACGACAGGATTGTCTCCGTGAGGGAATCAGGGGGACCGCCCCTGAAACCGGGCCAGGATTATCCGAAAATCCACTGGGATATCGAAATGGACTGCGGGGACAATCTGCTGATGCCGGGCTTTAAAAATGCCCATACCCATTCTGCCATGACGTTTCTGCGTTCTTTTGCGGATGATGTGGAACTGAAGATATGGCTGGAAGAAAAGGTGTTTCCCATGGAGGCGAAGCTTTCCTGGGACGATATTTACCATCTTTGCAGACTTGCCGTGCTGGAATACCTTACCTCCGGCATCACCTCTGTCTTTGACATGTACCTGATGCCGGACGCGGCGGCTGAGGCCTGCATGGATACGGGGATGCGCTGTGTGCTGACCAGCGGCCTGAACCGCTTCACCTCTTCCGTGGAACAGCAGGAAGCGGAATATCTCAAATGGAACAGCAGGAGTCCGCTGGTCAGCTACTGCCTGGGATTTCACTCGGAATATACCTGCTCCAAAGAACTGCTGCAGGGAGTGGCGGGGCTGGCACATAAGTTCAGGGCGCCGGTGTACACCCATTTGGCGGAGACGGAAAAGGAAGTGCGGGAGTGTCTGGACCGATACGGCATGACGCCGGCAGTGTTTCTGGAAAGCATGGGTGTGTTTGATTTCGGCGGCGGCGGATATCACTGTGTGCATATGACAAGGGAGGATATGGAGGTATTTGGCAGGCATAAAATGCATGTGGTGACGAATCCGGCCTCCAATCTGAAACTTGCCAGCGGGATAGCGCCCATCGCGGAATATCGGCACAGGGGGATCCCCGTAGCCATCGGCACGGATGGCCCCGCCAGCAATAATTGTCTGGACATGTTCCGGGAAATGTTTCTGGTTAGTGGTCTTAGCAAGGTCCGGGAGAAAAATGCTTCCAGCCTGGACGCGGAGGAAGTGCTGCGCATGGCCACGGTGGAAGGCGCCAGAGCCATGGGGCTGGCAGACGCGGACATTCTTGCGCCGGGAAAACTGGCGGACCTGATCCTGATTGACCTGCACCAGCCCAATATGCAGCCGGTTCACAATATTCCCAAAAACCTGGTGTACAGCGGCAGCAAATCCAATGTCCGCATGACCATGGTCGGGGGCCGCATCCTTTACCGGAACGGGGAGTTCAATGTAGGGGAAAGCGCGGAGGGTATTTACGCAAAATGCGACAGGATTGTAAACCGTATTCTGAATACGTGATTTTGACGAAGGTTTCTGCCGGGTCCCGGAACCGGCCCACAGCAGAAAAAAACGTCGGAATACCGTACAAAAGATTACGATTTATAATAAATTCTCTAATCAAATCTACATAGGAGGGAGAACAAATGTTAGAGAAACTATTTAAACTCAAGGAAAACAAGACCACGGTGAGGACGGAGATCGTCGCAGGACTTACCACGTTCATGACGATGGCTTACATCATCGCCCTGAATCCCAATCTGCTGACCGGTTTCGGCGCGGAGGGGATGGAACTGTGGAACGGTGTTTTCATGGCAACCTGTATTGCATCGGCCATCGGTATGTTTGTGATGGCGTTTGCGGCCAACAAGCCCTTTGCCATGGCGCCCGGTATGGGTCTCAACAGCTTTTTTGCAATTGTTGTGGCAAATATCGTGAGCATCACCGGACTGACCTACCTGGAATCTTTCCAGGCGGCTCTGTGCATCATCCTTGTGGAAGGCATTGTCTTTATTCTGCTTTCCATATTCAATGTGCGTGAGCAGATTGTGGATGCCATTCCCCTGGGAGTGCGTCTGGGGATTGCGCCTGCCATCGGCATGATGCTTATGAATATCGGCATCGGCTCCAATGCGGGCGTGTATTCCGAGACCGGCGGGCCGTTCTATGTGATGAAGGATTTCTTTGGTTCCCTGACGGCCGGTCTGGCAAAGACCACCATGGGTTCCGGCTATGCCCAGATGGTGCTCACGGTGGTCACCATGTTCGTAGGGCTGTTTGTGATCGTCATCCTGGCCCAGAAGAAGGTGAAGGGTGCGGTAATCCTGGGAATGCTGGGCGCCAGTGTTGTCTACTGGGCAGGGGAGGCAATTTTCCTGCAGATCAATCCTTTTGCATCCCTGGCATCCGCTTCTTTCCTGCCGCCGGTAAAAGATATGGCTGCAACCACGCTGTTTAAATTCAATTTCAGCGGATTTGCACAGATCGGCTGGTTTACCGTGGTGACCCTGATTGTCACATTCTGTATCATCGATATGTTTGACACCATCGGCACTTTGGTAGGTACCGCAAGCCGTGCGGGAATGCTTGACAAGGACGGCAAGATGCCCCAGATGAAGGAAGCCCTTCTGGCAGACGCCGTGGGTACGGTTGTGGGTTCCGCCACAGGTACCTCCACAGTCACCACTTTCGTGGAATCTGCCTCCGGCGTGGAAGCAGGCGGACGTACCGGCCTGACTGCACTGACCACAGGCATTGTGTTCCTGGCATGTATGTTTATTGCGCCCATTGCGGCCATCATTCCGGCGGCAGCAACTTCGTCAGCCCTGATCTATGTGGGCGTGCTGATGCTGACAGGACTGAAAAACGTACATTTTGATGATTTGTGCGAGACAGTTCCCGTGGCGCTGATGCTGATTGCCATGCCCATTTCCGGTTCCATAGGACATGCCATCGGTATCGGACTGATTACCTATACCATTATCAAAGTATTTACAGGAAAGGCAAAGGATGTGTCTGTGCTGACCTATGTGCTTTCTGCCATTTTCCTGCTGAAGTTTTTCCTGGTTGCCTGAGGGAAAAGTGTTCCCGGGAAAAACGGCAAAATGTAAAATTTTTTATAATTTGAATTTTTTACACGGGAGAATGCCTTGTTCAGGGCATTCTCCTTCCTATAAAGAATTTGTTCTGCATTCCTTTTGAAAAGTCCCATCAACGCTGCCGCCGGCCTTTGGGGGTGGACATGGGTGTCTGGACGGGAAAGAGAGGTGTTTCATGGAATATTTATTATTTATCCTGGCAATGGCAGTATTTGTACTGGTTATTTTTGTGTCGGAGTCTGCCAGGGCCAGAAAGGAAGAAAAGCGTTTTGTCCAGTCTCTTTACGAAGATTACGGCAAACTGGCAGATAAGGAGTATTCCCTGGAGCGCTTTGCAAAGATGGACAGCTTCTTTCTGAGACATCAAAAGGACGGACAGCTGGACGACATTACCTGGAACGATCTGGGGATGGACGAACTTTTCAAACGAATGAACTATACGCTTTCCGCTTCGGGGGAAGAATATTTGTATTATACGCTGAGAACCTTAAAACAGGAGGAAGAAGAGCTGCTGCACCTGGAAGATGTCATCCGGTTTTTCGGGGAACATCCGGATGAGAGGGTGAAGGTACAGCTGGCAGTGAGAAGTCTGGGATACACAGGAAAATATTCCCTCTATGATTATCTGGACAATCTGGATTATCTGGGGCAGCGGTCCAACAGAAAACATATTCTGGCGGACTTGCTGTTTCTGCCTCTGACCGGATTGTTGTGGATAAATTTTTCCGTGGCCATCATCGGAATTGTGATACTGATAATCTATAATATCATCTCCTATTTTCAGGAAAAGGGTGAGATAGATCCCTATATCACCAGTTTTTCTTATGTGATGAGGCTGCTGCAGACCTGCGGAAACCTGGAAAAGATTCCGATACCGGTGTGTGGGCAGGAATGGGAGAAAATCGGCAGGGCCGCCGGCAGGATGCAGGCCATGAAAAGGAATTCCTACTGGGTTATGTCGCCCTACCGGGGAAATGCTTCCGGGGATATCCTGGCAGTGTTTCTTGACTATGTCCGCATGGTATTTCATGTGGATCTGATCAAATTCAACGGTATGCTCAAAGTTCTCAGGGGACATATGGAAGACGTGGATGCCATGATAGAAGTAGTGGGATATGTGGAGACTGCTATTGCCATATGGGGATTCCGGGAATCCATGGAAGCAGGAACCGGGAAGGAAGAAGAGGGAAAAAAGACCGGAAACGGGTGGTGCGTCCCGGAATTTATCCGGGAGGGAAGCCTGACGGTGGAACAGGGGTATCATCCCCTGCTGGACGCGCCGGTAAAGAACGGGATTCTGGCGAAGCGGGGAATCCTGCTCACAGGTTCCAATGCCTCCGGAAAATCCACTTTCCTGAAAACCATGGCCATAAACGCGATTTTGGCCCAGACCATTCATACCTGTGCCGCAGACCGGTACAGGGCACCTTTTTTCCATGTATATTCCTCCATGGCATTGCGGGATGACATGGGATCGGGGGAGAGCTATTATATTGTGGAAATCAAGGCGCTGAAACGGATTCTGGACGCGGCTTCGGGGAAACGCGGTCCGGTCTTGTGTTTTGTGGATGAGGTGCTCAGGGGAACCAACACGGTGGAACGGATTGCGGCGTCCACCCAGATTCTGAAATCCTTAAGCCGTTCCGGCATTCTTTGCTTTGCGGCCACCCATGATATTGAACTGACAGAACTGCTGCAGGGGTATTTTGACAATTATCACTTTGAGGAAGATGTCCGGGAAGGGGATGTATTTTTCAATTATAAGCTGCAGCCGGGGAAGGCTTCCACCCGGAATGCCATAAAGCTGCTGGAGCTGATGGGCTATGATGCGGAGGTGATAGAGAAGGCCACGGCGCAGGCGGAACGGTTTGTGAATTCCGGAGTCTGGAAGGGATAACCCTTGACGGGAATACACTATATCTGGTATACTGGATACAATGGTTTTGTGACAGTTCAGACAGACCGCAGGACTGTTTTTGTCAAAAAAGTATAAAAGAAAAGAAGGGTTTGCTATGTTAGTGAGTTTTTTAAATTCATTTATGTCTTATCTTGTTGTACTGGCTGTGATTGTGGTGGTGGCAGGCGTTGCGACTGTGATCGGGATTACCATGGCGAAGAAAAAAAATGCGGAGAACGCTGCCGTGGCAGACAAGGGCGGCAGTAAGTAGGTTGTAAACATGCCGAAATCACCGGGACAGAAGCTGAAATTACTGTATATCGTCAAGTTTTTAACGGAAAACACGGATGAACACCATCCGGCCAGTACTGCTGACATTATAGCCTATCTGGAGGCCAATGACATTCATTCCCAGCGGAAGAGCATTTATGATGATGTGGAGAAGCTGTGTCATTTCGGTTATGATATTATCCAGGTACAAAGCAGGCTGGGGGGCGGCTATTACATGGCGGGAAGGGATTTTGAACTGGCCGAGCTGAAGCTTTTGGTGGACGCGGTGCAGTCATCCCGGTTTATTACCACGAAAAAGTCCCGCAGCCTGATCAGGAAACTGGAGCAGATGGCAGGAAAATACGATGCCGGAAAGCTGCAGCGCCAGGTATATGTGGCAGGCAGGATCAAGACGGAGAACGAAAATATTTATTACAGCATCGATACCATTCATCGTGCCATTCAGGAGAACAGGCAGATCACGTTCCAGTATCTGGACTGGAATCTGAAGAAGGAACTGGTGCCCCGGGTGAACAGCGAGAAAAAGGTGAGTCCCTGGGCATTGATCTGGCAGGATGAAAATTACTATCTGGCCGCTTACGACAGTGTGGACGGTGTGATGAAGCATTACCGTGTGGACAAGATGGGCAGGGTGCAGGTACAGGAAACTGTCAGGGAAGGAATAGAGCAGTTTGCGAAAGTAGACCTGGCAGCGTATACCAACCAGATTTTTGGCATGTACGGAGGTGCGGAAGAGACTGTGACGCTCCAGTTTCCGGACCGCCTGATCGGGGTGGTGCTGGACCGGTTCGGCAGGGACGCGGATATCCGCAGGATGCCGGGGGAGGTATTCCGGATCCGTGCAAAGGTGACGGTCAGCGGGCAGTTTTTCGGCTGGCTGGCGGGAATCGGACAGGATGCCGTGGTGGTGAGCCCGGTTTCGGTGAAAGAGCAGTACAGGGCGTGGCTGGGGGCAATCCTGGAAAACAGTGAATGATTTTCCGTGCAAAAGACTGCGGAAGTTTAGAAACAATGAAAATGTCAATGGAAAGATATCCTAAAATCCGGATATCTTTTTTGTGGAAATTTTTATATAATTTTATTGCGGACTTCATTGACAATCCGGCATTTGTTTTTTATACTGTTAAGTACGCAACACAATATGTTGGGAAAAGCCGAAGATGAACACCATATTTTGTATACAAAAGCTGTCATCAGGGAAATATAACTTAAAAACGGGATTCCGGCGGTCATTTGGTTAACTGTGACGGCGGAAGTTCCGTGGAACGTGGATTTTTGTTGTCGGGAAGGGAATGAGGTCAATGAGCAGTAATTTTGAACAGCCAGTCAGGGAAAAAGTAAACTACGGGGAAGCTTTCAGGCCCGTGCAGGAAGTGTGCGTCATCAAGAAAGACGGGAGCAGGGAATGCTTCAATGTACAGAAGGTGATTAACGCGGTGGCCAAGAGTGCGTACAGGGCGCTGACCAAGTTTACCGTGGAGGAGGAAAGTCTGATCTGTCAGTATGTGATTGACAAGGTAAATGAACTGGGGCTGGAGGAAGTTCCCATTCCCGTAATGCACAATATTGTGGAAAGCGCCCTGGAGCAGGTGAAACCGGTGGTGGCGAAAAGCTACAGGGATTACCGCAATTATAAGCAGGATTTTGTGCGGATGCTGGATGACGTGTACAAGAAAAGCCAGTCCATTATGTATATCGGGGACAAGGAAAACGCCAACACGGATTCGGCGCTTGTGGCCACAAAAAGGAGCCTTGTGTTTAATCAGCTGAACAAGGAGCTGTATCAGAAATTTTTCATGACAACGGAGGAAATCCAGGCCTGCCGTGACGGATATATATATGTGCATGACATGTCTGCCAGAAGAGACACCATGAACTGCTGCCTTTTTGACGTGCAGAATGTGCTCAGCGGCGGTTTTGAGATGGGAAATGTGTGGTATAATGAGCCCAAGTCCCTGGATGTGGCATTTGATGTGATCGGGGATATTGTGCTCAGCGCCGCCAGCCAGCAGTACGGCGGTTTCACCGTGCCCAGTGTGGATCTGATTCTGGAACCCTATGCCGAAAAATCCTACCGCCGTTATATTGAAAAATATACGGGACTGGGCATTGAACAGACGAGGGCGGAGGAGGAAGCCTACAAGGATGTAGTCCGCGAGTATGAGCAGGGCTTCCAGGGCTGGGAATATAAATTCAATACCGTGGGAAGCAGCAGAGGGGATTATCCCTTTATCACCGTGACCGCGGGCACCGGAACGGGCCGTTTCGCCAGACTTGCCACAGTTACCATGCTGGAGGTGCGCAGGGCGGGACAAGGCAAAAAGGAATGTAAAAAGCCGGTGCTGTTTCCCAAGATTGTATTTTTATACGACGAAAATCTGCACGGACCCGGGAAGCCGCTGGAGGATGTGTTTGAGGCGGGCGTGCACTGTTCTGCCAAGACCATGTATCCTGACTGGCTGAGCCTGACAGGAAAAGGCTATGTGGCAAGCATGTACAGACAGTACGGGCGTATCGTCTCTCCCATGGGGTGCAGGGCATTTCTGTCGCCCTGGTATGAGAGAGGGGGGATGCATCCGGCCGATGACCTGGACAAGCCTGTATTTGTGGGACGTTTCAATATCGGCGCTGTTTCCCTGCATCTTCCCATGATTCTGGCCAAGGCCAGAAAGGAGAGCCGTGATTTTTACAAGGTGCTGGATTACTATCTGAACCTGATTCGCCAGCTCCATATCCGCACTTATGCCTACCTGGGGGAGATGCGGGCTTCCACCAATCCCCTGGCCTACTGTGAGGGCGGTTTCCTGGGCGGGAACCTGAAACTGACGGACAAGATCAAGCCGCTGCTGAAATCCGCAACCGCCAGCTTCGGGATCACGGCGCTGAACGAGCTCCAGGAACTGTACAACGGGAAATCCCTGGCGGAAGACGGGCAGTTTGCGCTGGAAGTGCTGGAATATATCAATAACCGTATTGCGGAGTTTAAAGAGGAAGACGGCAACCTGTATGCCATTTACGGCACCCCCGCGGAGAATCTGTGCGGACTGCAGGTGAAACAGTTCCGGAATAAATACGGCATTATAGAAGGCGTCTCGGACAGGGAATATGTGAGCAACAGTTTTCACTGTCATGTGGCGGAGGATATTACCCCCATACAGAAACAGGATCTGGAAAACAGGTTCTGGGATCTGAGCAACGGGGGGAAAATCCAGTATGTGAAATATCCCATTGACTATAATATCGAAGCCATTAAGACGCTGATCCGCCGGGCCATGGAGCTGGGATTCTATGAAGGGGTCAATCTGTCCCTGGCTTACTGTGACGACTGCGGGCACCAGGAGCTGGAAATGGATGTATGTCCTAAATGCGGCAGCCGTAATCTGACAAAAATTGACCGCATGAACGGGTATCTGTCTTATTCCCGTGTCCATGGGGACACCAGGCTCAACGAGGCAAAGATGGCAGAGATCGCGGAGCGGAAAAGCATGTAGAAGGGCATTCCCGCGGGCGCCTTCCGGGTCTTTTCCGGGAGGGCCGTAAGGACGCTGCATGCAAGGAGAAAAGTATGAGATATCACAATATAACAAGCGATGACATGCTCAACGGTGACGGACTGCGGGTGGTGCTGTGGCTGGCAGGCTGTAACCATTGCTGTAAGGGCTGCCAGAATCCGGTTACCTGGGATCCGGATGGAGGGCTGCTGTTTGACAAAGCCGCAAAAGAGGAGATTTTTGCGGAACTGGATAAAAATTATATTTCAGGTATCACCTTTTCCGGGGGGGATCCGCTGCATCCGGCCAACCGCTTTGACGTAAGGGAGCTGATGCGGGAAATCAAGACCAGATATCCGGGGAAAACCATATGGCTTTACACCGGAGACTGCTGGGAGGATATCTGCCATTATCCTGCAATGGCCTATATTGACGTGCTGGTGGACGGGGAATTTCACCTGGAAGAGAAGGATGCAAAGCTGCTCTGGAAGGGCAGCAGAAACCAGAGGGTGATTGACGTGCAGAAAACCCTGGAGCAGGAGGACCGTACGGTTCCGGTGCTGCACTGCGGTGATTACGTGAAGGAATACGTGATGACGGAAAAACCGGCTTACGTCTGCGGATGTGGCGACTGAGGCAGGCAGTCCCGGGGACAGGGGATATGGATTTGGGGGACAAAACCAAAGTGGGGATGTAAGAAACACAGCCCCCCGGCAGGGGAAGTCCTGCAGAGAGAACGGGAAGAAATTAGAAGGATGCGGGATAACATATGAGACGGATTGCACAATTTTTGAAGGTAAGTCCCGGGGCCTTTTCGGAGGCCGTGAAAGGGAGTGCGCAGCAGTATACGGACACGGAAATCGCGGAAATGTATGAAAAACTTGAACTGCCCAGGCGTGCCACCCGGGGAAGCGCGGGTTATGATTTTTACGCGCCTTTTGCTTTTACCCTTTTACCAGGGGAAACCGTCAGGATTCCCACGGGAATCCGTGCAAAAATAGACGAAGAATGGGTTTTGCAGATTTATCCCCGAAGCGGGCTGGGATTTAAATACCGTCTGCAGATGGACAATACCGTGGGAATTATTGACAGCGATTATTTTGCGTCCGACAATGAAGGACATATTTTTGTAAAACTGACCAATGACTCCCATGAGGGAAAAACGGTGGAAGTGAAACAGGGAACCGCTTTTGTGCAGGGCGTTTTCGTGGAATACGGAATTACCGTGGACGATGAGGCCCAGGGAATCCGCAACGGCGGTTTCGGAAGCACCACGGCGTGACAGGAAAAAGCAAATAAAGGAACTTATGGCATAAAAGACTCTTTTTTGGTCATGATAAAGAAAAATATCATGTAAAAAAGGAGTCTGTTTTCATGAGGGAAGATCAGGGACTGAGAGAGGAAGCGGTTTCGGAGAATAAAGAGGGGGTACAGGAGACAGAGGGTTCACAACCGGCAGAAACTGCGGAGGGCAAGCCTTCCGGAACCGGCAGGATCCAGGGTTCCCTGCAGGCAGATATGGCATATTTGAACGGTGTGCTGGATGTAGGGAAGAATTTTGACATGATCCACCGGATCATCCATATCGGCGGCAGGGAAGCGTGTATGTATCTGATAGATGGTTTCTGTAAGGATGAACTGGTGCAGAAGCTTCTGCAATATTTCATGGATCTGACGCCGGACAAAATGCCCGGGGACATGCATGGTCTGTCCAAGCAGTTTACGCCGTATGTGGAAGTGGATCTGGACGACCAGTGGGATATGGTGATTCATGCCCTGCTGTCGGGAATATTTGTGCTGCTGATAGACGGTTACAAGAAAGCGCTTCTCATTGATTCCAGGACATATCCATCCAGGGGGGTGGAAGAGCCGGAGAAGGATAAGACGCTCAGGGGTTCCAAGGATGGCTTTGTGGAGACCCTGGTGTCCAACACGGCTCTTATCCGCCGCAGAATCAGAAGCGCGGACCTGCATATGGAAATGCTGGGCGCGGGGGTAAGTTCCCGGACGGACATTGCACTCTGTTATATGAAGGAGAGAGTGGATACTGCTTTTCTGGAGGAAGTCCGGCAGAAAATCCAGAATATCCGGGTGGATTCCCTGACCATGAACCAGGAGTCGCTGGCAGAGTGTCTCTATCAGCGAAAGTGGTACAACCCTTTTCCGAAATTCAAGTATACGGAAAGGCCGGATGCCGCCGCTGCCCAGGTGCTGGAGGGAAATATCGTGATACTGGTGGACAATTCCCCTTCTGCCATGATATTGCCCACCACGATTTTCGATGTGGTGGAGGAAGCCGATGACTACTATTTTCCTCCCATCACAGGCACGTATCTGCGGGTGACCCGTTTTTTGATCTCGTTGCTGACCTATCTGGTGACACCCACATTTCTGCTGCTGATCAATCAGGAACAATGGATTCCGGAAAGCTTTTCTTTCATCATGCTGAAGGAAGAGCCGAACCTTCCCCTGATCTGGCAGTTTCTGGTACTGGAACTGGCCATAGATGGCCTGAAGCTGGCGGCCATCAATACGCCTAATATGCTCAGCACGCCCTTAAGTGTCATGGCGGCGCTGGTTCTGGGGGAGTTTTCCGTAAACAGCGGATGGTTCTCCCCGGAGGTGATGCTCTATATGGCTTTTGTGGCCATCGCCAACTACACCCAGGCTAATTACGAACTGGGCTATGCGCTGAAATTCATGCGTATTATTACACTGCTGCTGACCCAGTGGTTCAGCATATGGGGATATGTGGGGGGAATCCTTCTTTCGGTACTGGCAATCGGATGCAACCGGACCGTGTCGCGGAAAAGTTATATCTATCCCCTGATTCCGTTCGACTGGAAAAATCTGAAAAACAGACTGATCCGCAGACGGCTTCCGGGGGCGCTGAAGGAGAAGTGATTTTTTGGAATATTTGACAGATTCTGTTTTTTGTGATACATTTCAGGGAGAAACTGGAATAGAAACAAGCAAGCCCCCGCCCGCTGCCCATGCCCAAATGGCGGCAGGAGAGGGCGAAGGGGAACTGGAAACAGCAAGTCCCCCGCCCATGCCTAAGAGGCAGCAGGAGAGGGCGAAACGGGACTGGAATAAGAAAGGAACATTTATGTTTAAGATTATAACGGACAGTACAGCCGATTTGCCGGCAGAATATTTAAAGGAGCATGACCTGGGCTGTATGCCCATCAGCTACATTCTGGATGGCGTCACTTACGGCAGGGAAAAGGAACTGGACTGGAAAACATTCTATGCCATGATGCGGCAGGAAGGGAAAATGCCCACCACGTCCCAGATCAATCCGGCAGAGGCGAAGGAATATTTTGAGGAATATGTGAAAGAGAACAAGGAAATCCTGTATCTGGCATTTTCCTCCGGCTTAAGCGGAACCTGCAATAATATCCGCATGGCCGCGGATGAGATTATGGAAGAGCATGAGGATGTCAGGATTATTGTGGTGGACAGTCTGGGGGCTTCCATGGGGGAGGGACTCTTTGTACATAAGGCAGTGAAAATGCGTGATCAGGGCAAGTCCATGGAGGAGACGGCAGAATGGCTTACGGCACATGCCCTGAATGTGGTGCATGTGTTTACGGTGGATGACTTATTCCATCTGTACAGGGGAGGGCGCGTCAGCAGGACGGCCGCAGTGCTGGGAACCATGGTTTCCATTAAACCCAAACTCCATGTGGACAATGAGGGGCATCTGATTCTGATCGGAAAGGTCAGGGGCAGGAAAAAGTCCTTAAATGCCCTGGTGGAGTACATGGAGGAGAAAATGGGATCCTGGGAGGCTGAGAATAAAGGGGATTATGTATTCATCAGTCATGGGGATGCCCTGGAAGACGCGGAATATGTGCGGGATTTGATAAAAGAAAAGTTCGGTTTTCAGAATTTCCTGATCAGTAATATCGGCCCTACCATCGGGGCCCATTCCGGTCCCGGTACCATAGCGCTGTTTTTTATGGGAGAATCACGGTAAGGGCGCAAGTGGGTAAAAGCCCCTTACAGGGGGCAGTGCAGGCCACCGGCTTAGCCGGTGGCCCTGGCTTTTCATTTTTCATGGTCATGGAAGAAGTTCTGTTTCCTATCTTTGAATCGCGCATACTCTGTGATTAGTTCCTGAAATTCTGGGGAGTTTTGCAGCAGAGATTCTTTTTCCATTGCAGAAAGGATCATGGGAATCATTTGCTCTGGCTGAGGTGCCTGCGCAGGTATGCGATTAAATAATAGGGTTTTATCCACATTCCATGGATCGCGCATTGCCGAAAGCATTTCTCTCAAAATGGAAATACATTTACCGGCATCCTTTTCCGCAAACGCGATTTCCAGTGGTGCAGTGAATGCGTTATACTTCCACATCTCAAAAAGTGTCACCATCTGTGCCGATTTATCTGCTATCTTTTTTGCAGTGAGAAGTTCGCCGCATTCTAACTCAATACGCATCATTTTGTATAGCAGCAGCTGAACCTTGTTGAGCGCCAAATGTAATTCGTGCTGCAAATCTGCCGCCGCTTTCTCTGATTTGCCCTGATGTTTATCAATTTCAACCTGCAGCCAAAGCTTATCAGTCATGCTGTCGGCAATGTCTTTTCTGTCAGGCATTAAGTCCAGTGTTTCCTGGGCTTTTTCATATTGTCCGCTGCGAAGATATCTGCTTGCCAGCATAAAATTTGTGCTGCTGCTAATTTTTATGTCCGTGCTTCCGGCAAGCCGATGATACCATTCAAGGATCTGCTCCTCATAGGGGCGCATTTCATTTGCAGTCAGGTCGGACGTGGAGAGAAGTCCATCCAGTTGGAGTGTAAGAACATGCATGAGTCTCTCATTGTGAGGATACTCGTGGATCTTTTGCACTGCTGTGGCAAACCCTTTTTCGAGTCCTTCATCTTTCACAATCTTTCCGATCTCCTTGCAGAACAAACCAATTTCCTGCGGTGATATATCTTCGTGAAAACAAAAAAGAGTATTCAGGTCAGTTTTTAACAATCGGGCTAACGGAGCCAAAAGCGAAATATCCGGACTGGTTGTTCCTTTTTCCCATTTACTGACTGCCGGAATAGACACATTGAGATATTCTGCAACTTGTTCCTGGGTGAGTCCTAATTCTTTTCTTCTTTCCTGTATCATTAAGTTCATAGGCATAATAGAATTTTGATGATAGAATCTTGTCTTAGATTCTATCATAGAAACCTCCCTATATTGTCAAGTGATTTTCCTTAAAAAATCAAGGAGTTTTTAGTTACATATCTCAGATGAATAAGCCAAGGAGATGGACATTTCTCTGTATCTGGTACGAAAATAGAGGGTGAAAGGTACACGAAGCAGAACGTCCTTATCTTTCGCTCTACATGGCCTTGTGTATACCCAGCCTTCTATGGCAGCGCACCTCCCGTGTCTACCAGGCTCACCCTCATTTCTGTGGGGGCCTAACTTCCTTCGTCCCGCCTGTCCATAACCAGGGTGTCAGCTTAGCTCCTTTGCAGGGTCATGCCCTATGGAAAATATTCCTGCTGACTACCGGCTCATTCTTTGTATTAAGTCTTGCTGACCTGACCAGCATGGCCCCCGGAACGGCGCCTTTCGGCGGACGTTTTCCCGCACCTTCCCCATGCTTTCCAGCTTTCCTGCCACCGCTGGTTTCAACCCTCAGCTTTTGGCTGGCTGAAGGCTCGACCCGGCCGTGACAGTGTATTGCTTCTGTCTGTTTCCTGCTGTCTATGCTTCCTGTGCCTGCGGCCTTCTGATGTCTCCCAGCAGCTTCCGGGGATCATAATCAACGCCTTTTGTGAGGATCGCGTAAAATATCCTTAACGCTTTGCATGCCACCGCTACCACTGACTGCATCTTTTTGAGCGGGTTCTCCTTCCGCGTCCGGTAATACTCATGTATCTCCCGGAATTCTGCATTCTTCCCTGTCAGCGATATTGCTGCCTCATACAGCACATATCTCAGGCGTTTCCGCCCACGGTAGCTGATCCGGCTCTCACCGCTGTGCTTGCCTGACTCATTCGACACGATCGCATACCCTGCCAGCTTCTGCAGCTGTTTGGGGTTGTCGAAACGCCCTATGTCCCCCACTTCTGCTATGAAGCCGCTGACCGTTACCATCCCGATCCCTTTGACCGCCAGCAGTTTATCTATATATGGAACCTCTTTCAGCTTTTCCTCTATGCTCCGCAGCAGTCCCTCCTGCCTTGACGCATATACATCCATATCCTTCAGCAGGTTCCCCAGCTCCATCCGGGCTGCCTCCGGCGCTTCCCTGCTTCCGACGCTGTGCCCTGCGGCTGTTACCAGGGTCTTTGCCCTCTTCATCCCGGCTCCCCGCAGCTTTGCATCACGCCAGATCTGGTTCACGCCTTCCGCCCCCAGTCTGATAATGTCCCCCGGCAGCGGCGCCGCTTTCAGCACCATCCTCCCGCTCACCGCCGTCAGATCCCCATAAACGTCTTTATATTCAGGGAAATAGATGGCAAACCATCTGGCCAGGCGGTTCTTGATCCTTGTGAGCTCTTCCTGCGTCTGGAAGCGCAGGTTCGATAAGCTCCTGATCTCTGCATAGATGCCAGTTGGTATATAGGGGTACGAGAACCGTCCCTCGTTGACGAGTGCAGCAATCGTCTTCGGATCTTTACGGTCATTCTTGTTGGGGTTGTTGTCATCCAGCTCCTTCGATTTCTTGACATGGTGGGGATTCACATGCACCGGCTTCATCCCATTGTCCTGCAGGAACTTCCCCAACGCGAACCAGTAATGGCCCGTTGGCTCCATGCCGGGAATCACGGCGGTTTTTCCGTGCTTCCCGGCAAGCTCCTCCATCCATGACTTGAGTGTCTGGAACCCAGCCTCTGTATTGCTGAATTCCAGCGGCTTTCTGCTGTACTCGTAGTTGCGCCAGTCGAAAGCCCTGGCATAATGGGTTCCGCTTCCGACATCAATACCAACAATCAAAGTTTTTTCAGTTATGGATGCAATTTTTGCGTTCTGTGTGTTACAATTC
>OFGH01000270.1_pt1 | contig 51226 bp, 52 predicted proteins | sample 1521721 | NCBI WGS metagenome assembly OFGH01 (sample SAMEA3504132, study PRJEB24116) | mouse gut metagenome | biome: mouse gut; feature: mouse-associated habitat; material: faeces | place: Denmark | collected 2011
GGATTCGAACCCCCGACCTGCTGATTACAAATCAGCTGCTCTACCAGCTGAGCTACACCAGCGGAAATCCTGCAACGGTAAATATTATACCGGAAGGGCGAAGATTTGTCAATAGGGAATCTGATGTTTATGGACTTTCTATAAAATATCGCTAAAAAATGGCGGAAACCAGATATATTTCCCCAAAAACCGGGTGGAAAGCGGAGCTTTTGCAAGCGGCTGGGGACAACGGGGACTTTCTACAAACCGATGTACCCCCTAAAGGACTGGCCTGTGCAAGGTCACTAAGCAGATAGGACCAGCCGATAGAGGGGCTAACAGTCCAGAGGGAAAGGGCAAACAGAGGGCAAACAAGTGGGAACCAGCGAAAGGGCGTAATCGACAGAAAATTGACAAAAGATGTCAAACATGATATAATTTTGAAAAAATTATATCAGCAGTATTTGAAACATATGTAACATATGTAACAGGTGAAACTGAAAAATATGACGGCTATATAAAACGGGGGCTATGCCATGACGGATGGAGAGAATGGGAAAAACAGTAAAGCTAAAGAACCGGAAGAGGTTATTTCGATTCCCAAAAGTTTACTCTGGAGATTTGAAAACTCAATCATTGAGGTAACCGGACCTAAGAAGTTTCTTGAAATAATATACAGCACTATCGAAAAGCCGGAAAAAGATAGACAAGATGAGCAACAACTGAATCCCCAAAAGCCGCTGGTTGAAGAGCTTGGAGAAAAAATCTGCCATGCTATCATTGAGCAAAACGGCGGAGCGGACAGGGGGCATATTTTCCCAATCGTGAAACGATACTTAATTTTTATTGGGTATCAGTTTGAATTGGTAAGACTACAAGATGAAGATACTAACGAAGAAACATTGGTGATTTCTTGTTTTGAGAAAACAGACAAAAAAGAGAAGAGAAAGCCTCATGGAAAAATAAGAACAAATTTGTTTGATTTACAATCTGACATAAAAGAGTTTCTCCGATATGGAGTGGCTTTGCAGGATGTTGAATTTTTCGCCATCGCTTCCTTGATTAGAAAAGAATACACGCAAATAGAGACAAAGCCTATTACTCATGAACTTGAGGAAAAACAAGATGAATTGATAGAAACTATACTTGATTTTTTATGTCAGTATATTACGCAAAATAAGATAGAGCCAAAAAACGATTTATATTACATTCCGGTTATGGATTTCAACAATCTTTTAGAACAGGCTGATATTAGGAAATACCAGTTTAATTCTATTCGTAAACTATTGGCAGAGAAAGAATATATTAAGCGGGGACAGGATGCTTTATCCGTAACATTTAGAAGCAACGATAAACGGGTTTATCGTGCTTTGGCCTTCGATGCAAAAAAGATTGATGAGCGTCTTCCTCATCCACAGCAAACGAATGAATGAATCAGTCAGTGCAGAAAAGAAGGCGGAAAAATGAAATATCAGAAACTTCTTTCTGTCATTCCTTTTTACGGCGGGAAGGGGCGAATGGCCCATTTTATCGCTGATAGATTGGATTATATGCACTCCGATGTTTTTGTTACCCCTTTCGGTGGAGGGTGCCGGGTCTTACTGAATAAGCCCAGGCACCCTATCGAAATTTACAATGATTTTAGTTCTGGCTTATGCGCCTTGATGCGTGTCTTATCCCAAAGAGATACCGCAATAGAATTGATACAGCGGGTAATGGATTCGGAGTATAGCAGGGAGCAATTTGAAGATGCCAAGGAACTTTTTGACCGTAGCGGGGATGTGAAGGAATACACCTGGAAGAAAATTATGGATTGTTTGGCAAGAAAATTCCCGCAGATGGATAGGCGGTCCTTGCCCCGGCTCTTTGATTATGGTATTGCGGTAGAGGATTTACAAAAACCAAACGAAGAGCTTAAAAGAAGATGGGATATATTGATCGAAGCTAAAAAGAAAGATTCCTTATTTAAGAATGAGTTGGATTCTTTATTAAAAGATTGGATACTTATTTCAGACGCTGAAAAAGAGATGGAGCCAGAGACACTTCTGGAGGGCGAAGAACTAAAAGCGCCAAGAAAACTTGCCGCTATTCAGCAGGGAAAAGATATTTATGGTATCAACGATATGGAGTTAGCGTTCGCAACCTATGTCGTTTACACCATGAGCCGAGACGGCATGGGAAAGGTTTTCTCGGAATCTAAGTTTAGAAGTACAGAACAGTATCACAAGCGGGCGGAAAGTCTGTTTGCTTGTGCAGAGCGGTTGGAGGGAATCGAGGTCCAACAGATAGATGCCTTTATGTTTTTTCGTAAAGGGACAGAACTTATGGAAGATGAAAAAACGACATATCAAGCAATTGGTGATTGGTTGAACAATCCCTCTGTGATGATGTATCTTGACCCCTCGTATATTCAACCAGAAAGCGAAAGAGAAGCGCTAGAGGGGATTGATTGGCAAAGGGTAGACTGTTTATCCAACGCAGTCAAGGAAAAATACCAAGGGCAGAAAGAACCGGCTAACCTTGGAGAAATCTACGCCCGTTCCTTCAACTATGAGGAACAAGAAAACTTTCTTCGTTTGATATGTAACGCCAAATGCAAAATACTCATAAGCAATTATGACCTTCTTCTCTACGACAAATACCTCACCATGAACGGGTGGCAAAGGACAGAATTTCTTACATCGACCTCTGTCGGAAGCAGGGCCGGAAATGACCGGACAGAGGTTATCTGGTGGAACTATTAGAAAAATAAACCGAACATAAAAAAGACCATTGTCAAATTTGATTGACAGTGGTCTTTTTTTGTTGTCCAAATTCGATAGCTTTGTTTCATACAGGTGTTAAATAAAATGACATATTTTTTAATAATTTTTTTGGTTTTAACGAAATTGTTTGGGGGTGAGAATTTGAGATTTCAGTCTGCTTCTTGGAGGTAAAGCCTAAAGAAATACTTCAAAATAAAGATATTTTGAAAGGAGGAAAAAATGATTTTCAACTTTGCCTATGCTAGAGTAAGTACCGATGAGCAGGAGACAGAAAGACAAAAGCAGGCCATAAAAGAGTATTGCCCAGAGATAGAAGAAAAGGACATCTTTATTGACAAAGCAACCGGCAAGAACTTTGACCGGCCAAGCTACCAGCTGATGAAAAGCATTATTGAGAGAGTGTCAACAGAAGAAAATCAAGTGGAGCTGATTATTGAAGAATTTGACCGGCTGGGGAGAAATAAACAGCAGATTCAAGAGGAATTGAGATGGTTTAAGGAGCATCATACAAGGGTACGGATATTGAATCTTCCCACGACCCTTGTTGATGTTCCCGGAGATTCTTCCTATCTTCTGGAGATGGTTCAAAATATCCTCATTGAGGTGATGGGGACCATAGCGGAAGAAGAGCTTAGAATGAGGAAGAAGCGGCAGATGGAAGGCATAGAGATCGCCAGACAGCAAGGGAAGTACAGAGGGAGAAAGCCTGTCCAGATTGAGGAAAAGGCATTTCTTGACAAATACGCCAGGTGGAGAAAGGGGGAAATAACAGCGGTTGAAGCGATGCGTTTATTAGGAGTGAAAGCCAATACCTTCTATCGGCGGGTGGCCTTATATGAGGAATCCGGGCGGGTCAATCCCTGCGGAAGAGAAAATGAGGAGTAGTCCTAAAAAAGTACATTCAAATATATTTATAAAAATTAAAAATTTTTTTGTAAGGAGATTTTGAACTACATATGGAAGATTTCAGAACAGTTTTAGATGCCAAGCCATTAGAAGACTGCAAAACAGATTTAGGAATCGAAACATTACTAAAAATGAAGCTCATGACCAAGGTTTCAGAACCAGGGGAGAATGAGGCGTGGGTTGTGGAAATGTTTCCTGAAGCCATATTTGTTAGTTGCTACCGAAGAAGGACAGATAAATTTTTTATAGTCGATTCTGAAACTTACGCGAAAATCAGAGGTCTTCATTGGACTTGTTCAAACGGTTATATTAGGACAACAGAGAAAAAGCCGAGATACTTACAGCGTTATATTTTCCCGGATGTGGGCGATGATTATATCATCCATCATAAATTCCACCTGTTTGTTTATTGCCTTAATTGGTTGGAATCTATGACAAGGAAAGACCATCCACAGAAGCGGACATATACAGATGCAATATACACGCTGAGGTGTGATAACTATGTATCATTTTTTAGGTCGCTTGGGCTGTAATGCAAAGTTGTTAAAATGACATTATAGTTTTCAAGTAATCCATATGTAAATATCTCTGTCAAACAGCTTCCCTAAAAAATTCTGTGAAAAGTTAAAGTTGGAGGACAGGGGGCAAAGGGGAGATATACTTTCCCGATACAGTGAGGAAAAAACACCAGCATTTTTAATGTGCCAAACCGGGCCGGAAGATTTCATAGAATGAGATAAAATTTCCGGGAGCAGATGAATTAAAAAAGACAGTCACCCAGCATAAAAAACGAAACAATACTGACCGGGAAAGGCGGACACACATAGATAAAAACCATTGGGCTAGTTGAGTGTTATTACAACTGAAAAAATTCCTCCCCCATACAAAAGGTAGGGAAAAGGAGCCTATGCGGCTTCTTTCCCCTACCTTTATACTTTGTGGAGCAAAGCACATTTTGATACAGAAAAGTGATATACATGCAACCGCGCTAGAAAATGTACACAGGAGATAGGGTAACTCAAATAAATATAACTCAAAGGGGAGGTTTATTTGACATAAGCGAATCACTACATAGCCCAATGACAGAAAGCGGATACACAGAAGCACCATGATACGACAGTAAAAAAATCACAGATTGCGATAATAAGAGTCTGTCATACTCTTCAACAAAAAACTTCCAGTCTTTCAAGATATGCAGATACACAGAAGCACCATGATACGACAGTAAAAAAAATTACACATCGCGATAATGAGAATTTGTCAGACCTATAGAGATAGAAAAAACTCCCCTGCCCTTGTAGGACAAAGGAGTTTTGAGGCATACTCCAGGAAAAAGAAGGAAAAAAGCCAAGGTATTCTGAAAGAATCAGCCTAAAGGCGTTGACTTCCTGTGATGAAACCATTATAATAAGAACTGCGAGACATAGAGCAAGCGGCCCAGATGAGGGATTAGGGCCCCTCACCTGGGAATAGCCATGGAGACCGAACCTCCATAACAATCTCTCACACTTGCAATCTTATTATAGCTGTTAATATGGTTAAATGCAATACCTAACAGCTTTCTTTCTTCATGCTGTGTGCCATTGTTATGGAATTATCCCATTCCATGACAATGGCCCTTTATGTTTCGCTGGGTGACAAAGGGCCATGGGGCTAGGGAAACGATCTGGCCCCATGGTTGTCAGTCCAGCATGGCTTTCTGGTGGCACTTGGAACAGTTGGTTTGCCAGAGGCAGACAGAAAGAAAGGAGCAGACAGCTTGACAGAAAGGGGCTTATATATAAAAATAAGGCTCCCTTAAAGGAACCTTGTAATTCAAAAAACACAGTATGAAAGGGGAATCAACTTTTATGAAAAAGAAGATAGTCGTAGGACTTATAGCGATTGGTTTATTCGCTTCCTTCTATGCGGGATATTCTGTCAACAATCAGCCTGTAGTAGAAACTATCACAACGCCAGAAGGTGAGCAAGACATAAAAAATACCTCCCAAGGGGAGGAACCAACAGAGGTAGAAAATGGAAAAATCGTAAATAATTTCCAGATACAGCAAGGAGAGGAAGGTACCCAAGATAATCCCCAAGGGGATATAGTGGTAAAAGAGGAACTTCCAGAATTTTATGAAGAGATGGTATATAATGAAGAGACGGGGATATATGAGCCGGTATATATACCAGTAGGGGGAAGTGATACTGATCCATCAAAGGAAGGGAATCCATTAGAGGAGATGACCCCAGAAGAATTTGATAAATGGATGTTAGATACTTCAGATGCCCCGAAGCCAGGAGACCCTATACCAGAGGATAACAATCAAAATCAAGGAGGAAACACAGGAGGCAACCATGGAGGTTCAAGTCCTCTTACCCCAGAGCAACAAGCGGAACTGCAGAGAATACTAGAAGAAACAGGAGCAGTTAATCTTGGGGATTCTGGCTTATTGGGTAGTGGCGGCACCGGTTCTCCAGGAGTTCCAGATGGAGCCGAGATAAATTGGGATAAGTAATTTATTATCCATAGTATATCACAACACATTACATTTGTCAACCCCAAATTCTAGGGCAGCAGGCGGGATAAATAGCTGGTAATTAAGCATTCATAGAGTTTAAGAGGGAAGCAATCCAAAGAAAAGATTGCTTCCCTCGCGCTTTAATCAGCGTATTTTTCTAAAGCTATATATTTCTGCATACTCATTATAGTTATCCGTATACTTAAAATTTTCTGGATGCCGAGCAATACTTATATCAGCTGACGGATTTTTAGCAAAGAAATATGTAAGTATTTCATATGATGTTAAAAATAATCCACACATACACCATACTAACCCATATTGATATGAAAATAGGATAGAATTAAGTAATGAAAGGGAAAAGAAGAAGATTAAGATGGTTTTGCAATAGAATAGGCATCCAAATTTTGAGTTATCAGCAATCAGTTTTTGATACTCAGCATTATGGCGCAAGCTAGACAAGGTATTATACACACTATTAAAAGTTTTTCCTTCATAGAAAAAGTGATTATTTCTTAATCCAAAAGTAAAACACTCACATTGCACATTTAATTTAGGGCAAACTACATCATTCAAATGTTTATAGTGACCGTATTCGTGAATAATAACATCTATTTTAGAGAATGGAGGGATAAATTTGAGTAACAAAAAGATTATAAGTCCAATAATTAAAGAAGATGCAATAGAGCTAAACAGTGAAAATACTGGAAGCATAATATTAGGATTCATATTAGGGACTGCTAAAGTTATACTATCGGTAATTTTTTGGTTCAAAAAATCATTTAGTATTTCTTGCATAAAAGAACGCCCTTTTCTTATGATTTCGTTTCATCTATGCTGGCCTTTTTGTGTATTATTATACTTATGTAGAATACTTAATTACCCTTTAATACTAATAGTATTAGTAACTATAGAACTGATTTTACTCCTTTTATGGCAGTTAATACTATTCATAGTAACCTTAGCTTGTATAATCAATGAAAAGAGAAGGTTCAAATGCTTATAATGTCCATATTCATGTATAACAACTGGAACTATAGAAAAGGGGTGAATCGCTATAAAAAGAAAAGCAATAAGTAAGTTAATAATCACATTGAGAGACAAAATAACAGACCCTTTCATATTTAAGATTCAGAGTTGTATACTTATGGCATTTGTGATAGTTTTAGCAGGTATACTTTGTATTTATAGCTTTTTATCTGGAAATGAATGTTTATTAGCTTTTGAAATATTGGAGTATTTAGGTTACATAGTGGCGTATATACTTATATGTGCTCGGGCAATAATTATAGCGATTATACATATTTTAGCAGCCATAATTGAAGATAAGTTTCAATCTAGTAAGTCTTAGCTAAAAAGATGAAAGCAAAAGCTACGAATATCTTAAACTCATAGAAATGCTAATACTAAATCAATGAAGGTGGCATTGGAAGTCTTGGGGGTACTAGATGGAGCCGAGATAAATTGGGACAGATAACTTATTATCTATTGTATATCACAACTTCTGACACATGTCAACCCCACTATTGAAATCTTCAATGCAAACTGGTATAAGGTAATTAAGCATTCATAGAGTTTAAGAGGGAAGCAATCAATTAAAAGATTGCTTCCCTCACATTATAATTAGGAGGCAAAAGTATGAAGAAAATACTTACTTTCTTAAAAGAATTCATACTGGAAGAATACAGGTATCATAAATTAACTTTTATATGGGTAATGCTTTGGGCCTGTATAACAACATTCTACATGCACAGATGTGCTATTTTGACATCCAAAGGAGTGGAGGTTTATATAGGATTACTTGGACTTGACATAGCAACTTGGTTGCCATTCTTTGTTAGGTTATACCCATCCCTTTTTAATCATGAGTGCTTGTACCAAGAAGATAAAAAGGAAAACTGAGCTGGCTATAACAATTATTCCAACAGGAATAAATGGATTTACATTAAACTTTTTAAGTATTTTAGAGATAGCAAAGCAAGCAAAGACAACAAAAGCAAATATACAGAGAGCAGGAATAAACACAAGGACATTTCCCATAGAGACACCACCAATTCAAAAATTTCTTTAATTATATCAACTATCGGGCAGTAAGTCAATGTTTAACAGAACAACAGAGGGGAGCAATCCATAGAAAGGTTGCTTCCCTCACACTTTTAATTAAAACCTATCTGGATGTATAAAGATATTTAAGTCATTGGTGGTTCTGCCATTAAAGAGTGAAAACATTTCAAGTGAGATAATACAAAAAGTGACACCTAAAATAGCAGATTTAAGAAAAATGCACACGATTGAAGAGAGCCAAAACAGAATGAAACAAAGAAATGACATAAATATTAAACCAGAAGCGGCATAGACTCGTATAATCCAATATTTTTTATTATTTCTAATAAAATCATCCTTTCAATTAAAAGTTGACACTATCCCTTTTTACTGATATAATGTAGAAAATAAATCAGCTAACTGTTTATAGACACAACAGCTTGTAACCACTGTAACCACTGTAACCGATGTAACCAGTGTAACATTGAATAATTGCTAGGGCATGGTACTGTAAAAGTCTATGCTCCTTAGAGATTAAAGGAGAGCATATGGGAAACAAGTTGAAATTGAATGATTTGAAGGTAGGAATGATAGTAGGCTTTGACCAACTTACAGATATATATGATACATGGATTCTTTGCACAGTAGAGGACACTTCAAAGCCTTTTGGGACAATCCAATATATTGGGAACAATCAAGAGGACGAAAGATATATGCGTGTGTTTAGTATGGGAAAGGCGATTGCCCCTATTTATAACAGTAGTGAGTTGTTGAATGGGGAAGTCACATATGATGAGTGATTATATTAAAATCGTCTTAAACTCTAACTATGAATTTCGGTGTGATGGCGAATTAAGTTTATATGGAATGCGGTTTGTTATGTTGTCATTCAAGATAGATACAGGCTGTCAATATTCAGTCCTTCCTTTAATCAGAACCGGCTTGCCTCAAAATATGATTTTACAATATAGAGATTTGGACTTTTCGGATTCAAAAGTAGGAAAGCTACTAAGCTATGGCGTCAATGACACAGAGGAAGATAAGAGAATCGCAAAAGAGCTATATAAAAATGAGAGATATTCTGAAATCGGTAATATGGTATCTTGTGTCAAGGAGGTTGACAGCTTAGTAATTGGCGGGGTGGATTTGGGGAAAATGAGCTTGAAGGTAAATTATACTAGGACGGGCAACATTCTAATTGGAATGGATATTTTGAAACTTTTTGATATACATATAGCACCAGATAGAACGAATGGAGATAAAACAACTTTACTGGCTTGTCCTCTAACAAATATTAACGATAACTATTTGTTTGGTTTAGAGGAATCTTTTGGAATTAGCAGAATTCATATATGATAAAACAAAAGCATGGTACTGTAAAAGTCCATGCTCTTTATTGTTTTAGGCTGTGTTTATTGCACATTAGGAAAGACCTGGAATCCAGCATTGGACCCAGGTCTTTTTGTTTGTTGGTTTACGCTATGCCTGTTTCAGCTTGAGGACTTCTTCCAGAGGAAGGCCGGAAATATCAACAATTTCCTCTATAGCATACTTCCCCGTAAGGAGCATCCGTTTAGCAGTATCAAGCATTGTTTCCTGCCTGCCTTTTTCTAATCCCTGCGCTTCGACTTCTTCCAGGATTTTGCACATAGTAGCAACTCCTTCCTTGCTTTCCTTAAAGAACTTCACCCGTTCGGCTAACTCATCATAATACATTTGTGAGGGTTCGGGACAAGCGAAATCGTGCATCAGCTTTCCCAAAGGTGTTTCATCTCGATAGGCCCCGTTCACATACAAAATATGCGAACCATCGCCAAATCTCTCACCAGTCCCCAGAATACAGCGTTCAATTTCATAGAGGGGTTTATTCTGCCTCAATACATCATTCTCCGTAATGAAAATGACATAGACCTCCGGGAGCTGGTCAAAGTCTGTTCCCTTCTCCAGAAAGCTGGCGTCCATCATGCTGGCGTTATACCTGGCCCGCCTCTTCCCTGCTCCCTTGTCCTCCCGCTGGACCTCCACATTGATCTTGCGCCCTTCGCTGTCTGTAGCGACAACATCCAGTTTAACAGAGCGATTCAAAAGGTTTGCCACAAATACCTGGGTGTGGACATCCAGAACCACTAAATCCGGTTTGTTCAGAATGATACGCAAGACGAATTGCGTGGATTCGGTATCATCCTCAAAGCATTTGGTGAGAAACACATCATCCATGAGCCGAAAGCGTTTGATTCGCTCTAAATCCTCCTGGCGTACCCAAGACAGCTGTTCCGCAATCGCCAAGACTACCACCGCCTTTCCTCTGTCCCTATCTTATCATAAAGAGGGCAGTTTATCAAGTCCGGCAGACTCCCCTAAAAGCCATGGAAAAGCAAAGAAAACCTCTTGCAAATCGTCCGCAGACAAGGAAGTCACCCAGCGTTACAATAGGGGCATAGGTTGAAGGAACGGCCTAAATCAAAAGAAAAAGGACGGGACAGAAAATGTGCAAAGCTATCATTAACCGGGTAGACCTGGGCAAGCGTGTTGTGGGGTATGAGCTGTACAGCTACGACAGCGGGGAGATTCTGGGCTTGACCGTCAGCCAAATCAAAGCCCTGGCAGAATCCGGGGAGAAGGTGCTGGGCGTGAGGTTTGAAGGGAAGGAGCTTCTGCTGGATGGGACCCATACCCGGAACATCATGGTAAAGACTGGCGTTGGAAACTTCCGGCCCCTTGTCCCGGATGAAAGTCTGGCGGCTACGGTCATTTATACGGTGCTGGCCTTTGATGAAGGGCGGGGCCTCTATGAGACCATCAACAGCCGTTTTGGAAGGCGGTGGGTGAATGAAGACACCTTGCGGGTCTATCTTGGGTTTACCTGTGTCAATGGTATCACCCTGGAGGATGGAAAGTTGAAGCTGTGCGAAGGGGTGAAGGTGACGAACCTCAAACGGCAGGAGGCTAAGGGAAAGGGATAAATACAAGGGGGACGGGGCGGTCAAGCTCCGTCCCCTTCTCAAAGGAGTGGTGAAACAGCATGGAAAAGGTGTTTCTGCTGGTATTTCTTCTTTTGGCGGGATTGGCCTTGTTGGTTTGGTTAAGTATGGTACAGTATCGAATCATTCGGCGGCTGTTGATAGAAGATGTTCGGCAGATGATAAAAGAGGAAAAGGACAGGTAACAGGCAGAGGGCCGGGGGAATTCCCTGGCCCTTTTTGTTTTGTGGAAAGTTGTAGATGAGGTGAAAAAAGGGGGGATGATTCCAGACAAAACCCAAGGGGTTCCAGAGGGGCCGGAAGGATGAAAGGGAAAGAATAGGGAAAAAGGGGGAAAAGTTGTCCAGGGAGGCCCCAGGGGGTTCCCAGAGGGTGAGAAGGATTTAATGGAGATTGAAGGAAAAAGAAAAGAAAGAAATAGGTAGGTGGAGTGGAAAAGAGAAAGCCCTGGAAGACAGCAAGCATAAAAAAGCATAGCGGACAACATGGCGGTTTATAAGGATTCAAAGAAAAGAAGCGAAAGCAAAGAGCGCCGGCTGATAAATAGACACCCAAAAGAAAAACCTCCAAATTTATTTTTGAAGGAAGGTGAATCCTTTGAGTTTTGAGCTTTTGGTCAGACTGGAAAAGACAAACAGCAAAGGAGAATGCGAAGGGGTGTTTCTTCAATCCCATGAAGTCAGATTAGGAGAAGGAGAAGAAGCGGAGGTAGCCAGGGAAATCATTTTGAAGAAGCTGGAAGCCTATCTGAAGTATCTAACCAGGGTGAAAATGTAAGGGAGGAATACATATGCAAGGGAAAAAGGCAGGGAGTCATTTTAGTGTTTACCAGTTGAAAAACAACCTCTACGGCGTGTTCTTGAATCAAACCGGGGAGCAGATCGCCCAGCTTTTGGTTTATCCCGGCTTATCTATCCTGCAAGCGGCGGATATGCTGGAAGACATTGTAGATGTTTATGAGCGCTACGGGAAGATGCTCCGTCCTTGATTGAGCAAAAGGGCACCCGGCAGAAGCGGCCAGCTTCGCCGGGTGTTTATTTTTTATGAGAAACAGGAGAAAATCACCGGCTTCCCGGTGTCATGTTGAAAAGAGGAAGTAGAAGCCCTTGGGAGGATTTCCGGAAAGTTTGGGGGCGTTTTCCTGTCTGGTTCAGAAAAAAAAGAGCGGAGGGAAAATGACCGGGCCTGTCAAAAATAGCGGATAGATTAACGGGGGAAATTTTTTGAAGAATTAAGAATGTGATGAAAAATACAAATGAAAAATTTTAATAATTATCAAAAACCAATTTTCTATGACCGTTTTTTCCTTGAAAATAAGGGGTTTTCGGGGGTGTTTTGAAAAAATTTAGGGTGAAAGAAAAACCCGGATTGGAAAATAAGGAAAATTCGGTGAGGTTTTTGTGAAAAGCGAGCTTTTCTAAAAATGAAAAAAATTTTCCCGGAAACAAAAGGCAGTGGAAAGGAAACAGCTTATTTTTAAGCATTTGAATATAAGAATACAAATTTAGGGAAGTTATGGAGGTTTTCAATTATGGGGCATCCGAGTTTGTATTCCTTATCAGAGGCCGCAGAGTTTTTGGGAGTCAGCGAGATGGTTGTAAAAGACTTTATCGACTGTGGAGACCTGGCAACGGTTGGCAGTCAGAAGGAGCATATCCGCCTTGTCGATCTGAACAAATTCCTGGGGGAAGAACCGGCATCCCTCCAAAATCAAGAGCGACCGGTTGACTTTTCGGGCAAACAGCGTTCTAATGTCCCCTGCTCAATTTTGATTGAGGATATTTCAGAAGAGGAGTGGGAGACCATGAAGCGAGAGGAACACAAGCCCTATTTCGACGAGCAGAAACAGCGTTGGTGTATCGCCCTTAGCCTTGGCAAGGATGAAAATGGCAGGAGAAAGCGGAAAATTATCTCCGGGAAGAGCCAAATGGAGGTTTGGGAAAGCTACAAGGAGTACATACAACAGCATTCCAGGGAGATTGCCCTTGTTTGTTCGGATACTCCTATCGTACGGGAGGGGATAGCGGCAGGCTTGAGGATAGCTTCTTATGAGCCGGAGCAGGATGTAACCGTAAGGGAATGCTTTCCCGAGTTTTTACGGACAGTAAGAAGGAGGGTTAAAGACCGCACCTATGGGGACTATCTGAACGCCTCCAAATACATCCTTGAACATTTGGGAGATAAGCGGATGTACGAAATCAACCGTAGTGTATTGGAGAAATTCTTTGATGAGCTTGCACAAGATAAATACGCAAAAGGAAAAGAAACGGAGCCTACCCATTACTACGGGCAAAGCAAAATCAACAAGGTCTATGATTTGGTCCGCAGGTTTACCAAATATTATTCCGATGCCGGGAGGGGGAGCCAGCTCCTAAAAATGGACTTCGCCGCCAATATCGAAAAGCCCAAGACCAAGGCAGGCCATAAGGAACGGACCACGGCATATACCAAGGAGGATATTCAAAAAATCCTGCAAGCGGTCAAACCGGATAAAATGGTCTACTGCTGGGTCAGTATCCTGCTGGCGACCGGGTGCCGTCCCAGTGAAGCCCTGGCCCTCCAGTGGGGGGACATTGACTTTACCGGAAAGACGGTTTCTATTACAAAGGCCCTGGGAAAGAGCGCCGACTTCAAGGACGGCGAGTTAAAGCGTTCCTCTGCCTACAGGGCGGTTATCAAAGAGCTGAAGAACGAAAGGCCGGGCCAGGCAATAGGCTACCAGCACCGGAAACTGCCTTTAGAGGACAATATTCTGGAGGCTATAAGGGTATGGAGGTTCCAGGCGGAGCATGACGCTGTTTATATGGATAAGAAGAGGAGAAACGGAACAGAGGAAATGATATTCACCGGACGGAACGGGAACTTAAGGATTTTTGACGACTACGCCCAGAGATATAAGCGGCTTCTTAGGAAAGCAGGGCTCGATCCTTCTAAAAACAACCTGTACCGGTTCCGTCATACCATGTGTATAGACCTTTTCCGGTGCGGAGTGGATGCCAAAACTATACAAATGGTCATGGGGGATAATTCCATGAATGTCGTTATGGATAAGTACGCAAACCTCCAGCAAGAAGATGTTTTGAGCAAGGCCGATTGTTTAAGCGGACGGACACGGGAAATTCTGGGGGCTGGCAAACAGGAGGCAAACAGTCCCCTTGTGGAACAGGTTTAATTGCGTTCAAATCATGTTAAACAAAGAAGCCCCCTGTCCATTGGGCGGGGGGCTTTGGATTGTGGAAAAGCGGCAAAGTGAAAGGGAAATAAAAGAAAAAAACCAGCATAACCGCTGGTTTTCGTACCGCTTTCGGTATATTATGTTGTGTGCAAATGGTGTTAAAGGATACCGACAAAATGGAGCTGGCAGACGGATTCGAACCCCCGACCTGCTGATTACAAATCAGCTGCTCTACCAGCTGAGCTATGCCAGCGGATGACCTGCAACGCTAAACATTATACTAGAAGAACAGGTGCTTGTCAAGGGCGATTTCAATATTTGTAGATTTTCCATAATTTCCCATCGAAAAACGGGGAAGAGGGCGCCTCTTTGGACAACAAATCCGGCAAAGGCCCCTTTTTCTATGTCAAAATCCTCAGGCTTTCGCCGGTGCCGTCGTCGGGGAAGACCAAAAATTCCCGTATCCCTAGGGCCACCTGGGCCCCCCGCTCCATGGTGTCGCAGATTTCCGGCGGGGCGATGAGACGAATCACCGCACCTCCCACGTCCACCCGCAGGTCGGAAATATCCCCCAGATAGTATTTATTCACAATAGAGCCGGTGAGCTGCCCCTCCCCCGGCCGGGCCAGGGAAAGGCTCTCCGGGCGCACCGCCACCACCACCTCCCCGGTGCAGGGCCCGTCGTACCGGAGGGACTGCCCCAGGCCGGTGAGCTGGATGCGGCCGCCCCGCACCGCGCCCCGGAGGAAGTCCACCCGCCCCACAAAATCCGCCACAAACTGGTTGGCGGGGGTGCGGTAAATCTCCTGGGGGGTGCCCACCTGCTGAATCACCCCCCGGTTGATGACCACAATGCGGTCGGACATAGCCATGGCCTCGGTCTGGTCGTGGGTGACGTAAACCACGGTAATTCCCAGCTCCCGCTGAATCTCCTTAATCTCGTACCGCATCCCCTCCCGGAGCTTGGCGTCCAGGTTGGAGAGGGGCTCGTCCAAAAGCAGCAGCCTGGGGTTCATCACCAGGGCGCGGGCCAGGGCCACCCGCTGCTGCTGCCCGCCGGAAAGCTGCCCCGGCATCCGCTGGGCGTACCGCCCCAGATGGACCACCTGGAGAAGGGCCTCCACCCGGTGCTCCACCTCCCCCTTGGGGAGCTTTTTGATGCGCAGGGGGTAGGCGACGTTATCAAAGACGGTCATATGGGGCCAGACGGCGTAGGACTGGAAGACCATGCCGATGTCCCGTTTTTCCGGGGGGATAAACACCTTTTTGGAGCTGACCACCTGCTCCCCAATGGCGATTTCCCCCTGGGTGGGCCTTTCAAACCCGGCAATCATCCGCAGCATGGTGGTTTTGCCGCAGCCGGAGGGACCCAGGAGGGTGATAAACTCCCCCTCCCGGAACTCCTGTGTAAAATCCCGCAGGACAACGGTATCCCCGAAGCATTTTTTAACGTTGCGGATGGTGATGTTGGACATTTAATCAGTCTCCCCCAAATACTCTTCTAAGCAGATGCCCTGCTCCATAATCACCTGGGCGTGCTCCTCCCCCACATAGCGGAAATGCCAGGGCTCAAAGTTGATGCCGGTAATATCCGTCTTGTCCTTGGGGAAACGGAGGATAAAGCCGAAGCGGGCGCAGTTTTCCTTCAGCCAGATGGCCTCCTTGTCCTTTTCAAAGGCCTCCACCAGGTCGCTGTACTTGGTGTAGTAATCGGCGGAGACGATGTCCATGGCAAGGCCGGAGTGGTGCTCGCTGGTGCCGGGAGGGGCCACCCACCGGGCGGCCTCCACCTTGGCGGTGGCTTCGTCGTAGCCCATGGCCTTGTATTCGGCAATTTTGTTGGCGTAAAGCATCCGGCTGCGCTCCATAGTGCGGTAGCCGGAGACGATAGCCAGGCTGATGCCATCCTCCTTGGCGGCGGCGATAAGCTCCCGCACCTTACCGGCAACGCGGCTGTCAAACTTGTATCCCTGAACCTCATCGAACTCCATCTCCAGCTCCTTTTCGATGGCGTGGGTGGGGTTGATGAGCACCAGCCTCCAGTCGTCGGGGTTGATAGAGGGGTTTAAACCGGAGGGAACCTCCGGTTTAGGCTCCGGGTCCGGAGCCGCGTTTTGGTCCTCCCCCCGCTGGCTTTCCGCCGAGGCGGAGGGTTCCGGCTCCCCCCCGGTTTGGGCCGTGGCGTCGGGAGCCGGCTGGGAAGTCCCTTCCCTCGGTTGGCTGGGGGGAGGGGCCTTTTCGCCCTCCCCGCCAAAAAGCCTCCACAGGCCAAAGGCCCCCAGGGCCAGCAGCAGAAGGAGGAGGAAGATAAAAACCACCCGGCGGAGGATGTACTTGGTTTTCAGCCTTTTTTTACGGGACACAGTGTCTCACCTCGCAGAATTTTCGTAGGCGTAGCCGATGGCGGAAAGGGCGTAAAGGGGGGCTGTTTCACACCGGAGGATGCGGGGGCCCATGGTGCAAAGGGAAAGGCCCGCCGCCGCGGCCTCCTGGGCCTCCTCTGGGGAGAAGCCCCCCTCCGCCCCCACCAGCAGGGCGATTTCCGGCGGGCGGGGGGCAAGGACCGCCCCCAGGGGGGTGTTCGCCCGCTCGTAAAAGAGGATGGGGCAGGGGCTTTTTGCCATCTCCGCCACCGCCTCCCGGAAGGAGAGAAGGGGCCGCACCTCCGGCAGAAGGCCCCGGCCGCATTGCCCGGCGGCCTCCCAGGCGATTTTTCCCAGCCGCTCCCGTTTCTTTTCCATCCCCTGGCGGTCGGGGCGGGAGATGCACCGGCTGGTGAGCACCGGCACAATGGCGGCGGCCCCCAGCTCCACCGCCTTCTGGACGATGAAGACCAGCTTATCCCCCTTGGGCAGGGCCTGGTACAAGGTGACCCGGCAGGGAAGCTCCCCCCGGCTGGGGCGGCGCTCCCGTATCTCCGCCGTCACCTGCTCCCCGGATATCCCCCGGATCACCGCCAGGGCGTCGGTGCCCCGGCCGTCGCAAAGCTCCAGCTCCTCCCCCGGCTGCTGCCGGAGGCTTTTGGCGATGTGCCGCCCGTCCTCCCCGGAAAGAACAAGGGTATCCTCCTCCAAGCTTTCCACAAAGAACCGGGGCATCAGGCCACCCCCAAGGCGGCCTTGATGGCGCACCAGCCGTCCTGCTCCTCCACCTGGAGGATGGCAAGGCCCTGCCCCTCCAGGGCGGCCAGCACCTCCTCCTTCCGGGGGAGGATGACGCCGGAGCAAACCGCCATGCCGCCGGGGCGCAGGTGCCGGGGGAAGGTGGGGGCGATGGCGATGATGACGTCGGCCACAATGTTGGCGGCGATGAGATCGAAGCCGCCGCCGATTTTACCCGCCAGCCTTTTATCCTGGACCAGCTCCCCGCAGATTGGGGTGAACCGCTCCGGCCCGAAGCCGTTTAAAAGGGCGTTTTCCCCGGCGGTGCGCACCGCCACCGGGTCGATATCCACCCCCACCGCCTCCTTTGCCCCCAGCAGCAGGGCGGCGATGGAAAGAATGCCGCTCCCCGTCCCCATATCCAGCAGGCGGCAGCCGGGGGTGACCGTTTCCTCCAGCATTCCGGCGCAGAGGCGGGTGGTGTGGTGGGTGCCGGTGCCAAAGGCCATGCCGGGGTCCAGGCGCATCACCACCTCCCCCTCCCTGGGGGCGTACTCCTCCCAGGTGGGGCAGACCACCAGACGCCTGCCGATGGGGGTGGGGTGGTAGTAGTCCTTCCAGGCGGTGGACCACTCCTCCTCCTTTACGGCGCTGGTGTCCACGGTGTAGGGGATGGGCTCCTGGTCCAGCCGGGCGGTGAGGTAGGCGATGGCCTCGGCGGGGCTTTGCTCCGGGCTGATGTAGATGTGGATGATGGCGTTGCTCCGGTCCTTCGCCAGCAGCTCCTCGTCAATAAGGTCGATGTGGGCGATGCGGGGGGCCTCCTCGGTCAGGTCGGAGTAGTCCTCAATGTAGATGCCGTAGGGCACCACCATCTGGGCGATGGCGGCGGCGGTGTCAATGTCCTTTGCCGGGACAGTGATTTGCAGGTCGGTCCAGTCCATTAGCGCAGCGCCTCCTGTACGAATTTTACCAGTTCCTCCGGGGTATGGGCGGTAAAGACGGTGGGCAGGCCCGCAAGGCTCCCCGGCTCCGAAAAGCCGAAGCCGTAGGTGAGGGGCACAAAGTCCACCCCCGCCTCCAGGGCCCCCTCCCCGTCGTACCGGCTGTCCCCGATCATCACCGCGGCGGACCGGTCCTCCCACTTCAGCTCCTCCATCACCTGGCGGATAAGCCGGGCCTTGGAGGGGCGGGCGTCGGTTCCGGCGGCGATGGCGGCAAAGCGGCGGGTGAGGTCAAAGCGGGCCAGGGATTTTTCCGCCATGGTGTGGTGCTTCAGGGTGGCCACGGCGGCACAGGCCCCCGGCGCGGCGTCGATGGCGTCCAGAATTTCCGGGATGCCGGGATAGACCGCCGCTTCCCCCACCCCGATGGCCCCGTACCGCTCCCGGTAGCAGGCCACCATCTCCTTGGCCCTTTCCGGCGCGGCCCCGTGGTACCGCATAAAGGAATCCTCCAGGGGCGGGCCGATGAACCTTCGCAGCTCCTCATCGGGGATGGGGGGGATTCCCAGGGTTTTTTCCACGTGGCGGACGGTGCCCATGATGCCGGGGGAGGTGTCCACCAGGGTGCCGTCCAGGTCAAAGATAAAAAGGCGGTAGCTCATGTCCGATTCCCTCCCCGGCAGATGATTTTGCAGGCGAAGGCGCAGTAGCTGGCGATGGCCTCCCGCTCCTCCTGGGTGAGGCGCTGGTCGGAGTTATCCCCGGACCAGTGGCAGACGCCGTAGGCGGGCTGCACCGCCCCGGTGACGGTGGAGGGAACCGGGATGAGGCACATCCCCATGTGCATGGCAAAGTGGCAGAGGGCCTGAAGGCAGATGTCGCAGCCCCCCTGGGGGGTGCCGGCGCTGGCGAAGCCCCCAAAGAATTTCCCCGCCAGCCGCGCCTCCGCCCAGTAGTCCACAAAGCGGTCCATAAAGGCCTTCACCGGGGCGGAGACGTTGCCGAAGTAGGTGGGGCTGCCCAAAAAGAGGGCGTCGCAGTCCAGCACCTGGGCGGGGTCCTCCAGCTCCTCAACCCCTAAAATCTCGTTTTTATACGCCCTGGAGGCGGGGAAGGCATCGGCGGTGACGGCGTAGTTGGGGTCGGGGAGGCGGTAAAAGAGCACCTGGGCCCCCAGGGCGGCGAGGGCCTCCCGGTATTCCTTGGCCATCAGGTAGGTGTTGGCGCAAACGCTGTGGAACACAACGGCGATGGTGGGTGGATTCATGGCGTCGCTTCTCCTTAGTCTTTCTATAATCTGGTGCCTAGTGCTTCGGGTGGTTCTTCACGTGGAGGATGGCCTTCACCAGGGCGCCGGGGATCTCCCTGGTGTCCGCGGCCTCCAGGAGGGCGGGGATCTCCTCCAGGGTGGTCACCACGTACTGGGGCTGGACGGTGTTGAGGGCCAGGGCGGCCACATCGTGGCGGCACTTATCGCAGCGGCAGCAGTTGAACTTTTCAAACACCGCCTCCAGGCGGTCCGCCACCAGCTGCTCCGCCAGGTTCACCAGCACCAGGTTTTTGCCCGGACGCAGCTGCATCACCGGGGAAACCGGCCGGTTCAGCTGCTCCCGCAGAAGGGAGAGGCTGTCCGGGGCCTCCTCCGGCTCTGGCTCCGCCTTCGGCTGGGGGGAGGGCTCCGGCTCGGTTTCCTCCGCCTCGGTTTCCGGCTCCGAGGCGCTGGGCATAATCAGGTTGAAGATGTATTCCTTGTCAAATCCCTTGGGAGAAGCCATTTACAACACCTCCCGGTAAAGGAGCTCATCCAGGAGGCACTGGTAATCCTGGACCGCCTTGTTTCTGCGAAAGCCCATCACGTCCACCCGGTTGATTTGGGCGGTGGTGAGGATGCTGCTGTTGCGGATGGTGGTATCCAAAAGGGGGATGCCCAGCTCTTGGGCAATATCCCCAATGGCCTCCCGTATCACCTTGCTGGCGTTTTCCCGCGCCACAAACCGGGTGAGCAGCACCCCCGCCGCCCGGATTTTGGGGTTGCTCTTCTGGCGCACCTCGTCCAGGGTGCCGTTTAGCTGCACCAGCCCCTGGAGGCTGAAAATATCCGGCAGCACCGGCATCAGCACCGTGTCCGAGGCGGTGAAGGCGTTTACCGTCAGAATGCCCAGGGCGGGGGGGGAGTCGATAAGGATGTTGTCGTACTGGTTCAGCACCGGCTTGAGGCAGCTTTTCAGAAGGTATTCCCGCCCCTTGCCGGTAAACTCCAGCTCGATGCCGCTTAGGAGCATATTGGCGGGGATGACATCACAGAAGGGGGTGTGCTGGATGGTCTGCACCGCCAGCAGCTCCCCCTTCAGGGCGTGGTAGATGGAGTTTTGCATCTCCACCCGGTTATCGGCCCGCAGGCCAAAGGAAAGGTCCCCCTGGGGGTCAAAATCCACGCAGAGCACCCGCCGCCCCAGACGGCGCAGGCCCATGGCAAGGGCGTTGGTGGTGGTGGTTTTCCCCACCCCCCCCTTCTGGTTGGAGACACAGAGAATTTTCGCCATTTCTCAAGACCTCCCTGTCCTTGACTTATAATGTATAGAGGAGGGGGGCGGGCGCCGCGCCCTTTGGGGTCCCCGAATCTCTAATAAGTATTTCCCCCTAATTATATACGCTAGCGGGGTGGCAGGCAAGGCTTTTTTTGAAGCAGGCGGCGCTTGCGAAGGGCGGTTTTTTTCGGGAGCGCTTTAGTTTTTCCAGGGATGGGCGAATAAAGAGTAATGAGAAGAAAAGAAACGACACCGGCAGAGCCGGGGGAGGTAGACATATGAAAATCAACCCCACCGCAGCATACCAGGCCTACAACAAAATATCGGAGCACAGCCACGCCGCGCGGCGGCTGGGAGCCGCTTCCGAGCTGCCGGCGCAGAAGGCCGAAAATACCGACCGCATCCATATCAGCCCGGAGGCCAGCCGCCAGCTGGAGGTGGAGCAGCTTTCCCGCTCCATCCTTTCCGAGATTCGGGAGCCTGCCTCCCAGGAGCGGCTGGAGAGCCTGCGCAGCGCCATCCAGAAGGGCACCTACAATGTCCCCACTGGGGAGCTGGTAAACGCGGTGATGCGGCATTTCGTAGCATGAACGGAGGACGCGGAGCTTGAAGGATATAGAGAAATTTTCCGCCTTTATGGAGGGCTACGTGGCCTTCCTGGAGGAGATGGCCCAGGGGGAGGGGGAAAAGTATGCCGCCCTTCTTTCCTACGAAGCCAAGCGGGTGGACCGGGTGGTGTCCCGCCAGCAGGCCATGAATATGCGCCTGAGCCAGCTGGAAGAGCAGCGGGAACGGGAGCAGGAGGAAGCGGGCCTTGGGGGCCTCAGCTTCCAGGAGATTCTGGCCCGCCTGGACAAGACGGAGCAGGGACGGCTGCCGGAGCTTTTCCCCCGGTTTTCCAGGGCGGTGGAAGAAATCAAATACTTTAACGGAAAATCCATGGCCTTTGCCAAGGAAGGGCTGCAAATGACCGGGATGAAGGACGGCCCGGCCGCCCCCTACACCCCCGCCGGCCGGATACGTCCGGAAGGGGCCCAGGGCGCCTCCCTCTTTGAGGCGAAGATTTAAAACGAACAGCACGGACCGATACCATAAACGGAGGGGAAAACCTTGATTAGACCAACTTTTTTAGGATTTGAGACGGCCAAAAAGGGCCTTACCACCGCCCAGAAGGGCCTGGACGTCACCGGCCAGAACCTGGTGAACTGGGATTCCGACGGCTACACCCGCCAGCGCATCACCCAGGTGGCCATCGCCCCGGACAGCTACCGCAACCGCTATTCCTCCAGCCGGGTGGGGGCCGCCGGCCAGGGTGTGGACATCACCGGCATCGGCCAGGTCCGGGACGCCTTTTTGGATAAGCGCTACCGGGAGGAAAGCGGCGATGTGGGCTACTACGACCAGGCCAGCAACATCCTGGGGGATATCCAGGCTTCCATCAACGAGTTTAACCCCAAGGACGACACCGGCCTGCGGGCGACTATGATGGCCCTCAGCGACGCCCTCCAGTCCTTTTCGGTTCACGCCTACTCGGAAACCCACGCCAACATTGTGGCCTCGGCGGTGAAAAACGTCACCCAGACCCTCCAGCAGATCAGCACCAAGCTCAACAGCGCCCGCGAGCAGCAGATCTACGACCTGGAGGTTTCGGTGGACGAGGTGAACAAGAAGATTCGCCAAATTGCCGGGCTGAACCAGACCATTATGGACGACGCGGCCTCCATCCAGTCCAACCCCTACTTTGGACCCAACGAGCTGTACGACCAGCGCAACCTCCTTTTGGATGAGCTGGCCCAGTACGCCGATATCTCCTACACCTCCAACGCCGACGGCACCATTAACGTCACCCTGAACGGCCAGCAGGTGGTAAGCGGCAGCAAGTACGACCAGATGGATTTGATCCGCAACGAGAACACCGACGTGGTGGGGCTGCGGTGGATTTCCACCGGGGAAAACGTGGAGCTTTCCACCGGGGCCCTGAAGGCCTCCACCGATTACATCAACGGCCGGGGGCCCAACCTGAAGAACATCGGCGAAAGCACCCAGCGGGGCTTCCTCTACTACAAGGACCAGCTTAACGCCTTTGCCCAAAGCCTGGCCGACACCATGAACAACATCGTGCCGGAATACGACGCCGAAACCGGCGGCCCCAAGGTGGACGCCGACGGCAACATCATCTATAAGCAGCTGCTGGGCGGCCTTAACGACAAGCCGGACGAAAACGGCAAGTACCATGTGGAAAAGGATATTCCCATCACCGCCGATAACCTCTCCATCTCGGACGAGTGGAGCGTCAATTCCGGCTATGTCATCTACCAGCGCAACCCGGAGGAGAACGACACCTCGGACAACGTGGGGAACTACGCCCTGGCTTTGGCCGACGCGGTGAGCAACGCCACCATCTTCTTCGACGCCAACGGGGAGGAGTTTAACGGCACCTTCCTGGATTTCATCAAAAACTACGTCACCACCCTGGGTGAGGACGTGAGCTTTGCGGAAAACCGCCTTGCCGCCACCACCACCATCCAGCGGAACCTGGAGGACAGCCGGGACAGCGTCTCCGGCGTTGTGGTGGACGAAGAAGTGGCCAACATGATGCTGTATAACAAGTCCCTTTCGGCGGCCTCCCGCCTGATGACCGCCATGGATGAGGCTTTGGATACCCTCATCAACAAGACCGGCATGGTGGGCCGGTAAGCCAATAATTACGGAAAGGATGATGAGAACATGCGCGTAGCACAAAGAATGATCAGCCGTAATTATCGCCGGACTGTAAACTCCAGCCTGAAAAAGCAGGCAGATACCTTGGAGCGCAGCGAAAGCGGCCTGAAGTTTAAGCGCCTCTCCGACAACGTGGCCGCCGGCAACCGTGCCATGCACCTCCAGGAGGAGCGGTACCAGGCTACCCAGCAGTTGGAGAACACCAAGGATCTCATCGCGGAGATGAAGTCGGTGGACAGCAACATGGATTCCATCCATTCGGTGCTGCAAAAGCTCCAGGAGCGCATCCTGATGGGGATGAGCGAGGACTACGGCGCCGACGCCCGCGAGGTTATCTCCAAGGAGGTGGCCAGCAAGAAGGATCAGCTCCTCCAGTTCATCAACAACCAGTTTGGCGGCAAGTACCTCTTTGCAGGCACCAACAACAGCGTCCAGCCCTTTACCGAAGGGGAGGATGGAAAGCTCTGCTTCAACGGCATCCCGGTGGAGCAGATTTGGAAGAGCACGGAGGACGGCAAGTATTACTACGGCAAGCCGGTCACCTCGGAGGAGGGGAACTGGTTCCAGATGGCCGACGGCACCATGATGACCAAGACGGCGGATAACCCCGACGGCACCAAGACCTATACCGATACCAACGGCCTCACCTATACCCTGGGGGCGGACGGGACCACCTGGACCGAGGATGCAGGCGGCACGGCGCTGGCCGCTGCCCCCACCGCTGTCACCATGAACGAATTCACCATGTTCGGCAACACCGTCTACAAGGACGTGGCGGAAACGGGGGGCGAAACCTACCGGGACGCCACCGGGGCGGTGCTGTACCAGAAGGACGCCGATGGGGAATATACCATCTTCACCGACGCCGCCGGCAACACCTTTACCAAGGTGGGGGACCAGTTCATGGACGCCGCCGGCAACCCCTACGAGAAGACGGAGGACGGCACCTACGTGAATATCGGCAGCGGTGCCACCCTGGACGTGAGTGCCCAGCCGGAAATTGTCACCACCCCCACCGTCGTTCCCAACAGCGAGGACACCTACGCGGACATCGGCCTGGGGCTTAAAATCTCCGGGGATATGACCGCCGACCCCCGCACCGCCTTCCAGGTCTCCTTCTCCGGTCTCACCCTTACCGGCTGCGCCAAATATGACCCGGAGACGGGGAAGATCGTCCCCATCACCGGGGACCGGGGCACCGAGGTGGCCGGGAACATCTACGACCTGCTTACCCAAATCGAAGGGGCTCTTCACCCCGAATTTGACAAGGCGGCGCTGGACGATATGTTTACCCAGCTGGTGAACCTCACCGACAACGTGGGGATGACCCGCACCGACCTGGGTAACCGCATGGAGTACCTGGAGCTGACCGAGAGCCGCCTGGAGGACGATATCGCCGATATGACCGAGCTGGAAACCGGCCTTATTTCCTCCGACCCCGCCGAGGAGGCCATTAAAATGAAGGAATGCGAGTATGTGTGGCTGGCAGTCATGCAGCTGGGAAGCAAGGTGCTCCCCACCTCACTGCTCGATTTCATGTCCTAAAATCCCTTAAATTCCCGCGAGTGGAGGTGTTTGTGTGCAGCTGATTAACATTACCAGTACCCCTATCGACTATAAAATCAACATCGAACCGGCCCGGTTGGAGATGAAGCAGGCGGACAACGCCAGCCATCGAATGAACGTGGACCCCTCCAGGCTCAGCATCCGCTCCCGGAATATCCAGGTCCGTTTGGATTTTACCGAGATGCAGGCCAGCCTTAACCTGCGCAATCCCGGCGATTTTGCCCGGTATTACGGCAGCAAGGGGAACCAAACCGCCTACGAGAACATTGGCGAGCGGGTGCAGTTCGGCAACCAAATTGCCCAAATTCAGGACGGAGTTTCCATCAGCCAGGTGGTGCAGCAGAAGGCTTTGCAGCAGCCCACAACCTATACCACCTTTATCCCCTCCGCCGGGGTGGATATGAGCTGGCAGCCTGCGGAGCTGAACCTGGATTACCAGCCCGCCGACCTGAGCTTTGACTGGCAGGTGCAGAAGAACGTGATGGAGTATGTCCCCGGCAAGTACCAGATGGATATCCTCCAGTACCCCAAGATCGAGATCGAGTACCTGGGGACACCCTCCTATGTGCCGCCCAGCTCCGACCCCAATTACGAGGAAAAAAGTGCTTGAGAGCAGGGGTCCTTTCCCCGCGCCGGAGCCAAATACGAAACAAACCAGGCTGTGCGGATGGTGTAATATCCGCATGGCCTGGTTGTGATACAAGAAAGAAAGGCAGGGCTTGCCATGAAGCTGTTTACCAGGGACCTGGGCGAAATCGAAATTGACGAAAAGGATATCGTCACCTTTACCGGACCAATTTTTGGCTTTGAAAAGTACCGCCGCTTCGTCTTCCTCTACCAGGAGGAAATCGTGGAAAACTTCATCTGGCTGCAGTCGGTGGAGGAGCCGGAGCTGTGCTTCATCCTGGTGCAGCCGGATCTTATCACCGACCACTACCAGCCCCAGCTGCCCAAAGAGGCCAAGACCCTCCTGGGGGACGGGGACTGGATGTGCTGGCTTATCGTCTCCCTCCGGGAGCCCTTCCAGGATTCCACCGTCAATCTGCGCAGCCCCATTGTGGTCAATCCGGAGCTGCGCCAGGCGGCCCAGTTTGTATTGGAGGGGAACCTCCCCATCCGCCACCCGCTGGTGAGGGAGGGGGAGAAGAAATGCTGATTCTTTCCAGAAAAGCCGGGGAATCCCTTATCCTGGACGGCGGGATTGAAATTAAAATCACCGAAATCTACGGGGATAAGGTGCGCATCGGCATCGACGCCCCGCCCCAGGTGAAGGTCTACCGCAAGGAGCTGTACGCCACCATCCAGGAGAACCAGTCCGCCGCCATGGCGGCCCCCGCCGCGGCGGGGAAGAGCTTCCTTCAAAAGATGAAGCCCCCGGAGGAAGGAGCTACTCCCCCGGAGCCTCCCACCCCGGAGAAACCGGAGCAGTAGGGCCGCTTTCCGCCGGAGGGGGAAAGGCCTTGTTGGCCGCCAGGCTCAGCTCCTGGAGGCACTCCTCCAGCCGCCGCTGGTTGTCGCCAAAGAGGTCCAGAATGCGGCACCGGTAGCTGCCGGTCTCCCCCTCCCCGAAGGCCACCGGCAGCTCCACCTCCAGGGAAACGTCCTCCAGAAGGGGGGGATTCCCCACCGTCATGGTGAACCGCTGCCCCTGGGAAAGGGGGACGGAGCAGGTGAACTTCAGCCGCCCCAGGGAGAGGGCGTAGACGGTGACCGGGAACTCCTGCCATACCGGGATGGCCTCCTGCTTGGAGGCGAAGGAGAAAAAGCGCCGGGGCTGCTCCGGGGGCAGGACCATGGCGGAGGCGTTGCCAGGCAGCTTTACATCGTAGAGGTAGGCGGAAACCGCCCCAGGGAGCACCTCGTCCCGCACCGAGACCAGCCGGAGCATTTTTTCGGAGGAAAGATAGACCTCCCCAGTGAAGACCTGGGTCTCCACCTCGTCCTTGATGCGGACGATGCGCAGCTGGGTGCCCATCTTGAAGAGAGGGACAAATTCGCTTTTGAACTCCACGTACCCCGCCGCGATGGAGGCACAGCCGGTGCCGTATTCCAGGAGCTTGTTTTCCACCGTTTTAAGGAGGGCTGGGAAGTCCTGCTCAATCCGTTTGCCCAAGAGCTCACCCCGTTTCCTGATTTTTCTATGTCTTTAATGATAATACAAATACGGATTTTTGCAAGTGGAATTTGTCAAAAAAGGAGAAGTCATGGTGGATTTGGATAAGATGCTGGAGCTGCTGGAAGAGAAGCGGCAGCTTCTTCTTGCCTTTGAGGCAGTCACCCAGGTGATGCTCACCTGCCAGGAGGAGCAGCTGGGGGAGCAGCTGAAGGGGCGGCAGCGGCTGCTGGAGCGCCTCCGGGAGCTGGAGACGGAGCTGGCGGAGCTTTGCAGCCGGGCGGGGGAGGATGGGGCGCTGGCCCGCGCCGCCGCCCAGGCCAAGGCGGAGCCCTCCGCCCTGCCGGAGGAGCTGGGGCCGGTTTACCGGGCGGCGATGGAGGCCCAGGCAGTTCTCAGCCGTCTTCCGGAAAGCGAGGTCCAGGCCATTATGCGCCTGCGCCTGGAGCAGGAGCGGATTTTGGAGCAGATTAAGAGCACCAACCAGGGCAGCGCCGCCAAGGCCGCCCGGTTTTATTCGGTGGGCGCCGGGCAAGGAGGGAGCAGCCGTCTAGGCCACGCCTAAGCGCCGCCGGGGTGCCCCCGGTGTCACGCCCTCCGGGGTGCCCCCGGCGTCTCGCCCTCCGGGGTGCCCCCGGCGTCACGCCCTACCCGGCCCTAAGGGGCCTTAACCCTTCGGAGGGCGACAGGGACTGCCTGGAGTCTTAGATGCCAGGGCCGAAAACCGCCGGGGTGCCCCCGGTATCCCAGGCTCCCGGACTTTCTGCGGAAGGTCCGGGAGCCCTAACGGGCCGCTTTGCGTCCCTTCGGGCAGGTGGGCTTCGCCCAGCCCTGACGGACTTCGCTGCGCCTCACGGGGGGACCAGTCCCCCCATGCGCTCCCCTGCTCTCCGGCGGAGCCGCTTGTGGCGGCAATGCGCCCCCTGCTTTTCGGGGGAGCTCTGATGGTAAGGCTCCCCTCTGGGTATTATCTTAACCCTGCAAAAGAGCTTCGGCGAGTGCCTGGAGTCTTAAATACCGTACCCTTTTTTCGATAGCCCTTGCCGCTTTTCTTTTTGCCTCTTTTTCTTTTCCCGTGAAAAGAAAAAGAGGAAGCCCCAGCCGCCACAGATTTTTTCCGGCCCCTTTGGTTCGGGGGAAACAGGCCGATAATTAAAATAGAGAAAATCGTAAGGCAGAACACGTCGAAGACGATTGGATAAAATTCCCCTGGAATGGAGGCAAAAACAGATGGCAGTTAACGCAGCAAGCAGCTCCTATGTCAGCGGCGCAAGCAGCAACAAGGGCTTTTCCGGCCTGGCTTCGGGTGTGGATACCGAGAGCATGGTGGAACAGCTCCTTTCCGGCACCCAGCAGAAGATTGATAAGCAGAACGCCCTTAAGCAGCAGCTGGAGTGGAAGCAGGAGATTTACCGGGACCTTATCTCCCAAATCAACGCCTTCCAGACGAAGTTCTTCAGCTATTCCTCCGATTCGAACCTTCTTAGCGAGAGCTTCTTTAATTCCATGAGCGCGGTCACCTCCTCCAGCGCCTTTAAGGCCACCGCCACCAGCTCCGCGGTTACTGGCAGCAACAGCATCGAGGTGCGCCGCCTGGCCACCAAGACCAGCCTTTCCTCTGGCGATACCGTCAGCGGCAAGTTGGTGGGGGAGCTGGATAAGGAGGCCCTGGAAAAGCTGGTGAAGGACCAGGTGGGCACCGATAAGGACTACACCGTCAAATTCCAGGTAGGCAGCAAGGAGGTTTCGGTGAACCTCCGGGACGTCTTTGTGCAGGACGATAAGCTCCGGGAGTTCGACAGCACCACCCAGCGGGACGCCGAGATTCAGGCGAAGCTGGAGGAAGCCTTCAAGGACACCGGGGTGAAGGTCTCGGTCAAGGACGGCGCCATGTCCCTGGTTACCGAAGGGGATAAGCGGGAGAACATCCTCCTGGACCCCACCTCCGGCAAGCTGGGCCTTTCCCGCCTGGGGCTTACCGCCACTTCCAAGGCGGTTTCCAAGGCCAGCGACAAAACCACCACCTTTTCCGGCGTGGTGGACGATACCCCCAAGATGGAGTTTACCGTCACCCTGGACGATATGCGCAAGACCATCGCCCTGGACCTGCGGGATGTGATGAAGGACGGCCAGGTGGACGAGGAAGCCTTTAGGAGCGCCCTCCAGGAGGCCCTGGATAAGGCCCACGGCAAGGGCCAAATCACCGTGGGCGGCACCGGCGGCAGCTTCGAGCTGTCCGTTTCCGCCGGGCGGAAGGTGGAGGTGGGGGGAACCTCGGAATCCCTCACCGCAATGGGCCTTAAGGCCGGGCAGTCCAACCGCATCGGCCTGGGGATGAAGCTGGGGGAGCTTTCCCTCAAGGAATCCCTCCAGGGCGGCTCCTTCCGCTTCAAAATCAACGGGGAGGAGTTCCACTTCACCGAAGAGAACACCATCGCCGAGGTGCTGGAGGCCGTCAACACCAGCAAGGCCGGTGTGCGGATGGTCTACCGGGCCCAGAACGACACCTTTGTTCTGGAGGCCACCGAATCCGGCACCGGCAAGCAGATTAGCCTTTCCCAGGAGGAAGGCAACCTGCTGAACGCCTTCTTCGGCCTGAACACCACCACCGGCACCAAGGCCTATTCCCGGAAGCTCACCTACGAGGTGGAGGTGCCCAAGGAAGGCGGCAAGGAGGGTGAGACCGTCAAGGAAACCCGGACCGCCGATGGGGACACCACCCTGGAGCAGTTGGGGATTGAGGTTTATGATAAGGATGGGAAGCTCCTGGACAAGGGGACCAAACTTTCCCAGCTGTCCGAAAAGACCGGTGGACGCTATATCTTTGAGGACGGACGCATCCGCCTGGGCGAAAACTATGCCCCCGCCACCGATGAGGAAAAGGCCGCGATGAAGGACCTCTTTGGGGTGGAAGCGATCACCCTGGGGGATACCCCCGCCGGCAAGAGCCAGGAGGAGCTTACGGTACAGGGCCAGAACGCCCTGGTGGTCATTGATGGAATGGTCACCGAGCGCAGCGGAAACAACTTCACCGTCAATGGCATTAACTACGACGTCAGCAGCCTCACCGGGGAGTACAACCTGGTAGAGGGCACCATCCAGGATGGCAGCGGCAATCCCTACACCCTCCAGCAAGGGGAGTATATCGAGAGCGGCAAGCTCTATAACGCCAACGGCGATGTAATCGGCAGCGGCTTCGTCTTTGTGGACGGGGAGGGCAAGGAGACGGTAGCCACCGGCCTTTCCCTTAATGAGGACGGAAAGCTCCAGAAGTTCTCCGGCACCCCCGCCAAGGTGGAGGTCACCCAGAACACCGATAAAATCATGGACGGCATCAAGGGCTTTATGGACGAATATAATAAGCTCATCAAAACCATCAACGATTATTTGGACGAGGACACCAATTACCGGGACTACGCCCCCCTCACCGCCGACCAGAAGAAGGAAATGAGCGAGCGGGAGATTGAGCTGTGGGAGGAAAAGGCCAAGGAAGGACTTCTCCACCGGGATAACACCCTCCAGACCTTCCTCCAGCAGATGCGCACCATCCTGTACGAAAAGCCCGCAGGCGGCGGCTACGCCCTTTACGAGCTGGGCATCGAGACCGGCGCCTGGGAGACCAAGGGACAGCTGACCTTCACCACCGATGGGGAGGCCCGGCTGCGCCAGCTGCTGGAAACCGACCCCGGCAACGTGGCAAAGCTCTTTACCGACCCGGAGGAGGGGCTGGGGGCCAAGCTGAACAATGTCCTGAACAGCACCGCTAAAATCAGCTCCGGCACCCCCGGCACCCTGGTCCAGCTGGCGGGCGTCAAGGGAACCGGCACCGAAAAGAACAACTCTATCTATGACCAGCTAAAGAGCCTGGACGACAAGATTGCCGCCCTGAAGCGCACCTACGAGGCGGAAAAGACCCGCTACTGGAACCAGTTCAACACCATGGAGCAGATGATCTCCAACATGAACGCCCAAAGCTCTTATTTGGCACAGATGATGACCGGCGGCTAAGCCGGCCGGCGTGCCGCCGGTGTCACGCCCTGCACGGCCTACGGCCTTACCGGGTACGAAGTCCAGGCGGGTGCCTGGAGACCTGGCAGGCGCTTGATGTGCGGGATGCCGTTTTTTCAGCCTACGATGTGATAGAATGGGGTCTAAAAGGAGTAAGTAAATTATGCCTGTAAATCCTTACCAGAAGTATCAGCAGCAGTCCGTGATGACCATGACCCCAGGGGAAATGCTCCTAAAGCTGTACGATGAGGTGATCACGCAGCTTACCGCTGTTAAGCAGTTTAACGAGGAAAAGGACTACCAGGGGGCCAATGCGGCGCTGAAGAAATCCCAGCGCATCATTAGCTACCTGGACCAGACCCTGGACCCCCAGTATGAAATTTCCGGCAGCCTCAGCGCCCTGTACGATTATTTTATCCGGCGGCTGGTGGATGCCAATATGCACAAGGAGAACGGCCCCATTGATGAGGTGCTGCCCATGATTGAAGAACTGCGGGATACCTTTGCCCAGGCGGACAAAAACTCCCGCAGCGGAGGGGGTCAAGCGGCCCAGACAGGTACATAAAAGGAACAATTAGCTGACACAAAACCGTCGCTGACAGCGGGCCCCGAAGGCGGGGCGGACGCCAGCGGCGGTTTTCCAGGTCTTTTATGGGCCAGTCTTTTCCAGGTAGGGACGCTTTGGTTTTAGGCAAAGCGGTCGAAAATTAAATAACCAGAGGTTCTGCGTTTTTGGCAGTCCGTATGGGAAAGCTGAACAAACAACAGGGCGGATTTTTGGACGCCTTGGCCAAATATGGAGGAGATCCATCATGAGAGAGACCATCAAAAGCTACAAGAAGTCACTGCTCCGTATGCAAGCCCTGGTGCTGGCGGTGATGATGGCAGTGACTGCTGTTCCGTCTTTTGATTTGCAGATGGTGCAGGTGGCCCAGGCGGTAACAGTGCCCACCATCACCTTCTCCCCCCTGAGCCAGGAGAACTGGCAGAACAACGATAAGACCAGAGCGACGGTGGTGACCGGCAGCAGTATTTATATTCAGGAAGAGGTGCCCCAGAACCAGGGCTATAACCCCGCCAAATTGCAGTTCCGAAGCGGACAAAACGGCAATATTATCCTGGATGCGGATACCCTGGCCGGCGGAACCACCGTTGCCAACGGAAATATTGAGGTTGGACCGGTGGAGGGGGTCAACCGCAGGCTGGACTTCAAATCCAAATTCAATCCGGCAGCCCCAGAGACGAATGGCGACCCAACGAAGGCCGCCACTGTAACCTACTACCTTAACGGTGTGTACCAGGCCCCGGTGGGGCAGGGTATAGCGACTGAAACAGGGTCTGACGACAAGACGGTTACCGTTCTGGGGCAGGATGGCAAGCCCACAACGATAACCGCAACCGGAACAAACAACACCCTGAAATTTAAATGTAAAACTCCGGAGGATGCAACAACAGCCCCCACCTTTGAGATTACAGGGGCGGACGGGTATTTTTCGGCTTTCAAGACTGCTAGTACCACTGGTACCATTGGACTGTGGGGAGAAAAGAGCACCAGCGCCCAAAACAACCTTACCCAAAAAACGAAGCGAACCCTTGCCTTTACTGCGCGCGCAGGCAGCAACACATATTTTTTCCAGGTGGTCACTGATACCATCCACGAGGACCATAAGGAACCAGACCCCAAGGACCCCACCAAGGAAATTCAATATTATAACAACTACATCACACAGGACACCGAATTTGAGTTTATCTTTACGGTGCCCAACTCCGCGCAGCCCGATATTGCCCTGACGGTGGTGACGCCCCAGGCCGTCATGAAGGAGCTGGAGGACAATGTCCGCGCCGCCGCCCAGGAGGACGAATCCGATTATCTCCGCTTCACCAAGGACCCGGCCAACAACGTTGACGATGGCCCCGACTGGGTCACTGCCAATATCCTGGCGCGGGAGAAGGTAAAGCGGTACAACGCCAATTTCTCCATTAAGTGGAAGTGGGAACCCATTACCACCGGGGTGGCTGGCGCGGCAGACGCGGTCAGGGAGGGTTCCCTGAACGAGGCGGATAACAACTGGCGGACCCTGCTGGTATCGAACCCCGGCAAGGAGACCATCGAAGGGTATCTGATTCCCGAAGTATCCTTTGTTACAGGGGACGCGAACCCCGACCAGAAATCCAGCACCCCTGACCTCGACCTCCCCCGTGTAAAGCTGACCATACCGGGCCAGAGCGGCGAATACCCCAAAATTATCCAGGTGGAGGAAGAATACGGCATTCGGAGCGGGAGCGGGAACACCACAACAGAAAAGCTTTTGGGCGCCCCCCCCGCCGCCCCGGAAACCAAAAAGATGGATGCCTACCGGGGCGAAATCGACGAGTGGAACCCCTTTAAGGAGGGGCCGGGGGAGGGCAAAAAGCCCTTCCGTTACCGGATACACATGGATATGGGCACGGACTTTAACGCGGCGGTGCACACCACGGTGACAGCCACAGGGGATACCGACGCGGTGATTTTGAAGGTCAACCGGGGCAACGGTGTTTTTGTGGAGCACCAGGGGGGAGAAATCACGCCCCTCACCGAGGGAACCGGGGCCGGAAGATTTGTGGAGCTGGAGTTTGACGCCCAGCGTATCCGGAAGGACGACCCGAAAAAGAACAAATCGGTGACCTATACTATCCAGTTTTACCGCAAGGGACGGGGCGGCGCCCTCACCCCCATTAAGAGTGTGGAGCACACCCTTAAAATCGACCTGACCGACAGCGTCCCTGATTCGGAGAGCCGCCTGAAAAACCTGATTATCACCGACCAAAACGGCAAGGCCATTGAAAACCTGGAATACAAATTCAACCCGGACACCCTGAGCTACGATCTCTCCCTCCCCTACCGGGTGGAGGGCATCCAGCTGGAGCCTCTCTTCATGAATCCCCAGAAGTCCGCCTTCCGGGATGCGTATATCGTTATCCGGGACCGGATGGGGAACCTGGCCAAAAACAGCCTTACTTCGCCAAATGTGATGGACAGCGGCCGGATTCCGGTGCGGCACGACGCCCAAAGCGAGATGATCTACTTCACCGATCCGGACGACATCGGGCGCAATTCCTATCAAATATCCATCACCGCCCCCAGCGAGGACCCGCGGGAAGGCGCCGATTACCGCACCACCTACACCCTGAACGTCTTCCGGAACAACGCCAGCGACGACAGCACCATGGCCTCCCTGGGCATCTACCATTATGGGGCGGAGGAGACGCCGGAAAACAATCTCATTAAATTTGACCCTGCTAAAACCGAATACGAGATCGTTATACCCTATTCCACCGATATGCTGAAGTTCCGCCCCAAGGCAAACTACAGCTGGGCGCAGGGCCCGGATATCCGGGCTCCCCACAAGCTGGAGGGACTGAACCGCTTCGACCCCGACAAGTGCTGGCTGCGGAACATGAAGGCGCTGTATCGGGACCCCATCTACCTGGATAGCGGCGACCCGGCCAATGCCGGCGCGCTGCTGGTCCAGTTCGAGGTGGTATCGGAGCTGGGGGACGTGACTGGCAACAAGGAAGGGCACAGTACCATCTATACCATCCGCATCTTCCGGGAGGAGCCCAACCACGTGGCGACCCTGGAGGGGCTGGTGGTTGCCGACAAGGACAAGAACGAGCAGCGCATCATCCCCACCTTTAAGCCGGAAACCAATACTTATTACGCCGAGGTGGACTACGCGGTGGAGCAGATTCTTCTGAATCTGGACCCCACCTATGATGACGTTGGCAACATCCAGGTCTACCGCCGGACAGTGGAGCCGGGGAACCTCCTTTTGGATAAGCGGGACGGCAAAAATGTCAACGACTTCCCGGACGAAGGCCCCCTGACCTTTGACATCAAGGACTTCAGCCCCCCCATCCCCTACTTCAAGATACCCAGCAACCCACCGGAGCAGCCCTACATCCTGGACGTCACCAAGGCCCCAGGCGGCTACGAGCTGTTTATCATCAAGGTGACGCCGGAGTGCGAGGAGGACGGCCTGGAGGGCGCCCGCGACCACACCAAAATCTATAACCTGCAGGTGCAGCGCAAGGAGCCCAGCCACGAGGCCAGGCTGAAGAGCCTGGAGCTGAAGGACCAAGGGAACAGCCCCATCAAGACCTTCGCCTTCCATCAGGACGAGTTTAATTACAGCCTGGAGGTCCCCTACGAGACCACCGGCGTCAGCTTCACCCCCACCGTCCTGGAGCCCCACGCCAAGTTCGAGATTGTGGATTGGGGCGACCCCCAGTCGGTCAACAGCCCCTACACCGGGCTGGAAAGCGGGGCTACCTCCAAAGTGTTCCAGCTGCCGGAGCGGCACGGCGTGGACCGGAAGTATACCATCCGGGTCACTGCCCAGGATGGCGTAACCCAAAAGGAGTATAATATAACCATCCGCCGGGCCCCCCCCAGCAGCGACGCCTGGCTGAAGGCCCTGACCACCGACCACACCGAAAACTTTAAGCCCATCTTCGTCCCCAAAACCATGGACTACACCGCCGAGGTGAAGATGGGGGAGCCGGGGGTGACCATCACCGCCACCGCCAATCATCCCCACGCCACCATTAAAATTGACGGCGTGGTGGTGGAAAGCGGCGTCGCCTCCGATCTTATCACCTTCCTGGACGTCAAGCAGACGGTGACCATCGAGGTTACCGCCCAGGACGGCGTCACCAAGAAGTACTATCACATCGAGTTCACCAATATGAATCTGGTGGAGCTCACCAATAACGCGGATCTCAAGAACCTCACCGTCAACTACGGCCAGATGACCCCCAAGTTCCAGGCCGCTGTTACCGAGTACGAGGTCACCGTCAAGGAGGACACCTGGTCGGTGGATATCATCCCCCGCCTGTCCGATGACCTGGCTAAGGTCCGGGTGCTCAACGGCACCAGGGAGCTGGGGGATTACCGGGGCAACTACGCCCTGGCCCTGGTGGATGGCGAAAACACCGTCACCGTGGAGGTCACCTCCCCGGATAAGACGGTGGTGAAGAACTACGTCATCACCATCTACCGCAACGAGGAGGAGAAGCTCAAGAACCTGGAGCCCCTGGAATCGGAGGACATCAACTGGGAGAACTCCACCAACCCCATTTTGGTGAAGATTGAGGAATACCCCCGCGTGGGCGCCAGCGTCTTCAACACCATCCGGGAGGAGTACCCCGAAAAGAGCATCATCTTCCAGGGCAACGATTACTCCATCCGCTTTGACGGCAAGAACCTCAACCGGGTGATTCCCCAGCGGGAGATCTTCGACTTCCGCATGACCTTCGATTCCCCCGACGAGGACGCCATCTATGACATCATCGAGGCGCGGGAGGCCAACGACAACATCCTGGACGACGTGGTCCTCTGCTACTTCGATTACCATGGCTCCCTCCCCGGCCCCGCCACCTTTAACCTCAGCCTGGGACGCAAGTATTCAAACGAGACCCTCTACTGGCACTACTACAACCAGGAGCGGGACCGCATTGATTACTACGGGAGCCTCAAGAGCAACAGCAAGGGCACCGTGGCCGTCAGCATCGACCACTTCTCCACCTATATTGTGAGCCCCACCCACCGCATCGCCGGTTCCGAGGATAAGGACGGGATCATCGACCAGCTGGGATTCGTCTCCAACGGACAGGATCTCCTGGGCTCCGGCGGCAAGCTGAACCCCGACACCGGGGAGACGGAGGAGCGCCCATGAAGAAGCTCATCGCTGCCCTGGCCATCGCCGCCGCGGTTCTGCTGGTGGCAGGCTTCGTCTACGTGCTGATGTTTATGGAGGATACGGAAAATCCCCCGGCCGGTCAAAGCCAGTCGGGGGGAGGCAGCACCTCCAACGCCCGCCTCAACGCCCCCAAGGCGGTGGAGACCGACGCCGATGTTCTGGACGCTTTGGACTACTACACCCAGCGCAACCAGGACACGGTGGCCTGGCTCCGGGTCCCCGGCACAAAAATCAACGACCCGGTGCTCCAGTCCCACGATAACTTCACCTACCTGCGCACCGACGAGTTCCGGGAGTACGACCTTTACGGCTGCTACTTTGCCGATTGGGAATGCTCTATCGGCCCCCGAAGCGTCCTTTCCCCCAACACGGTGGTTTATGGTCACAGCGACCTTACCGACCAGGCGGACGGCCCACGGTTTTCCCAGCTGTTCCACTTTGCGGACCCGGAGTTCGCCGCCGCCACGCCGGTCATCCACTTTTCCACCCTGGAGGAGCAGATGACCTGGGAGGTCTTCGCGGTGATTTACACCAACACCAGCTTTTCCTACATCGATGCGGAGCCGGAGGGCGGGGCCCAGGCCCTGGCCCAGGCGGCTATGGAAAAATCCATCTACGACTATGGCGTGACGGTGGGGGAGGAGGACAAAATCCTGACCCTTTCCACCTGCAGCGTCCGCGATAATCCCCAGGACCGCAGCCAGCGCTTTGTGGTGATGGCGCGGCTCCTGCCCGCCGACGCCGAGGTCCCCCAAAAGGCCACGGTGACGCCCCGCACCCCGGAATAAAAGGAGGTAAACGGAAGATGCTTTTTAACAGCAAGTCCCTGGGCATGATGCGCGCCAGCCTGCAAGGACTTTCGGTCCAGCAGGAGGTGATACTCCACAACCTGGCAAACCTGGATACCCCCGGCTACAAGGCCAAATACGTCTCCTTTGAGGACACCCTGAAGGGGGCGGGGGACCGGTACGACCTGAAGGCCCACGTCATCACCGATGAGGCCACCTCCATCCGCCCCGACGGCAACAACGTGGACAGCGATACCCAAAGCATGGCCCTCTACCAGAACTATGTCCAGCAGCTCTACCTGTACCAGAAGATCAGCGGGCAGTTCACAAACCTCCGCTACGTCCTGAACCAGGGCCCTAAGTAACGCGCCGCCCTTACCAGAAAGGAGTGATTCCCCATGTCCCTTTTGGATTCCATGAACATCATCGGCTCCGGCCTCACCGCCGAGCGGCTGCGCATGGACATCGCCCTTCAGAACATCGCAAACCAAAACACCACCCGCACCGCCAACGGGGAGCCTTACCGCCGCAAGCAGGTGGTATTCTACGAGCGGGGCATGAGCTTTTCCGACGCCCTGCGCACCGAATCCGCCAAGGTGGAGGGGGGCGGTGTCCGGGTGACCCAGGTGGTGGAAAGCCAGCGGGATTTCATCCCGGTGTATGACCCCGACCATCCCGATGCCAACGAGGAGGGCTATGTCATGATGCCCAACGTGAATACCACAGAGGAACGGATAGACCTGATGGCGGCCTCCAACTCCTACGAGGCCAACCTCACCGCCCTGAAGCTGGTGCAGTCCCTGGCCCTGAAGGCCCTGGACATCGGAAAGTAACTCCAGGCTTGGAGGAAAGGAAGGCGCCCTGTGATCTTTACTATCAGCGCTGAGTATTTTTCCGGACGCATCCAGTGCACCAGGGAGGATAAACAGGAGTGCCTTTACACCGTCCGCCAGCTGCTGGAGCTGGCCTTCGAGGCCAGGGAGCGCGGCCTGCTGGCGATGGAGGACCTGATCTCCGACCACGCCCGTTTTCCCGACCGGTTTTTGCACAAGGCGGTGGAGCTGACCATGGAGGTCTCCGACCCCGATAAGATCCGCAAGGTGCTGTACAATCTCATTATCACCACAAAATACGTTGCCAATAACCAGTTCCTCAAGGACCTGCTCATCGCCGAGACGATGCTGGCTATCAGCCAGTCGGAGGACCTGGACTACGTCTTCGCCCATCTTATCCCCTCCTATTTTGGGCTGGATTATTCCCCCCAGGCGGAGGAGGTCTACCGCAATTACAAAATTTCCCGTGTTCAGGAACGGAAACGGATGACAGAACCATTCCCCGGCGCGGGTCAGGACTGAAAGGAAGGAAAGGATTATGGCTGAGTACAAGAACATCATGGAGAACCTGGTGGAGGAGGAATTCGACCGGGCGCAGGGAAGCCTCAACTGCTGCACCTGCGAGGCCTGCCGCAACGACATCATCGCCTATGCCCTCAACCAGCTCCCCCCCAAGTATGTTGCCACCCGCAAGGGGGAGGTCTATTCCAAGACCTTTATTCTGCGCAACCAGCACTACGCGGACATTATGGCGGCCCTGGCGAAGGGCGCCAACCTGGTGCGGGAAAACCCCCGGCACTAACCGGCCGCCCTCTTTTTCTTTTGGCGGGAAAAGAAAAAGAGGCAAAAAGAAAAGCAGCGGGGGCTTCGCAATGCAGCGGGCTTCCGCTGGCTATCTATGTGATTTGGGGACTTTTGGCGCAATAAAAAGCAGCTGGGTAAAACCGGCTGCTTTCTCTTTGAAGAACGCAAAGAAAGACGCCCCCGTCCCACAGGACAGAGGCGTTTCATGCTGGCACCTTCCACTTGCGAAGCGGAGCTTCAATTACAGGGCGCGCTGGACCTTGCCGGAACGCAAGCACCGGGTGCAGGCGTAGATGTGGCGGGGGGATCCATCAACGATGGCCTTGACACGCCGTACATTGGGCTTCCAGGTTCTGTTGGATCTTCTGTGGGAATGGGAAACCTTGATACCGAAAGTCACGCCTTTTCCGCAGATGTCGCACTTTGCCATGAGTCTGCACCTCCTTTTTGCTGCCGGATTTTCTCCCCCGCGGGGGAGCCTGCCGGTAAAGTAACATTAGTATTTTAGCAGATGCAGGGGGGAAAAGCAAGGCTTTTTTCAAAATACTTTTCCCCAAAGCCTTTTCGGAAAATTTTTCTTGCTTCTTTCCCAGGGGAAAGAGGCCCTTCCCACTTGTTTTTTCCAGCCGGGGACATTATAATGATAGAATAGCATAATTCTCTATGGTGGCATTGTGGGGGATTGTGCCCTGTGGCAAAGGAGCTTGACAGAATGCAACAAAACTTTTTGCAGATATTGATGCGGGCCATGGTCCTGGTGGCGGTGATTCCCATACACGAATGCGCCCACGGCCTGGCGGCCTCCTGGATGGGGGACCACACCGCCAGGGACCTGGGGCGGACCACCCTCAACCCCCTGGCCCACCTGGACCCCATCGGCTCCCTGGCCCTGGTCTTCACCGGCCTGGGGTGGGCAAAGCCGGTGCCCGTTGATACCCGGAATTTCCGTAACCCAAAGGCGGGCATGGCTATCACCGCCCTGGCCGGTCCGGCGGCCAACCTGGTGCTGGCCCTGGTGCTGGTTGTGGTTATTAAGGGGCTGAACCTGGCGGGGCTGCTGGGGGTGGGCCTGTACCTTGCCCTGGCGATTGTTTTGCAGACCACCGTCCATCTGGCGGTCTTTAATATGATCCCCATCCCGCCCCTGGATGGCTCCCGCCTCCTCACCGCCCTGCTTCCGGACCGGCTGTACTACGCGCTGATGCGGTACGAGCGGGTCATCATGGCGGTGCTGCTGCTGGCCCTCTTCACCGGCCTTTTGGACCTCCCCCTGGGGGGGATTACCGGGGCCATCCTTTGGGGGCTGGACAAACTGACCTTTTTCCTGGGGACCATCTGGGCCCCGTAAGAAGATGAAAAAGAGAGAGGAGGGCCCATGGAGGAGCCGCAGCTTTCCTTCCGGGTGAGTGATGAATACGAAGGCCCCCTGGACCTGATCCTCGCCCTTATCACCAAGCACCAGGTGAACATCTGGGATATTGAGATCACAAGCCTTCTGGAGCAGTACATGGCGTATATCCGGGCCCGGCAGGAGCAGGACCTGGAGGTGGCAAGCGAGTTTTTGGAGATGGCCTCCCGGCTGGTGTACATCAAGACGGTGAGCCTTCTGCCCAAATACGAGGACGAGGAGGAAAAGGCCAAGGCGGAGCTGGTGGGCCAGCTGCTGGAGTACCAGGCCTGCAAGGCCGCTGCCGCCCTTTTGGGGGACCGGGCCCAGGAGGGGTTTGGCGCCTTCCCCCGGCCGCCGGAGGATATCCCCATAGACCACACCTACCGGCTCCAGCACTCCCCCTCCCTTTTGGCCCGCAGCTACTGGGAGGCCATGGGCCGGGGAAAGCGCCGCCTCCCCCCCCAGGCGGAGGTCTTCACCCCCCTGGTGGCGGCCCCGGTGGTAAGCGTCAGCTCCCGCATCGTCCACATCCTGCGCCGCCTGTACAAAAAGGCGGCTATGAGCCTCCCCGGCCTCTTCCTCCAGTCCCGCTCCCGCAGCGAGGCAGTAGCCACCTTTATGGCGGTACTGGAGCTGATGAAGGCCAGGCGAATCCGCCTGGCCGACGGGGACAGCACCATCCTCTTTTTGGGGAGGGAGAAGGAAGGGAAGGAGGCCGCCGGCCATGCAGCTAAGTGAGACACAAAACAAGCTCTTCGCCATCCTCTTTGCCGCCGGGGAGCCGCTGGAGGCTGCCCGGCTGGGGGAGGCCCTGGGCCTTGGCCGGGAAGAGGTGGGCACCTACGCCGCCGGTATCTCCGCCTGGCTTCAGGAGGCGGAGCTGCCCCTGGAGCTGCGGCGTCTGGAGGACAGCTACCAGCTTTGCACCCTCCCGGCCTACGCCGGGGAGATACGCCGGGCGCTGGAGCTGCGCCGGAACACCCCCCTTACCCCCGCCGCCCTGGAGGTGCTGGCTATCATCGCCTACAACCAGCCGGTGACCCGCGGCTTTGTGGAGCAGGTGCGGGGGGTGGACAGCTCCTCGGTGGTCACCTCCCTGGTGGAAAAGGGACTGGTGGAGGAGGCCGGGCGGCTGGAGCTACCGGGGCGCCCCATCTCCTACCGCACCACCCCGGCCTTCCTGCGGTGCTTCGGTCTGGGGAGCCTGGGGGAGCTGCCGGACGTTTCCGGGGAGGGGGAGGAGCCCCCGCCGGAGGAGGACGGCCAGATGACCCTGGGGGATATGCCCCAGGAGGAAACGGCTACATAATATAAAGAGAGCGGAGGCCCCCGTCCTTTGGACGGATGAGATAAAAATTTAAGTACACAAGCAAAAAGGAGAGGTGTAGTCCTTATGAAAAAAAGCATCAAGCGTTCGGTCGGCATTCGGGTAGCGGTGGCCCTCCTGGCGGTGCTGATGTTCAGCGTTATGATGACGGTGAACATCCTGACCATCGAAGGCAGCCAGAAGCAGAGCGCGTCTGCCAGCGACGTGCTGGACCGGGCCCAAAGGGCGGAAACCGCCCATTACAAGTGGGCCAGCAACCTGAGCAACGCCCTGTACGCCGGAACGGAATTTACCGGCAGCATCGACCCCACCACCTGCGTGCTGGGCCAGTGGCTCTATGGCGAGGCCGGCACCGATAATGAAAAGATACTCCAGCTGCGCAGCCAGATGGAGCCCCTCCACAAGGAGCTTCACCAGTCGGCCACCCAGGTTTTGGGATGGCTGGATAGCAACCCCAGCCGCGCCCAAAGCTATTATCAAACCACCATCCAGCAGAATCTCACCCAGCTGGTGGGGATGCTGGACCAGGTGGTGGAGGAGAGCACCCAGATAAACGACGCCTGCACCGCCCAGATGCAGCGCACCATTGTGATGATGCACATAACCTCCATCGTGGGCCTTTCTCTTTCCCTCATCGCTCTCATCAGCCTGATCCTCTATGTTCTGGGGCAGATTATCCGGCCTATCCTGGCCATCACCAGGGGGAGCGAGCCGCTCCAGGAGGGCAATCTGACGCTGGAGTTGAACTATCATTCGGACAACGAGCTTGGGATGCTGGCCGAGACCCTCCGCAAGTCCATGGAGCGCATAGAAGAATATGTGGCGGATATCAACCGCATCATGGGCGAGCTTTCGGAGGGCAACTTCAACGTCCACACCTCGGTTCCCTACATAGGGGACTTTAAGTCCATCGAGCTTTCCATTGACAGCTTTACCGGCAACATCTCCAACGCCTTCGGGTACATCCAGCAGGCGGAGCAGCGGGTAAGCGGCAACGCGGAGCAGCTTTCCAGCAGCTCCCAGTCCCTGGCCCAGGGCGCCACCGAGCAGGCCAGCGAGCTGGAGGGGGTTTACGCCACCCTGGATAACCTTTCCAAGAGCGCCGCCCGGAACGTGAAGGCGGCCGCGGAGGCCCAGGAGGGGGCCCGCCTCACCGGGGAGCAGGTAAATGTCAGCAGCAGGCAGATGGACCAGATGGTTTCCGCCATGAAGGATATCACCGAGGCTTCCCAGCAGATCAGCCGGATTATCGCCACCATCGAGAACATCGCCTTCCAGACCAACATCCTGGCCCTGAACGCCGCGGTGGAGGCCGCCCGCGCCGGAGCTGCCGGCAAGGGCTTTGCGGTGGTCTCCGACGAGGTCCGCAGCCTGGCGACCCAGTCCGACCAGGCCGCCAAGGCCACCAAGGAGCTTATCGAAAACGCCGTCGGCGCCACCGAAAAGGGGAGCCATATTGTGGATGAGGTCTCCCGCTCCCTGCGCAAGACCATGGACCTGGTGATGGAATCCAATACCGCCATCGGCCAGATTGCCGAGGCGGTGCAGAGTGAGGCCGCCTCCATCGCCCAGGTCACCGAGGGCCTGGGGCAGATTTCCTCGGTGGTGCAGACCAACTCCGCCAGCAGCGAGGAATCCGCCGCCGTCAGTTCCGAGCTGTTCGATCAGGTGCACGTGCTGGAGGACGAGACCCGCAAGTTCAAGCTGAAAAATGGAATGGCAGGCAGCGTGCGCTGAGCGCTGCTTGAACGCAAGGAAAAAGCGCCGCCCTTGTTGGGCGGCGCTTTTGTTATGGGTTACAGCCGGGTGTCCCACAGACCGCAGAAGCTGTCGATGGGATCAATGCCGGTAAAGGCCTCGGGGCCGGCCAGCAGCTTTTCCAGCAAGGCGTCCATGGTGCAGGGACGGGAATCATAGGCGTTGATATAGGTGCGCAGGGTGGGTACGTCGGCCAGCATCGTGGGGGCGTTGACGCTGACGCCGATGGTGGGCACATCGTGGACATACCAGGGGATCTCGCCGCCGCCCTTGCTGAAGCCGAAGGAGGGGCGGCCGTTGTCCACATTGAATACGGTGATGACCAGATCCTGCTGGGCGCAGAAATCGGCAATGGCAGCCTTGCCGGCTTTGTACAGGTCTCCAAATGAGGCCGCGCCGTGGCCCTCGGCGGCCAGCCGCTTGGCTTTGTCCGCGGGGCTCTCATACACGAAGGCGTCAAAGCCCTTTTCCTTCAGCTTTTCGCACAGAATCTCCGCCGGGGTTTTGGCCCCCGCGCCGCCGAAGGCCATGCGCATGAGCTGGGCCATGGCGTTGTCCGCGCCCTTGATGTTCACCAGCATGATCCGCTTATACTTGGTGGGGGTGAGGGGGAGCACCCCTTGGTCCTTATACTTCACCAGGGTGATGGCGTCCTTGGCGATTTCCGCCGCCTTGTCCTGGTACTTCTGGGCGCCCAGCACGGACTGGAGCGTCTCGGCGGAGGGAACGAGCTTCTCCTTGGGCGTTTTGTTCAGGCCCATGTGGGCCTTCAGACCCAAAATCCGGGTGAGGGCTTCGTTCATCCGCGCCTCGCTGATGGTGCCGTTGCGATAGGCCTCCAGCATCCAGCCGATGTCCTCGTCCGCATCGTTATAGAACAGGAACATATCGCAGCCGGCGTTGATGGAGGCGGACACCATTTCCTTGCGGGTCATGCGGTTGGTCATGCCCACCATATGGGTGGCGTCGGAGATGACCACGCCGTTGAAGCCCAGCTCATCCCGGAGGAGGCCGGTGAGAATCTCGGGGCACAGGGTGGCGGGGAGCATCTCATCATCGGTGATGCCGGGCTTGACCTCCCGCATATATTTGGGCAGCATGATGTGGCCGCCCATTATGCCGTCCAGACCCGCGTCGATGAGGGCCTTGTACACCTTGCCATAGGTGGCCATCCACTCCTCGCGGGTGAATTCATTTACGTTGCTGGACAGGTGGGCGTCCCGGAAGTCCTGGCCGTTTCCGGGGAAGTGCTTGGCCACGCTGGCATAGCCGGGCAGCTCGTGCACACCCTGCATATAGGCTATGCTCATGTCGATGACCCGCTGCACATCGTGGCCGAAGCAGCGCTGGACGATCTCGGTGTTCTCCCAGTTGTAGTGGATGTCGCACACGGGGGCGAAGGCCATGTTGTTACCCATGGCGGCGGCCTCCTCATTGGACAGGAAGCCGAGATCGTGGGCGTACTGCACCTTGTCGGTGGCGGCAATTTTTAGGCCGGTGCCGATGTAGGTGCCGTCGGTGCCCGAGCCGTTTCCGCCGCTCTCAGTGTTGCAGGCGATGAACAGAGGGATGGGGGAGGCGGTCTGAAGCACCTCAATGACCTCCCGCACCCGGGCGGATTTGATGCCGTTGTAGCGGAAGCCGCCCAGATGGTACTTGGCCACAATCTCCCGCAGCTCCTCGTCGGTGGCGCCGCCGTTGTTGTCAAAAAACAGCTGGCCCACCTTTTCCTCGTCGGTCATGCCGGCGATGGTGGCCTCCACCCAGGCGATATCCTCATCAGACAGGCAGTAGGGCTTTGCGCGCAGATCAACCATAGCAAAAACTCCCTTCCAAAATAAATGACGTGCAAACTACACAAAAAAATCATACCGCAGCCGCGTGTCCTTGTCAATGCGCCGATTTTTTGCAAAAGTATCACGGACTATAGGTGAGACGGCAAAGCGCCCCGCCTGACATGAGACGGGGCGCGGCGTTGTCTTCATTTCCCGCAGTGGAGGTTGCGCCACTCTCCGGCGGATACTCCCTCCAGCTTTTTGAACACCCGGGAGAAATGGGCGGTATCGGCATAGCCCACCCGCTCGGCCACCTCGCTGATGCGCAGGGCCGGGTCCTCCATGAGCTCCTTGGCCTGACGCACCCGCACGGAGTTGAGCAGGTCGTAAAAGGTTTGGCCCAGGTGGCGGTTGAGCAGCTTGGACAGGTGCCATTGGCTGACGTAGCAGTGGTCGGCTACGTCCTGAAGGGAGAGGCGGTCGGCGTAGTGCTCTGTGATATATCCCTGGGCCTGGCGGGCCACAAAGCTGTTGGCGGGCAGGTCGTCTTCCTCCTCCGGCAGTCCTTCTCCCTCCGGCTCAGGGGGCAGGCGGTCCAGCGTCTGGGTCATGTGGGCGACGGCTTCCTCCAGCTCATCCATTTTGGAGGGCTTGAGCAGGAAACGGGACACCCCCAAGCGGATGGCCCGCTGGGCGTACTCAAAATCCCGGTAGCCGGTGAGCACGGCGATTTGCATCCGGGGAAACTCCCCCTTGAGCCCAGCCAGCATGGTCAGGCCGTCCTCACCGGGCATTTTAATGTCGGTGAATAGGATGTGGGGGCGGTATTGCCGGATGGCCTGGGCGCCGGAGACGGCGTCGCTGGCCAGGGCGACCACCTGACAGTTGTAGGCCGGCCAGTCCACGACCCGCCGCAGGCCCTCGGTGATAATGGATTCATCATCCACCAGCACGACCTTATACATCTTCTTCACCTCCTAGAACCATCATATCAGGAACAACCGAGCTGCGCAAGAGGTGCGGGGCCGTGTTTCACGTGAAACGTCCGTTTCACGTGAAACACGTTTCTCATCCCTTAACCGCTCCCGCCGTGAGCCCCTTCACGATGTGCTTTTGCAGCAGGACGTAGACGATGAGCACCGGCACCACGATGAGCACCACCGAGGAGGCCATCAGGCCGTAGTCCACCCCCGCCTGGGAACTGATTTCGTTGAGCAGCAGGGTGATGGTTTTCTCCCGGGGGACCCGGAGGAAGAAGTTCTGGGTGAACAGGTCGTTATAGCTCCACAGGAAGGAGAAGATGGCCACCGTGGCAAAGGAGGATTTGGCCGCGGGGATGATGATATGGAAATACACCTGGAATACGTTGCAGCCGTCCACATAGGCGCTCTCCTCCAGCTCGATGGGCACCGACTCGATAAAGCCCATGAGCACGATGATGGCGAAGCACAGGTTGCCCGCAATCTGCGGCAGGATGACGGCCAGCAGGGAGAGCCAGCGGTTGCCGCTGCTGGCAATGCCCCAGGCGGCCTCCATGCGGAACACCGGAATGATGGTGGAGAATACGGGGAACATCATGCCGGCCATGATGAGGCTGTAGCACGCGCCCCGCAGCTTGAACTTGAAGCGCACCAGGCCGTAGGCCGCCAATCCCGCGATAATGACCACCGCAATGGTGACGGCGATGGAGATCAGCAGGCTGTTCAGGTAGGCGTTGGCAAAGTCGAAGCGGTCCATGGCCTTGGCGTAATTGTCCATGGTCAGGCCGCTGCCCGGCAGGGGGATGGAGAAGGAGTCCTTCCGAATCAGACCCTTCTCCCGGAAGGAGTTCAAAATGACCCACACAAAGGGATACAGGGTGGTGAGCGCCCAGAAGATGAGCACCACATAGGTACAAGCCTTGGCGGGCGTTATTTTTTTCCGCATGACGCTCCCCCCTTACAGATCGTTCCGGGGCTTGAACACCCGGTTGGCCACGTTGGACAGCACCACGCCCAGCACCACAATTAAAATGGCGATGGTGGAGCCATAGTCCACATTGCCTCGGTTAAAGGTCTGATCGTACATATAGGTGCCGGTGAGCCAGCCCTGATCCTGGGGCATTCCGGCCCCGAACATCACCCAGGGCAGGTCGAATACCTTCAGCGCGCCCGTGATGGCCAGCACCAGGCAGGTGCACAGCACATTGCGCAGCAGGGGCAGGGTGACGTATCGCACCCGCTTCAGCCCCGTGCAGCCGTCCAGGGCGGCGGCTTCGTAGAGATCGGCGGGGATGTTGTTCAGCCCGGTGACCAGGATGACGAAATAGAAGCCCACGTACTGCCACATCACCGGGGCCAGCATGGTGAAGCGGAAGTGACCGGCGTCCTTCCAGTCAATATTTTCTGAAATCACGCCCATGGCCTGGAGCAGCTGATTGATCATGCCGCCGTTATAGAGGAAAATTAGGTTGAACATCAGGCCCAGGGCGGTGGCGGAGATGACGATGGGGAAGAAGTACAAGGTGCGGAACAGCTGCGCGCCCACCTTGATGGAGTCCACCAGCAGGGCCAGCACCAGGGCGATGCCAACCTGGAAGACCACTGTGCAAACAGTGAGGATCACCGTATTGATCATCGCTGTGCGCAGCTTGGGGTCGGTGAACAGCGTGGCGTAGTTGGTCCACCAGGGGTCGTTCAGCCCCTTGGCGGGTGCGCCCAGGCCGGTGATATCGGAGAAGCTGTTCAAAATGTTCTGGATGAAGGGATAGTACAAAAATAGGATCAGAAACACGAAGGCGGGCAGCAAAAACACAATCAGCGGCCCCTTTTTGCGGTACAGCGACATGGATGCGCTCACTCCTCTCTGCGGTTTTGAGAAAAGGCCCCACCCACCGGGCGGGGCCTTTTTCAGATTGGGTTAGTTGAGGGCAATAGCGGAATTGACCGCATCCTCGGCGGACATGGAGCCAGTGACCACGTTCTGCACGTTGGCGAACAGGTCGGCCTTGCACTCGGGGGAGACGGCGTCCTGCACGGGGCCGATTACGCCGGTGATCTCTGCGTTGGCGTTGGCCGCAGCCTGCTGGAGGGGATTCAGGCCAGCGGGGGAGGCGCCGTTCTTCAGGGCGGTGACCTCGGTGGTGACGAAGGTGGACAGAACCTCGTCAGAGGTCATGTGCTCCACGAACTTCACGGCCGCTTCCCGCTTGGCGGGGTCGTCCCATGCCTTTTTGGTGATAAAGTAGCCCATGGAGATGCCGCCGATGGCCTCGCTGGCCTTGCGCTCGCCCTTGGCGGGGACGTAGGAAATGGCGAAGTTCTCCAGGTTCTCGGGGTAGTTATCCACAAAGTGGGTGACCTTCCAGGAGCCGTCGATGAGGAAGGCGGCCTCGCCGTCGCCAAAGATTTGAACGGTCTCGGCGTCGGTAGCGGTGAGCGTGTTGGCGGGGAAGAAGCCCTTTTCATACAGTTCCTTCATGTCGTTCAGGGCGGCGACCCACTTTTTGCCGACGGCGTCATCGGCGGAGGCGGGGATGTCAAGCTGGCCGGCCAGGGTGCCGTTGTTCATCACACAGAACTCGAACCAGTAGTGGGGCACCTCGAACAAGGAGCAGGCGATGGGAGTGTAGCCCTTGTCCTTGATGGTCTGGCAGTCCTTCAGGAACTGCTCCCAGGTGTAGTCCGGGCCGGGGACGGAGATGCCGCAGTCGGAGAGCACCTTGGTATTGACGAACATATTCTCCCAGAAGCCGGAGGAGGGGATGGCATAGTTCTTGCCGTCAGAGGCTACGGCCAGCATGGAGTCACGCATATTGGAGCCGTAGTCGGGATATTCCGCACGGATGGTGGCCACGTCCACGACCTTGCCGCCCTGGATGATGGGCTCGGCGTCGGCGCTGGTGAAGAAGAATAGCACGTCGGGCTCGGTGCCGGTTTCAAAATCGGTGAGCACCTTGGCCTTCCATTCCTCGTTGGAGGAGGCGGAGGCATCCAGCACCTTGTTGCCGGTGGCTTCCTCGTAGGACTTCACGGCGTTCTCGTAGTTCTTGCGGTTGCCGTCGTCGCCGCCGTAGGACGTGACCACGTTCAGCTCTACGGAGCTGTTGGCGGGCTTGTTTCCGACGTTGTCTGGATTGCCCGGCTTGTCATTGCTGTTCTTGTTGCCGCAGCCGGCCAGAAAGCCCAGCAGAAGGGCGGCGCTGAGTGTGATAGCAAGAAGTCTGTTCTTTTTCATGGTGTAACCTCCCTAATTAATGGTTGATTTCTCCTATTTCTTTTGTGCAATATCATCATACACCATTTTGGAAAGAGAACAAATAACCCAAATTGCCATTTATTGTCCGTCCTTGTTGGTAAAATCACAGCGGTGGACAAGCCTCGCTCCCGCCCTGGGACTTATCGCTCCGCGGCAATGGTGAGCCGGGCGGTGACCCGGCTGCCCTCCCCCCGGAAGATGGACAGGCCGCAATCCGGGCCATAGAGGATGCGCAGGCGAAGGTTCACGTTGGCGATGCCGATATTTCCCGACGGCTCCCCAGCCATGTCGTAGTCAGGGGAGAGCAGGCGGGCGATGTGGGCCTCGTCCGACCGGGACAGGCCGCCGTTGTTGTCGATCTCCAGGATGAGGAAGCCCTCCCTCCGGCTGCCCCGCAGGGCCACCCGGCCCTGTCCGCCGGGGCCCGCGCCGTGCTCCACCGCGTTTTCAATGACGGGCTGGAGGATGAGCCGGGGCACCTTGCACCCCATCAGCTCCCCGGGCAGGTCGATGTCTACCCTCAGCCGTTCGCCGAAGCGCTGGGTGACGATATAGAGGTAGGCGTTGACGTAGCGCATCTCCTCCGACAGCGGCACCTCGGGCATCCCCTTGCGGTCCAGCGCCGCGTCCAGCACGGTGGACAGCGCCTCGATCATCCCGGACGCCTTCACGTCCCCGCTCATCCGGGCCTGCCAGTTGATGGTCTCCAGGGTGTTGTTGAGGAAGTGGGGGTTGATGTGGGCCTGCAGGGCCTTGATCTGGGCGTCCCGCCGGGCCAGCTCCTCCTGGTAGAGCCGGTCGAACTGATGGCGCAGCTGGCCGGACATCTGGTTGAAGGATTCGGTGAGGTACACAAACTCCCGGCTGTCCCGCCCTGCGTCGATCCGGCAGCCCAGCTCCCCCCGGTGGATCCGTTCGGCCCCCTCCATCAGCACCTGGATGGGCCGGGAGATCTTCCGCCGGAAAAACCGGAAGGTGAGCATAAGCAGCAGCAGCAGGCTCAGCGCCATGGCCCCCAGCAGCCAGGGGTAGGTCCGGAAGCCCTCCAGCAGCGTGCCGTAGTCCACCGCCGCCCAGCCCCGGACGGTGAAGTCCTGCTGGCGCACCGTGTACTCCAGCGGCCGGCTCTCCTCCCAGGCCGGCGCGTCCCCCTTCACCACCAGGGCGGCGTCCCGCCCCAGGTCCACCGCCACGGAGGCGGCCCAGGGCAGCAGCGCCGTGCCCACGCCCAAAATGGGCA
>OFGH01000275.1_pt1 | contig 51080 bp, 53 predicted proteins | sample 1521721 | NCBI WGS metagenome assembly OFGH01 (sample SAMEA3504132, study PRJEB24116) | mouse gut metagenome | biome: mouse gut; feature: mouse-associated habitat; material: faeces | place: Denmark | collected 2011
TGTGCCCCGCGGAGTTCGACACGGGGGCGGTGAAGAACGCCGCCATCCTGTCGGTGCCGGAGGGGGACGACAAGCCGCTGAAATACCCCCTGATGTTCCAGGTGTGCGACGTGGTGCTCATCAACAAAATGGACGTGGCCCCCTACTTCGACTTCGACCTGGAAAAGTGCAGGGAGTATATCAGGATGCGCAATCCCAACGCCAAGGTCATCCCCATCTGTGCCAAGACCGGCGAGGGGGTGGAGGAATGGGCCGGCTGGCTGCGGGAACAGGTCCGGGCCTGGAAAGGCTGAGCCCCTTGATTAAGAGAGAGGAGAGACGATATGAGCGAGACCAAATTCCCCCTGGATGAGAGCAAGCTGTCTTTTGACATACCCAAGACGGACCAGCCCCGGGAGAAGATCGTCAAGCTGGGCAGGATGATTACCGACCGGGTGCCCGCCAAGCTCCATGGCGTCACCGGGGAGGACCCGGAGTACTGGGGGCTGGCGGGGCTTGTCACCGATGAGATGGCCGACGTAGCCATGAAGATGAAGGTGCGCAAGCCCAAGACCTTCCAGCAGATTCAGAAGCTCACCGGCATGGAGCCGGACAGGCTGCAAAAGGTGCTGGACGAGATGAGCCTCATCGGCCTCATCGAGTACCACTGGGAGAACCTGGACGGCAAGAACCCCAACCATGAGAAGCGGTATGTGCTGCCCATGTTCGTCCCCGGCAGCGCGGAGTTCTTCAACATGCGCCGCGCCCAGATCGACGAGCACCCCGAGGTGGCCGCCTTCTTCGAGCGCATGACCTTCCTGCCCCTGGAGAAAATCACCCCCATGGTGCCCCCCGGCGGGGCGGGCATCGGGATGCACGTCATCCCGGTGGAGCAGGCCATCGGCATGGAGAGCCAGTCCATCTCCATCGAGCATATCTCCCACTGGCTGGACAAGTACGAGGGCAAGTACGCCGCCTCCCCCTGCTCCTGCCGGATGAGCCGGGCCAAGCTGGGCGAGGGCTGCGGCGACGACGCCGACGACTGGTGCATTGCCGTGGGCGACATGGCGGACTACGTGGTGGAGACGGACAAAGGGGGCCGCTACATCACCAAGGAGGAGGCCCTGGAGATTTTCCGCAAGGCGGAGGCCAACGGCTACGTCCACCAGATCACCAACATTGACGGGGAGCAGAAGATTTTCGCCATCTGCAACTGCAATGTGAACGTATGCAACGCCCTGCGCACCTCCCAGCTGTTCAACACCCCCAACATGAGCCGGTCGGCCTATGTGGCCAAGGTGGAGCAGGACAAGTGCGTGGCCTGCGGCGGCTGTGTGGAGGTGTGCCCCGCCGGGGCGGCCAAGCTGGGCCAGAAGCTGTGTACCAAAGACGGCGCGCCCATCCAATACCCCCGGCAGGAGCTGCCCGACGAGGTGAAGTGGGGCCCGGAGAAGTGGTCGGTGGACTACCGGGACAAGAACCGGATTAACACCCACGCCACGGGCACCGCCCCCTGTAAGACCGCCTGTCCCGCCCATATCGCCGTTCAGGGCTACCTCAAGCTGGCCGCTCAGGGCAAGTACACCGAGGCACTGGCGCTTATCAAGAAGGAGAATCCCTTCCCGGCGGTGTGTGGCCGCATCTGCAACCGCCGGTGTGAGGACGCCTGTACCCGGGGGACCATCGACCAGGCCGTGGCCATCGACGAGGTGAAGAAGTTTATCGCCCAGCAGGACCTGGACGCGGATCGCCGGTTTGTGCCCAAGAAGGTTATCCCAAAGCTCCAGGGCGAGTTCTCCCAGAAGATCGCCATTATCGGCGGCGGTCCGGCGGGGCTGTCCTGCGCCTGCTATCTGGCCCTCAAGGGCTACGAGCCCACGGTGTTTGAGAAGAACAGGGAGCTGGGCGGTATGCTCCGCTACGGGATTCCATCCTTTAAGCTGGAGAAGGACGTCATCGACGCCGAGGTTGACATAATCCGTGCCCTGGGGGTGGACTTCCGCTGCGGCGTGGAGGTGGGCCGGGACCTGACCCTGGACGACCTGCGCTCACAGGGCTACGAAGCGTTTTATATCGCCATCGGCTGCCAGCGGGGCCGTCTGCCCGGCATCCCCGGCGAGAACGCCCCCGACGTGTACTCCGCCGTGGAGTTTCTGCGGGCGGCGGCGGAGGGAAAGGGCCTGCAAGTCCCCGGAAGGACCGTGGTGGTGGGCGGCGGAAACGTGGCCATCGACGCCGCCCGCACTGCCCGCCGCTGCGGGGCGGACAGCGTGCAGATGTTCTGCCTGGAGCCCCGGGAGAAAATGCCCGCCTCCTTGGAGGAGATTGCCGAGGCGGAGGATGAGGATATCGCCATCCAGTGCGGCTGGGGGCCGAAAGAGATATTGAACGAGGGCGGTAAAGTGACTGGCGTTGTGTTCATGCGCTGCACCAGCGTGTGGGATGGCCAGGGCCGCTTCGCCCCCCAGTACGACGAGCAGGACACCGTTACCGTCCCCTGTGACCACGTGGTGCTGTCCATCGGCCAGATCGTGGAGTGGGGCCAACTGCTGGAGGGCAGCAAGGTCGAGCTGGCCCGGGGCGGCTGGGCCAGGGCGGACGCCAAAACCTATCAGACCGCTCAGCCCGATGTGTTTGTGGGCGGCGATGTGTACACCGGGCCCAAGTTCGCCATCGACGCCATCGCGGCGGGCAAGGAGGCCGCCGTCTCCCTTCACCGCTTTGTCCAGCCCAACACCAGCATGACCATCGGTCGGGACCCCCGGTATTTCGTGGAGTTGGATAAGCAAAATATAAAGGTGGAGCAGTATGACAACACCCAGCGCCAGATTCCCGGCATGGATGACAGTATCGACTGGAAACGATCCTTCCGGGATGCCAAGCGCGCCTTCACCGAGGAGCAGGTCAAGGCGGAGACAGCCCGCTGCCTGGGCTGCGGGGCGTCCATTGTGGACCCCAACAAGTGCATCGGCTGCGGACTGTGCACTACCCGGTGCGAGTTCGACGCCATCCACCTCTACCGGGAGCGGCCGGAGTGTTCCACCATGATAAAGAGCGAGGACAAGATGAAGGCTATCCTGCCCAACATGGTGAAGCGGGAAATCAGGATCAAGCGTGCCGCCAAAAAGAACAGGAAGTAGGCCATGCACGAGCTGGGCATCGTATTTCATGTGATAAAGAGCGTGGAGCGGGTGGCGGAGGACAATCATCTGGAAAAGGTGTCCGCCGTGGTGCTGGAGCTGGGGGAGGTGTCCGGTGTGGTGCCGGACTACCTCACCGACTGCTGGAAGTGGGCGGCGGCCAGGACGGAGCTGGTGAAAGGTTCGGAGCTGCGGATCGAGACGCTGCCCGCGATTACTCACTGCGACGGCTGCGGCAAGGACTATCCTACCGTGGCCCACGGCAGGACCTGCCCATGCTGCGGGAGCGGGAGCACATGGCTTCTGACCGGAAACGAGATGAATATTAAAGAGATAGAGACGTACTGACGGTAAACAGGGAGAAAAATGGGGTGTTTCCCCAAAGAGGAGGAAAAAATAATGTTATTTCAAGTCTATGGCGACGGCGCGGGCTGGCAGCTTCTGGGCTGGCTGCTGGTATTTGCGGCACTGATCCTGGCCAACGAGTTTGCCCGCCGCAGCAAGCAGGGCGGCATCATCTGCTTCCTGGTCCTGCCCGGCGTGCTCACCGTATACTTCATCGCCATCTATGTGTGTGCCGGGATGGGCATGGACTGGGCGCTGAACAATCAGACTTATGTCCACATGGGAAGCTGGTTCCATTACGCCAAGCTGTATGCCGCCACGGCGGGCTGTATCGGCTTCATGATGCTGAAATACAAGTGGAGCGTGGGCAAGACCGAGTGGTTCAAGGTGTTCCCCTTTTTGATTGTGGCCATCAATATTATGATCGCCGTGGTCAGCGACTTCGAGTCCGGCGTAAAAGGCCTGATATCCCTGGCCCAGAACGGCGACCGCTGGTGGCTGTCCAGCGAAAACGTGTGGCTGTACGGCGGCTGGTGGAACTGGGTGAACGGCATCGCGGGCATTTTGAACATCCTGTGCATGACGGGCTGGTGGGGCATCTACACCTCAAAAAAACACGACGATATGCTCTGGCCGGATATGACTTTCCTGTATATCGTGGCCTATGACCTGTGGAATTTTGAGTATACCTACAACAATCTGCCCACCCATGCCTGGTACTGCGGCCTTGCCTTGCTGCTGGCCCCCACCTTTGCCAACGCCCTCTGGAACAAGGGCGGCTGGATCCAGAATCGGGCCAACACCCTGGCCCTGTGGTGTATGTTCGCCCAGGTGTTCCCCCTGTTCCAGGATGCCAGCCGCTTCACCGTCATCCCCGTGCTGTACGCCGACGGCGTGATGAATCCGGCGGTGCGGCCTGCCGCCGTCAATCCAACCATGCAAGGCGTGGTGGCCGTCATCGCCCTAGCGGTGAACGTGGTGGTGCTGGGTATCATTATCAAGCGCTCCATTGAGCAGAAGAAGAATCCTTATAAGAACGAAATATTCACCGATCAGAAGGACTTCCAGCTGGCCATGGCCCGGGCTGAGGGCAAATAATTTCCCTTTTGCGGCTATGGAATAAATAATAATCCACCAGCCATTTGAAGTGTCCCAAAAGTGAGCTGAGCCGCCCCAGTAAAAACAGACAATAGACAAAGCCCCCTATGTAGGATAATAAGACTACATAGGGGGTATTGTTGTGAAAAGCGACAATAAGCAAGCCTAGCACTGTCAAGGATATTCCCAATGCAGTCATAAAGAGTAAAAATATATAAAATATACATATTGATTTTGCCATGCCGGCGTGCTATAATTCAAAAAACTACAATAATAGCGTTACTTTGCAATCTTCATACGCCGCCTGCTTAGGCAAGCAAGTCATTCTCTCCCGGCAAGACCTGTTCTAGCGGCGAGATTCTTACTTTCGTGTTCCGCGGCAAACTGTCAATCATTGTCCCGTGAAAGGAACGGGGCTTCGGCTCCGCCCTTTCCCCCAGTCCTCCGCTGCGCGGCGGAGAACCGGAGAAGGGGCCGGGAGCGCTCCCTCTGGAGGTGAGCTTTATCAGTAAAAGAAGGAATAGAGTACCGGCTTTGGCGGACTCCTGGATGTCAACACCAAGAATGCTGCTCTGCGTCCCCCTTTCTGTGGTGTTCTTTTTTGTGGTATGCCTGTTCTCGACCTCTACTGTGAAACGGGCCGCCCTGATTCTGGTCGCGCTGACTCTCGTGCTGGTGCTCCTTCGTTTTTCCAAACTTCGGAGCCGAGTGACGGTTTCGTTTATAGCGCTGGCGCTGTATGTACTGATGAATGGGATGTCAACCCTGTACGCAACGTCCGGCAAATTTGCCCTCTATGAATTTTTGAAGATCCTGTGCGCCTTCTGCCTGACCATGATCGTTTTGGCGGTTGCCCCCGGGCAGGGGATGGAGAGCGGGCGGTGGATTGCATCCATTCTGGAAGGCTTTGTTGCGCTGGCCGCCTTGGTCAGCGTTGATATGATATCCACTCATTATATCAGTGACCTTATCCTCTTCCTTCTCTCCAAAATAACTCCGAACTATCTGGAGCTGGAACCGCTGGTCCCCGGGACGCGGATAAACTCCATTTTTACGAACCCCAACGTGTTTGCCGGAATCGCCGGAATCGGTGTGATACTCTCCCTGGGACTGGTCTTGTCCTCGGCGGGGAAAAAGGAGCGGGCCGTCCATACCTCCTGTCTGGCCGTGACCTCTCTGGCTTTCGTGCTGGCGTTCAGTATGGGCGGCAGCGGCACCATCGCTCTGGCTTTTCTGGTCTATCTGGCTCTGGAGAGCCGGGAGCGCCGCCCCCATCTGTTTCTCCTTATGACGGAGACGCTGGTTGTGACGCTGCTCTCTGCCATGGTGATTTCTACCACCTCCTTCGACGCATGGGTAGCCCAACGACCCATTCCACTGGCGTGCGCCATTCTGAATGCGGCAGTCCTGCCGGCACTAGAAGTTGGGGTCAATGGAAGACTGTCCAATAAGCTGCGCGGCCACGGCCGGATCGCAGCAATGTTTTTGGGCGGAGCGGCGGCCAGTGTCGCCGTCTATGCGGTTCTGGCGTTTCAGCTCACCGGCCCGGCCAGCTTGGAGCCGGGTGAGTATCTATTCCGCTCTATATACCCGGAGCCTGGCGAGTATACTGTGGATATCCAGGCGGACGGCCCAGTGAATGTGTATATTTATGGCTATAATAGGGCGGAAATCCTTTTATTAGCTCCAGAAGTCCTCTATTACGGGCCTGCTGAGGAAGCGGCTTTCTCAGTATCGGAGAAAAGTGAGGTCGTCTATTTTCAGATGACATCAGGTCAGCCAGTTAATATTGATCGAATTAGCTGTTCAAGTGTCAGAGCGACAATCGAAGTCCCTCTACGCTACAAGCTTCTTCCCGGATTCATGGCGAACCGTATTCAGGGCCTGTTCGCGAACTCAAGCGTCATGCAGCGTCTGGTCTATTTTGAGGACAGCATGAAGCTCTTCAAAAAGAGCCCTGTTATTGGCCTGGGCCTTGGCGCTTTTGAGAGCAGCTTAAAAAGTGTGCAGTCCTACTATTACGAGACAAAGTACCTGCATAATCACTATCTGCAGACGCTTCTGGATACCGGGATTGTCGGACTCCTTTTGTTTGCAGGCATATTCGTGGCCTGCGGGGTCTCCATATGGCGGGCCCGCAGAAAGGATGGATTTGATCCGATGGTCCCCGCGCTGGGGGGAGCCCTTATGTTCATGGCCGCTCACGGCGGCGTGGAGGTGGACTTCTCCATGTACTCCTATCTCCCCGTTGCCTTTGTTACCTTTGGCCTGATCGGTCTTTGCACCCAGGACGCGATGCCCAGGGTTGACAAAGAGCGGGCGATCCAAACCGGGGCCACGCTGGGAATTTCCGCCTTGATGGCGGTATTTGGACTACTGTTGGTGGGTAACATGCAAGCCGCTGCGCTGGCTGCGCGGGAGCCTACGATGGACGATCTGGCCAAGGCCGCTAAATTGGACAAGTTTGAATGGGCGGACTATATGCTCGCCTATGTGGTCTCCAGTGTGGACGATCAGATAGAGGATGAGACCCGCATTCAGGCCGAGCAATATGCGGAGCGTCTGTCCAGGGTGGATTCCAACTCAATCCCGTTCTATCTGGCGGACTATTATCTGACTTTAGGGCGGATAGAACCGGGAATGAGAATGCTGGAGAAGTATACGGACTACACGGCCTCAGACAGCACGACGTGGCAGAACGCGCTTGATCTGCTGGAGTGGCATGAAAAGGATACCGAACAGTTCCGTACGGAGGTGGAGCGCTTGGCGGCGCGGATGGACGCCTGGAACGAGGAGCATCTGGGAACCGTTGGGTTGAGTGAAAAAAATCTGGCTTTCCTTGCGCGGATGCGCGGCTGAACACCTGAGGAGTGTTACGCAATGAGATCATGTCAAATCCTCTCCAGGACATCGGCCTTTTGTCCCGCGGCGGTCTGGTACCTCGTAATATGGCGCTTCTCTGCACAGTCGGCCGATGTTTCCGGAGCGCTGTCAAGCAGATTGCTCTATCGGTTGCTGGAGGCACTGAGCGGTGTTTTTCAGGAGCAATCAGAGGAGGGGCAAAGGGCCATCGTTTTGTTCCTCTCCTTCTTTGTGCGGAAAGCGGCCCATATGTTTCTCTATTTTATCCTGACGGGCTTGCTTCTGCTTGCACTGTATCGCTTACCTTGTGGATTTTCTCTGAAAGTCGGCTTTGCGCTTGGCTTGTGCGGCATTTTGGCCGCTGTTGATGAGATACATCAGCGTTTTGTTCCGGGCCGCAGCGGTGAGCTTCGGGATGTGGCGGTGGACCTGACCGGTGGGGCCATCTTCTTGCTGCTGTGTTGGCTGGTTCGCTGCATACGGTTGGCTCATCGCGGCTCTGGGAGAGATGGACCAGGACTATAGAAAGAAAGGATGGTGGCGTATTTTATGAACCGATTTCGCAGACAGGCGCTGTTTCTGTGTGACACTGTCATGTTTATCGCGCTCATGGCCTTCTTTTACTGGTTTTCTCAGCGCTACTATTTTTGGAGCCCTAAAGAGGCTCCTGTACGGCTGCTGGAGAATTTGTTGCTGCTCTATGGGTGTACGGCTCTGTTCGAGCTGATTTTCCGCACCTATGACAGCCTGTGGCGGTATGCCGAGAGCCGGGAATACCTGATGCTGCTGTCGGCGGCGGGTCTTGGCTTTGCGCTGTATGAGGTAATCAGCCGAGCCGTATTGAAAGCGGTGATCCCCTTCCTTCTCCTGACAAGCGTGGCGGGGACTTGGGTGCTGGGTATGTTGATGATCCGAATCATTTATCGCTATTGCCGCAGCTACAGAAACAGTTCTGATGTACGGCAGAAGCGCCCGGTAGCCCTTGTAGGGGCAGGAGCCGCAGGCGTGCAGATGCTGGAGGAAATTCAAAATAATCCGGACAGTCCCTATTCTGTCCAGTGTTTTTTTGATGACGACCCGGGAAAGATTGGCCGTCGCATTCATGGTGTGGTGGTCAAAGCGCCGGTCAGTCAAATGCGGGAGTGTCTGCGGGCTATGAGCATTGAAAACGTCATTGTCGCAATCCCGTCCTTGAGTGAGAAGAGGCGTCAGGAAATATTAGCGGAGTTGTCCGGAATGAATCACATTCGGGTCTCCGTGTTGCCTGGTACGCTGGACCTTCTGGAGGGGAGGACTATCCGTTCCCAGCTGCGGGAGGTACAAATTGAGGATCTGTTAGGCCGCTCCCCCGTCCAACTGGACCCGACGCCAGTGGACGCCTATTTGAGCGGAAAGGTCGTCCTTATTACCGGCGGCGGCGGTTCTATCGGTTCGGAACTGTGCCGTCAGGTCGCGAAGCGCCATCCTAAGCGGCTTGTGATTGTGGATATATATGAGAACAACGCTTACGATATTCAGCAGGAATTGCGGTACCAATATGGTTCAAGTTTGGACCTGAGAGTGGAGATCGCCTCAATCCGCGACCGGGAAAGAGTGGAACAGCTGTTTTCCGCTTACCGGCCTGACGTGGTGTTTCACGCCGCCGCCCACAAGCATGTCCCGCTGATGGAGACAAGCCCACAGGAGGCGGTGCGGAACAATGTATTTGGCACGAGGAATCTGGTCTGGGCGGCGGACCGTTGCGGCGTAAAGAAGTTTGTTCAGATATCCACGGATAAAGCGGTCAATCCCACAAATGTGATGGGCGCGACCAAGCGCCTGTGCGAGATGATTCTGCAATCCATGAAGGGCCGTAGTGCCACCACCTTCGCGGCGGTTCGCTTTGGCAATGTCTTGGGCTCCAACGGGTCGGTGGTCCCCCTGTTCCAGAAGCAGATCCGTGCGGGCGGGCCTGTCACAATTACGGACAAGCGGATCATCCGCTATTTCATGACGATCCCTGAGGCCGCCCAACTGGTGCTCCAGGCGGGAGCGATGGCCCGGCAAAACGAGCTGTATGTGCTGGATATGGGGCAGCCAGTCAAGATTCTTGATTTGGCGGAAAATATGATTCGTCTGTCCGGTTACATACCGTACCGGGATATCGACGTCGTCGAGACCGGCCTGCGTCCGGGCGAAAAACTGTATGAAGAGTTATTGATTAATAGCCGAGACATCGAAAAGACGGAGCATAACCTGATTTTTGTGGAGCGTCAGCCCTCAATTACGGAGGAAGAGTTGGAGCACAAGCTGGCTCTTCTGGACAGGGCCTTGCAGGATAATGACCCGGCGGCCGTCCGGCTGGCTCTACACCAAGTGGTGCCCACGTTCCGTGAGCCGGAGGAGGTCAATAAAGCAAAGGAAGAAATGGGAGTACCTGCAGATAAAAACGGTGCTCCAAGTTGCAATGCCACGGCGCCATTATCAGTACAGAGCGCATAAGGACGGGTAAGCACTCTCACCTTAACCAAACAGTTCTCGTTGGAAAGATTAAGAGAGTTCTATTGTGAGGATATCTAAAGAACCTGTATTCACAACCGCTGGACGCTTCCTGAGCGGCCGTTCCCCACTATACTGGCCAATTTCCCTTGCAATTCGTCAGGATTGCCGCGGAATATTTCTTTGCCTTGCGGGAAAATCCTCACCCATGCAGCATCCCCGGTTGTGAATACGGGTTCTTATATTGAATTAGACACAAATCCGAATGCTCTGGTCCCGGCGGGCTTCCATCGATGATTTACTCCCCCTAACACTGTGATATTCCACCAATGCATCGCCGGATTATTGAATGATAGCCTACGCTTGCGCTGCTGTGGGAAGTAGGGCGTAGTTTGGCTTGGAGTGCATTACTTCCAGCCCACTGTCGAGTAATATGCAATGTTGCCCGTTAAAACTCATGCGGACTTTGGATAGATGGTTCGGAACACCAGGCATCGGAGGGAGGAGTCATGCTGTATTTGTGAATGCGGCTGAGATTGTGCTCGCTAGGAGGAGAGATGATGTACATAAAGGTTTGGAAGCGGCTGCTGGATGTGCTTCTTTCGGCAGTTGGGATTCTTATATTGGCGGTACCTATGCTTTTAATAGCCGCCGCCGTAAAGTTGGATTCTCCGGGGCCAGTTTTGTTCAAACAGAAGCGGGTGGGACTTCATAAGCGTTATTTTTCAATTTTGAAGTTTCGTTCTATGCCGGTTACCGTACCCCACGATCTTCCGACGCATCAATTTTCTGCGGAGGCGTCGCTGAGCCGGTGGCAGCGCTTTATCCGCAGATCCTCTTTGGATGAGTTGCCTCAGCTCTTTAATATCTTTGTCGGGCAGATGAGTGTAATCGGGCCCCGGCCTGCTCTTTGGAATCAGGAGGACCTGGTAGCGGAGCGGGACAGGTACGGCGCCAACGATATCCGTCCTGGTCTTACCGGCTGGGCCCAGATCAACGGGCGGGACGAACTGCCCATTGATGTGAAAGCCCGGTATGACGGGGAGTATGTGGAGCGTATGAGCTTTACCTTTGACTGCAAGTGTTTCTTTGGCACGATTGTAAAAGTACTTCGTCGGGAGGGCGTGGTGGAAGGCGGAACCGGTGCGATGGAGGAACAGGAAAAAGAAATTGAGGTAGTGAAAAAGTGATAAGAATCTTAATTTCTGGAGAACATGGTTATATTGCAAACTGTTTTGCTCAGTCTTTGACAGATCAAGCGTGCTATGAGACGAAAACCATCAGTTTACGGGGAGATGGATGGCGGACGGTTGATTTTTCTGGTTATGACGTGGTTGTTCATACGGCGGCGCTGGTTCATCAACGGGAAACAGAGGGGAATGCACCGCTTTACAATAAGATTAACCGCGACTTGACCATAGAATTGGCAGAAAAGGCCAGAGTGGAAGGTGTGCGGCAGTTTGTTTTTCTCAGTACCAGTAGTGTTTATGGAAAAGTGGAAGGTGTTATTACAAAGGATACGAAGCCTCAGCCTGTCACCAATTATGGGAAATCCAAACTTGAGGCGGAGAAGGGCTTGAGTTCCATGAGCAGCAAGGACTTTTCTGTAGCAATTGTTCGACCGCTTATGGTGTATGGCAAAGATTGCAAAGGGAATTATCAGACGTTAGTTAAAATTGCAAAAATCGCGCCAGTACTGCCGGATTATGAAAACTGCCGAAGTTTGGTGTCTGTTGAAACATTGTGCGCAGAGATGAAAAAATTGATTGACCAACAGGCGGAAGGGATTTTCTTTCCGCAGGAGGAAACACCAATTTGCACTTGCCGCCTGATACAGCAGGTTGCGGAGAGCTATGGCCGTCATCCGCGGAGAACCAAATTGTTGAATCCTGTTATACAACTGCTGCGAATGACGACATCTCAAGGGAAAAAAGCTTTTGGCGACTTGGTATATCAGGATTTGGAGATGCTTCCCTTGGATAGTTTAAAAAAGTGTTGATTAGATAGGGATGCTCTCTGGCAGAACGATAAGTCGGAAAAGCGGCTTGCCTTTTTGGAGCCGTGTCAGGAGGCGGTATTGGGAGATATTGCCTACCTACTGATGAGAAGATCCGGTATGACGAAGAGTATGTGGAGCGTATAAGCCTTGCCTTTGATTGCCGGTGTTTCTTTGGCACTATAGGAAAAGTGTGCTTTGCCGGAAGCGTGCGGTAGAAGACGGCACAGGAGAGCTGGAGAAGCAGGCAAAGGAGTTGTCCACTAAGTGAAGAATCTTCAAGATTATAAAGTCACAGCTTCGGAGAAGAAAATAGATAAAGGCGAAAGAGTGCTCATGCTGTGTGCAGGTTTTTTTGGCTATGAAAAGAGAATTTCCGATGCTCTTCGTAATGCGGGGTACGAGGTAGACCTGTACGATGAACGTCCAAGTGCGGGCTTTTTTGGAAAGACCTGTGTCAGATATAATCTGCATCTCTACTATCCCGTAATCCGCCGGTATTACAAGCGTATTATTGAGAAAAACCGTGATAATGGTTATAAGTATGTTTTTGTTGTTAAGGGAGAGGCCGTCAGCGAGACTGTTATAAAAATGCTTCGCCAGGCGTATCCCACAGCCAGATTCATTTTATATTTGTGGGACTCTGTAGATAATATTCCAGACTGCAGGCGACGTATGCGCGAATATGACCGAGTGCTGACATTTGATCCAGAGGACGCGCGGACATATGGACTTGTATTCCGACCGCTGTTTTACTGCAACGAGTTTACAAAGCGAAAAACTGTGGAACAGGAGGGGGCTGATGTATTCACCTTTGATTTTGCTTTTATCGGAACCGCCCATTCAGACCGGCCGAGGATTGCAGGCCAACTCCAAAGGCAGTGCGGCCAGCGAGGCGGAAAGTGTTATTTGAATCTGTACCTTCCCCATATACTTGTTTTTTACTATCATAAATTGCTGAATCCTGCATACCAGCACGTTCATAAAGAGGAGATTAACTTCACGCCAATGTGCAGTGCAGAGATTAACGCCGTCTATGAGCGAAGCCGTTGCATACTGGATGTCGAGCACAATAAGCAGCACGGCCTTACAATTCGTACCATCGAAATGATTGGCCTGCAGAAAAAGCTGATAACCACAAACGCAGCCATTAAACAATATGACTTTTACCGGCCGGCCAATATATGCGTAATTGACCGGGAGAATCCAATTTTGGATGTGAATTTTTTAAAGACGTCCTATGAGGCACTGCCAGATGAGATATATGAAAAATACAGCATTGGGAAATGGATAAAAGATGTTTTTGAAACGGAGGCGCCGCAATGAGGGTACTGGTAACCGGCGCAGGAGGCTATCTTGGAGTCGGTATTGTGAAACAACTGCTGGATGATGGAACCGAAGTGATAGCGGCCTGCCGCAATGCCGCTGATGATGTGGACAAGCGTGCAGATGTACAGTGCTGTGAAGATATTTTTTCAATTGAAGACCCGTATCACTATTTCAAAGAACCCGATGTTTTGCTCCATTTGGCGTGGAGAAACGGCTTTGTACATAATGATATTAGCCATATCGTGGATTTACCCGGGCATTATTTGTTTTTGAAGAAGATGGCCGAAGGTGGAGTTAAGCGCATCGTGGGCATAGGGAGTATGCATGAGATAGGATTTTTTGAAGGCTCCATCCGGGATACTACGTCGGCAAACCCTATGACCTTATATGGAGTCGGCAAAAACGCACTAAGAAATGCTACCGAAGTCCTTTGCAAAAATACAGGGGTTCTCTTTCAGTGGCTGCGCGGCTATTATATTGTCGGCCGCACAGAATATGGAAATTCTATTTTTTCAAAACTGACCTTGGCTGAGAAAGCTGGAGAGAAGACCTTCCCCTTCACTAGTGGTCAGAATCAGTGGGATTTTATTGATTATGAAGACTTCTGCATGCAGACTGCTGCTGCTGTGGAGCAGGAAGAGGTTTTAGGTATCATCAATATTTGTAACGGAAGACCTGAAAAGCTTTGTGATCGAGTGGAGCGGTTTATTCAGGAGCAGGGATACCACATTAAACTGGCATATGGGCAGTTTCCGGACCGGCCCTATGACTCAAAGGCGGTCTGGGGGGATTCCTCAAAAATTGAAATGATTATGCGCGGCTGGGAACAGCGGCGAAGCTCCGAACACACGGGGTGAGTAGCCGGTCGGCCAACGAGGGCGGCAATAAGAGACGAGGAGTATTCACACAATGAAAAACAGGAGTCTTTCTTATGATTTTATAAGAACGATATCTACAATCGGGATTTTGATTGCACATTACCAATATTATGTGTCTGTTTGTGTAATTGGAGATGGAGCGTTGCTTTTTCCTTGGTATTTTGCAAGCTGTGATTTTACTAGCATTTCTGTCTCATGCTTTTTCGTTCTCTCCGGTGCGTCGCTGATGTACAGCGTGTTGCAACAAGAGGAAAAAACTTTTAACCTGAAATCTTATTATCTCAAGCGGGTTAAATCAATTTATCCATCTTTTTACTGCGTTTGGCTGATATCTTATATCTTTTACAGATTTAATGGGAATCCAGTTTGTACAGAGCCATGGAAGATTATTTACACGATACTGGGCATTGACGGTTGGGCGGGGCAGTTCAGCGGAACGAACTACTATCTAACCGGAGAATGGTTTCTGGGGACTATGATTTTTCTCTACCTGTTATTTCCTTTTTACCTGAAGCTGCAGCAAAAGAGCATTCCCCTTTTGCTGTGCCTTGTAACGGTGCTGTTTTTCATTGGGATGCAGTGTGGAAATATTGGATTGAATTTCTATGAATCGGCGCTGGTTCGTTCGGTGGAATTTGTATTTGGAATGCTTTTTACAAGATTTGTGTCTCTGCCGCCTGGACATATGCCCCCCCCCCGTACACATGTTCAGATATGCATTGCCGCACTTGCTGTTTGCGTTTTGGGGGTGTTTATGCATTGGGTTGTTGATATACATGTGATGGGCCAAATTATCCTGTCCGGAATAGCGGCGTTTATCGTGCTGTATTATATGGGTATTTACGCAATGAAAATTCCGCTGGTGGCAAAATATGCGAAAGCGTTCAGCGCGATTTCCTTTCCGTTTTATCTGCTGCACCACACGATTTTGGCTCTGACAAGTTCGCCGTTTTTTGGAAATGAGGCGTGTTCGACCCCGAGAAAATATTATATTCTATTTACAGCGTTTTGTACCACGGTGTTTGCCGCATGCGTGGTAAAGATGTTCGTCTCCTGGATTGTCCGTCAGGGGACGGCGGTTTTGACAGGAAACGGCAAAATATGGAAGAGAGATAGAAATGGAGAAGGAGTACATTGAAAGCAAAACGTATTAATACAGAGCTGGCCAGCGTTGCAATTGTCCTTACTGGCATGATTCTCGGAGCAGTGTGTAGCTATTATAACCACTCTGCTGCGGCGGTGTTGATTATTTTCACCGCATTGATCGGCTATATCATTGTCTGGGTATCCACACAGAATCTTTTCAATTTTTTGGGGCTTGCCTATCTGGGCTTTGTTTTTCCTCTGGGACTGGCAAATTTTCGCCTGTCCTCTTACCAGAATGATTGGGAAATTGTGACGTGGGTCTGCTATATTGGTGCGGTGGCCTGCTATGCGGCGGGATATCTGCTTTCTTTTAGAATCCAAAAGATTGCTGCGGTGCGGGATAAAATGGATTCTCTGGTTCCAAAGGAGAGTCTGGAAAAGGGAATGTTCCCCTTTGCTATTTTTGTGTTTTTGCTGCTTCTGTCCGCATTTTTGATTAAGTGGTGGGTGGCTGGATCCCTCCCGTTTTTCCATTCTGGCTGGGGTGGGGATACCTATATCCGTTTCATGAGCGGCGAGGGGTATCTGGACGCGCTGGGAGAAAAAATGGCCTCCATGCCGGTTCTCTTTTCGCTGATACGGATTTACCACCGGATTTCTACGATTTTCATGTTCCAGGGCTGGATGATCAGCTGCCTGTTGTATGGATTTATGCAGACCGGTCGGGCGAAAAGCTGGCATAAGGTTGTATCTTGGCTTGTGATTGCTGTATGCACGGTTGTCCCGATTCTCATTGTGATTCGGGAAATTTACCTGATGCATATGATTGCGTTTGCCGTATATCTGTATGTAGCGAACACCAACAAGAAAAAGAAGTATTTTCTGGTTGTGCTCATGGCCGTTTTAACGGTGGTTGGCTACGCCTATTCCAGTTCGCACAGGGGATATAACAACGAGCAGCTGACAGAGATTTTTGAGATGCCGGTAGACCCGAAACCTGGCGATTCCAAGGACCCGAAACCTGGCGATTCCAAGGACCCGGAACCTGGCGATTCCAAGGACCCGGAACCTGGCGATTCCAAGGACCCCGTGGATACTGAGAATCCCGCGGCGGAAACGACTTATCCGGGACTTGTCATTTGGGTATACACCTATCTTACTTGCGGTTATGATAATTTCAATTATCTGACAAAGTCTCTGGATATCCAAACTTATGGCCTCATGGAACTCCGGCCAATCTTTTCGGCGCTGCAGATTGAGGGCCTGAAGGATATTGATATGGTTATTCAGGCACCGAAGTATCGTGTCAGCCCGAATGTCACAACCTATACTTTCATCAACGAGGCTTACATGGACTTCCGTCTGCCAGGCGTTCTGACAGCAATGTTTGTATGGGGACTGGTATTTGGAATGATTGCCGTTTTTGCATCATCGAAGAACAGCGTTTTAATGCCAATTGTATATGCGGGGATAGGGCATCATATCATCTTCATGTTTTTTGTCGCTTGGATGGGCCATTTTTCGTATCTCTGCTCGTTTGGGCTGTTGTTACTATACTATCTATGGATACTGCTGAGGGAGAAAAGGCATGGACGATCAACGCGTAACCTGCATTGTGACGGTGTACCGGAAATTTGAGTTTCTTTATGCTGCTATTGACAGTGTCTTGAAGCAGACCTATCCAGACATTGAATTAATTATCTGTGACGACTGTTCTGATAATTTTCCACAGACGGAGATTGTACAGTACATTGAGGCCAACAAGCAAGACAATCTGAAGCGCTGGCTTGTGTATTCCAACCCCAAAAATCTGGGAACAGTCCGAAACTTCAACATCGCTATAAAGAAGGCATCAGGCTTCTACTTCATCAATCTTGCGTCTGACGATGAGTTCTTTGATAAGACGGTCATGGAGCAGGTGGTCCGTGCCTTCCAAAAGACGGGGGCTCTTATTGCGAATTGCCGCGCTGTTCTCTGTGCGGCCGGAAAACAAAGTGGCATGAGCTTTCAGACGGAGCGCGACATATGGGAGATTCAAAATAAGTCCGCAGAGCAGTTATTTGATCGTATTAGCCGGGATAATATCGTGACAGGTGCCGCCACATATTTTACGCGGGAAGCTATTGAAAAATATGGATACTATAATGAGCAGTACTGCTACATTGAGGATCTGCCGCGCTTTTTAACTGTATACAGACAAGGTGACCGGATTTCCTTTTTTGATTTTCCCACAGTGCGCTGGCGCAGAGATGGAGTCAGCGGTTCCAGTGCGAAGTCGAGCCGGTATTTGGAAGACAATCTAGCCGTCTGCAGAAATGAGATTCTGGCTCATCGGACACGGCTATCCACCATCTCATATCGCTATAACCGATGTAGGGAGGAAACGCTGGTCTACCGTCTAAAGCACGGCGGTCAGATTCCGCTGAGCGGTCAGATTCTGTTGGCATTGCGGTATGCCGATGTGGTTATATACCGCCTGTTTACGCTGTTTTTCAAACAGTTTGAACGAAGAAAACGGATTGAGCCAGTGACTGAAGCAAATGAATGAGTCCAATCACTCCAAGAGTGCAATTCTTTTAATAACACTCACTTTACTGGGCCGTGTTACCGGGTTGTTCCGAGAGATGGTTTTGTCTTACGTCTACGGTACTTCTGGTATGAGCGACGCATACAGCGTGGCAGTGACGTTTTCGACGGTGATTTTTGCAGGGATTGCGGTTGCGATTCTAAATGGATATATACCGTCGGCCGTTTCGGAAGCACAGCGTGGAAAACTGCTCTCCTACACAAGTGGTATGCTGAAAACCACCGCAATGGTTGCGTGCCTGTTGGTTGCGTGTTTACTGATGTCGCTGCCGCTGCTCATCCGGGTCATGGCACGCGGCTTTTCTGCGGAGACCTTTTCCGTGACCATTCAGTTGAGCCGATATATTGTCTTGGCCGCGCCATTGCTTTGCTTTATTGAGCTATTTGCGGGGTATCTGCAGATTAAGGGGCACTTCTGGGCGCTTCCTTTGCAATCAATTACAGAAAATTGTGTTTTAATCGGAGTTTTTCTGGTCTCAGCGGAAGATGTAAATCGAATCGGGGTCGGATATGTCTTGGCGCTTGTTGTACCGCTTCTTGTGATTGTCTGGTCCTCAAAACGAAACGGGTTTCACCTAGTGTCGCCGCAACAGAGTAAAGAAAAAGTAGCGGAAACCTGGCGTTTAATTTTTCCGACACTTGGAATACAATTCGCCACACAGGTCAACAGTGTGGTGGATAGGTCCTTTGCCAGTACGCTTTCTGAGGGAACGGTGTCCTCTTTGCGGTATGCGTCTTTACTCTGTGATGTAGTGGTGTCGGTATTTGCGGTATCCATCAGTATGGTGCGTTATCCCCAGATTGCCATGGTGATGGAAAAGGGAGATAAAAAAAAGACAGCGGAGGCAATCGTAAGTACACTGGATACATTGCTTCTGCTGATTATCCCCATTGCGGGATTTCTGGTGTGTGGCGCATACCCTGTTATCAAACTGATGTTTGAACGAGGAGCGTTTACAGCGCAGAATACCGCCGTCACATCGGTACTGTTGCGGCTTTATGCGTTTTCTATCCTATCTGCCAGTATTCAGGAATTTTTAGCGCGTGTTTTTCTGGCAGCCAAAGAATCCAAGACTCTCCTTGCCATTCAGGCTGTGTATGTCTTTTTAAATATCTGCCTGAACGGCCTGTTAATCAAGCTGTGGGGAGCGGAAGGCTTAGCCGCCGCCACATCTATTGCGTCTGTTTTTTCCGCCGCCTTTATGCTGATATTACTGAAAAGATGGTATCCTACGCTGGATTTAAAAACTCTGGGGTTGCGTTTTATAAAAAGTGCAGCCGCAGTAGGAGCCTTTCTAGTCGCCGGGTTTGCGGCAAAAGCAGTCATCTCCCTTGAGAGTGCGGGGCTTTTCGGTGTCTGCGCCTTTTTGCTGGGGAGCGGCATTTCAGCAGTAGTTATATATATTGCTTGCCTGACAGGATTGCGGGACAGGACATTGCTGTCATTTCTCAGACAGCCTTTTTCCCTATTGAATCGAAAGCAACATCCAAAACAGCAGAAGTAGGAGGGAACGTATGCATATTAAAAAATGTTCATTCCAGCAGCATGGAGATGTTCGCGGAATGCTGGTGGCAATTGAGGAGCAGAAGGATATTCCGTTTCCTATCCGTCGAGTCTATTATCTGTATAATACGGGCGAGGGAGTAGTCAGAGGGCATCATGCTCATAAAAATTTACAGCAGATTTTAATTTGTATTCACGGAACTTGCAAAGTCCGTCTGGACGATGGCAAAAGCAAAGAGGAGGTACTGCTGGACAAGCCGTATGAGGGGCTATATGTTTCCAATGCCGTCTGGCGGGAGATGTTCGATTTTTCCCCTGACGCGGTTTTACTGGTGCTCGCTTCAGAACTGTACAACGAGTCCGATTATATCCGCAATTACGATGATTTTTTGGATTTTGTGCGGAAAAATGAAAAAGAGGCATGAAGTGAGTGGATGCGGTACTTGATGAAATTTGTTCCATTTGTCTCTGACTAGAGATTCAAAATATGCGCTTGCTGCGGCAATGAGAATATAAATTTGGCCTCTGGACAGAATATAAGCTGCGGAAAAGTTTGACCCGGAGTCTTTTTTAGGCGAGGGGCAGCCGCAGACAGTTTCAAGTTTTGGATGTACAGACAGTATTTTAAGAAGGGTATGAAAAAAATGAAAGTTCCATTTGTTAGTTTTCTCCCCATGGAAAAAGAATTGAATCAGGAGTTGCACGATGCCTTTGAGAGGGTATTACATAACAGTCAATATATTGATGGTCAGGAAGACAGAGACTTTGAGCAAGCCTTTGCGGAATACTGTGGAGTTAGCAACTGTGTGGGCGTTGGAAATGGCCTGGATGCTTTGGCCATCAGCCTGACAGCATTGGGAATAGGCCCTGGAGATGAGGTGCTGATCCCCTCTAACACATATATTGCCACGGCCTTGGCTGTAACTGAGGTGGGGGCAACTCCTGTTTTTGTGGAACCGGATATCCACACCTACGCTTTGGAGCCGACAAGGCTTCAAGATAAATTGACCCCGCGGACGCGCGCAATTATGCCGGTTCATCTCTACGGACTGGTCAATGATATGGACCCAATCCTGCGTTTTGCGAAAGAGCATAACCTCTATGTAATAGAGGACTGCGCACAGGCTCATGGAGCGCTTTACCACGGGAAACGAGTAGGCAGCTTTAGCGATATCGCAGGTTTCAGCTTCTATCCTGGCAAAAATCTCGGAGCTCTGGGCGACGCTGGCGCGGTGGTAACGGACAATCCGCAGTTAGCCGAAAAAGTGCGGGCCTTGGGAAACTACGGGTCTGATTATAAGTACCACCATATATATATTGGGAAAAATTCCCGTTTGGATGAGCTTCAAGCGGCATTTCTTGCAGCGAAACTTCCGCACGTTGACCGGATGAATGCGGGCCGGCGGAAAATTGCGGATCGGTATCTTACAGAGATAACAAATCCTGCAGTGGTACTTCCTCGTGTGCTTCCGGGTACGGTTCCTGTTTGGCATATTTTTGCTGTCCGGTGTGGTGAGCGGGACCGCTTGGCCGCGCATTTGAAAGAAAAGGGCATCGGCATCAATCAGCACTACCCAATTCCTATGCATTTGCAGAAATGCTATGAAGGGTTGGGGCTGAAGAGCGGCGACCTTCCTGTTGCGGAGGAAATCAGCGCAACCGAGTTGAGTATTCCCATGTATTACGGCATGACTGAGGAACAGATTCAGTATGTTATCGATGCAATAAATGAATTTTGACGGAAATAAATGTGATATGCGGATAATGCAAATATGAAGAATGGCGGGCAGATGAATTATGGTTGCCGAGTTAATCACTTATGAAGACTATTTGAAAAGGACAGGACACACATTTGCTTTTTGTAGGGCGGAATTTATGAAACTGAACCAGAGCAAAGTGGATTCACTTGAATATCTTCTTTTCAAAAAAGATGGTTCAGAGAGATTTACTGTTTGTTTTGGTATGCGGGATGGTCAGGCGTGCTGCCCGTTTTCAGCTCCCTTTGGGTGCCCAGTTCCTCTGAAAAAAGACCTAGGCGTGTCGGCCTATGATGAAACGCTTGAGGCGTTGGAGGAATATGCGGTGACGAACGGATGGAACAGCATCCGTTGGGTTCTTCCGCCGGCCTTTTATCATGAAGATGAAGTTACAGGATGGGTCAATGCGCTTTACCGCAGAGATTATAAATTTGCCAATATTGATATCAACTACGCCTTTGATTTGCGGGAGGTCAATTGCAGCAGCTATGAAAAGCTCATTCACCATAATGCGAGGAAGAATCTCAGAATTGCCCTAAACTCCGATTTGAAACTGTGTGTATGCGAGACTGACTCTGATAGAGAGACGGCATATCAGATTATTGCGGAAAACCGAGCCGACAAGGGGTATCCGCTCCGCATGACGTATCAGCAGGTCTGCGACACAGTTCAGATTATCCCCCATGAATTCTTTCTGGTGGAGAGAGACCGCGAACGGATTGCGGCAGCCCTGGTGTACCGCATTAACGAGGACGTTGCACAGGTAATTTACTGGGGTGACCGGCTCCAGTATAGAGAGTATAAGCCGATCAATTTTCTGTCCTACCAATTGATTCACTACTATGGGGAAAAAGGGTTAAAATATTTGGACATTGGTCCCTCTACAGAGAACAGCATTCCCAACTATGGGCTTTGTGATTTCAAGGAGAGCATTGGCTGCAGACGAAGCCTGAAATATACCATGGTGAAAGAGCTGCGCCAGTCAGATAATTGAGCAATGGAGGCAAAAAGGTGAAAGAATGGGGCGGGTATTTGCCGATCGACAGTAGAGGTGTGGAGTATTTTGATTTTGTAGCTGAGAAAAATGTCTTGAAGCTGAATGCCGCACGATACGCGATTGTCGAAGCGTGTAAAATCGGTGGGTTCAGCAAGCTGTGGATTCCCGTTTATATGTGTGCGTCCGTTATGGAAGCAATTAAGGCGGATGGACATATCGAATACGGATTTTATAATATCGGAGAGGATTTCGAGCCAGAAATAAGAGAAATAGGAGAAAGTGAGTGCATTCTTGCATCAAATTATTACGGGCAGAAACGTGAGGATTACTTCGAACGGCAAATTTGGAGGTTCGGCAATGTGATATTTGACAATACACAATGCTTTTTTGCCAATCCTATCATCAGACAGGGAGTATTCAATGTATACTCCCCAAGAAAATTTTTTGGAGCTTCAGATGGGGCTTATCTTATTGGCTCGGAAGTGAATTGCGGTGGGAGTTACGAACTTGACTCGTCCGCACAGCGGATGGGATTCATAATGGAAGCATTGGAAAAGGGAACCAATGCTGGCTACAGCGATCATTTGGGCGCTGAGAATGAACTTGCGCTGTCAGGGGTAAAAGCCATGTCAAGGGTCACGGCAGCGCTGCTTGGAAACATTGACTATGAGGGAATACGAGAACGGCGGTCAAGGAATTACCGAGTACTGTGCGAGCGGTTTGATGATATCAATGAATTAAAGACAGATATGAAAGCCGGTTCGCCCATGATATATCCGCTTCTCCTGAAAGACGCAGGCTTGCGAAAGTGTCTTGTGGACATTAAGATTTATATTCCCCAGTGGTGGAAGATTGTGATTGACCATCCCAAGGCGAATGAATGGGAGAAATATGTATCGGAGAATTTATATCCGCTGCCAATTGACCAGAGATATACGGAACAAGATATGGATGAGCTTTCAAGGATCATCCGAAGTAAGTTAGGGTGAGTTATGGAAAAAAAGACATTGGAAATGATTGATGAGGGCATCTATCGCTTTTTAGATGGTCATGCGGACATTATGCCCAGACGGCTGGGAAAGCTGATCGCCATGTATTACACAGACGCCCGTATTCGGAAAAAATACGCCCGATTCGTAGGTGTGGAAATGGGAGAGGGAACATTCGCGAACTTAGGATTAACGGTGGTTTCCGACAATAACCATGAGATCTGTGTCCATATTGGGAAGAATGTTTCCATCGCTCCATATGTAACTTTTTTGGGTGGAACAGGTCCAAATAATGGTGTAGAGATCAAGGAGATTCCTTATCTTCGTGAAAAACGGATATATTGTAAGGACATTATCGTTGAAGATGAGGTTTGGATTGGGGCAAATGTAACAGTGTTTCCCGGAATCCGAATTGGGCGGTGCTCTGTTATTGGCGCGGGCAGCGTGGTTATGCAGGATGTTGAGTCCTACTCTGTCTATGTTGGAACTCCTGCTAGGAAAATCCGGGATCTTCGGGAGTAGTGCCTGATTTTCAATCTGGCAATCATTGCAGCCGTAGTTATCCATACGAGGACCTTTGGTGAATTGTGGGGAAAGACAGTCAAGGGTGCAATACACGTATATTTTTTGAATGGAGGGGCGTATGAAAGGTATTATATTGGCCGGGGGTGCTGGTACACGGCTGTATCCGCTTACGATGGTCACATCCAAGCAGCTTCTGCCAGTCTACGACAAACCGATGATTTATTATCCGCTGTCAACGCTCATGTTAGCAGGAATTCGTGATATTCTAATTATTTCTACGCCGACAGACCTACCGAACTTCCAGAGGCTGCTGAGGGACGGCGAGGAATTTGGCCTCCATCTGTCTTACAAGGTCCAGCCATCGCCGGATGGTCTTGCGCAGGCGTTTCTTCTAGGTGAATCATTCATCGGAGAAGATTCCAGCGCTATGGTTCTGGGGGATAATATTTTCTACGGAAACGGTCTCCGCCACATTTTGAATACAGCCAAAGCCAACGCGGAAAATGGCCGGGCTACCATTTTTGGGTACTATGTAAATGATCCAGAACGATTTGGTATTGTAGAATTTGACCAGGCTGGCAAGGTTTTGTCCGTAGAAGAAAAGCCTAAACATCCAAAGTCCAATTACTGCATTACTGGTCTCTATTTTTACCCGAAGGGTGTGAGCGCCCTTGCCCATGAGGTTCGCCCCTCGGCGCGGGGGGAATTGGAAATTACAGCTTTGAATGAGTTGTATTTGAGTCAGGACCGCCTGGATGTACAACTTTTGGGGCGAGGTTACGCATGGCTGGACACCGGAACAACAGATTCGCTGGTTGATGCGGCGGATTTTGTCCGGACGATTGAAGTGCGTCAATCCAGCCAGATAGCAGCGCTGGAGGAAATTGCTTATACCCAGGGTTGGATTGACAGAGCGACATTGATGAAGTCTGCGCAGCGTTACGGAAAATCACCTTATGGGAAGCACCTCTTAAATGTGGCAGAAGGGAAGATTCGATATTGAGATGAAAGTGAAAAATTTTACATTTTTTGAGACCACTATTGAGGGTGTATATGTCATAGAGCCGGATATCTTTAAAGATCAGCGGGGATATTTTTCAGAGACCTATCAGGCGGAGGCATTCCACGTTGCGGGGCTGGCATATCAATTTGTTCAGGACAATCAATCCGGTTCGCAGAAGGGCGTACTGCGCGGCTTGCACTTTCAAAAAAACCATCCTCAGGCAAAGTTGGTGCGGGTTCTGCGGGGCGAGGTGTTTGACGTGGCCGTGGACCTACGACATGGAAGCAAAACCTACGGGAAGTGGGTGGGCGAGATACTTTCAGAAGAAAACCGAAAGCAGCTATTAATTCCAAGAGGGTTTGCGCATGGATATTTGGTTTTAAGCGACCATGCGGAGTTCTGTTATAAATGCGATGAATTCTATCACCCGGAGGATGAAGGCGGTATCATCTGGAATGATCCAGATATAGCTGTGCAGTGGCCGGATGTGGGTGAGCTTATCCTCAGCAAGAAGGATCTGGCGTATCCGACGCTGACAGAGATAAAGGTGACCTTTAAGTACACAGATTCAGTGAATCAGGACGGATGAAGGAGAAAAGAAAATGACAATTTTAGTAACAGGCGGAGCGGGATTCATCGGTTCAAACTTTATTTTTTACCATCTCCAGGCGCATCCAGGTGATAGGGTCATATGCTTGGATAAATTGACGTATGCGGGAAATCTTGCCACGCTTTCTCCGATTATGGACAGGCCTGATTTCAGGTTTGTTCGCTGTGATATTTGTGATCGTGCGGCGGTAGATGCGGTTTTTCAGGAGGAACACCCGGAGGTTGTGATAAATTTTGCGGCGGAAAGCCATGTTGACCGCAGCATTGAAAATCCGGAAGTTTTTTTGCAGACAAATATTATTGGAACTTCGGTTATGATGGGTGTAAGCAGGAAATACGGTGTCCGGCGTTTCCACCAGGTTTCCACAGACGAAGTGTACGGTGATCTGCCGCTGACGCGCCCGGATCTTTTGTTTACAGAGGAGACCCCGCTACAGACCAGCAGCCCCTATTCCAGCTCCAAGGCTGGAGCAGACCTTCTTGCCATGGCTTATTATCGTACATACGGTTTCCCTGTGACAATCTCCCGCTGTTCCAATAACTATGGCCCCTATCAGTTCCCTGAGAAACTGATCCCTCTGATGATTTCCAACGGCCTGAATGATAAGCCTCTCCCGGTATATGGAGCGGGTTTGAATGTTCGGGACTGGTTGTATGTGGAGGATCACTGTAAGGCAATAGATTTAATTGTGCGTAAGGGCAGAGAAGGGGAAGTCTACAATATCGGCGGGCACAATGAAATGCGCAACATTGACATTGTAAAGGAAATCTGCCGTGAGATGGGAAAGCCGGAAAGTTTGATTACCTATGTGGAAGATCGAAAGGGACATGATCTGCGTTATGCGATCGACCCCACTAAGATTCACAGGGAGTTAGGATGGGAACCTGAGACCCGTTTTGAATCCGGCCTGAAGCAGACTATCCAGTGGTACTTGAATCATGAGGACTGGCTAGAAACTATTTTTTCCGGAGCGTACAGAGATATGGCTGATAGGATAAGCTGACCATCAGTTTTACTGGGGACAGCGAAATTGAATTATATTATGTGATACTGACCGGCTGTAAAGGGGCATGCCCCTTTACAGCGTCATCTGCAGATGACGCTGTAAGTCCATCTTAATCTGTAAAGGAATGAGGCTATATGTTGCTGCCGTTTGTTGCACAGCAAAGAGCTGGTACTTCCATGCTTCTTGAATGCCATTCATATGAAAGTGATCAGGCTTATGGCAAAATTTGATTTAAAGCTGAGCTAGTTTTCTTTTATCGTTATTATGAGTGCAGAAAGTAGTGTTGGGTGTAAGGAGAAAGATTATCGCTATGTTTTCTTCTGAATGCAGACGGGCCCTAAGGGTTCAGCTTTTTCTTATTTCCCTGTTTACCATCATAGTCATCGGACTATTCCTGGTAGAACGGGGGGGCAGGAGCGCAACAGTCTACCTGATCATTTTGGCAATTGGCCTCTTTTTTGTGCCGCCAGCCTGGCTCCGGGACATAAAGACGGAATGTGTGCAATGGTGGAATCTAGACCGTCAAAATACATGTCGGCTGCTTTTTGTCTGTTTCTTTGCAACGCTGTGTTTTTGTCTGATTGCCCATGGATTTCTGTTTACAAACGAGTTTTTGTCCCATGATTCAGTCTCTTTGGTTACTTTCAATAATTTCTCTCTTGAATATTTTTATTTCTATATCAAGTTGGGACGGATACTGATTCCACTTTATGAACTTCTCAAAGGTCCCATTACGGCTCCATGGCTGTTTGGTGTACTTTTTATCCTCTGGATGACCCTTGCGTCTGTTCTGGCTGTCCGGTTGTTGGAGCTGAAAAAGACCCCCGCTGTTGTTTTGACTTGCGCTCTGATGTGTACAAATGCCTCCTTTTCTATGACGGGGGCGGTGTATGTCTATTGTATGGACGAATATGCACTGGCCTTGCTTCTAGCAACTGCGGCGGTCTGGTTTTTCTGCTGTTGCCGCTATGGATGGCTTTTCGGAACCGCATGCCTTGTGGCCTCGCTGTACGTTTATCAAGCGTATTTCACGGTAGCCGTGGCGCTTTGCTTTTTCTTCCTAATCCGGTCCGTGGTTGCTAATGAAAAACCGATTCGCATTATCCTCCGAGGCTTGCGGTATTTATTCTTTTTGATGGTAAGCTTTGTTATATATTCTGTTACGTGGTCAGTAATGTGCTGTCTTACCGATCAGGAGAAAATCCGTGTTGAAGACACAATTCTTTCTGCAGGATTTGAAGAGATTTTGCAGCGGATTGTGGAAACCTACAAAGGTTTTTTTCAACTTCTTGTACGAGATAATGGACTGTTGGGGAAATTTTCTCCTGCCATCGGCTTGCTGCTTCTGGTGGCTCTGCTGGTTTGGCTGGTTGCCTGGTTACTGGAAGGTCACCTCGCATGGCAAAACAAGGTTATGTTGGCTGCTGCTGTCTTTCTTCTTCCGTTTGTCTTTAATGTCTACTATTTTCTTTTTCCAATGGAAACGCTGTCCTTGGTCTCTTTTAACAAGGGGTTGGTCGGAGTGTTTCTCCTGCTGTGTGTGTCGGGACGGCAATTCACAGCTTTAAAATCCCAGCGTTTTTACATGGCAGCTGTTTTTCTGGCAGCTTCACTTGTGTGGCAGAATATCATTTTTTCAAACGACATTTATATGAAAAAGGAACTTGAAAAAGGTTCTACTATTTCTGTAATTACCCGCGTTATTGAACGGATAGAGCAAATGGACGGATATATTCCAGGTGAAACACCGGTTGCCATCGCTGGCTCGCTGGTCAAAAATGAATTTCTTGGTCAGCAGCAAGATTGTTTCCGTTTTTTTACCTTTCAAGAAGAGGGGACAATAATAAATGATTATGCCGCAAGCTATAATACGGCGTACTATATTCAGCACTATTTGAATTATCCAATGAACCTTATGTATGCAGATGAATCTTCGGAGGAAATTGAAAGGATGCCATCCTTTCCAATTGTAGACTCTATTCAATGGATAGATGATATGATTGTGGTAAAGCTTTCCTAAGTTGTAAGTTTGTCAAACAAATTGGACAAGGAAGTCGAGAGGAGAAAGCCAGGAGAGTGGATGCATCGGAAAGTTGTTGGAGCGGCGGTTATGGACAGCAAGCTGCTGCTGGAAGTCAGCTAAAGAGAAGAAAGAGTGGACAGAGTAAAAGCGTTTCTGGTCTTCCCGGTGGCTGCGCTCCACTTTGCCATTGTGCCTTGGGGTGTAGGGGCGGATGAGCTTGTGGCAGATGCCAAGATTAGCGGCGGTTTTCTCAAAAAGGGTCTGGATATCCCGTTTGCTGTTGGAAAAACGGTTTGTAAATTCAAAACCGTTGTCGGTCTGGATACATTCCACGCGAATGCCCCTGCGGGCATACCACTTGACCAGGCGTTTCAAAAAGTCGGCGGAGGAATAGGTAGACTGCTCCGGATAGGCGGTCAGGAAACGAAGCCTGGAGAACTCGTCAATGGCGGTATACTGGAACAGGCGCAGCTCCGGGTCAGCAATGCAGCGGCGGGGAACTACTTTCACATCCACCTGGATCCTTTCTCCCGGATACGTCATCTGCTGGTAAGGTTTTGGCGTATAAGCCTTATTCTTCTTCTCCTGTGGGAACATCCCCAGCTTACGCATGACCCGGAACAAGCTCTCGGGTCGGCGGGTGTAGCCGCGCTGCTTCAGGCGGTGCCACAACTCCACCAGGCCAAGCTGTGGATCGCGGCGGCGCATATCCCGGATGAGCTTCAGTTCCGCTTCGGTATGCTGGTTTGGATGGCTGTGAGGCCGCCGGGACTGGCAGGCCAGGGATTCAACACGCCCATCCCAGCGAGCCCGCCAGAAATAGATATAGGACCGGCTCCTGTTGTACTTCCGGCTGGCCCGGCTGACGCCGTATTTTTCCGCATATTTCATTAGGGATTGCTTGTATGCCATGTCCTGTGTTATACTCTTTCTCATGAAGGATGTGGCCTCCTCTCGGTTTTGTTAAGTGTGGTAACTCAACTTTAACCGATTTGGCCTCATCCTTCTACTTTTTTCTTCCCCTACTGTCCAACATGTATTGTACTCCTACAATGATTGTGGTAAAGCTTTCCTAAGTAGCATTGACTGAGAGAAAATACAGTGATATAATACAAATACAGAGATAAATATAACGCAATGCGGCAAAACACCTATATTTTAAAATATGGTCTAATAAATGAATAAAGCGAATTTTCGTAAGGGGGCCCCCTTACGTTAGTATTTCCGAAGGAAATACTAACGTAAGGTTCCTCAATACCAGAAAATGGTAGGATTCATCAGCCGTCTTTGAAAATTCTAAATGACAAGAAAAAGTCGGTGATGCTATGCTGTTTAACTCTTTAAACTTTCTATTTTTTTTCCCAGTCGTCATTCTGCTCTATTTTGTTTGGCCCGAAAAGCATCGATATATTTGGCTGTTAATTTCCAGTTACTACTTTTATATGTGCTGGAATGCAAAGTATGCGTTATTATTGCTGCTGTCTACAGTTGTAACATATTTATGTGGCTTGTTGCTCAACTTTTTCGATCAATGTAAGCAATTTGACGCAAATAGGAAAAAGTGGAAGAAAGTGTGTGTGGCGGGCAGCTTCGTTGTCAACTTGTCTATACTTTTCTTTTTTAAATATTTTAATTTTGCATTTACAAATTTAGCGATAATAGCCGGTAGAGTGGGTATACATTTGCAGCAGCCTGTCTTTGAGGTGCTTCTGCCTGTTGGCATATCCTTTTACACATTTCAGGCGCTTGGCTATACAGTAGATGTTTACCGGGGAGATTTACCTGCGGAAAAGAACTTTTTGAAATATGCTCTGTTTGTTTCATTTTTTCCACAGTTAGTGGCGGGCCCGATAGAGCGTTCGCGAAACCTCTTACGTCAAATTCATGTACCAACAGCGTTTCGGGTGGAAAATGCCAGGACAGGTCTTTTGACAATGGCCTATGGACTGGTTTTAAAAATGGTCATAGCAGATAACATTGCGGTGATAATTGATCCGATTTTACTGGATTATGCGAGTTATCCCGGAATGACAGTTGCGATGTGCATCGTTCTTTTCGCGTTTCAGATATATTGTGATTTTCACGGATATACCCAAATTGCGATTGGGAGCGCGGAGATACTGGGATTTCATTTACAGGAGAATTTCTCTGCGCCCTATCTCTCTGGGAATATCAAGGAGTTTTGGAGAAACTGGCATATTTCTTTGACAACGTGGTTTACGGACTATTTATATATCCCGCTGGGCGGAAACCGGAAAGGTGCATGTAGGAAATATATCAACACTATGATTGTATTTCTTTGTTCTGGCCTCTGGCATGGGGCCTCCTGGAATTTTGTAGTCTGGGGCGGTTTGAATGGAGTATACCTTGTTATTTATGACGCGACCAAAAAACTGCGGGAAAAGATAAGCGGCCAACTTCACATTGATAAGACGGCCTGGGGGTGGAAGATCATCTCCCGCATTGGGACATTTTTGTTAGCGGATTATGCGTGGCTGTATTTCAGGGCACGGGGCCTTCGACAAGCCTTACAGATACAAAAGCATATCCTACAAGACTTTCACTTGCAGTATATATTTACAGACGGCTTTCTAGCAATGTTTGGGGGTTATTCAAAGCTTCTTGCCCTTCTTTTTAGCTTGTTGCTCGTTTTTGCCGTTGATTTTTGCCGGTACAAACATATTGATTGGAAGAAGAGCATTCTGGATCAGCAGATTGTATATAGATGGTTTGTATATCTGATGTTGCTGTTCCTGATTCTCTTTTTCGGAATGTATGGAGTGAAAAATGCACAGACACAATTTATTTACTTCCAATTCTAGGAAAATAATTGTATTTATAGGAAAACTTGCTGTTCTGCTGGGAATCTTGCTGGGGTTTATGCTCTATATATCGCCTCAGTATTCGCAAGGGTACTGTGCGTCAATAATCGACAAGGTCAACCGTCTAAAGAGTATTGAAGGACCGAAGATTGTTCTAATCGGAGATTCTAATCTTGCGTTTGGTATCAAGTCAGAGGAGATTGAAGCCGCATTTGACATGCCTGTTGTGAATATGGGGTTTCATGGCGGTGTTCAAAATCCATTTAATGAGCAAATGGCAAGGCTGAATGTTCAAGAGGGAGATATCTATATTATATGTAATTCAAGCTACATAGACGGTGAAATCGGGGCAGATTTGGCATGGATTACGATTGAGGATCATTTTGAGCTTTGGCGGCTGTTACGGTGGGAAGACGTTATCCCTATGATTCGGGCTTATCCCGCTTACTTTAAGGCATGCATCAATCTTTGGATGAATAATGCCGGAAATCAGATCCCCGTTGCCGATGGCGCATACCGGCGGGATGCATTTAACGAATATGGAGATATTGTTTGGGATGATTCAGATGTGATGTATACTATACCGGAGGGAAGTGTGGCAATCGCACCAATTGCGGATTGGACAGTTGAAAGATTAAACAAACTCAATCAATACCTCAATGACCGCGGAGCGACAATGCTGGTAGCGGGATATCCAATTGCGGACTGCGCTTATACGCCACCTAAGGAGGACTACGATACCTTTCAGGAAGAGTTGAGCCTTAAATTGGATGCACCGGTTATTTCAGATTTTAAAGACTACTTTTATCCGGAGAGATATTTTTTCAACTCTGCACTTCATCTGAACACCGTTGGAAAAGAAGTCAGAACGCGCCAGCTGATTTCTGATTTGAGGGGATATTTTGCTTCCCTTGAAAGCTGAAGAGACACCTGACTACCTGAGACACTCCAAGAAGTGCAACCACGGGGAAAAAGAACTTGTCCGCCAAGTTGGTGCTGGACGGCGGAGTCGTGAAGGAGACCCGCGGCGCGCTGTTTTTCGATTGCACCAACAACAGCTGGGCTGCGCGGAACAAGCAGCTGATCGCCACTTTCAGAGATCATAACTTCTACGGATGAATGAAAAATGGACCGCCTGTCAGGCGGTCCATTTTTTCGTTGATGACTCAGGTCTGGTTGGAGCCCGTGCCGGTGATGATGGTGCCGGGACCCTGGCTTTTTTAAGGAAACAGAGCGCTAGGTGTGCGGCCGGAAGCCCCCTCTGAGGCTATCCCCGAGGCTGTATCCTGTCAAAGGCCGGGTTGGTGAGATAGACGTTCCGGGCGTCCATCTTCTCCTTGCACAGGCGCAGGCACTCGCCGAAGTTAGCAATTTAAGTAAGAGCCACAGAACCCTTGCAAATGCTGGGTTCCGTGGCTTTTTCTGTGTGGGGAAAATAGGGGAGACAAGCCCTCATTTGAAGAATCTGGATGTGACCGAAGTACTATCAGGCAACTCGATTTAATTGGCAGACTTTGTCGATAAATGCTTTCATGTCTTCCACATAAGAATATGGCGCATACTCCGAATAGATTTCCGGCGAGTCCAAAATAACGATCTGGACCCCTTCAGCCCGCAGAGCCTCCAGAGTCCCTGGCAGGCATCTGGCCTCATTGGGCGTCTTGCAGAGATATGCCAAACTGCCGGGCTTATCGAAAATCTTCGCCACAATGTAAATTTTCTTATCACACATTCAAATCGCCTCCAATTCGCGTAGCCGGGCTAAAAAATCTTGTTCTGTACGGATGATTCCAGCAGAATATTCTTGATATAGCGTTCTTCCAATTTCCGGAGTTTTATACTTATAGACATACTGATGACTCCATACATCGAAAGCATAATCTTTTCCGCACCAAAGCTGTACTTCGATGGGATAGGTCAAGTTACTCTTTGATAATACAAATGGACTGCCCGGTAGTCGTCATCAACTTTTTTTCCGCTGCGCAAATCTACTACACGAAAATGGCTTGGATATTTCTCCGGATAATCATGGACCTTTTAAATACTTTTTTTGCTGATATCTTACGCCCAACACAAATTTTTATCTGAAATAAAGGAGAGTCGCAACAAGCGGTTCTCCTTTTATTTGGTGAAAATCTCAGTACAGGTTTGGACTTTGTCGAATTTTGGGTATCGAGGTCGCCGAAGTTATTAATTTAAGTAAGAGGCGAGAACCCGTTGCGGCGCAAGGGGTTCATGGGGACTCAATCATCCAAAAGCTCTGCCAGTGGGATCGGCTCCGGCGCCCGGAAAACCTTTCGGACGTGGCGGGAGTCTTCCTCCCCCAACACACCGAAAAACAGAGAGTCGATCGCCGCAATATCTTGTTCGTCCAGTGCGTGCAGCGCGTCGCTCAGCTCTGTCAGCAGGCCGTACCCCTCGGGCAGGTCCGAGGGCTGGACAGGCCGGGTCCAGTCGATGACCCGCCAACCGGAAGTGAGGTCATAGTACCGGTAGCTCAGGTCCATGCATTCCAGACAATCGTTTTCGATATACGCCATATGGACGTAGCGCCCCAAGGCTTCCACGACAGCCACCACGCCATACCGAGGTCTCGCCATGCTCGGGACCTCCACCTGCACCAGGTCCCCGGAGCGGAAGGGGATCGGGAAGGTCGTAAGGCCAGTGCCGTAGCTGTGAATGCGTTCGGCCTCGTAGCGAATGCCCAGTTCTTTGTACCCGTCTTTCCGGACAGACTCCAGATACCAGGGATCGAAATCCTGTATGATGATTTTTCCGTCCACCAAAAAGATGTTCAGGCCCAAAACAGACTGCATTTTACCGTCCACCTCGGCCCATTTTTCAACGTACCCCCTGAAATCTATCCCATCGGAATACCCCAAAGGAGGATCCTCATAGTACCCCTCGTACTCCTTCAGGTAGTCCGTCAGCTCCTCATAGGTTCTGAATACACCCTGAACACCGCAGGGGTCGTGGTCCAGGGGATCGTCCTTCCACCACGTCTCCTGGAAGATAAACACCTGCTCCGGACGCCGGCTGTGCAGCTCCTCAAAGGCCCAGTCGTACAGCTTGAGCAGGTCTGTAAGGATCGCTTTGTCCTCCTCGCGATCCGCCTCCCGGAGTAAAGCCGTTAAAGCGGCATATTTGTCCACGATGGGGCGGCAGCCGCCGTCAATGATGCCCGCCTTTTCCTCGACGGTGAGGGGGCGGGCGGTGCGCATATAGTCCCTGATTTCCGGGGAGAGGACCCAGTCGTATGCGTCCAGTTTGGTTTGATCTTCATTACACATAGAATTCCTCCATGGTATCCAGGCACAGACAGCCCAGCCGTCCGCCCTTGAAGACGCAGCCGCAGTCGATGTCGATCCAGGTCTCCCGCCGGAGGATCTTGTCCCCGCCGCCCAGGAGTCGGGTGGATGTGTGGCCGAACACCAGAATTTCGTCCGGGTAATAGGCCGTGTCCAGCTCGGGCCGGCCGAACAGGAAGTCCTCCAGCCCGTAGTCCTCTAGCGCTTTGTCCGGGGAGAAATGCCCCAAGCCGGAGTGCAGCAGCACAAAATCTCTGCCCCCAGCCTTGATGCGAGCAAACAGCTCCATCTCCCGCAGGTACTCCAGAACATCCTCCCGCTCCTCCTGGCTCAGCTCCTTGAGACTCCGGATGGTAACGTTGCCCCCGTTGGCAATCCACTCACTGAGGGCGGCGATCTGAGTTTCGTCCAGGGCGGAAAGGCTCTGGTTCGTGACATCCTTCATCAGCCACGGGAGGCACACGGCGGCGGTGAACTCATGGTTGCCCAGGAGGGGGAACACGTTGGGGCGGAGCATCGTGTCCTGTAGAATTTTAATGCCGTCCGGCCCCCGGTCGATCACGTCCCCCAGCACATAGAGGGTGTCCCTTGGGGCAAAGTCGATGAGGGACAGCATCTCCTTGTACTTGTCAAAGCAGCCGTGGAGATCGGACATCACATAAATCATCTCACCGCCTCCTCATCAGGAAGATTCCTCACCCCAGCCGGATCAGACCGCCGTCCTGGGGCTGCACCATGATCTCGCTGACACCATCCTCCATCTCCGACTCCACATAGGCATAGATCAGGCCGGAGCTGTTGATGTATTTTTGCTCACCTTTCCAGTCTGAGGATGCGGGGGACACAAACAGCAGGCTCCAGCATTCTCCCACCATAGGACTATCCGCCCAGAGGACGTGGTAGACCAGGCACTCGTACTCCTGCTCGAACCGTTTCACTCGCTCACAGATTTCATCGTCGGATGAATGAAGAAAGACCTGATCTCCGATCTGCTGGGATAGGCTGACCGATCCATCCCGCTCGAAATCCCGGATCGTCCGGGCGTCCAGCTTCAGCAGCTCCATGCGGCGGATGGCCTCCCGCTTCATTTCTTCCAAGGATGCCTCTTTCTTGTAAATGGACATATTCAGGTTCCTCCCTTTTCTTTTAGCTGAGGTGACGATAGCTTGCAGCTTTTTCCAAAATCTCCCGCTGGGCGCATTCTACATCTATCTGTTTCACGAGGACACACGCGTCCATCTCGATCTCCAATGCCTCCCGTTCTTCCGGAGAGAGGACGGATAAAACATGATCCTGTACCGCGCCGCTGGCATATTTCAAAGCAAGCGAACGGTACGATCTCCAAAAGCATAATGACCGCCATATGTATCCCGAAGCAGCTTTTCGCACAGCGGAAGGGAGAGCTCTGCCAATGCGTCAAACTCCGGCAGGAGGGAAGTCTTTTTGACTTCACGTTCTCACTTCCGAATCTCCTGGCGGATGGTTTTACGGAGCTTTTCCCGATATTCCACGCCGAAATATCCCCCCACGACAACAGACAGCCGGTTGCCCCATTGCTGGAAGCTCCCTCCATCCTCATGCTCATGGAGAAACTTCAAATATGCCAGGATCCCCTCGGCAATCACTATATTTTGCAGAAACAGTCCGCCGGTGTAATCTCCGGCAATCAGGTACTGAGCAAACAATTCCTCAAGCAGCGGCTCATCCTCCGAGTCGATCCATTCGATGGCGTCGAGCAGGCAGGTGCGGAAAAAAGGGTTGGGATCCTGCTTCGCCCGGTCGCCCCCAATGGCCAGCACGCCATTTTTTCGGACGTCTGTCCAGAAATGAAGAAGCACCGTAACCGTCTCCAGGCAGGCATCCTTTTCCGCATCAGTGCAGCGAAGGCGCTGGGAAAGATACTCCATATTTTTGATCAGCATGTTCGTCCCTCCTCGAATGACTGGGAAAAGGTCCCGCACAGGCCTTCAATCTCTTCCCGGCGGGCAATGACAGAAAGCCAATCCTCCGGTATATCATCTCCATATTTCAGCCCGGCCAGCCCTCCGGCCACAGCGCCTGTCGTGTCTGTGTCCTCCCCCAGGTTGACGGCCTCCAGCAGACAGGTGCGGAAGCTGTCGTGCCGCTCCAGACACCACAGCGCGGCTTCCAGTGTGTGGAGCACGTATCCGCCGCTGCTGATCTCTGACTTGGGCAGGGCGGGGAGGAAATCGGGTTCGATCCTCTGAAAGGTGTCCAGATGGGACGCGAACTTCGGCTGATCGTGGTAGAACTCTTTGGCGGTCTTGATCCCGCCCCACACACTGGTTTTTCCGCAGAGCAGCTCATTAGCAGCGGCGCAGTATAGCCCGCAGGACATCAGGCTGATGGGATGGGCATGGGTGAGGGCGGAGGCGTTGTGGATGATCTGGTAGGCCTCAGCCATCCGTGGAAAGTCCGGCCCCATGGTACGGTGGAGATACAGAGCCATGGGCAGAATGCGCATCAGCGAGCCGTTACCGTTGTCCCGTTCGCCAATGCCGCCGCATTCCAACGGGGGAGTACCGTGGGCAAACCTCGCCAGCGCCTGCTGGGTGGCGATGCCCATGTCAAAGACTTTCCCGTAGGGGGTCATGTACCCCTCGTCCGCCCAGCGCCGGAACCGTGTCATCATGTCTGCGTAGTCCACGCCTCTCGTCAGGCTCTCCATCAGGCACAGGGCCATGGAGGAGTCGTCCGACCAGGTTCCGGCGGGCTGGTGATGGGTTCCATAGGCCCGCATCCCGTTCACGGGATCGCGCTCCAGCTCCTCCCGTGAACGGAACTCCACCGGCACGCCCAAAGCGTCGCCCACAACGAGGCCTAGTATCGCTTTTTTTACGGCGTCTTCAAACATCATGATTTTCACCATCCTTGAAATCGTTCAGCTGCGCGGTGTTCTGAATGTGGTGCGTTTCTTCCAAAACACGAAATACAGCCAGGGACAGTTCATAGAGTTTCCTCAGATCAGTATTGTGGGGCGGCATACCGCCTAGGCCGTCAGGCGGCGGAAGCTGCTCCAGAAAGGCATCCGCCCTCTGTCTGGGTGAACATCCCAGCAGCATGGCGGTGAGACGATCCAGCAGAAGGCAGGGGAGAGCAAACTCCCGCCCGCACCTGAGATAGGCGTTTTGCAAAAACGGCAGGGTAAAGTCCCTGTCAAGGAACAAAAAGGGGCCGTCCAGTTCTTCCAACTGGCTGACTGCCTCGTCAGGGGAGAGCGCCTGTTCCAGAGCCTGGTTGATGATGCCGGTCAGTTTCTCCGCCCAGGGACTGAGCGGCTGGCGCGGACGGATCAAAATCTCCCGCTCCTCCGTGATACTGAAGTCCTCCATACAGGCCAGTCGCAGGGCAATGATATCGTCCTCCTGCCGGTTCAGCCCGCTGGTCTCCACATCCAGCAGCCACCAAAGGCCGCTCCACGCTGCGGGCTCAGTTATATTGCATACAGGGAGATGCTCACTTGTTGTTGTCATGCTTCCAGCCTCCGCAGATTCATTGCTCACCCAAGTCCCAGATATCCACGCTGTGCTCCTCCCAAAAGTCCATAAAGGCGCTCATACGCGGGGAAGGGCCATTTCCCTTGCGATGGCAGTAGATCAGCACATGCCGCGATCCGGCAGGGCAGATATCCAGGTACTCTTCCAGATATGACTGCATCGCGGGGTCTACAAACAGGACGTTCCTTCCGGCTCGTTCCGCTAAAGTCTGCGCCCTCCAAGCGGTAGCCGTAGCCCTTCCGTCGCGGGCGCTGCAGCCCAGCGAGGCAGCCGCCTGCCGGAAGGTGAGACGGCGTTCCTTATCCGCACGGGAAATGCAGAAGAACACCGCCCCGTCATACTCCCGCATTTTTTCCTCAGCAAACTGCTGAATAAGCCGTTCCGTTTCCTCCGGGGCATCGGTCTCTCGGGGCAGCTGAACAGCTTCCCACATATTACCACCTCATTCTTGGCATCGTCTCCAGCCCATAAGTGCCGGGGATCTCGTAGGACCACCGCCCCGGCTCGTCCGGCCACTCTCGGCTGTATGAGGCGCGGTAGCCCAGCTTCTCCAGCTCCTGAAAATCCCGCTGCCGGGTGCGGTCGGAGCAGTCTGGAAAAAGCTCCCGGTAGAGCTCCCGCTTGTTCATGCCGTCAGAGTCGTCCTCCTCCGCCATCCGGATCATGAGAAGGCACAGCCGCCGGATCCGTTCCAGGTATTTCCGCCGGGTCTGGTTTTCCTCCTCTGCCATGGGCCGAAGCTCCAGGCTCACCGGATAGAAGGCCTTGGCATTTCGGTCATAGCGGGTCTCCAGGACCCCCGCCCGCTCCAGCAGGCGGATGTCCCGGAGGGAGGTCTTTTCGCTGACTTCAAACTGCTGCTTCAGCTCCTGGAAGGAGACCTCCTGGCAGTTGAGGAACAGGTGGTAGACGGAGAGGATTCGGCTGGTTTTCGTCAGTTCCTCCATCATGACGGCAGTGTTCCCTCCTTTTTCATTCTGTCCAAGACGTAGAAACCGTCATAACCGGACATTTGGCCTATCTCTCCTTCCAGCACTTGGGAATAGTAGGTTCCGAACACCCGGCTGGTCTTACCCCGCTCACGCAGCCAGTGCCTTCCATCGTCCGAGTCGTCGCTGCAAACCCTGACAGTCATGACCTCCGCGCCCTTCCGGCAGAGGACGCACCTTGACCTGCCCATAGCCAAGCTGGCAGGACTCGTCCACATAACTCTCACCCCGGATACCCCGAAGCTCTACCAGCGTCTTTCCCCGCAGGCCCACCACTTGATAGAAGGAGCAGCCGCCGCCGCACTCATCGTAGCTGGAATGCTTAAAGATGTCTCCAATGCGGATGTTTTCGTTGGTCGGTCGCTTTGTGCCCATACAGTATCCCCCTTCGTTTCATGTCCGCCTGTGTTGTGAGGCCAGTATAGCACACGCCTGCCCCGCAGTATGACAAACGTCCCGACGCTTTTTCGGGAAGCGCATGACCGGCCTGAGCCGGTCACGCATTTGCTTACAGTTCGTCCAGATCCAGCGCCTGTCCGTCATGCAGGACCTTTACCCGATCCTTCCAGAGGGTGAAGGCCAGGATGGAGGCAAATTCATCCGCCCTCTCCGTGTGCATGGGGAGGATCCACTTGGGGTCCACGGTCTTGATGAGATTGGCGATGGTCTCCACATAGGCGTGGCCGCTGGTGTGCAGGGTTTCGTAAGGATGACCGCCGATGAAGCGCAGCAGGTCTTTGTCGGCGTGTTCCTCCTCCAGATACCCCTTCCACATGGAATAGATGATCTGTCCCTGGCCGTCTTTGTCCAGAAATTCCTCCCGCAGCTTGTCAAAGGGGCTGACGTAGGTGTCCGGGTGGGTATTTTTCCGCGCCAGCACCACAAAGCCGTCCCGCTCCAGTTCTTCCTTTGTAATGGCTTTGCAGTACACAGGGTATTTCATGGACTCCCTGATCTCCCGCAGTTCCGCCCACCGGCTGTCCCCTTTGCCCAGCACCCGTATCGTGGGGTGCGTTTTCGAGGCCCGGTATTCCTTGAACCCCCGCTCCTCCTGCATATCCCGCATGGCGGTGAGGAGGATGCGGGCCTGGTACAGGTCGCAGACGAAGTGCATCCCCTTGGGGGTGTTGTGGTAAAATTCCATGATGCTGTCCAGGTTGGTGGAGGACACCAGCACAAAGTTATACTTGTGTGTCTGGAACAGCATTTCCGCCCTTTGGCCCAGATCCTCCTCCGACCTGACCAGGGTGTCCCCAACCTCGCCGGTGCGGCTGAGCATGGTGCCCTCGGTGACCAGAAGATCCACCGGCTTAGGCACGTACTTCTGCACCATCCGTTCCATGCGCTCCACCTGCCCCGCGATGCCGTGGTTCCGGAAGTCCCCGGTGAACAGGATGGTCTTGCCTGCCGCCTGGATGCAGAACATATAGGCGTCCAGGGCGGAGTGGTCCACGTAGAGGGGCAGGACCCTGATGCCGGGAACGGGTGTCATCCATTTCCCCGGCTCATAGGTCCTCATCTGTTCCACGATGGCGCTGCCCTTTTCCGGCGCGTCCCGGTCGATGTAGGGGACCAGGATGCGCAGGATGTTCTTGGCCAGGGGGCCGATGTACATGGGAACACCCGGCGGAACTTTTTTGAACAGGCCGTAGTGGTCGCCGTGGTAGTGGGTGAACAGAACCGCGCCGTCCTGGCGGGAGCCGAACACCTTTTGGACCATCTCACGGTCCTTCGTTTGGGCATCTCCGTCCGTCCCCGGCAGGTTGGCCCCGAAGTCGATGAGGATGCGGTGTCCTCCGGCGCTGATCTCGGTGCAGCCGCCGCCGATCTGGTGGGTGCCGCGATGGATGGTCAGGTCCGCCATATCATTTCCCTGCCTTTTCCGGTAAATAGATGGCGGCAATGATGTCCGCCAGCAGCTGGGCAAGCTCGTCATTCGGATGCCGGTTCGGCAAATCCGCAACGAATTTTTTCAGGCTTCGGGGCTCTATTCCCTCATGGGTGCGTCGTCCATTCGGTGTCAGATAGATGACCTCCATTTGTTTATCCCAGAGTTTCTCCGGATAATCCACCAGCTTGCCCAGGGTATAGAGGTATTTCCGGGAACGGTATTTTTTTGATTGTGTCCATCTTTTTTCTCGAATCAGTGCCATAGCCTGTTCAGCGCAGTGGCCGTCTTGGGACTTAACTCCGTATTTTTTCAGAATCAAGTCAAAGGCAGTGCGCAGAGTTTCATTGGTCCAATGCTCATGCCCTCCCAGTTTCAGGTTAAAAACAGCCTTTTTATTCAGGATAGACAGCAACTGCCGGCCAATCTTATCGCCAAAGGATTTTTCCTGACTCTGACATTCTTCAAGATACTTCCCCGCCTGCTCGTCATTGTCGCTGCTGTCCGTAGTTTTTAGCTCAATGAGGTAAACCTTGTCGCCCGCAAGCACGTAGTCGATTTTTGTACCGATGCTCCCAAAGAGGTCCCCCCGTGGGATCGACATCTCCTTAGCCACAAGGGTTGTCCCCTCCACAAGCTCATGGATATATTTGGACAGCAGTGTGTCCAGAATGACCTCCGCCTTGATGTTTGGAGTGAAGTAGTCTTTGACCACCCATTCGCGGATGACACTTTCCAATGTTTCAGACATATGACAACCGTCCCTTCATAATTTATGGTTTCAACCAGGCGTATTGTCGGGTGCGCAAATCGGAAAGACAGATCTTTTGCGATGTGGGGAAAACGGGGTGGACAAGCCCCTATTTCTGGTTGTTCTGCTCGCACCACGCCGCAATCTCCCTAATCAATTCCAGCGGTAACGGCTTGCAGTAGGGGATCTGAATGGTTCCTTTGCTGGTCTTGTAGTCCGTCAATCTGTCAGCAAACGCTTCCACGGCCTCCGGGCCGGGGTACAGGCCGATGTGCTTCTTGAACGCCGCGAACTGAATCAGGTTGCGGCCCTTCCAGTAGGTGGGCATACTCCAGGAGATTTTCTCCTTGGCCTTCGGGATGCTGGCCTTGATGGCGGCGTTGATCTGCCGCAAATAGTCCTGCGTCTCCTCTGGCTGGGCGGCGATGTACTCTTCAATCGTCGCCGGAGGTTTCCCGCAGTAATGGCTCTGCTCCGTATTTTTGAATGACCGCCCGCACTTGGGACATACCCACATGGCTGCTTCCTCCTATTTCCGCAGAATCTTCTCCATTGGCTTCCCCTTCGCCAGTTCATCAATCAGCTTATCCAGGCAGCGGATCTCCCGCATGATTGGGTCTTCAACTTCCTCTACCCGGACACCGCAGACCACACCCTTGATTAGCGCCCGGTTCGGATTAGGCTGGGGCGCATTGCGGAAAAAGTCCCCATAACAGAGATCGGTGGAGCGGAACATCTCCAACTGCTTTGGGGCATACCCCGTCAGCCAGCATATCACTTCATCCACTTCGTCCTTTGTCCGGCCCTTCCTGGTGGCCTTGTCCAGCAGAAGCCCGTAGATTTTCCCGAAATTCATCTGAAATACTTTGTCATTTGTCATACTCTATACACTCCTGACCATGATGCCCTATTTTACCATACCTTATATTCTTTTGCAAAGAGCTGGCTTGAACCTCGTTCGGGCCAGCTCTTTTATTGTTTACAGAAAATTCACAGAATTTCGGGCCGGATTTGCTTTTGAGCGGTGCGTAATATAAGTGACAAGTAAATACCGAAAACGACTTGACAGGGCTGCTCCCTGTCATTTGTGCTTTTTCCCTTGGGGAGAGTACGCAGATTTTCAGATTTCAACTATGAGGAGGATATTCCATGAAACGAATCAACATCAAATGTCCCTACTGCAACTCCCAGGCATTCCTGCGACCGGCCTCTGCCGTTCACGGCCAGGAGTACCGCCAGCCGGGCGAGGAGGTGTATGTCTGCGCCAGATACCCCGCCTGCGATTCCTATGTGAGCGCCCACCGTTGCACCCGCCTCCCGATGGGAACGCTGGCAAACCGTCCTCTGCGCATTAAGCGCATGGAGGCCCACGAAGCCTTCAACCGCCTGTGGAAAAGCGGCATGATGTCTCGAACAGCGGCCTACCGCTGGCTCCAGGTGCAGATGGGGCTTCCGCCGGAAGAAGCGCATATCGCTAAGTTCTCAGAATGGCGGTGTGAGCAGGTCATTCAGCTTTGCAGCCAATTTCTCGCGCCGAATACCTGTGCGGCGTAACTATCCCACGAAAATCTACAAATGAAAGAAGGGAATTCCATGAAATACGATTTTATCCTGACCAGTGAGCAACAGGTCCTTGTGGAACAGCACATGGACTTGGTAGGCTGGGTCATCTCTCGCCATATCCGAACCAACGAGGGGGTGTACGGCCTGGGGCGCGATGATCTCAGCCAAGAGGGCGCCCTTGCCCTCTGCCGGGCTGCGGCCACCTATAACGGAACCTCCGCCCAGTTCAGCACCTATGCCGCTGCTGTAATCCGTAACCACCTGCTGGACTGCTGTAAGGCCGCCAACACCCAGCAGAAACACCTGTGCAGTCTGCCGGTAGGCTCCGGCTTTGCTGATGATGAACACCCTCCTTCTATCCCGGAGCCCTCTGTGGAGGATAAGACGGACAGCCTGATTGACCAGATCGACATGAGCGCCCTGCTGGCACACTACAAGAGGGAGTACAGCGGTGTGGCCCAACTGGGCATTGAGGCACTTGAATTGAAAATCAGGGGTTATAGCGGGGCGGATATTGCCCGGCTCTACCACACCGAACCTAACCATGTGGGGGCGTGGATCTCCCGAGCGAAGGCCAAACTGAAAAAGGATGGAGCCCTCCGTCATCTTTGTAGTGGAGCTGTTGAAAAAAGCAGGGCTGATTCGTAAAAGAAATATAGACTGAAACATTGGAGGACGATTTTATGCGTACATACTATACAGCTGTAGGTAACTTTCGCCGCAAGCGGGATAGTTCAGGTCAGACTTATCCTGTAATCATGGTCAACCGTAAGGAGTACATGGTGGACCGGCAGGAAATGGCCCTATGGACCTGCCTCAACTGGCGTATCGCAAATATGGAGCAGGCTCGGGAGCATTACGAGAAACTGGAGCAGTCGCTGTATCCGTACATCACCCGAACCTTTGAGAACTGTCTGAAGCGGCTGGAGGTCCGCGGGCTGGTTGTGTCCGGCAGCGGCGACACCGACTTTGAGGCACTGTATGACCTGCTGGGCGGACTCTATGTCATTCCTATCTCGGAGAGTATTCCATTACGTGCCGCGACCTTCTTAAAGATGGTTCTGCTGGAGGGCGTTGCTGTATCCAAAGCCAGGCAGCTGTTTCAGCGGGACCAGCCCAACCAGCGGGAGGCACAAATTCTGGCCCTGTCCAAGCAGGCCCTCCTATCCACCGCCGAGCTGATCAAGTGCGCCGAGGCCGGCGTCAGCGACCTGTCTACCGATCAAAAGGTAATGGCGGCACTCTACGACGATGACTTTACGACCTGTGATAACATCCGCTGGGAGATGATGCAGGCGGAAAGCCGGAAGGATGTTACCCTGGCGGTTGCAAACCTCTACCTGCGTAAGCAGGTTATTTTCGAGCGGCTGGGATAATGAAATAATGTCATGCCGGTAACACAAAGAAGGGTGGCGTCTTTGAGAGGCGTCACCCTACAGCAGATTACGCAGAAATCGGCTTTCACCGTGTAGGCATTTTGAACCCCGTGAGCGCATTGTTCAGATAATCGTTGAACGGCTTCATCAACCGGAAGATGTCTGCCGCTTTGGCTAAGAACAGATCACCGTCTGTAAGATCCTTGTCCTGAACCGAGTATTCCAGATACCAGCTCTTATATTTCAGATATTCCGCCTGGGGATGCTCCTTTTCGTATCCAGCCGGGACGTTTTTCAGTGCTGACCCGCCTACCGTAAAACGCTCCTGAAAAGACGGAGCAGTGATAATTTCCTCCCACTCGCCGCCGTGCTCCGAGATATAGTCTCGAACCATCCGGGTGGCATCCTTGAACATGTCAGCAAACAGGCCGCCGCCCAGGAAGGACTGTCCGCCCGGCTTTATCATCAGATAATAGCCCACTGGAATGGGCAGCTTTCCCATGGACGAAATGTGCGCCCGGAATGCGGGGTTGTAAGGAGACTTGTCATGGCTGAATCTGGTGTCCCGCACCAGCTTGAAGGTCAGTTCCTTGGGAGCGTGGCCGAGGATGCTGCTGTCAAATTCCCCAATTCGGAGCATCAGAGCCTGGATCAGCTCCTCAAACTGTGCGTTGGCCGCCTGGTATTCAGCCTTATGGGTGTGATACCACTCCCGGTTATTGTTGGCGCTCAGCTGCGTCAAATAGTCCAAAATCATCTGTGTATTCATTTTCTGCCTCCTATTACGCTTCCGCAACCGTAGAGAAGGCCGGACCATTTAGAAAGTCCCGAATCATCTTCTTCAACCGCTCTGTGGACTGATATGCCCGGCAGAACGAGAATTGCTGGGAGTATCCGTCAATCTCCTCCATGGCCGCCGTCACCTCCACGGCGGTGTCGCTAGGCCTGGCGGCGGTAAAATCCAGGCGGTCGGAAGCGATGCGATGATTTTGGATCGCATAGTTGACTCGTTTGGCGCAGCGGCAGGTTCCCTTCCCGTACTCGCCGCAGTATTCCGAAAGGAAGTCCGCCATCTTTTTCCGCACCCGGGAGAGGCGCTGGCGATAGGCTTCCGGGGTGATACCCAGGATGTCCCCAGCGATCCGGCTGTCCACCCGGAACATGGTGCCCAAGATAAAGATACAGCGGCTCTCCGGGTCCAAACACTGGAGCATTACATTCGTGCAGGACAGCTTCAGCTCCTCGGCCAAGATGGTCCTCTCTACATTCTGAGTCAGGTCGGGCACATCCTGAATTTTCCCATTGCAGATGTCGTCTCCGTAGAACTCGAAGCTCAGGGGGAATTGGGCGAACATGTGCTTCTTGTAGTCCTTGAGGTGGTTCACCGCAATGCGGAACACCCAGGTAGTGAAGCTGCTCTCCCCTTTGAAGGAAGAGAGGTGGGTCATGACCTTCAGCAAAATGTCCTGGGATGCGTCCTCCGCGTCATGGAACGTGCCCAGCATTCGCAGGGACAGATTGAATACCAGATCCTGAACACCGGTCAGTACCATTTCCAGCGCGGCTCTGTCTCCGGCGGTGGCCTGCTCGATCAGAGCAGACAGCTCTTGATTTTCTTTCGTGCTCATAAAAACACCTCCTGAGAAATTAGACTGGCACTGCCTCGATTTGTGACAGGGAAACTGGACTATTTTCGCGGATGTAATGTGATAGAAGTATAAAGGAGCAGAAGGACTTTTGCAACGTCTTTTGATTCAAAAATTTTTTGAACCTTCATGCAGAAAAGACTGCTGTATCCCTTTGTTTTATAGTATGACAGTAAAAGAGGAGGTCATGAATATGGCAAATATCAACGACATTATGCTCCAAGCGTCGGAATTGCAGCCGGGCATCAGCCGCCTGCTCCGAAACTCAACCTATCCCCGGTATGATGACCTGAGCGGACTGGAGATCAACTATGAGGACGGCGAGCAGCTGTTCCTTTTGGATGAACTGCGCGGGGTCATGGAGAAGCTGGCGGATGTGGAGGACTGCATCCGTTACATTGCCCAGCCGGTTCTGAAAATTGAGCAGCTGAGGAAGAACGCCTCCGGCAGATATGAAACCAGCAGCGGCTTTTACTACTGCTGCGGCAGTCCCATCGAGGCCCTGGTAACAGACGGTCGCTATGATGTGCCGTACTGGGTACGAACCAGTGTAGAACATGATGGAACGGACTACTATCTGGTAGGGCATCGTGAGGTGCGTATGGAGGGCCTGACTGTCCGTACCAGAAGGAGCAGTTAGGCACTGGCCCGTAGTCTCCCTATCAGCCACAAGATATGCCAATCGAGCAAAATAAAATACTATATCTTGGGCGTTTTTACGGGGAGGATGCCGTTATTGTGCCGGTGGGAAGAGGATCAGGGTATTTAAGCGTTCTGATCCAAAGGTATATATTCCTTCGTGGTGTCCGCGTCGTAAGGAGCCAACTGAGCTGCGCGTTTATTGCTATAAGGATACCGATGCTTGGTTCTTGAGCTTCCTTTTCGAGCAGGATGGCGCTCACCGCTCTGCGCATGGATATGAGTATGCGGTGCGGCACGAGTGCAGCACGGAATTGACCGCTAAGGGGTTTTATGAATCGACTGAGCATAAGCTGATTAGCGATGTCTTGGGATTTCCTGTACAGGTCAACGAAGTCATTGAGATTGACGATGGCCTTAGACCCTACTTCTTCGTCGTCCATGAATATGGAGTTGAGCTTCTGGCCTATTTTGACCGGGACTGTGCGCGCAAAAACAAGCTGGACCGGACTGACCTGGAAGAGCCGGATACAGCTCTATTTGATGAATAAACTTTTCGATTGGGAGCGTCGTCTTTGCGGCGCTTCCAATCTTTCAGACATGAAAGGATGCGGATAAAATGATCTATATGGATAATGCGGCTACCACAAAAATGACTCCGGTGGTCATTCAGGCTATGCTCCTGTGTATGGAGGACATCTGGTACAACCCCTCCAGTCTATATGCCCCCGCCCAAAGGGCCGCGGAGGCTCTGAGGGATGCCCGGGCGCGTATTGCGGCCTGTCTCAACGCTTCTCCCGATGAAATCGTCTTTACGTCGGGGGGCAGCGAGGCGGATAACCAGGCGCTTCTCTCCGCTGCCCGGGCAGGCGCACAGGCCGGAAAGCGGCACATCATTTCCACGGCCATTGAGCACCACGCCGTTCTGCACACCCTGGAGAAGCTGGAGCGGGAGGGCTATAAAGTTGAATTGCTGGATGTTAATTCCAATGGCGTCGTTTCCGTCGCCCAGCTAGAGCGGGCCATCCGGGAGGACACCTGCCTTGTGACCGTCATGTATGCCAACAATGAGATTGGCTCCATTCAGCCCATCTCCGAGATCGGCACGATATGCTGGGAAAAGGGCGTTACATTCCACACGGATGCGGTACAGGCGGCGGGCCACCTCCCCGTTGACGTAAAGGTCCAGAATATTGATCTGCTATCTCTGTCCGCCCACAAATTCCACGGACCGAAGGGGATCGGGGCGTTGTATGCCCGCCCGTAGCGGAATCCCCATGACCCGACTGATAGAGGGCGGAGACCAGGAGCGGGGCCGTCGCGCCGGAACGGAGAATGTACCGGCCATCATGGGTATGGCGGCGGCGCTGGAGGAGGCTTGCGCCCACATGGCGGAGAATACGCAAAAGATGTCTGCCCTTCGGAACCGGCTGATTGCGGGGCTATCTCAAATTCCTGACGCTGTTTTGAACGGCGATCCAGAAAACCGGCTGCCTGGAAATGTGAACTTTTCCTTTGAGGGGATCGAGGGGGAGAGCTTGGTGCTGCTGTTAGACCAACACGGCATCTGCGCCTCCACCGGCTCTGCGTGTACCGCTCAGTCTCTGTCCCCCAGCCATGTGCTGCTGGCAATCGGCCGCTCCCATGAGGCGGCGACCGGTGCGCTCCGGCTCTCTCTCAGCGAGGACAACACCCAGGCAGATGTGGATGAAGTGCTGCTCATTGTTCCAGGACTTGTGAGGGAACTGCGAGGGAAAAGGGTCAGAAATCCCTTCCAGCGGCCACTTTAGGCTTGCACAACGCTTATATTTCGGCTATAATAGGACTATAATAAGAATACAGCCGAGAACAGGAGGAAAGTACGATGTATATCAAACGTCACATGGAGCAGCTGTTGGAGCAAATCACCGGGCAGTATCCTGTTCTCCTGGTGACCGGCCCCCGGCAGGTGGGCAAGACCACCATGCTGGAGCACCTGGCCCAAAAGGAGGACCGGGGCCGGGAGACGGTGACGCTGGACGACCTGACGGTTCGGGAGCTGGCAAAGACCGACCCGAAGATGTTCTTCCAGCTCCACAAGCCCCCGCTGCTGATCGACGAGGTGCAGTATGCCCCAGAGCTGTTCCCCTACATCAAAATGATGGTGGATACCCGCCGCCAGCCGGGAGACTTCTGGCTGACCGGCTCCCAGCTCTTTTCCATGATGGAGGGCGTTCAGGAGTCCCTGGCCGGCCGGGTGGCGCTACTGCAGCTCTCCCCGCTATCCTATGGGGAGATCATGGAGGATGACGGTACACCGCCCTTCCGGGTGGAGCTGTCCGCCCTGACAGAGCGGCAGGACCGCCGGACAGTGCTGGATACCCCTGCCGTCTTTCAGCGGATCTTTACCGGCGGGATGCCGGCACTGGTCAGCGGGCAGTATGCCAATCCCAACATTTTCTATTCCAGTTACATCAGCACCTACCTGGACCGGGATGTGCGGCGGCTCTCCGCCGGCATTGACGATTTGAAGTTTCTGAGCTTCCTCCGGGCCTCCGCTGCCCGGGCCGGCCAGCAGATCAATTACAAGGGCATCGCGGATGACGCGGAAATTGACCAGGCTACGGCTAAGAACTGGCTTCATATCCTGGAAACCTTGGGCATTGTGTTCCTGCTCCGGCCCTACTCTAACAATGTATTGAAGCGGACGGTATCTACGCCCAAGCTGTATTTTTACGATACGGGCCTCGTCTGCTACCTCACCCGCTGGAGCAGCCCGGAGACGGCCATGAATGGGGCCATGAACGGGGCGCTGCTGGAGAATTACACAGTGTCGGAGATCGTCAAGACTTATCAAAACGCCGGACAGGAGCCGTTCTTGTACTACTACCGGGACAAGGACGCCCGGGAGATCGACCTGCTGCTGGAGCAGGACGGGAAGCTGTTTCCCATTGAGATCAAGAAGATGGCCGCGCCGCCGAAAAAGCTGACAAAGGTATTTGAGCTGATCGGCAAGTCCCCTCTGGAGCGGGGAACCGGCGCGGTGCTGTGCATGGCCGAAAGGCTGGGGGCGTTTGACCAGGAGAATCTGATCGTTCCGATTTCCCTGATTTAAGGACAGCATATCACTTATTAAGAATGCCTTGCCTTGGTTGAGGCAGACAATGTGAAAAAAGGGCTGGCAGACTGTGTAAGTTTGTCAGCTCTGCTTTTATATTATAAAAAGGAGCATTTTTATGAATATCAATACATATAGAACCATTTTGGAGCAGATGTGGCAGAAAGATAAAAAATGCTTTGCTCCCGATGCGGAATTTCCTCCGCTCTGTCTGCGCTGCGGTAAGCCACTGAACCAGCGGTTGATAGTGAACGCCCTCAGCCGCTATGCGGATGTATATATCTGTGAGAACTGCGGGATGGATGAAGCTCTGCGAGACGCCTGCGGTCGGGTACTCCCTATGTGGGAATGGTGTGCGTTCTCATGCGGGCGGGCCGCGAACATTCATTGTGATGGGCCTACTTTGACGACGGCCTGTAGCTTCAACCACATTTATATGGGCCCAAAGAAGCTGTTTCCTTTTAATCACTTGGAGTATCCGGCCAGTGAGTTGGTCTATTCCCGGTCTAACTATGACGGCCATAAGTGATGGACAACTTGGCATCATAGAGACAGAGAGCGGCCTACACCGGAGTTGGCTGAGGAGATCGACCGATTCACGGAAACCCTGTTCCGACTGCCGGAGTTCAAGACATTGAACACATTGAAGCGTTTTTGCCAAGCCAGCGCACAGCCCACCAGCGACAGCACAGAGTTCAATTTGTATTCTGCGACAGAACATTTTTATATTTGGCTCCGGATGATCACACGAGCCAGGGACTATAATCTTTATTGTCACTTCTATTTGAAGGAAGCGGCAGACAGCAGCAAGTGAACATTGGCTGAACGTCCATAGCTCATTCACATAAATTTTACAAAAAATAGATTAGAGTCTGTTTTAAAACTAAGACATTGTGTGTAAAGTGCTCGAGTCTGTTTGAAAACCAAGGGATTGCGTGTAAGGTGGCAAGATGGTAAAATGGAGCACATGAAAAGACATGAAATAAGCGAAAAACAATGGAATAGGATAAGGGATAAGTTTCCGCCTGAAAAGAAGCCGCAAGGAGGCCGGCCAGGAAAAAGCAACCGGGAAATGCTCAACGGGATACTGTATTGGCTGAACACCGGAATACCATGGCGGGATCTGCCGGAACGGTTCGGGCCATGGCAAAGCGTATACAGCCGGTTTCGGGCATGGACAAAAGCCGGAATATGGGAAGATATCCTTACAGCCCTGATTGAGCAGGATTTGGTGGACGAAACAACGCTGATGCTGGACAGCACCACGATCAAAGTCCACCAGCATGCCAGCG